>ERZ772961.6-NODE-6-length-158019-cov-7.520796_pt1 | contig 158019 bp, 173 predicted proteins | sample MGYA00580677_ERZ772961 | MGnify/ENA primary metagenome ERZ772961 (study PRJEB29015, sample SAMEA2738088) | human oral metagenome | biome: human oral; feature: human-associated habitat; material: saliva | place: China | collected 2227 ... | reverse complement strand
ACCACAAGCAGATATATTGACACGACTTTATATCAAGGGTGGAAGAAAAATATTCACAACTCAAATTGAGTTGAACAAATAGTCTGCGCTATATAGAAATATATAGAGGTCTACTCGTGAGAGAAAGACTGCTTTAAGAGTTGCGACTTAAAGTGAACAAGAAAAATATATTTATTTTAGATAAAAATAGATTTTTAAAACTTTGTATGTTATAATAAAAATATAAAAAATAACATACGGAGGTAAAACAAATGTCACTAATGTCTATAGGAAAATTTTCTAAAGAAATAGGAATTTCAATTAACCATCTTAGATTATTGCATAAAACAGGAGAATTAGTTCCTGTTAAAATAACAAAAGGTGGAACAAGATATTATTCAGATAAACAATTAAATGATTATTTAGGTTTAAATGAAAAAGATAAAAAAGTAATACTCTATGCCAGAGTATCTACTAAACAACAAAAAGATGATTTAGAAAATCAAATCAAAAACTTAAAAGAATATGCTTATTCAAAAGGTTATAATTTTGAAATAATTTCAGATATAGGTTCTGGAATTAATTATAAAAAAGAAGGATTAAAAAAACTTCTCGAAAAAATAAATAACTCAGAAATAAGTAAAATAGTTGTTCTTTATGAAGATAGATTAGTAAGATTTGGTTTTGAATTAATAAAATTTTTAGCTAATATTAACAATATAGAAATAGAAATAATAGATAATACTACTATTTCAAAAGAAGAAGAATTAACAAATGATTTAATTCAAATAGTTACAGTTTTCGCAAATAAACTTTATGGTTCTCGTTCTAAAAAAACAAAGCAGCTGATAGATGGTGTTAAAAATGTATCTAACTAAAAAAATAATGCTTTTACCTACAGAAGAACAAGAAATAAAGTTTAAAAAATTTTCTGGAGCAGCTAGATTTGTTTATAACTTAATGATTGAAAGAGAAAAAGAGTGCTATTCTAAAAACAATTCTTATTTAAAAGAAAATGAATTTAGAAAAGAACTAACTAAACTTAAACAAACAGAAGAATTTAGTTGGTTAAAAGAAATAAGTTCAAATGTTATAAAGATGGCTACAATGGATTGCAACGAAGCTTTTATAAAATTTTTTAAAAAACTAACAAAATTTCCTAAATTTAAAACTTTAAAAAATTCAAAAATGAGTTTTTATGTAAATTATGAAACTTTAAAGAAAACACAAAGAGGTTTTAAAGGTGAAAGATTAGGCGAAATTAAGACAAAAGAATCTTTACCTAACCTTGAGAAAAATGAACATTATATTAATCCTAGAATAACTTTTGATGGTAAATATTGGTATTTAACTGTAGGATATAAAACAAAAGATAATAATACCATAAAAAATCCAAAAGAAGTTATAGGAATAGATTTAGGAATTAAAGATTTTGCAGTTTTATCAAATGGAAAAGTTTATAAAAACATAAATAAATCAGTTAAAGTTAAAAAACTAAAAAGAAAATTAAAAATAAAACAAAAACAACTTTCTAAAAAAATATTAATAGCTAAAAAAGAAAACAGAAAATTATCTAATTGTAAGAATTTTTTAAAACTTAAAAACCAAATAAGATTAATTCATAGAAAATTATCTAACGTAAGATTAAATTATCTTCATCAAACAACTTCTGAAATAGTGAAAACCAAACCGTCAAAGATAGTTATTGAAGATTTAGATGTTTCTAGAATGTTAAAAAATAGACATTTATCTGAAAAAATATCTGAACAAAATTTTTATAAATTTAGAGAAATATTAACCTATAAATGCAAATTAAATAATATTGAATTAGTAATAGCAGATAAATTTTATCCAAGTTCAAAAACATGTTCATGTTGTGGACATATAAAGCAAGATTTAAAACTTAAAGATAGAGTTTTTAAATGTGAAACTTGTGGTTTTGAAATAGATAGAGATTTGAATGCTGCTATAAATTTAAGTAATTATAAATAAATTCAATATATGTACCGTTCGATACACGGGAATTTAAGTCTTTTTAAAATTTTAAAAGTAGCTTTGCAAAATTAAAATTATGAAAGAAAATTAAATAGTGATATTTAATAAAGTGAAAATTTATTTAGAAATAAATATATTTTTCGTATCGGATAATTGTTGAAGGTTCTATGAAGGTAAATCAAGCTTCTCTTAATGGAGAATCTGAAGATGCTGATAAAATAGAACTAGGAAATAACCCTATACCTGGTAGCGATGATTTGTTTACTAAGTTTAAAATATTTAGAGGTACAGTAGTTAATTCAGGAGAAGCAGTTATGAAAATAACTGAAGTAGGAGAAAAAACTATATTTGGACAAATAAACTCTTCTCTTATGGAAGAAGATAAAATTAGTCCTTCTAAAGAAAAGCTAAATAAATTAGCTGATACTATAGGTATTATGGGTTACAGTGCTGGTGCGATATATTTAGTTATTAATTTAATTAAAGGATTTTATTCAGCAGAAACAATTAATTTCTCCAGCGCATTTTTCTTAATAATGAGTACAATAATTTATTCTGTTACTATTATTATAATGGCAGTACCAGAAGGATTACCTATGATGACTACTCTTGTTGCAGTAATCAATAGTGCTAAATTATTAAAACAAAAAATATTATTAAGACATACTGAATCTTTAGAAACAGCTGGTTATACAAATATAATATTATCAGATAAAACTGGTACTATTACAGAAGGTAAATTAAAACTAGTTGAATTCATAACAAAAGATGGAGTTTTATATAGCAATATTAATTTACTAGATGAAAATTTAAAACAAGATATTATAAATTGTTGCGGATTAAATAATGATGCTATGGAAAGTAATGGAGTAGCTGTAGGAAGTAATGCTACAGATAGATGTTTATTAGATTACTTAATAGAAAATAAATTTAATAATTTTAATAGAGATGAAATAGAATCAAAAGAACAATTCTCTTCTGTTACTAAGTACGCATCTGTTACTCTTAAAAATGGAGTTAAATATATTAAAGGTGCAGCTGAAGTATTAGTAGACCAATGTGCATTTTTAACTCCAGAACAAATAGAAGTTATTAATAGAACATCAGAAAATCAAACAGCTAGAAGTATGAGGTTAATAGCTCTAGTAAAAGAAACTAATTCAGAAAAAGAATTAATAGCTATTGCTTGCATTAGAGATAACTTAAGACAAGGAATGGAAAATACTATAGCTAATCTTAATAGAGCTGGAATTCAAGTAGTAATGGTTACTGGAGATAGAAAAGAAACAGCTGTTGCTATTGCAAAAGATGCCGGCATTATAAATAGTGATAATGATGTGGTTCTTACTCATGATGAGTTAGTAGCGTTATCTGATGAAGAATTAAAAGAATTCATACCAAGATTAAAAGTTGTTTCAAGAGCTTTACCTAATGATAAAAAACGTGTAGCTAATGTAGCTCAATCATTAGGAATGATTGTAGGTAGTTCAGGAGACGGTACAAATGATAGTCCAGTACTGAAAACATCGGATGTTGGATATGCTATGGGTGATGGTACAGAAGTTGCAAAAGAGGCTTCTGATATAATTATTCTTAATAATTCTTTAAGTTCAATAGAAAAAGCAGTATTAAATGGAAGAACAATGACTAAATCAGTTCAAAAGTTTATTATATTCCAATTAACAGTCAATGTAGCTACTATATTAATTTCTATATTAGCTCCATTATTTGGAATTAATGAACCATTTACTATAGTTCAAATTTTGTGGATTAACTTAATAATGGATACTCTTGCAAGTTTATCATTTGCTGGAGAACCAGCTTTAGATAAGTATATGAATGAAAAACCAATAAACAAAAAAGATAGTATTCTTACTAGTTATATGAAATCTAGTATAGGTTTAGCTGGATTGTTTATTACTTTCGGTTCATTGACTATATTAAATAACTGGTTTGGAATACATACTATTATAGGAACACATGATATTAAAACAGTAGAAACATTTATGTTTACTTTCTTTATATATAGTATATTATTTAATAGTTTAAATACTAGAAGTAATGATATTAATATATTTGAACACATAATGGAAAATAAAAACTTTATATTTGTTATGGGAGGTATAGCAATAGTTCAATCTCTTATAATACAATATGGAGGAAGAATATTCTCTACTGTACCTATGGATTTAAAACATTTTGGTTTAGCATTGGCTTTAGCTTTCTTGATAATGCCAATTGATTTCATTAGAAAAACAATCATTAGAAGAGGTTAATCCTCTTCTTTTGATACTCAAAAGGAGAAAAAAATGAACGATTTAATTGAATTAAAAAAAGAAGATTTAGAAAAATATGCTTTAGAAACACAAAACTCTCAACAAGTATTAAGTTTAACAAAAGAATTAAAACTAAATGACCCTACTAGTATATTAATATTTGGTTCTAAACCAGCAGAAGAATTAGCTAGAATGTCAGATACTATTTTAAGAAATACAAAAGATGTTAAAAATGAAAAAGCTAGTAATGTTTTAATTAGTCTTACTAAGATAATGGAAAAAGTAGATATATCTGATTTTGAAAAAGAACCTCCAAAAGATAATTGGCTTAATAAAATACTAGGAAGAGCAAAAGATGTATTTGCTAAGTACGATACTATAGAAAAAGATATTAATACTGTTTCTGTTGAGTTATTAAAATATAAACAAGATATTGATAAAGGACAAAGAGATTTAGTTCAAATGTATAAAACTGTAGAAAGTTATTATAAAGATATTACTAATTATATTAATGCAATATCTTTAGTTGAAAATAATTTATTAGAAAAGAAAGATGATATAGAACAATCTGTTAATATAGAAGAACAAGAAAAAACTAAACAATTAACTCAATTACAAACATTAACAGATATGGTTTCTACTAAGAAATTGGATTTAATTACTACTCAAACAGTAGCTTTACAAACATTACCTATGTTAGAAATGATGTTAAATAATGATTTTAATCTTTCTAGAAAAATACAATCTAGTATAATTACTACTTTACCTGTATTTAAAAATGCTATAGTAATAGCAGTTAATTTAAGAAGACAAAGAGTGATTTCTAGAACTATGGCTGAAGTAGATAAAGCAACTAATGAACTAATTCTAAAGAATGCTAAAAATGTATCTAAGAATTCTGTTGAAATAGCAAAAGCTGCTAATACGGCTGCTATAGATGTAGAAACTTTAAAACAAAGTTTTGAAATAATTAAACAAGGAATATTAGATACTAAAGAAATACAAATTCAAGCTAGAATAGATAGAGACTCTAGTATAAAAGAACTTGAAAATCTAAATAAAGAAATTCGTGAATCTAAATTAATAAGATAATTAAGCTTGGCGTATCATAAAAAGATGCGCCGGCGCATTTTATATATTTTATGATACAGAAAGGAAGTGAAACTATGTTTGTTATATGGTTTAGTGTATTTATAATAATATTTATGGTATGTGGTTTCATATATATTGGATTATATTTACATCAAGAGTGGAATAATTTAAGTAAAGCTAAAAGATTTTGGTATTTTGTAATGATGCTTGGTTGTATATTTAATATCTATATATATGTAGATATAATAAAAGTAATTACTGGAGCTGGATTATGATGTTTTATTTATTTTCTTTTTTAATAATAATTGCTTCTGTAGTCTGGATAACACTTTTTATAATTCAGTTATTTTTAACAATAAGTTTTTTTGAAGACTTGTGCGATGACTTTAGGAATAAAAGAAATAAAACAAAAAACTTAATTAGCTTTTGTTTATGTTTAATTTCGTTAGGAATTCTATCTAGCGGAATAATTAATTTACTATAAATTGGAGACCATAATGAAGATAAAATTAATCGACTATAAAGACGAAAAAATAAATAAAGAATTTGAATATGAAGAATTTATTAAGTACTGGAATGAAAATTATTTACCATTAGAGCATCAAGTGCATCAAATAGCTTCTATTGAAATTAAAAATGATGTATTAATAATAAAAGTAGTAAATGATTTTAATTTAAACAAAAATATAATTAAAACAGATAATGCTTTTATTAAAACTAAAATGATGTTTGAAAATCTGAAGAATAAATATGGTATAAACGATAAACTTATATTAGATTTAATAAATGAAAAGGAGTAAATATGTTTAAATCTTTTAAATCAGGTTTTTTAATAACATTTTCTATTTTATTTGTTTTTGTTTTATTGAATTTAATATTCTTTTTACTGAACAAAATTGGTTTAATTTTAATAGAGAATGACTATAGAATTTTAATTTCATTTATTTTTACTTTTATTTTTGTTATTTCAGCTGGCAATACGTTAATTGACGAAACAGAAAAAAAAGAGCAAGAAAAAAATAAAATAAATTTCAATAAAAAACCGGAGGTGCCAAAAAAATGAATATATTTAAACTAAATGCATTATTATCTGTTGTTCTTAAAACAAAGAAAATAATAAAAGATATAAAGAAAGAAAAAGAAGAAAAGAAAAAATAGAAAGGTGTGAACAATCATGCTTATTATGTATAAAGGTTTTAAGCTAATTATAAACAATGAACTTAAAACAGTAGAAATAAGAACTAATGATTTAGATAAACAAGAAAAACTAAAAAAGCACACAGATGAACTTCAAAGATTATATAAAGATTATAGTTTTTATATAACTCTGGATAAGAAAACTACTATTGATGGTAAAACTATTACTGAAATAACTAAGCTTTCTAATCATGTTAATCAAAACTTAAAAACTATTCTTTATCTTGTTGAATGTGAATCAAAGAAAACAAAAAAAGGTTATGCTACAAAACTATTATTTGAAGTACCTAATAAAAGACTTTGTGTAAAAGGTTTTATCTTTAAACAAATGCCTATTAATTTAAAAACAGGTAAATATTATCAAGTAGAAGGAAGATTAACAGAATCTAATTCAACTTATATAAAAAAAAGTGAACAAAAACTAGGTAAAGAAAAAGATTATGTTATTAATATAAACGATATAGCAGAAATAGAAATAGAAAATAAAACAAAAGAACATCATGAAATATCAAGAGCAGAATTACATTGTCATACTATGTATTCTAAAAATGATGGACTTAGTACTCCGGAAGATTATTTAAAAGCATTTGAAACAAATAAATGTCATGCTATAGCTATTACGGACCATGGAGCAGCATTTGCTTTTATTCCTTTTGTAAACAAACTAAAAGGAAAAACAGATAAAAAACTTATTCTTGGTTGTGAGTTTTATACTGTTTCAAATGAACAATATATACTAAATACTCAGAATAAAATAAAAGAACTTGAATCAAAAGATTTTGATTATGAGCTAGACAAAATAAACTTTGAAATAGAAGAACAACAAAATAACTTATCTACTATAAGAGAAGAAAGAGATAAATATAAAAGATTAACAAATAGAAAAACAATTTCAGAAGAAGAAAAAATTGAAGCTACTGAAAATTTAAATATAAAAATACAAGAATTAGAAGATTGTAATAAAACTATAAAAGAATTAAAACAAAATATAAAAGACTTAGAACTAAATAAAGTTAAAACAGAAAAAGAATTAGAGAAACTAAGAAAAGACTTAAACGGTACTGATAATATAGAAAGAGACCACTTTATAGTTTTACTAAAATCTCCTGATGAAACAATAGACTATAAAGGAGAACCACTTACTATTAATCCAGGATTAGTAAAATTATATGAATTAATTACTAAATCATATAAAGAATATTTTTCTTCTCCTACTGATGAAGATAAAAAGATGTATGGTAAAAGACCTGTTCTTCCATACAAAGAATTATTTGACCCAGAAGTAAGAAAATATTTTGCTTATTCTTCAGCTTGTGCTTTCGGTAAACACATGAAACTAATAGTACAAGATAAAGAAGAAGAATTTAGAGAATGGATTAGAAAACTAGATGCTGTGGAAATACAACCTTCATGGAATAATAGCTTTATGGTAGAACATAAAGATTATCCTAATATAACTTGTATAGAAGATGTATATAAACTTCATAGAAGAGTATATGACATATGTAAAGAAGAAAATGTTCCTTGTATTATAGTGTCAGATGCTCATGTATCTCATAAAGATGACAGAGAACTAAGAAGTGTATTTAAAAACGGATACATATCGCTCCTAGCAAATAGCTACGGAAAGCCAGATGAGCAAAGAAGTTCTACTGATGAAGATTTCTCTATAGATACACAACCTTATATTATGTCATATGAAGATGTAATAGAAGATTATACTAAACAAGGATTTACAAAAGAAGAAATACAAGAAATGCATGATAACACGAATAAATTAGCAGATTCTTGTGTTAATGCTTTTGATATAACTCTTCTTCCAGATAAATTATTTATTCCAGATTATCCAGGTATGAATGCAAAAGAAGAAATGCCAAAACTTGCTTGGGATTTTGCAATTAAAAAATGGTCTACTGACGGAACAAAAGAAGGAATAGATGAAAAAATAAGAAAAAGATTAGAAGAAGAAATAGAACTAACAGCAGATTTCAATTATGAAATATTATATATGTTAGCAAGATTTGCAGTTATTAAATCAGAAGAAAAAGGTTATATAGTAGGTTCAAGAGGTTCTGTAGGTAGTATGCTTTTAAGTTATTGCCTTAAAATTTCGGAAGTATTACCGTTAGAATCACATTATTATTGTGAACATTGTCATCATATAGAATGGCATGCAGAAAAAGGTAAAGTAGGTCCAGAACTTGAAACTAAAAAATGTCCTGTTTGCGGAAATGATATGTACGGAGATGGTTATGATATAGAAGCTCATAACTTCGTAGGTTGGATAGAAAGAGATGAACAAAACCGCATAAAACCTACTAAAATCCCAGATTGTGACCTCAACCTATCTGAAAATGTACAGTTGGAAGTTCAACAAGATTACATAAATATGTTTGGTGAAGAAAATGTAATTAAATCTGGAACTCAAATGGAATACGGTCAAGATGCGTTAATAAATGATATCTTTAGAAATATACCAAAGATAGAAGAAAAAGTTAAGGCTGAAGAATTTGATATAGATTACATGTCTAGAAACATTCATTCTATGCGTACTTCAGGAAGCCATCCTGGTGGAATGCTCATAAAACCAGCAGTTGCGAAGTTTGAATATGTAACACCACAAGTATTTGTCTCTGATAATCCTAATAAAGCTGAACTTAGTTCAAGTTGGGTTTATCATAATATTGAAGCAAACCTCGTAAAAATGGACCTTTTAGGACATTCTGACCCGACTATGTTAAAAGAATTAGAAGAATTTACAGGATATGATTTTAGAAATGTTAAGTTTAATGATAAAGAATTAATAGATAGTATATTAGATACAAAATATTTAAACTTAAAAGAAGGTTTTGATGATTATCCATTTGTAGCTAATACAATGGGAATATCAGAAATGAATACAGATTTTGCAATGCAAACTCTTAGAGATATGAAAATCAACTCAATGTACGCATTAATCGCTAGTTCAGCTTTACTCCATGGGACCGCAGTATTAGAATGTCAAAGACAATATATATTAGAAGGTAAACCATTAACAGATTTAGTAACATATAGAGATATTATATTTCAACAATTAACTTATAAATATGGTTTTGAACCAAAAACAGCTTTTCTTGTTTCTGAAAATGTAAGAAAAGGTAAAGGAATAGAGAAATTTAAAAAAGAATTATTAGAAAAATGCCCTAACTGGTATGTAGAAATATTAGATACTATAAAGTATCTTTTCCCGAAGGCTTTCCTAGAACACATCTAAAATTTCCTAAAACACATCTTTATGATATAATATAAAAAAATATTATAAAAGAGGTGTTAAAAATGATTTATAAAATAACAAATTTATTAAACAATAAAATATACATAGGAGGAACTGTAAAAACAAATCTGAAAAAAAGATTTAATGAACATTTTGCTCATGCTAAAAAATACAATTCTCAAACACAAAAAATGATAGATATGAGAAATATTTCAAAAGAAAACTGGACTATTGAAAAAATAGAAGATTGTTTAGATTCTGAAATAAAATCTAGAGAAACTTATTATATAAAAAAATATAAAGATGAAGGTTATGAATTATATAATGAAGATACTATAAGCAATGCAAAAACTTGTTTTTATTCTTGTGATATTGAAACAGGAGAAATAAAAAAATATAATTCAATGAAAGAAACTGGCTGTAATTTCTCTAAATTATCTATAATTTTAAATAAAACATTTGAAAATGACCAAATAAGATTTAGCCACAAAGGAAAATTATGGTCTTATAAAAATGAGAAAAATAACTGGATTTTTTTATTAAAAGAATTTTTAAATAAAAAAAATAAAGAAAGAAAAATTTTTTGTGTTGAAAAAGATATTATTTATGATAGTATAGCTGAAGCAAATAAAGATATAGGTGTTCATCCTAGACATAACAGTATAACAAATTGTTTAAGATATAATTTAAAAAATCCAAATAAGCCAGAAAGAATGGCTTTTGGATATCATTGGAAATATATAGATGAAGAATTACCGAAGTGGGCCTTGTAAAACCGTCCTAACTCATAAGAGGTGTAAGAAATTGATTTATAATCATTCAAGTAGGAAAATGACTTGTTAAATTTCTTGCTAACAGGGAATGTGCAGAACCCTGTGCTAAGACAAAGGTGAAATTCCTTTGTAAATGTGAATCGACTATCGAAAGCTAGAAAATAATTAAGTTTATTTGAAAATAAGGTAGAAATACTACACGAAGCAAGTAGAGTAGGTCCTTGTTGAAATACAAGGTAGTCTATTGGTACGACGTAATTACGAAAGAGACGGGTAAAATAATATAGTCAGTCGCATGCAACTGCTTATATAATCAACGCTTTAAGAATTATGTATTATAAAATACACTATCCTCAAGCATTTTATGCAGCAGCAATAAATAGATACGGAGTAACTAATACTTCTAATAATACTTTTGACTATATAAAATTCTTTAATGAAGTGAATACTAATGAAGAGTTGTATAAATTTCATGCACATTGTAAACATGCAAGTGATAATGAAGTAAAAGTAAAAAATAATATACGTATAGGTAATATAGTATATGAAATGAAACTAAGAGGTTTCGAGATAGTTAAACCAGATTTTTCTTCTAAAGCTACTACTTGTGTTCCAGATAAAAAGAATCCTAATAAGATATTAATGCCATTAAACTCTATAGCTGGAGTAGGTTCTGAAACAGCTAAAACAGTTGAATTAGCATATAAGACTTATGGTGATGAATTATTTAATAAAACGCAAGAAGAATTAACAGAATTAAAAGTAGAAAAAGATGGTAAACTTGTAAAAGCCTTCGGAAAGAAATTTCTTGAAGGATATTTTGGTAAAGCAGAGGAGTAAAACCCTCTGTTTTAATTTTTTAATAAGGAGAATGTATGATATATGAAGTAAATTGTAAAAACTTAGAAGAAACTAAAATTTTTAAATTATGTATTAGTAAAGCTGAAAGAAAAAAAGAAAAAGATATATGCTTTCATGAAGTATATGTAATAGAAAGCGAATTAATAAGACTTCCTTACTTAGAAAGAAATTTTGAATATCACGAAAGTTTATCTAAAAATAAATTTGTAAGTGATATATTAAGATATGTAGAATTAAAAAATGATTCTTATGTTGAATTAGAATGTGTTGGTTCACATTGTCTTTTAAAAACAATTCGTTCTGAAAGAGATTTAAGTAGCGTTTATTTTAAAGCATTAGAAGATGAAAAATATTATTCTGAAAAACTTATAGATGCTCTAAAAAAGATTTTTGATTATTTAGGTTTTAAAGAATATATTTATTTACCTTATAAAGAACCAGTTATAAGAAATAAAAAATGCGCCGGCGGAGAAAAAGAATTATTAGAAAAAGTAAAAAAAGCAAAAACAATATTAAAAATATCAAAAAAATAGTAGGTAGTAATTATGAAAACAATAAAGAAAGAATTTATGAAACTCTTTCCAGAAGGAGTTGAGTTAAATAAGAATTCTAAAATAGAAAGTATTTATGGTTTAAATATGAATGAAGTTTTTGTTAAAATAAAAAACAGAAACGAGAATGAATATTATATAGTAGATTATTTTCTAATGGAAGAAGATAAACCAATAAAAGGAAATAAAATAGAATATACAAATAAATACTTTGATTATGAAATAAAAGAAACAATAGAGTTCGATGAACATACAGGTTTAATTATAAAAAACTTGTTAGAACAAATAGATTTTGAACTAGATGAAAATCTGGAATGGCATAATCATAGAAATGGAAATGTTTATACAAAAGGAAGTGACTGGAGTTGAAAACACTAGAGCAATATTATCAAGAAACATATTTTGATACAGATGGTTTAATTGAACTTCCTGATAATAAATTTATTTCTAATATGTTTAGTTTTAGAGATAAAGATAATAAATATCAAGTAGTAGTAGATATGATATATCAAGGTAAAAAATATGCTTTTAGAGTATATAACTTTTGGGATAAAAATAGCATATATTGTGAGTTAAATGGTGAAAAAAAGAAATGACTGATTACGCTAAATTAGCAATTAGTACTATTTTCTTACAGTATTTAAAAGAAGTAAATTTTGTTGAAAATATTATTGACAACGAGTCAATAAATATATTATAATAATATTAATTTAAGAAAAGGAACAGGTGATGTAAAATGTCTAAAAAATTATTCGATGTTGAATTTACAAAAGTAGGTGAAGACCATACTTGTGTTGTAATCAAAGGAGTTGATAAAAATCTTTATGAAGAAACTATTGATGAATTTCCATTAGGAGCTGCAATAGTAAATGATTTAATATCAAGTAAAGAACCTTTGGTTATGAAAAACAAAGATGCTGATAGAATTAAAGAAATGATTGACGCTCTTAATAAATTAGGAGAAGAACAAGAATTAAATAATTCTAGAGTTCCACAAAATGAAAAATATTACACAGTAAATGGTTTAGGAGTAATAGTTGCTTCAATGGAATTAGGAAGTGAAAAAGACAAAGAAAGATTTGAAGCTGGAAATTATTTCAGAACTAAAGAAGATGCTGAGGTATTATCTGAAATGTATAAACAAGCATTAGAAATGTACAAAGAAGCTAGAGGGTAAAAACCTCTAGTCTTTTTTTTAGGAGGACTATGAAAAAAATAGATTTAATTATGAAGATTTTAGAAACTACTAGCTTTCAGTTTTTCTTAGTCTATGAGAATGATATATTTTTTAATTTAGAAGAATTAATAAAAGAAAGAGGTAGAGATAGAATTTTTTCCTTTTTTTTAGGAATGAGAACTAGTAGATACTGTAATTTAAGAAAAGAAAAAAATATTTATTTCTATACTTTAGAAAGATTTGACCCTAGAGTTAAAGCCTGGGATAAAACAGCTGTTTTAGGAACTGTTTTAACATTAGAAAATCTTTTTGAAGAATTTCATAGAGAAAGATTTGGAGATAATAAATATGTAATTGAATATTTAGACCAAAAAGAAAGGAAAATCAATGACTGAAAAAGATGAAGTGTTAATAGAAATGTTAAAAAGAAATGATTTTGAAGATGCTTATATTAATATAGTAGATGGAAGATACTGGTTTGATTTAGAAGTTTTAATCAGAGATGTAACTAGTGATAGGCTAGAAGCTTTTTATCTAGGAATGGATAATTATAATAATGATATAGCTGAAAATTATTATTTGTATACATACGACCATAATGATAATCAAATCACTCAATATGAAAAAGAAGACATATTAGATTCTACTAATATAGCTAATTTCTTAGAAAAATATATTGAAGATTACGGCGAAGAAGATGCTCTTTATAGAAAATATTTAATTGCTTGTATATAGGAGGAAGTATGACTAATAAACAAAAAATTTTATTTAAAATGTTAGAAAAAGATGATTTTGATTTTATAAACCCTGAAGGTCGTTTCTATAAAGATATTTATGATTTATTAGAAGAAAAAATGGATGATATATATGATTTATTTGAATTGGGACAAAACAATCCTGATTTTGAAGGAGGAAGCTTCTTTTATTATTACAATGAAGAAAAAATTGTACCAATGAATATTTCTGAATTACTTAATTTTGATATAAAAAAGTTCTTAGAATATTATAAAAAAGAATATGGAGAAGATACTCTTTATGAAAAATTTCATCAATTAGGAGCTAATGATGACTAAAGAGGAAGAAAGCATTTTAGAATTATTAGAAAAAGAAAAACTTCTTGGTTATATTTTTGCAGCTGACGTTTATAAAAGCATAGAAGAATTATTAGAAAAAGAAACAAAATCTAATTATAAAGCGTTTTTACTTGGTTTAAAACAAAGAAAATTTTTAAAACATAGTAATGATTATGTTTATATATTTGACGATATAGACGGTGAATCAGTATATTCTTTTTCAAAAGAAGAAGTTATATATAGAATTAGTAGATTTAAACATACAATTCTTAAATGCTTAAAAGATGAATACGGTGAAAAAAGTAAGATATATTCAGAATTAAAAAAATTTTTCTTGACTTTGCACTAAATATTATTATATAATAAAGGAGTAAAAATGGAAGTGAAAAGAATAAGTAAGTTTTGTGCTTCTATCAACGATATTAAGTTCTATGATGAACAACTATTTAATTCTTGTTTATACTTGTTAGAACATATGGAATCAAAAAAATTCAGATTTAAAGACCAGTTTATAGTAGATTTAAAAGATTTAATAGATATTGTATCTTATAAATATGAAGAATTTTCCTATGGTGTTTTAGAAAGTGATTTCATAATAGCAATAGATGAAGCAAATAAACTTGAAGATATAGAGTTTTCATATCTTGGGTGTGATTGGAAAATTAGTTGGATTAATGAAAATTTAAAAAATAAAATTTACAATGTAAAGGATTAAGGTGGTGCAATATGAAAAAAACAGTAACTGAATGGTTAGGAGAAGTAAAGTTATACGAAAAGAAAATAGACAAAATAGAAACTCAACTTTCTTCGATGAAATTATTTAATGTAGGAACAGTAGGAGAATATGCTTTATATAAAGAAACTTTTGAAAAAAATAAAGCAGATGCTATAGCTCTTTATGACTCTTATGTTAAGTTAAAAGAAAACAGAAATAAAATAAGAGCTGAGATTTTAAAATTCAATGCAACTCAAACTATTAAAATAGGAGATAAAGAATACATCATAGCTTTAGCTTTAGAGAAGTTAAAATCTAGCGAAGACATGAATGAATATATTCTTAAAAATCAACTAAATAAAATGAATTCTGAAATTAACAAAATAAAAACAAATGTAGAAAGTAAAAAAGAATCTTTACTTGAATCAGTAAGTAAGAAAGCAAATACTTCTTCATCTAAAGATATTGAAGCTGTTGAAAAAGCAGTTGAGCAATATAAACTATACAATGAAGATTTCTTAAACTTACAAGAAAAGTTAGATAAAACAGAACAAGAAAAAATAGAATTCATAGAGAACATAAATATTCAATTGAATTTGAAGAACGCAACTTCTGAGATTGAAATAGAACTTTAAAAAATGAATAAAAACCATAGTAAAAAAAACTATGGTTTATATTTTAATAAATGAAAGGACGTGAAGTGTAAATGGCATTAGGAAAAGGAAATCAACAAGGAAATTATGGTTATCAAGGTGGAAACAATAATGGTAACTATAACAACGGAAACAATTATGGAAACAACAATCAACCAAAGAGAGAATCTTGGGGATTATGGGTGAACCAAAGTAAAAATGGTAAAGAGTATTTATCTTTTGAAATCAATGGAGTGAAATATGTAGCTTTTGAAAACACAAATAAAACTTCAGAAAAATCTCCTGATTATAACATCATAAGAAAAGACTCTTTGCAAAATAACGGTGGTTCATTCAGAAATAATAATTCTGGATACAACAATAATGTGTATCAAAATGGTGGTTATACTCCTAATAATGGTTATGTTCCTCAACAAAATAATGGATATGTACAACCACAACAAGGGTCAGAAGGTGGAAGTTCTAGAAATACAAACGTAGGAGCTAGTGAACCACAAAATGATACTTATTCACCAGATACTTTTGGTGGTGGAGGACTAACATTATAAGAGGTGTTTAATAATGAATGACAAAATCTTAATATTATTTGAGGAAACTCAAAAATATAAAAAAGAAGATTTGACTCAATTCATTAGCCTTAATAGAAAAGAAACATTAGTATCAACTTTAGTAGAAGTTCTTGAAAATAAAACATTCAAGAATTTCTACTATATAGTTGATTGTACTTTTGAACATAAGGCTTTTAATGCAAACAAGGGTCAAAAACTAAAGCAAGGAAATATTGAATACTTATTAGTCGAAGATAATAAAGGAATTATATGTAAAGGTCCTAATATATCTCAACTAAGTACTTTTAATAGTACAGTACCAGCAATAAAAGAAAAGTTTGAAGAATCAATTAAACTTTATAATGATTGTATAGATTTCTTAATAAGAAAAAACATAAATCTTAGAAATAAAGATAGTTTTAATAAAGGTACAGATACAGGCATAGTTATGAATGATGTTATTAGCGGCACAAAAAGTAAAACATATAAACTAGCATATAGTCTTCCTGAAGTAAAAGAACCAGGAGTTGAATATGTTTTATTTGAAAATATAGATATATTAGAAAAATTAAAGAAAATAATTGATATGGAATTTATGTAGGAGGCTGTAATGAAAATAAAAAAGCTATCAAATGGAAACTATGAAATAGATGAAAAAACATTAAAAGGCTTATTAATATCAAGATATGAATTAGATGCTTTAGAATGTGGTGGAGTAGATAACTGGCACGACTATTGTGATGCATTAAATGATTATCTTGATGGTTATGAAGACTTTGATGAATTTGTAGAATCTGTTTTAGAAGATATCAAAGGTGGAAAATATGACGAATAATAAAGAAAAAGTGCTTGAAATAAAAATTTTAAAAGTAAATGATGAATATTCATGCTGGTATATAGAAAAGATAAATAAATATGCTTTAGGTGAATATATTAGTGAAAGTTTTAAAACAGATGGTAAATTTTATATTTTTAGATTTGATAAAAGAATTACAACAAAATTTGATTATGAAGATACCAATAGTTTTTATCCAGAACCTTCGTTACAAATAAACTATAATGAAGAAAGAATGGTTCCTAATTTCATAAAAAATGAAAGTGTTAATGATTTAAAAACACTAATTGAACTTATCAACAATAAATTCGGAATTAAAAAAAGATTTGATTTAAAAAAAGATGAAGAATTTTATTTAATTAATTCTATAGGTGAAGTAGAAAAGGCTAAATATATAACCTTATATGATGAACAGTTTATTAATTTAGGAAATTGTTTTAAAACAGAAAAAGCTGCAACAAAAGCAATTAATTCTGATGAATGGAACAACTTCTGGTCTAAAGTAAAAACTGGAGTTTTCGATGAATGATTATACTGTTTTAAAATTTAAAGACTTTTTAAACAAAAATAAAAGTTTTTTCATAGAAAAGATAGAAAAAGATAAAAATGAAGTTCTAATAATTGATTTTGAAAATAAAGAGTTGGAAATACAAACTCATAGTGCACTATTTGATTATCTTTTTCTAGAATCTAAAAAAAGAATAATTTGTAGAAATATATCAGATAAAAGTTTTGAATTAATTAGAATGTGGGAAACTTTTTGCGATATAGAGAAAAGGACAAAAAATGGCAAATAGTTTTAAGAAAATAAAAGTTGTTTTCGTAGGAAATAAATGCCATAAAGACTTAGAGAATGTTTTTACTCTATCTAGAAGTAATCTTGATGAATATGATGGAATACTTGAGTATATCTTTTATCTAGTAATAGACAAAGAACCAATACAGTATTTTAATTGTGTTGAACTCCCAGATGACTTTGTTGAAGAAGATATAGATGAAGCTCAATATAGCTATGATTCTTATAGAGATAAAATAAAATTATCTCCTACTATTCATAGTGAAATGTTAGAAATAGTATCATATATAAGAAGAGAAGCTTTAAAAGATAAAAGAATAGAAGTTAAAAACGGTTCTCTATTTCCAATAGGTGATTTATACACTATGAAATATGTTAGAAACAAACTAATAAAGTTTTATAAGGAGAGAATAAGAAATGTTCAAGAAAATAAAGCTATGGATTAAAAAACTGCTTAATAAAAACAAAGTAACAAAGAAAATGTATAAGTTCCAACATATAAGTCACTTAAAAGATTTTATACATGGACTTAAAAGAAATAATTATTTTACATATAATGATGTTCTTGAAATTTATGGAACTCCTAAACTTCATGGAACTAATGCAAGTATAGTATTTTACAAAGATGGTTCTACACAAATACAAAGTAGAAACAATATACTTAATCAACACCAAGATAATATAGATTTCTATAAATGGATGAATCCTGAAAGGGTTGCGTTTATCAAAAGCAACATAACTGAGTTGCTTAATAAATACCCTATGGTAATAGTGTATGGAGAATATGCTGGTAAAGCTATTCAAAAAAATATGGCAATAAGTGAAATGGAAAGATTTTTTGCACCTTTTGCTATAAGATTAATAAATGATTATCAAGACTTTTATATAGTTCCAGATATGAAAATGTTTAATGAGGAACTTAGAATATTTGATTTATTCAAAACTGAACATAAAATAACTATAGATAAAAAATCATTCGATGATTTATCTTTTGTAGAAACAATAGATAATTATGTAAAGCAATATGAAACACAAGACGTATTTGCTGAGAAGTTTGGTTATAAAGGAGTAGGAGAAGGAATAGTTTGGCATTATGTAATAGATGGACAAGCTTACTTCTTTAAAACAAAAATTGATGAATTCCAAACAAAGGCTCAAAAAGTAAATAAAGATAAATCAATAGAAGAAATAAAAGAAGATAAAAGAATAGTTGAATATTGTTTAAATGAAGCTAGATTAAAACAAGGTTTAGATTATCTAAAAGAAAATAATTTAGAAATAGATTTAAAAAATATTAAGACTTTTATTGATTTTATAGTTAAAGATGTACTTAGAGAAGAAAGAAGATTCTTAGAAGATAATGCAATAACAGATAAAAGAATTAGTAAGATAGTAGGTTCTGAATGTGCTAATTGGTTTAAAAGAGCTATAAGAAAAGGTGAGTTCTAATGAAAGAACCAGTATTAGAAATAGAAATTGTTAAAATCAATGAAGAGTATAGCTCTTGGTATATAAATAAGATAAATAAAGAAGTTTTTACTAATCCTGGTTTATATAATTTTATAGATGGAGAAAGTAATAGATATTTATTTTATATAACAGAAACTGAAACAAGTTTTTCTGAAGGGTTTAAAGATGGATTTATACATCAAATTTTCAAATTAAATATAAATCAAATTAAAATTCCTAAAATAATAGAAAATAAAGATACAAAATATCTACAAAAAATAGTAGATTTTGTAAATGATAATTTTGGAGTTGAAAAACCGTGGAAAGCTAAAACAAATGACGCATACTTCTATATAAATAGTGTTGGAAGGTGTGACCATGATTTTGAATGCAATAGTCAATATGATAATTTTAGATATGAATTAGGAAACTATTTCAAAACTGAAAACGAAGTTGAAAAAATAATAGCATCAAAAGAATGGAAAGAGTTTTGGAATAAAGTTAAGAATAAACAAATATAAAAGGAAGGTAAAAAAATGAATTACACAACAAGTGCATCTGAAAACAAAGTAATACAAGATGTGTTACTTACTGATATTAGTAATATTAATATCAATCCAAGAAAGAATGGATTAATAGAAGAAAACGTGGAGTCTTTAGTTGAATCTTCTGTATTTCCAGAAATTCATCTTGGTTTACTTGATGGGCAACTAATAGTAGTAGATGGTTACCATAGACTAGAAGCGTCAAAAAGACTTGGTTTAGAAACAATAAAAGCTTATATCACTGATTACAAAACAATAGAAACAATTATTCGTGATGCTATTAATGAAAATATTAATCATGGACAAAGATTAAGTGATTATGATGTAGCTATGTCTATGTATGAACTATATAATAAATTAGTAGATGCTGGTAAATTAACTACTATTAAGATGAAAGACTTCATTACTAGTTTCAAAATAGATGAAAGAAGAGGAAGAAGTTTATTTAACTGGGTTGTACTTCACAAGGAAATACTTGATGATGAAGTTACTACAGTTAAAAATATATCTTTCTCTGATGAATATTATAGTATGATATTACATATGAATGAAACACCAGGAAAGATAAGTAATGAAGCTAAATATAAAATAAGAACTTTTTATAACAAATATAATCATTTGAGTAAAATAGAATTAAGAAAAGCTATTGCATTATTCAAACAAGGGTTAGACTATGAAATAGAAGCTGAAAAGTTAAAACAAGAAGCTAAGCAAATAGATACTAACCCTATAACTGAAACTAAGAAAGAAACAAAAGTAGAATCAGTAGAAAAAGATGAAATACCTGTAGATGAAACAGAAAATAAAGAAAGAGAAGTTACTCTAAACAATGAGTTGTTAACTAAACCAGAACCTAAAGAGGAAACAAAACAAGATTTAGTAATAGAAGAAGCTAAAACAGTTGAAGAAAAAATGGAAGCTGTTGAAAAATTAAATGAAGAAATAACTAAAGAATTATCTAATTCTAAAGAAAAATTCAAACTAGATACTTATCTTGATGCTATGTCTAAACAAGTAATGACTATGTTAATGTTACAAGCTAAAGGAAATCTTGAAGATTTTACTAAAGAACATATCAATAAACTTAACGATATAGTAGATAGATTAAATGAATTAACTGAGGGATATTATGCAAACAATAAATAAAGATGATGAAATAAGAATAGAAAGAAAAACAGCTATATACATATGTCCAGACTTTAATGATTCAAGAACTTATAACTTAGAAAGACAAGAATTAGATTTAACCGAGTTTGCAAGAACAAAAGGATATGGTATAGAAAAAATATTAATAGATGAAGAAGATAATATGGTTTTTAAAGATAGAAAAGGTTTACAAAAACTAATTAATCTTATACTTGAACAAAAGATAAATACTGTTATTGTATATAGAAAAACAAATATATCTAACTTCTCTAATACTTTAAAGATGTTTGAATTTTTATGTCAAAGACGTTGTTGTGAAATAATAGAATATAAGGAGTAAACATGAAAAACTGGTTAAAAAAACTATACGGTAAACTTGCTGAAAAAAAATACTTACATATTGCTTATTATGAAAACAATGAAAAAAAAATAAAAAGATTTAATCTTAGAGATTTAGAAATAACATTATGTACAAGTTGTTTTAATATAGACTTGTACAGTATTGTTTTTCTAAAAGAAAAAACTGGTATTCCTAATATATACGGAGTTAAGTTCTCTAATAATGAAAGAGAATCTTGGAAAACAATAGAATCTGTTTATCATGAAGTATATTGTGATTACGTAAACATAGACAATAATGATGAATCGGCTGGTTCTGTTTCTTGTTATGTAGAAGGAAATAAAACTCAATTTAGATTTGATGTTAATTGCTTCTATACTCACTCTGGAGATATTGAAAATATAAAAGAATGGATTAAACATAAAGAAGCTATGATTTACACTAGTGATAAAGAAATAGCTTCTATTGTTAAGAACTATGCAGAAATAAAAGAAGATGAAGAAGTTGATAATCTATATACACCACGTAATATAAATAAACTAAGACATAGTTTAAAAGGAATGCAAACAAAGAAAAGATGGTTTAGACATCATAAGGGGTAGCAAATGTTAAGTAAAGCACATATACACATGAAAAAAGTATTGGAATCTATTTCACGTATATATAAAGTAGTTTTACTTGAGGAAGTTAAAGAAGGAAGTAAGAGATATGACTTTTACTTCCCTACTACTCCTCCTATATGTATAGAAATAGATGGAACAAATCATAATCTAAATAAAGCAGATGGTCACTTCTTTAAAACAGCAGAGAGTTTGAGGAACTATAAAAAGAATGACGAAGAAAGAGAGTTATTTCATAAACTAGGTAAAATAGTATTACTTAGATTTGATACAGATTATTTTCCTAGTTTAGAAGACTTTATTAAAGAATTAAAAAAACACAACGTAGAAAGTGTTTTGTACGAAGGAGTAGATGAATATAATGTCTATTATCAAAGATATAAAAGAGATAAAGAAATTAGTGAAGCAAGAAAAAGAAAATCTAGAGAACGTTACAAAAGATTTAAAGAAAGACAGAATAATAGGAATTGATTTAAGCAAAAAATGTCCTGGTGTTTGTATATATGATATAGATACTAGTAACATAGAATACTTAGATTCATTTAAAGTAAGTGGTTCTCCTACAGAGTTTGAAAGAGATTTAGAAATCTTATACTGGTTATTGGATATAGTTACTATATATAAACCAAGTAAAACTATAATAGAAAGTCCTTATATTAGTAAATTTACTATTAGTTCTTCAGCTCCACTATATAAACTTCATGGTTTAGTAAATTATTTCTTATTTAAGTATGGTATAGAAGTATATAATATTACACCTTCTTCTAGTAGAGCTCATCTTAAAATTAAACCAAACGATAAAGCAACAGCTTTTAATTATATAAGACAAACTTATCCAGAATTAGGATTGACTAGCTATAATAAAGATAACGATAAAGCAGATGCATTAATACTTGTTTTAAATCATGATAATAGTAAATTAGTTAAAGTGGAATAATAAAAAAGGAGTGGAAAAAGTGGAATTAATAAAACAACAAAAAATTACTAGTTTAGAATTAACTAAACAAATTAATATTTTTAGAAAGGAAGAGTATGATTATAAAATAAAAAATAATCTTTCTTTAGGTAAGGTAGAAGAAAAAAATGGTTGTTATACTGAGTTATTACATAAGAGTCTTTTAGAAATAATTCGTGATGAATTTGAAAAAGAAATCAACGAGCAAAAAATTTTGCCCGTTAGTTATATTGATGAAAAAGGTGAAGAAAGACCTATGTTTAATTTAACTCTCGACCAAGCAAAACAGGTTTTAATGAGAGAATCTAAATTTGTTAGAAAAGCTGTAATTGAATATATAAACAAACTTGAAAAATTTATTTCTAAACAATTATATTCTTTACCAACTATTTCAAAAGAAGAATTAGATGTTAAAAACAGAGAATTAGAAATAAGAGAAAGAGAGCTTAAATTAAAAGAAATAGAGTTTTTAGAAGAAAGAATTGAAAAATATAAACAATATGAAAAAGTAAAATTAGCATTGGAATCACAAGTAACGGAAAAATTAACTGGAATTAAAGGTTTATTGCCTATGCCTAATATAGAAAAAACATATAGTGCTTCTGACATAGCTAATAAATTAAGTAAAATATTTAATAAAAAAATATCTTCTAATCTTATAGGAAGAATAGCTAATAAGTTTGGTTTAAAAACAAAAGAGTTTTCAGAATTAATGGTAGAACCTTCTAAATATAATAAAGATAAAATAGTTGAATCTTACAGATATAAAGAATGTTCTTTAAAAGAATTTATTAATAAATATAATGAATATTATAATTTAGATGAAGAATAAGGATTAATTATGAAGAATGAAAATAATATTATCAATCAAATAATTCAGGATAATATTAAAAAGAAAGAAAATGGAGAAAATATAGAGCAAGTATCTTGGATTCAAATAATGCAAGATGTTTACAATACTTATATCAATACTCTTAATAATGAATCAGAAGTTTATAAAAACTCAGAAGATAGAAAAATATATATCGAGAAGATTTTTAAAGCTTCTGATTTTTCTTTTTGTATATCTGAATTAGAAGAATTAGAAATAGGACATTGTTGTAGAGAAACATATTTTAGATTTAAGAATTCTTATCAAGATAATATTACAAGTAAAGTAATAGAAGATATAGAAAAAAATATGTTATCTAAAGAACAATTGTTACGTAAACTTAAATTAGTAGATATATATAGAGAACCAGAACATAATGTAGTTAATGTTTTTGGTTTAAATATAGAATCTACAGAAGATGGTTTTATATATGACTATGAAAGAGATAAAGAATATATATTATTAATAAAACCTGTAAATGATAGTGTAGGAATTATAAAAAATAAAGTATGGAATAAATTTAATGCTAAACCGTTAAGTTATCATATACCAGAAATAATGCTTAATATGTTTTTAATTAGAAAACCTTTAAAACTTATATACGTAGGTAAAAACAATAGTGAATTATATAAAGAATTTAATTTTGGTTTTCAAGATTCTTTTCTAAGCATAGACAATAATAAAACAAATGACTATAATTTATCTTACTTAACAGATAAAATTAAGTTGTTTGAAAAACATATTGAAAAAGATGTAATTCCTAGAAAAATATTCACAGATAGAAGTCTTAATATGGATGAAATTAATAACATGCAATCTTATGGATTAATAGAAGATTTTGAAATAAATAAATTATTAAATGGAGAAATATATAAAAACTTCCAGTGTAATGGTTGTAAATATAAAACAATATGTGAAAATTGTTAGGAGAAAATATGGATATAAATGAAATGGTTCAAAAAAAAATAGAAGAAGATAAATATAAAAAAATTCAACAAGAACTTGAAGAAGAAATTCAAGTGTTTAACAAAAAAACAAAAGAACAGTTAGAAAAAGATTTAATGTTTTCTTATTTTGAAACAGATTTTATGAATAGTGATGTGTTTATAAACAGAATTAGAGAGATAAAATCTACAGCATTAAAAAAGCTTAGATGGTGTGATGGGTTTAGTTATGAAAATTTTGAAAATATAGCTGAAAGTGAATTATCTGGAAGTACAGAAAAAGCATTAAAAAGAATGTATGCAGAAAAAGCATTAAATGAATTAATGGATGAAGATGAAGTATTTCAAATAGGAAAAGATAAATATATCATTAAGGGATTATTCAAAAAAGTTTATTCTACAATGATGGTTTTTAATGAATTGGATGAAACTACAAAATCAGAAATATTAGGAAAGATACTAGCAGATGCTATATAAGGAGATAATATGGATTCAATAGACGATATGTTAGAAACTTTAGATGAAAGAATAGGAAATAATTATTTCTTAAAAAAAATAATTGATAGCAAAGACTTTAGAAAATATATAGAAGAAGTAAAAAGATATACATTACAACATCTTTCTGACCAAGTATTTTTTACTTATGAAAAATTTAAAAGAAAAGTAGAAAGCATTGTTGGTTCAGCAGATTTAATTGATTTATATTGTGAAATGGCTTTAAAAGAATTGTTAAAAGAAAAGAAAATAATCAAAATAAAAAATAAATTTGTTGTTAAAGAAATGTTTACAAAAATATTTTTAGTTTTTGAGTCTTTTAATTCTTTAGATGAAAAAGAAAAGGAAAACATAACAAGCAATATATTAGTTGATTCAATATAAGGAGGCAATATGGATTTAGAAAATGCTTTTATTTTATTGAAAAAAGAAAAGAAGTATTATGATGCGGTTAAAGAATTAGAAATAGATTTTCTAGAAGTAGAAAAATCATATTTTACAGCAGAAGTAAAAAAAATTATGCGTAATTCACTGTCTGAAGCGGAAGTTGAAGTATTCAAAGATTTTATTGTAGAAGATGTTATTGAAAAAAAAGAGTTGATGCTATCAGGAAACAAAATCTATAACAAATCTTTAATAAAGGCAATGTTGGAACTTACAAAAAGAGTTCCAGAAAATGTGATTGAATTTTGTGAAGGTGAAATAATGAATGAAAAGTTATAATGCGCTGGCGCATTTTATATAACTTATGATACAGAAAGGAGATAGAAATGGCATTAAAAGACAAATACGAGCAACATTATCAAGAAGTTGCAAAGACATTTGAAAAAATAAGAAAGCATATTCAAAAACAATTAGAAAAGAAGTTTGGTACTTTAGTTGATGTAGAAGAAAAAGTAGATACAGAAGATATATACAATATAGTAATAGAAAAAATAGATAAACCTTATCCAAAAGCAAATCAACAATTAAAAGATTTTCTAGGTTTCTTCTATATGGAACACTTCTTTAGAAAGATAAGTAATGAAATGGAATTAGAAGAAGAGTTGGAAGAAAGCAATAATGACAAAGAAAAACCAAAATATTTAAACTAAGGAGTGTTATATATGGTAGGTACAACTGATATAAGTTTATACGATAGAGACAAAAGCGGCAAAAGCGTTGTAATAAAAACAGGAGATATATTTGTTCTGTTTAGTTATGATTCAAAAATAGCTGAAATAAAATACAATGAAGAACATTTAAAGTATGAATTATTATTCTTTAACACTGATAATTTTGTACAAACACATACAACATTTAAACATGTAATTAATTTTTTATATTTATTTAATCTTTCTAGTAAATATAATTATAGAAAGTTAGAAAAATTATGGAACTCAGGTGAAAGAATGTTATAGAAAAAGGAGAGAATTAAATGAGATTATCTGAAGAACAATTAGCTGTAGTAAATAGTAATAAAGAACATATAACTGTAAATGCTGGTCCAGGAACTGGAAAGACAACATTGCTTTTAGCCATAGCTAAAGCTAATCCAGATAGAAAACATTTAATTCTTTGCTTTAATGCTACTATTAAAGAAGAAATAGAAGAAAAATTAAAAAAACAAGATATTAATAATGCTATAGTCAAAACATTTCATGGACTTGCTTACAACTTTTTTAAAACAAGTAAAGTAAATTATTTTACTAATTTTACAAAAAGAAGATTAGATGAAAACTTGGATTATTTCTTTATGTTTGAAACAATGAAAAAATTAGGATTTGTTGACATGTATATGGACTTTAGGATAGAAGATACAATGACAGTATTAAGAAGATTTTTTTCTTCTTCTAAAAAATTAGAAGACTGTCTAGATGAAACAATAGTAGATAAAAGAACTGTTGAATATTGTAAGTCTGTTTTACAGTTCATCGCAACTAATAAAGATTGTCCTATGTTTCATGAATTATATATTAAAAGATATCAAATGCTTAAACCAACTCTTCCAGAAATAGATACTATATTAGTAGATGAGTATCAAGATGTTTCAGAATGTTACTTAGATATTATAAATAGTATCAGTGAAGGAAAAAGAACAGTAAGAGTAGGAGATACTTATCAAAAAATATATGGTTATAATGGAGCAGTTGGTATGAAAGAATGTGATTTCAAATTAACTGTTTCATACAGAGTAGGAAAAGATACAAGTGATTATTGTAATAATCTAGTAAGTAAGTTTTTTGATAAACCAATTTTATTGAATGGTGTTAATGCGAACGCTAAGTTCGGAACTTGTCCAGAAGACAATTATGTTAAGATATTTAGAACAAATAAAGCATTAATGTTAGAACTATTAGAAAGTATGAAAAACGGCAAACGTATAGTCATCTCCCAAAAAACTATAGATGAACTTTCTTTCTATAAAATATTAATTGAAAAAATCAGAGATTATAAATCAAGATATAAAGGTATACCTTTAAATGGTATCTCTGATTTGGAATATATTTATAGCTTAAGCAAAGATTCAAGATTGAAAAGATTCATATCTCTAAGTAGTTCTTATTCATACGATGAATTACTTGAAATTTTAAGCCATGAAGAATTATTAATACCAGAAGATAAAATTGAAGACGAAAAGTATATTAGATATATAACTGCACATAGATGCAAAGGATTAGAATTCAGCTATGTAAAAATAGCTGAAGACTATCCTGATGAAGAAAAAATGTTAGATAATATGGACGAAGTTTATATAAAATTCGTTGCAATGACTAGAAGTAATAATATTCTAGAATTATGTTAAAATATAAGGAGTCAGTATGATTGCTACGACTATGTTTAAAAAACTACTATATAAATATGGTAGCGCGGATAAAGAAAGAAACTTTCAAACAATCAAACAATATGAAGATAATATTAAAAATAAAATATCTTTAAATGATTTAAATCCTAGTAATTATAATAGAGCTTTACAAGATAGTATTAATATAATAGAACATCAAGATACTATATTAAGTTTTGTATTACAACTATCTATGATGATAAAAGAAAAATATGAAATATCTAAAAAAGAATTAAAATTACTAGAATTAAAAACAACAAGAGAAATAGAAAATCTTTCTTACATTCAAGAAATAACAACAAAAACAGAAAGACAAATAATCATTAAAAGAGAATTGGAAGAAAAACTCTTCTCTAAGAATTCTGAAAACGAAGATTTAAAAACAGATTATGAATTTGCAAAATACTTCGTAGAAGATGCGACTAGAGGAAGAGAATCTGCTTATGCTTATTATCAAGCTGTTAAAATAGCTATTCCTAAAAATTAGAAAGGAGATTAATTATGGGATACACAAGATACTGGGAAAATAAAACAAAACCAATTGATAACGAAACGTTAGAAACAATTAAAAATATAATAGACATAGCAAAAAAAGAATATGATATAGATATAGAAATTAAGAGTTTAACAAATGAACTTGTTATGCTTAATGGAGATGAAAGCAAAGGCTTAGACCATGAAGATTTTGTGATTAATTTAAAAAATGGATTTAATTTCTGTAAAACAAATGAAAAACCTTATGATATTGTAGTAAATGCTATATTAAAACTATTAGAATCTAAAGGTAAAATACATGATGTTGAAAAAGATGATGATAGCGAAGAAGAAAAAGCTGAAGAACTTTTATATAAAGCTGTATCTATAATAAAAGAGAGTTAATATGGAAATATTAAAAATAAAAATAACAAAAATTAATGATTTATGGTATTCTTGGCATATAGATTATATAGATAAAAAAGTATTTGAAAAAAATTTATCCGAAGAGTTTACAGTAAATAATAAAAGATTTTGCTATTTTGCAAAAGAAACTTATGATATTGATATTCTTGAATGGACAAGTGCATATGGTTATAAAAAATATGTAATTTACTTACCTACAAACAACAATATTAATAAAAAACCATGTCTCATAAGAAAAGAAATAGTAGAAGATTTAAAAAAAGCTATTGAATGGATAAATAACAATGTGAAATAACGGTGATAAAATGATTGAGCCTAATATACAAAATGTATTAACTAGAAACAGAGAAAACTTATTAATTATGTTTATAATTAAAAACTCTGAAGGAAAATATCTAGTAACTAAAAATCCTTATTTTAATAATTACAGTTTACCTTGTAAACATTTTCCTCTAAATGAAATAGATGATAATGCTAGAGGTGAAGAATTAACTAGTTTAATAATGGAATTCTTAAAGAAAGAGTTTGATTTTGCTGGAATTATTGAAAAATATATAGAAACAATTAGAGGTGTTGCTAATATAAATAACACATTACAAATGTGTAATATATTATGCTTTGAATTAAAATCTGATGATGATTATAAAGAAATATTGGATAAGTACATTACTCTTAATCCATCAGAACCTTATAATCAAAAAGATTTTGTTTCTTTAGAAAAAATAGGTACAAATTTCTGGAATAATATAATAGACCAAAACAGTTATTATTTTGCTTTAAGAGCTGAGAATAAAAATACTGTTCAGAATGTAAATGTTGAATTAAATATCGACTTGGAGTTATAAAATGAATGAAGAATATTTCAATGAACATGTAGGTGATTTAAAATCTTTTTATAACACTTCTTTTGAAAACATCAAAGAGTTGTTGAAAAAGATAGAGGAAAAAGAAGTGTTTTATTTAATAGAAAAAATAGACACTTCAAAACCATATAAAATAACTTTATTTGAAGATAAAACAAATAAAGAAAATACAATTGTTTATATAACAGAAAGTAATTTTACTTTCGGAGGTTAATATGAAAGATTGGCAATTATTCGAAAGAATATTAAAAAAACCATTAGAACAAATAGTAGACCTAGTTACAGGAAACTGGAAATCAGGTTTATGCAAAGATAAAAAGAAATTCTTCGATAAAGATGTGCTTTTAAAAGCTTTAAAAGAAAAAACCGAAGAAAATTCTTGACAAAATAAAAATAATAATATATAATGAATTTACTTTGAGATAATGTTGATAAAACATTAATATAAACACTTAGGCTTTTTGGTTATTTTTGTTCTGCTAAGTATAAAACCTAGAATAAAAACAACACATTTATGATAAAAAGTATAATAAGTGAACAATAATGGTTCTCAACTTCTAAGAGAAGAAAGCATTTTGCCCATGCTAAATACATAATAGAAAAATACTGTATTTATCTATTATTTTTGTATTAAGATTGTAACATTTATTATTTAGCTTGTATTATTAAAAATGTAATATAAAATTTGTAATATAAAATATATAGCTAGTAATTTGCGTAAAAACCTAGAGTAAAAGTTTTTGCTTCGTTTAAGCTTATGTTTTGTATCTAGCTGATATTATCTCAAATTAATAATATAAAATATACTAATTTTGTTAAAATAAAATAAAAAAGTCCGAGGCAAAAATGCGCCGGCGGAGAAAAGGAAGGTTTAAAAATGACAAAACAAGAATTTATTGGATTAGCTGCTTCAAAATTTAATTTAAAAAAGATTGAAGTAGAAGAAGTGTATAACTTATTGATGGAATCTATTAAAGATGAGCTAAAAACTGAAGGAGAATTTAGAATATCTGGAATAGGAACTTTAAAGAAAGTAACTAGAGCATCTAGAGAAGCTAGAAATCCTAAAACAGGAGAAAAAATAATAGTTCCAGAAAAGAAAACAGTAACTTTTAAAGTTGCAAAAGAATTAAAAGATTTAGTGAATGAATAATTAAAATTGAATACGGTGTTTTACGAGCTTAAAGCACCGTATTTTTTTAACAAAAAAGGAGATTATAGCTATGTCGAAAAGAAATAATAATCCTAGAAACAGAGCTACATATGGAAAATTTTGTGGAATTGAAAAAACATCAAAAAGAGAAGTAGAAAGATTTGAAGAACAAGTTAAAGAAGATAAATTAAAAGAACAAACAAAAGAAATAAAAGAAAATATATTACTTTGGTTGATTTCTATTGTTTTAGCTTTTTTAATAACAAAAATGTTCTTTTAAGGTATGTGATATAAATGATTAACTCAATACAAGAACTAATGGAAAATCTTCGTCCTTATATAAGTTTGTATATGGATGAAATGAATATTCAACTAGACAACAGAGGTTTTATTAAGTGTCTTAATCCAGAACATGATGACCATAATCCTAGTATGCACTTCTGGGATGAAAACAACTTGCTATTTTGCTTCTCATGTGGCGCAACATACGATATATTCGGGCTTTGCAGCCTCTTAGAGGGTAAGCCAGATTGTGGACCAGACTTCATAGAAGAAAATGTATTTTATCTTGCTAGAAAATATGGTTTGGATTATGAACATTTAAGAAAAGATATAACACAAGAAGAAATAAAAAGAAATAATATGTTTAAGATAATGAGAGTATTTGGAGAATACTTGCTTAAACATAAAAATCAAGAATATCTTGATAAGAGAAACATCAATGAAAAAACATCAAGAGAACTTACAATAGGTTCTGTTGATAATTATAAAAATGCTATTGATTACATTAAACAAAAAGTACAAATAAATGATATAGATAATTTACTTAAAGAAATAGGTTTTGATTCTTTTAAAGTAAACGAGAATAAATTAATCTTTATAATAAAAGATAGATTTGGTAGACCATGTAGTTTTGTTTCTAGAGAAATGATAGATACGGTTAATAACCCTAAATATATAAACGGTAAAGAATCAGAGATATATAATAAATCAAGTATCTTTTATGGATTTAGTGATATTAAGAAAAAGTTTAATCATTTAGATATATTTTTAATAGTAGAAGGATATATAGATTTTGTTTCAGCTTATCAAGCTGGTTTTAGAAATATAGTAGCACTAGGTTCAGCTAGTTTTACAGATGAACATATAGAAATATTAGAACGTGATATTAATATAGATAAAATAGCAATAGCTCTTGATAATGATGCTACTGGTAAAAAGAGAACAGAAGATTTAATTAATAGATTTAAAATGCGTAAACTTAAAAAAACTTATGTTGTAGCTGTTAATAAATCAGATAAGTATAAAGATTTAGATGAAGCTATTCAAGATAAAGAAAAGAATAATCAAAAACTAAATCTTAGAGAAATGTATGAAATAATAGACTTATTTGAATTTGAACTAAGAAAAATAAAAGAAGCTGGTAACTATGACGAATCTCTTGTATTTGAAAAATTCGTTAATATAATTTCTCAAACTAAATCTCCTAAAACAAGAGAAGACCAAGCTAAAACTCTTAGTAAATATATAAACTATTCTTCTAAAACTATATTAGACGAAATAGAATATAGATTAGAATCAGATAATGAATCTTATAAGAATGATATTAAAAAAGCTTTTCAGTTTGGTTTAAAAGAAGTAGAAAAGAATTCCTCTCAAGCTCTTAGTATATTAGAAGCAATAAAAGAAGATATAGAAGATATAGATAAACAATATAATAAAGTTAAAGGAGATATCTTCCAAACAGGATTAGAAGACTTTGATTCTTATGAAGAAAAGAAAACAGTTCAAGACTTATTTAATATGAATTTTCATCTACCGTGGCTTAATCATGCTGCTCCAGTACCAGGAAATAACATTATAGTATCAGGATTACCCAACGGAGGAAAAACTAGTATATTACAACATATAGCTATTCAAACAGCTTTAAAAGAAAATAATGGTTTTGTTTTATATGTATCAACAGATGATTCTGCTGAAAAAATATATTCAAACTTTGTTGCACAGATAACAGGATTGCCAAGAAATTATACTGCAAATCCTAACTTCCATAAAACATTAGGGCGTAGTCTTAATACACAAGAATCAGCTAACTGTTATTATAAATATCTAAATGGAATAGAAACAATTAAAAGATTAATAGAACATAAAAAGTTATTAGTTCTTGATGTTAAAAGAGGTGTTGACAACTGGACTAAGTTTACTTCCTTGTTAAGAGATGTAGGTTCTAGAGAAGAACTTGATAATAAGTTTAAAATATTGATAGTTGACTCTGCAAATAAAATAGATGTTGGTCAATCTATTAATGACCAAGTAGGTTTTATTTCAGAGAATATTAAAAAACTTTCTTCTAAATATAACTTCTGTACAATATTAAACTATGAACTTAACAAAGCTAAAAGTAATGCAAGATTAACTCAATTTAATTTATCTGGTTCAAGAAGAATGAACTATGATACTGAATTATTAGGTTTTGTTTATAACCCATCAAGGAACCTAGGAGGAAACACTGATATGTGGTGGGATAAAAACGGTTATAAGAATCCTGTAATAGTTACAATCCAAGAAAAAACTAAAATAGGTAATAATGAAAGAAATTTCCAACCTTATTTCTATAAACTTGATGGAATTACAAGTGCTTTATATCCTATAGAGTTTGGTTCACAAGAACATAACTATTATGAAAATATATTTAGTAAAGAGTGGGAAGAGAAATATGAAAATTACTAGTATTAAAATAATAGATAAAGAAACAGGGGAAGAATTAGAAGATAATTTTACTGAAGAATATGTTGTTAATCTAAATGGAGAAGTAGTTAAACTAAGTCTTTGGTATGATGACGAAGAAGGAACTACTTGTACTCCAATAGTTTTAGGTAAAGATAAATATATCATTAAATTTGAAATGGAGGAATAACAATGGCTAAAAAGAAAACAACTGAAACTACGCCTGAAGTTGAACTTACTAAAAAACAAAGATTAGAATTATTTGTTAAAGAACAACAACTTATGGCTGAAAAAGAAAAATCTGTTATTAAAATAGGCAAGATAAAAGACTTTAAAATAACAGGTAGAGAACATTATATGTTAACTGGTATTTGTGGTATTGATTTCAATACTGGAGGATTTAAAAAAGGAACATATAATGTAATATATGGTGCTGAATCTGGAGGAAAATCAACTATTGCTTTACAAGCATGTGAAGGTTTTCAATTAAGTAATCCAGATTTACAAATTTTATATGTTGATGCTGAGCAAACAGTAGATGAAACTTTCATATCAAGATTTCCTAATTTAAACAAAGATAATATTACTTTCTTAAAAGAAGGAATAACAGAAAAAATATTTGATATATTAGTAGAAATGTGTCAACAAAACTTAGTAGATGTAATTATAGTAGATTCAATAGAGGCTATGACTACTAATGCTGAATTAGGTAAAAGTCTTGAAGAAAATGTAATGATGGATAAAGCTAGATTATTATCTAGAGCATTAGCTAAAATGAATCAATATTTAAGTGATTATGGCATTACTGTTATCATGATTCAACAAGAAAGAATTGAAATGAGTATGTTCCAAGCAAAAACTCATGGACGTTCAGGTGGAAAGGCTATGAGATATTATCCAGCTACAGTATATAGAATAGCTAAAGTAGGTTCACAAAATGAAACTACTAAAACAGAATTTCAAGATAGTAAAGTAGTAAGTCAATATGTAAAAATAATTAATGAAAAATCTAAAATATCTGAACCATATAAAGAAACATATACTTTTATTAATACTGACGTTAATAAGAAAGTAGCTGTTGAAAAAATGAAAGAGTTTATTAATTATGCTGTTCAATATGGTTTAATTATTAAAACAGGTGGTTGGTATCAAATCATAGGTAGCGATGGAGAACCTATAGAAAAAGTACAAGGAGAAGCTAAAGTTCCAGCTGTATTTATTGAAAATTTAGATTTATACACAGAAACTAAACTAACTCTTTATTCTTTAGCATTACCTCCTGAATTATTCATAGCACAATTTGAAAACATTAAAACTATGTTAAAACAAGAAAATGTTAATATTAAAAAGAGTAAGATTCAACAACTTGAATTCATAGGTCACCCAGAAAGAATCACTGAAAAAGATAGAAAAGAAATGATTTTCGAAGATAGAAAAGTAGAAGACTTCTTCTCTAATGAAGATTATAAGAAAGCATTATTTAATCTTGAAGAAGAAAGAAGAAATGCTGAACAAATAATCAAAGATAACGAAGAACTTGCTGATTCTGAAATAGAAGAAACTAAAGAAGATATATTTAACTAGAGGTGATTAAATATGCAATTATTAGAAAATAAAGAAACGATTACTAGCTTGGAACTAGTAAAACAAATTAATATATTCAGAGAAGAAGAATATAATTATAAAATTCAAAACGGATTAGAGTTGGGTAAGGTAGAAGCTAGAAATGGTCATTATACAGAATTACTTCATCAAGACTTACTTAATATAATTCGTGATGAATTTGAAGAAGAAATCGCTGACAGAAAAATTTCTGTCAGTGAATACAAAGACTCTACAAATAGGTCTTTACCGATGTTTGAACTTACTTTAGAACAAGCTAAGCAAGTTTTAATTCGTGAAAGTAAATATGTTAGAAAAGCTATATTGGAATATATTAAAAAATTAGAACAATTAGTAATGGATTTAAAAAATGGAATTACAGAAAAAGATAGATTGTTATTAAATATGTATTACGCTAAAAACGATGAAGAAAGAACTATAGCTGTTAAAAAATATGAAGAATATATTGCTAGACCTTTACTCGAAGACAATAGAAAACAAAAAGAAATAATAGAACATAAACAAGAAGTAATAGAAGGGCTAACTAACAGCATAACTATCTATGAAAAAAGACAATTGTTAAATAGAGTAGTTAGATATAAAGGTGCTGATTATAGACAAAGATGGACAGAGCTTTATAAAGTTTTTAAGGAAACTCATCATATTGATTTAAAAGCGAGAATGGAAGGATATAATAAAATAAATAAACCAAAAATAAAATCAACATTAGAATATGCTGAAAAATTTGGTTTTATAAATGATTTATATTCTATAGCTTGTAAATTATATGAAAGTGATATGAATGAATTGATAGATAATTTAAAGGATGTGATTTCAAATGAAGAAAATTAATTACTTAAAACATGACCCTACTATGCCAGATTTAGAATTTAAAAATGGTTATGGTAATTCAGTAGCTATTGACTTATATACTAAAGAAGATATAGTAATAGAAGCTGGAGAATTTGCTTTGATTGATTTAGGAGTAACAGTACAAGTTCCTAAAGGATATAAAATAGATATTAGAATGAGAAGTTCTACATTTAAAAAATGGGGATTAATTCAAGCAAATGCCATAGGATTGGTCGATTCAACCTACTCAGGTCCCGAAGATGTGCTTAAATTGCCGGTTTGCAAGCTTTTAACAAAAGAAGATATAAAAGCATACATAGCTAATGGTAATTATAATTTAGATACTTTTTCTCCTAGTAGAATATGCATTCCTAAACACACAGCTTTATGTCAAATAGAAATAGTTCCTTGTATGGAAGAAGTAGAGTTTAGTGAATTAACATTAGAAGAATATAAAGAATATAATAAAACATCTCGTGGTGGATTTGGTAGTACAGATAAATAGGAGTGTTGTTATGGAAAATATTGAAATAATAACAGTTAATGGAGAGCAGTATGTATATGCTGCTCCTCTATATAACTATATAAATAAAGAAGAGCTTGATAAATTAAAAGAAGAAGAAGATGATGAAGAACTTCAATATCAAAGTTATTATTATAAAGATTTTAAATCTAAACTAAGATATTATGGTTTTAGAAAACATAGAGATATCTTTAGCGGTAGAGAACTTGATGTGATTGAAGAAAAAGAAAATGGTTATTTAATAACTTTATATTCTGCTATGATGTATTGTATGTTATGTAATAATACATATAGTATGGAATTAGCAAAATATTTTCTTTATAAAATTAAAACTAAAGATACTCCAAAAATGGTTTATGAAGATTTTAAAGAATTAGAAAGCACTAAACCAGAACTAAAACTAGTAACTAAAGTTCATAAGTATGAAACAGAAGAAGATACAAATACTTTTGATTCATATAAAGAAAGAATGTTAAAGGATGATTATATTTTAACTAACTTTACTATATATAAATCAGAAGAAGATGATTTGTATAAAGCAATTTCTGTTTTTAGAAAAAATGCGCCGGCGGAGGAAAATAAACTAGAAAAAGCATTAGATGAATTAAAAAAACTTTCAAAAGAAGAAATAGAAGAACAATTTAAAAAGTCTTTTAAAAAATTCGAGAAAGTTAAATATAAAAAAATAGGTGAATAATAAAAAATGTATAAAGTAATATGTATATTAGGTAAGAGTGGTGTAGGAAAAGACACTCTTGCTAAAGAACTATGCAGTAACAAAAAATATCATTTTGTTAAGTCATACACTACTAGAGAAATAAGAAAAAATGACCCAGAAGATATTAATCATCATACTTTTGTTAAGAAATCTTTTAGAGAAGAATTTAATGAAAGAGATATATTAGTAGAATATAGAAATGAAAAGTTAGGTTATTGTAGTTGGACTTCTAGTGATTTATTTGACGAAGATAAAATAAATGTATATGTAGTAGATATAGATGCTTATATCAAATTAAGTAAAAAATCTGATTTTAAATGTATAGGTATTTATCTTAAACTAAGTGAGTTAGAAAGAGAAAAAAGATATAAAGAAAGAAATAAAGATAAAACAGTTCCAAAAGATTTACATCTTGGATTGGAATATGCTCTTGTAAAAAGTGTAGAAGATAATAAATTATTTGTATGTGATATAAATAAAAAAACTCCCAAAGAAATATCTAAGGAAGTTAATAAATTAGTTAAGACTTATTTAAAATAGAATAAGTTCTACTAGTTAAATCATTGAGCATGAAAGATAATAATTCTTTTATGCTCTTTTTAGTATTCATTGATAATTCAGTATCATCATCTTCTTGAGAAACATCTTTCTTAGCAGCATATTCTGTAAATATTTCTTCAAGTTTAACTTGAGTTTCTATTTGTTCTTCTTTAAGCATTTCTACTATTAAGTCTAATATAGCTTTATCATAGTTTAAAGATAATACATCATAAACAGAAGTACTAAAAATCTTATCGTTAATATTTTTTATTTTTTTAATGGTTAATTCAAGAGTATTAGTATTAATATGATTTTTATCTATTATGTCTCCTATTTCAAACATCATTCTATAATGAATCATTCTGTTTAATGTAGCAATATAAGTTTGAAAATCTCCAGTAGACATATTAGTAGTATTTAATATTAGTTTTTTAACATCTGTTAATTCTTTTTTGTAGTCTGTAGAATTTTCCATTAATACTTGTAGTTGAGCTGTAAATATATCATTAATTCTTTCATCTTTTTTATTTACGTTAATTAAAAGTTTTTTAATGAATTCTACTGCGGCATACATTACGGCAGCTCCAATAGAAACTGTTATAAGTTTATCTGCCCATTCAGGTAAGTTTTCTAACATAGTTATCGTTCCCCTAATCTTATAGTATCATTCAATATAATATATAATAAAAATAAAAGAAGGTGAAATTTTGAACATTTTAAGTATAGACTTAGATTTCTTGACTGAAAATTTAAGAGAGTTAAAGTATGGTAAAGATAAGTTTATTATAGAAAATCCTCTTAAGTTTAATATAATAGCAAGACTAATAGAAAAAAATAAAGATAAAATAATTTATCTTAAAGAACATGGTGAAATTATAGATTATATAGATAAACCTTGTATAATGTATAATTTTGACCATCATCATGACATTTATTATCAAGAAGAAAGCAAAGAAGAGTGTCATAAAATGATAGAGTTTGGAACAAAAGAATATAAGCTTCTTGAAAGTTGTTGGGTTTATTACTTGTTTATTTCAGGATATATAACTAAATATAAATGTTTCGTTAATTATAATACTCATATAAGTACTGATGTATTACAATATGGTTTTGAATTTTATCTTAATTACTATGATGAATTTAATCCATATAAACAAGACTTATATAATACTAATTTTGATAAAGTATTTGTTGTATTAAGTCCAGATTATACAGAAGATGATGCAATAAAAGCTGTATTAGAATTAATAGGATTAGATGATAAATTTGAAAGATAAAATAATAGATTTAGCTATACACCAATTAGAAACAATAGGTTATATAGAAACACAATATTTAGATTATATAATTAAACATTACGATAAACTATATGTAACATATCCAGCAAGAGATTTTAAAATGATTAGCTATTATATAAAAAATAACTGCAAGGAGGAGTTTGATGAATATATTAAAGATAAATTTATCGAATATTAATATAGACGATTTAGAAACAAAATTGATTAATAATTATACATTAATACAGATGAAGAAAATAAATTATTATTTTCTTGAAAATTGGCAAGATTTAGATATGCAAACTTTAAGTGTATATATGAGTAGACTTAAATATATATTAGGTGGATATGATGAAAATGATTTAAAAAAAAGAAAATACTTAGTAATAAAAGACACAAATAATCTAAAATATTTAGATAGCTTATGCCAAAATTACAATTATGATTTATTATATGATGGAAGTTTTGAATTAGATACAAATGAGTTGAAAGAATTATTTAAACATCATTGTACTTGTTTAATAGAAAATGATTCTAAAAGTTCTAATGTTAGACAAGTATTAGCTAGTGAATTTTTTGTATATTCACCTTTTTGGGTTAAGATAATTAGTTATATTTCAGAAAATAATAATTATTATAAACAAGATAACTTTCTTAATAAATATGATTTTCAAGATAGTGAAATAGTATATTATAATGAGGATGTACAAGAAATATCTAGAATAAAATGTAAAGACTTTAGTAATAAATTAAATAGAATAAACTATGTTAATGAAGATAAAACAACACAACTTTGGTTTTTGTATAAATCAAAAAACTATATATGTAAATTAAAAAATGAAAAATCAACAAAGCTAACTATAAACTTAAACCCTACTGTTGATTATAGCTCTGATTTTAAAGAGTTATATAACTTAATTAAAGAACTTAAGAAGATTCAAGAGTTTACAGGAGAATTTGAAAAAAATAAAAATTATTAATTTCTATGTTATAATATTGATTGTAAAAAACAATATTAAGAAAGGAATTGATATATAGATGGGTTTCAGAATAGGAAGAATATTTAGGCCAATCACTAACCTTATTGGCGGTAGAAGAAGACGTGGTGGCGGTGGAGAAGAAGTAATTGAGCAAACTCAAAAAGTAGAGATTCAATACAGAGACCCTCCTCCAGATAAAGATTATATTAAACTAAGTGAATTAGTTGGAATGACTGTTCCATTTACTTTAAAACCAGACATAGCAAAAGTAGATTCTAGTTATTTAATGGAACATTTTGGATTAAATAGAGCAGTTAACTTAACAGATAATCCAAGGTTAAAATGGACTTTATTTGGCTATAACTATCAAGGAAGACATACTTATAATTTAAAAGATTTAATAGGTAAAAACTATGATGAATCTTGGCTTCCAGATAATGGTTCTTATGGACAACTTGTGTATAGTGGAGTAATGAATACTATGGGTAAAGTTAGTGATTTTAAAGAACTACATGAATTACCTGTAAGTAATAATTGGCAATCTGGAGTATTTGAATGTAGAAGAGCATTCTTCGTACAAGCAATAGGAGCTACTGTTAATGTATATAATAGAGTATATAAAAGAATAGGTTATACTGCTAATATGTTACCTCCAGCACCTCCAGCACCTCCTAAGCCACAAGAAGTTAATGTAACTATTGTTTGTAAAATAAATGATTTTAATCCAAACGAAAAAACAGACCATAGAATAAATTATGTAAGAAAAAATGATAATCATAAAACTACAAAGTGGTATAATACAAATAATGCAATTACTTTAAACTTTAAAGTTCCTTATGGTACAGTATTTAATGTAAATAAACTAACTTATCATAATACATTGTCTCCAGCTAGCTGCCCTCAATTTACTTGTAATAGAAATGAAACAGCAACTTATACGTTTAATTATATACCTAGAGGTAAATATTATGCATATAGTACAGATTATGTAGCTTTTACAGAATTAAATAACTGGGTTAAATATGGAAGTGGACAAAGTCCTGATGCTCCTTTTATAATAGAATTTCATGCACAAAAACGTGAACATGAAAGTAGAGATAGCTATCGTGATAGGCACTCTGATAGATTTTAAATTTTAAAAATTATGTTTAAAAAAGTTTATAATATACTAATAATTATAGGTATAGTATATGTATTAGCAAATCTAAATATAACTTCTAGTAAATATGATATGAAAACTCTAAAGCTTAACTTCTATAATAAAAATCAAGTAACTCATAAATCTAAACCTATAAGTGGTATAGTAGAAGAAGATTTATTATGTTCTATTTCAGATGAAACATATCATAGTAAAGCTCATTATAAAAATGGTTACTTAACTGGAAAAGTAAGTTTTTCTACAAGAAGAACTGGAGAAAATATAGTAGTTGATAAAACAGCTGATTTAGATTTAGAAGAAGTTAAAAGTGGTAGAACTAGAGGAAATATTAGACTTAAAACAGTTACTTCAACAGAAGTAATAGAAGATTCTGAATATTTGATAACAGAAGAAGTATTAAATTTTCATGGTGTTTATAGTATAAGTTTATATAACTTAGCTCAATTCTTATTTAAAAGTCCTAAAGAAAAATTAGAAATGGATTTAAAAGAAGAAATACTTACTAGAATAATTAGTACAAAAGTAAGAAGAACTGTTGTAATAAGAAATAAAATAGATGGTAAGATAGAAAAAATAAATAAAGATAGAAGTTATATTGAAGAATATACTTTTGAAAATAATAATATGATAGGCAAGTACTATAAAAAAGATTTAGATGAAAATTTAATTGAAAGTGCTAACTATAATGATAAAGGACAGTTACAAGGTTGGAGAACTGTTTTTGAAGACGGAAAAATATTAAATACTTATTATTATACTTATGGTTATTTAGTAATAAAAGAAGATTATGATTCGTTTGGGAATCTAACAACTAAAGAAGAATATATAAACGGAGAAACAAATAAAATAACAACTTATAAACCTAATGGTGAAGTTAAAAATATTTTTTTTAAAAAAGGGAACTCTTGGAGAATATACGAGGATTAAACGCTCCTATCCTCGCTTTTCTCCTTCCCCCTTTTGTTCGCACGCTTATTTGCGTGCTCACTTTCTCTGTATAAAATAAAAAAGCCATCATCTTTCGCACAGCTTAACCGTGGAAATGTATGGCTTTCAGGTTTCATTGAGACTAGGTTTTAACCTAGTCTTCTTTTTTTACTTCAATACTAACTTTAACTGATTCTTCATTACCTATAATATCAATTACTCTTCCAGAACCAAAAGCAACTGATAATCTATTTAAACTAGCTTCAATTAAATCTATTAATCTTTTTTCATCTAAATAACTATTAGCTAATATTCTAATATACCAAGGTAAAATAGTGAAATTATCTTTCATCCATTTTTTAGCAAATTCTAATTTTTGCTTACCTTCACCAGAATTAAAACTATATTCAGCTGCAACTACTGCTTGGTCTACAAGCTTAACAAGTTGAGCTGGTGCTGGTATTTTCTTAACAAAAATATTAAGAATAAATATAATAACTATAGCTAATACTACATAAGAAACAGGCGAATTAGTCTTCATGAAATTTAATGCTAAATCTACATATTGTTGTAACATATTTTATTACCTCTCTTTAAAAAATTACTTTACATTTATTAGTTGATACTGTATAATATAACTAAATAAAACTAAAATCAAGTGGAGGTAAATTTTATATGTTAAGAATCAAAGACCCAAATACAAATTCTGAATTCAAATTTAAAGATAATGGAGATGTTGAAATAACTAAAAACTTAGAAGTTTTAGGAACGATAACAAGTCCAAACATAGAAGAATTAACAAAAAAACTAAGTAAACTAGTAGAAGATTTAGAAAAAATAAAAATTCAATTGAAAGGTGGTAACTAATGAAAGACGATTTTAATAATTTTATCGAAAATACTTTTGCAGAAGCGTGGAGTAAAATAAAACAGACTTCAGAAACAGCAAAAGAATATATAAAACCAAAAACATTACGTGAAAGAATGGACGAGAACATAGATTTAAAACTAAAAAAATGTTCAGGCGATTATGATACTAAAGAAGAAGTAATAGAAAAAATTAAACAATATTTTAAAGAAGTTGAAATAGAAAAAGATAACGTTTATGTTTTAGCTGATGATAATATAGTATATAAGTTTTCAATGTATAATAATGGCGTAAATAATAAAATAAGAGTGTTTAGCCCGGAAAAAACAGATATTTAAACAGAGATTAATTTCTCTGTTTTTTTGTTTTTCTCCGCCGGCGCATTTTTTAAAGGAGAAAAAATGTTTTTAATAGAACTTGAAGAGAAAAAAACTTTACTGAAAAAATTGTTAAAAATAAATTTTAACATAAGTCAATTTGATAAAAATTATACTTATTATAATAAAGAAACTGGAGTGTATGTTGAGGACTTAATAGAAATAGAGTATTGCAATAGAACATATGTAACAGTAATGTATATGAAAATTACAAACAATATATTAAAAATAAAGTCAGTTTACTTAAAAAGTGTTTAAGAGTATTGGATGGTGATTAGAATGTTTTTTATATTATCAGAAGGAAAACAAACTTTAATAAATAGATTTATAAAAAAAAGATATAACATAGCATATTTCATGCACGAGCTTGAAAATTACAACGAAGAAACAGAAGTTTTTAAAAAAATATTAATTGGAGCTTTCGATTATATCTTTTATAATGCTAAAAACAATGAAAAATATATAATTTTTAAATATAAAAAAACAACAAATAATATATTAGAAATAATATCAATTAGAGAAAAAAGAGATTTATGGAGTTGATAATATGAATTTTATATTTTTAAAAAATGATTTATATGGTATAGAAAAAATAATAATGCATAATTTGTTTATAAAAGGAGGAATTGATGGTATTTCATGGAGTGAACACAAAAACGTGGAAACAATTAGGTTTACAGCAAATTCAAGAAATATCATAAAAACAGTTACTATTGAACTAACAAATAGAATATATAAAATTATGGATTTAAAAATATTAGAAATAGAAGAGGCACATATATGAAATTAAGAATAATAGTAACGAAAAATCAAATAGGTTTTTTAACATTATTAGGTGTTTTTTCTTCAAATTCGTTTATTAGATGTAATAAACTAACAAGTTGTAGTTCTTCAGTTTTATCTACTAATTTTAAAAATTATAAAAAAATAATATTTGCAATGAACGAAGATAGAAAAGTAAATGAATTTTACATGCATATAAAAGAGATAAGAAATAAAAGCATAAATATAGTAGATTATAAATTTACAATAACTAAAGATTAATAAACAAGGAGAATTAAATGAAAATTTTAGAAACTTATCCTAAAAAAACAAAATTAATTAGATTAATAGTTCCAAACAAAGGACTTAATTTTTTATCTTTACTTCAAATTAGATTAAATGGAAATATTAGAAGAAATACAAAATTGATTTCAACAGGTTCTTCTGAAGTGTATTCAAAAAAATATAAAACACAATATAAGTTAGGGTTCTTTGATGAAAACACAAATAAAAAAATACTTTTAAAAGTAAGTCTTAGACAGATGAATAAAAACTTTAATATATATGATTTAAAAATAGAAATAACTAAAAAAGAATACGAATAAAATTAAAAAAAGAACAGTGTTTAAACTGTTCTTATTATTAAGTATCACCATTTTGTTCAATTACCTGTTCTATCATTTCGTTAGGGACTGATTCAAACAATTTATCATTTCTATTTCTCATAAGATATCTTTTTGCTTTATTTATAAATCTTTCTGTAAAAAGACTAGTATCTGTATTTATTAAATCTTTCTTTTCTATTAATCCATAAATATCTTTTGAAATAAATGATATACTAAAATTAATATTACTATTTCCTTCTTCAGGGATTTTAGGTGTTATTTTTCCATAAACAAAATTATTAAAGGTATAATAACTTAAAGGAAGTTGGTTACCATCTGAATAATCTTGTCCGCCATTTTTATTAACGCTATAATTATTAGATTTAATTGGACCACGAAAACCATTACCTTTTAATACTTTTTTTCTATAATTTTTTAATTCTAATTTTGTTGTTATGTTTTCAGTTGGAGGTAATGGAACATATATGTTATTTAAGTTTCTTGCAGTTTCTATATCTATTTTAAAAGAACTTTTTAGATTATTAGAATATTTAAAAGTTAATTCAAAAAAATATTTTTGAGAATAATCACCAACTAAATTATAATATGAATTTAAAATATATAAATCTTGATTTAAAAATAATTTATTTTTTTTAAAAAGCTCAAAACTGTTCTCAAACAGTTCTGTCATAATAGAAGCTATATTATCACTATCATCTCTTCTTGCACCAATATAACTAAAATTATATCCAACAGGTTCACCATTAGGATTATATTCGTTTTTCGATACTCGTGAAGTAAAACCTCCATTTATTAAAAAACTAAACCACGTATCACGTAAAAATTGATAAAAATAAGATTCAATAAGATTATTGTTTATTTTATTATTATTTTCTTTATATAACTCATATCCTTTAACATAACTAGATAAATATTCATAAACATAATATAAACCAATACTTCTATAATAATTATGAAACTCTTCAGATAAGTTGTTGCTTTTTAACATAGTATTATAAATAAAATAAAATTTTTCGAATAAGTTTATACCAAACATTTTATTTTCCAAAAGACTAGTTACAATTTCTTTTGTTGTATAATAAGGTTCGACACTTAAATCTTTCTCTGGTAAAAAAGGTAATAAAGGCATTCTAAAAATAAAGTCAAAACAATTTATTAAATATTTACACTTATCTAAATCATTATCTAATTTAGCTAATTGTTTTTCTATATCAAAATTATCAAAATCTAATTTATCAGTTTCTTCTACACAAAATCCATTAAAAAATATATTATTTACATCTATTCCACCATTCTCTCTTATTTCTTCTTCTAGTAAAGAAAAATCAAATCCTGGTTTCTTCATTTCTAATCTATATCTACTAGGATAAAATATCTTACAAAAATCTAAAAAATTATCTACTCTAACGTCCATTTTTTAATTCCTTTATAGCTTCAATTAAAAGAGCTATTATTTTAGGATAATCCACGTTCAAATACACTTCACCATCTTTTTCAAATTCACCCACAACTTCAGGCAAAACCTCTTTAATTTCCTGTGCAATTATCCCCGCTTCCCTTTTCCCGTCCATATCAAAAGTATATCCAGAAATTTTATCTATTTTATCTAACGCACCATCTATTTTTTTAATATTACTTTTTAATCTTATATCACTAGCATAGTATGCTTTTACGTTACCACGGCATTCTATTTCACCAGCTATTATTTTATTTGAAACATTAAGTGTATAAGAAGAAACGTTTCCTCTTACATCGACTCCTCTACTAGCAATTAAATTACCTATAACAGCTTGGTCGGAAACAAAAGAAGCGTCTTGATTTATTTCAGCTAACACAGAAGTTGAATCTACAGTAAGTATTTTTTTAGCATAAAACGGTTTATTTGCAGTTACCTTTTCTCGTGACACTTCAAAGTCAGAAACACTATTTACTTTATTAACAAACAATTCTTTAAATTCAGGAGAAGTTTTTTCCATAGCTAATTTTTTCCATTTTGGTAAAATAGGAGAACTTTTATAAAATATTTCTCCATTGTTAAAAAATAGAGAATTATCAACCTGAATTCCATTTAAATTAAAACTATTTATTTTTAAATGGACAGAACTTATTTTATCAAAATCATCTGGCAACAACATTTGTTCACCAAATTCAAAGTAATTAGTTGTACCTCTAGCAAATTCAGAATCTTTATAAATCTCAATTAAACTTTCGTCAGCAAGACTTTTAAGTAAATAATGAGCTTTAGAAAACTGTATTTTATTTTCTGTAGTAATACTAGTATCAGTTATTTTATTACTAATAAAATTACTAGCCACATGTTCTTTAATAGCATTACTAACATCTAATATTGCTTTACTAGAAGCTATTTGAGTACTAAGATTAGAATCAATAGCATCACTAATTACTGGTTTATTTAATAATGTATCATAAGTAAAAGGTTTATTTTTAAGAGCGTTTATTTCTGTATTCATAGCACTAAGTTTAGAATTAGTAGTAGTATTTACTATACCAACTCTATTATCTACATATCTTATAATAGCACCTTCAGAAGGTATATTATTATTATTTTCTCCAGTAATACTTGTTACTATTGGTTTATTTTGAATTCTATCCCAAGTTAAATTAATACTACCAAGTCTATCACTTACATCGTCTATTCTAGTTTTAAGAATTGAACCAGCTTTACTTGTTAAAATCTTACTTTCGTCATTAAGAAAATCATTTGTTTTTTCTAAGTTAAAACCACTTTTTTTATCAATGACATTTTCTTTTCTAGATAACTTTGTTTCTATTTCGGAAGACAAAGCATCTAATTTTGTTTTTAAATCACTACTGTCTCCAACAGTAATTATTTTCTTTATTTTTAATTCACTATTTAAAGCTATTTCACCTTCACCTATAGGTTCTGTTCCGACAGCTTTTATTTTATAGAAAGTTAAATTTTCCATGACAAAGATGTCATCATCTACTTCAAGGTGAAATATTTTATTAGTTAAATCAGAAAGTTTATCTACTCTGATAAAACTATTTAAATCTTGGACATTTCTCTGAATCATATACTATTGCACCATATCCTTTTTTCTCTTATTAACAAGGTTTTGCATTTGAATACTTTGTATTTGTCTTGCTGCATTTTCAATTAAACCTTGTTCATTTACTTTAGCTATAAAATCAGCTTTTGTTATTAAAAACGGCTCAGTTACTTTAAAAATTTTTTCAGCCATGTATACTTTTTCAACAAATACTGTACCAGCTAAATGTAATTCTATTAAATCTCTTTCAGATGCTTCTATCCCATCAACATCATCAAACATCCAAATAGTCTTTAAATCTTTTCCATATATTCTTTTATAACCTTGTAATCCAAGTATAGCATTAGCCATGAATATCAAGTCTTTTTCACGACATTTTTGTTTATGACCTTTATAATCAAAACCATCAGCTAAAACTTCTTCTTTTATTTTATTAATAATAGGAAAGTAATTTCTAATGGCTTCTTGTGTTTGAAGAGTTTTTCTTCTTTCAACTTCTTCTTCATCAATAACCCATTCTTTTCTAGAGGCTATCCATTTATATGGTTTTATAAAATCTGGTTTAGGGACTTCAGTAATTTCTTCTTGACCAGCTTCTATATATTCACCATCTTTTAATTGATATTCTCCTAGAGTATATTTAATAAATTTAGTTTTTTCTACTATTATATTTCTACGTTCATCATAATACCATTCAAATATAATAGGCATATTACTAACGTACACTACTCCATTAGGATAATCTGTTTTTATATCTTCGTTAGTTAACTCAGTATTATATTTTACATTTAAATAAAATATTTTATTTTCTTTGAGTTTATTTTTATCTAATATATAAGTATTCAAAATAATTTAACCCATCCATTTGTATGATATTTATTATTAAGTAATTTACCATCTTTTCTTCTTATAAAATATAAATCTTTATTATCTGTAGATTGTATATTTACAACATAATCATTAGAACTTGCCGGCACAGTAAATTCTTCTTTAAGTTCAGTATTTTCACTTAAATAACAAATTTCTAAAGTTACTTCATTGGAAGTTTTATTAGCTATATGTATTTTTGCATTGTTATAAGAGGAAATAGTACTATCTCTCTTTATTATACAAACATCTTCATTTGTATTTCTATAATATAAAGGATTAACAATATAATAATTTAATATATTAAAAACTATTTGTTCTTGACTATCATCTTTTACAGATTCAAATTTTTCTATGTAAAAATCAGGATTTTTAAAAAAATCATACATTAATTCTTTTATTTTACTATTTTCTGTTATTTGAGTATATACACTTTTTAAAAAAATTATTGTTTTCGTAGGATAAAAATTTATTCTAAAAAAGTTTTTCATTGCTGTTTTTACTTTTTCAAAATCAAAATCAAAATTTATTTTAAGTAAAGCTTTAATTTCTTCTTTTGTAAACTCTTTTTTATACCATATATGATTTTCTTCATCATAATGGTCTATATTTAAAGCATCATTCAAAGCTTTATCTGAAAAATATCTTTGAAATAACAAAATATATAATTTAATATTAAATTTAGAAGACACTCTATCAAAAATACCAAGATTATCTTGTTCAATCATATATTCTAAATCAAGAGGATATTTAGATTTTAAATCAAAATAATTACTAAAATAATAATCGCTGCTATAAATTCCTAATTTTTCATATCCTTCGTTAAGAGAGTTTTTTTCTTCATAACTAGGTTCTCCATTTTTAGGAGTAATATTAGAAAAGTAATTTAAAGTTCCAGAAAAATCTAACATACTATCGCCTTTATGATTAAGTATATCTACAATTCTTTCACCATTAAAAAAACATCCTAATATTTTTTTATCTTTTTTTAAATTAATCATATATTACCTACTTACTATGCAATAAAACTTACTTGGGTCTTTAGTAGCTAATCTATTATATTCATCAATAGTTAAATAAACTAAATGTTCATCCCAATATTGTTGCATTAACTGTTTTAATTTTTCATCACTAGGAGTTTCACCTTTAGGTCCCATTAAAGTTTGTAAAGGGACCCAGTTTCCATTAGTATCTTTTATATTTAATATATAATTTTTAGCCATTATTGAGTAGTCACCCTCCTTATTATTTCTTGTAAGTTTTCTGGATAATCATCAGCTGTATAATAAATAATATTTGAACATCTTAAATCTACATATCCATTATCTGCATATTCTGGAGTTGCTATATTAAATCTAATTTGATTAGCATCAGAGTTAGGTGCAACCAATATACTTCCTAACAATATTCCAGAATCATGAAAAAAAGGAGAATAAATAGGATAAGTAGTTCTTAATCCTTGAGGAAGAACAAAAGCATTAAAATTACTAACGTTTGTTAATTTTAATTGAATTGCTGAATTAGTAAGGTATGTACTTTTTCTAGGATTAGAACCATTAACTTCTGCTTTTGGTTTTAATCCAAATAAATCCCATTGAAGTCCACCGAAGTTTAATATAACCCAATCATCAACTCTTCTTAATCTTACTTTACCGTTTAATACTTTTGAAGTAAATTCTATAGTACCTGTATCACCTTTGATTACTTTCCAATCACGATTTCCACTTCCTATTTTTAACCACATAAAAGCTCCATTAGCTCTTGTTCTATCTATATAAATAGTATTAATATCAGCTTGAACTACACCTTTTGGATTACCAGAACCGTGTAATATTTTATTATTTTCTCTAATTACATCAGAGATTTTATTTTGTATATAAGCTTCTATTCCTATATCTGTTTCATTAGGTTTAATCCAAACATCATAGTTTGTTTTATCAGGTTCTGTTTCTGATACTATTACTCCATTATGCCCTTTTTCACCTTTAGGTCCAGGAGCTCCGTCTAATCCTTTAGGTCCTTGTGGTCCAGGAGGCCCATCATGAATTACTTGTAATTTTTCAGATTCTAAAACAGGTAATTGTTCTATTACATATACTTCCATTTTGTAATCTATATTAATTATAAAATTAATTTCTTTTGTATCGAAATTATAAGTATAATGTACGTTTTTAACTAAAGCTCTACCATCAAGATAAACAGTCATTTCTCCTCTAGACATCCATGTATCTGGAAGTTTAACTTTTGTAGTACCAGATTGAACTACTGCATAATGTGTTTGAGGAGCTATTGTTCTAATATAATTATTTACCTCAGTACTAGCTTGAGAAAGTATTCCAGCAACTATTTCGTTCTTTTTATTTTCTACGCTTTGTACTGAATCACTTCTCTTAGCTTCTATAGTATTAAGAACACTATTTTTTGTATTATTAATACTGTCAATAGCATCTTTTCTAACACTATTATTTCCCTTATACAACGCTTCATCTGTTAAACCAATATTAGCTTTAACGTCTTCTCTTAGTGCTTCTATTTCACCTTTTTTAGTTACAGTTAGAGCTTCTATTTCATTCTTTTTATCTTGAGTAAGGTTAGTTATTTCACCAAGCTTAATAGTATTATGAGCGTTAATATCGTCTTTAATTTGTTTCCATAAACCATCATTTTCTGTATTACCTATATATGTTAATATAGATTGTTTTTTTTGTTCTAAACCATCTATATGATTAGTAAAACTATTTAACATATCTGTTATATGACTAGAAAATTGGTTTTGTAAATTAGCTTTTTTATCAGAAAAATCAGCATTAAATTCTGCATATATTTTATCTTTGATTTTTCTCATAGCTTTTTTATATTCTGTAAAAATTATTTCGCAGTATTGTTTATATTCGTTTATTTTATTTGTTTTAAATGTTTCAAATTCTATTTCATAACCAGTAATTAGATTTGTTATTTCTGTAAAAACATGACTTATTTTATTATTAAGTTTAACAACTTCGTCTTCTCTTTTTTGTTGAATTTCAGCAACTATATTATCTTTTCTTTTCTTGATTTCATCAAACAACGTTTTTTTATCGAATTCAAGAGAGTTTAATAATAGATTTTTCTTTTCTTCAAGTTTAGTTTCCATTGTTTTTTCATATTCACCAATGCTAACTTTTGTTTTTTCTATAAAAGTTTTAAAACCATTTATAATTTCATCACTAGCATCTGTTAATTGTTCTTTGCTTGTTTCTAAGAAAAGTCTAAAATCTTTAATTGCATTACCTTTCTCTTCATTGATTTGATTAACTACTTTTTCAGATTCTTTTCTTAAATCAAGAAGAGTTTTATTTTTAGTTTCTATAAATTCATTTTCAAGATTTTGTTTAAACTTATTTAAGTTATATAAACTAGTTTTTTCAGCGCTATTAATACTGTTAATAGCAAACTCTAATAAATTATTTAATTCTTCATTAATAGAAGATTCTATTTTATTTATTTGGTCTAAACTAGATTGTAATTTTAATTCTAAACTTTCTTTATTTTCATCTAAATAATTTTGTAGATTATCTTTAAGACTAGTTACTTTAGTAACAAAAGAATCTAAAGTTTCTTGTTTATATGTATTTATATTACTTATATAATCTTGTAATTTTTCATCAAGAATTTCTTTAATTAACTTAGATGATTTTTCTTTAGTTTCTGTTTTTAGCTTAGATTGAATTATTGTTTCTAAACTATTTATTTTATTATTAGTTTCAGATATACATTTCTCTGAGAATATTTCATACTGAGATACAAAGAAATTTTTTATATCTTCTATTATTTGCTTTTTAATTTCTTCCATTATATATCCTTTCTAATATTTATAAGTTACAAATACTTCATCTTTATTTTTTAATCTATTATCTTTAATAAATACCTGTTTGTTTTTTAATTCATAAATACTATCTGGAGTAATTACAAATTGTTCTTTTCTACTTATTATAAGAATGTCATTTATACTAACAGGATTACTAGCTAATTCTAAACTAAATTCATCAACGTTTAGTGCTTCGACCGTCCCTAATTCATTTAGTTTTACTTTAGTTAAATTATTATTGACTATCTCATAATAAATAGCTTCAAGAATATTTATTAAAGTTTCACTATCTAAATTTTGTTTTTTTAATTCATCAAAATTTATTTTCATTATTTATCACTTCCAAATATATTAATCTTATCAGAATAATTAACATCTTTACCAAAAACTTCAACTAAGAAATATTCTCCTTGTTTATTTTCATATTCATGGTTTTTACTTATTTTATTTTTAATATTTAATATTTTATTCCATTGCAATATATCTTTATTAGCTATTTTTAAGAATTCTTGATATTCTTGTCTATTTAATAAATATAACTCAGTAGAACTATTACTAAAATAAAATATCTTTTTTATTTTTTCTTTTGTAGAAAATCTGTAAATTAAAACACCAGTTTTTCTTATTTGATTTTTTTGATAATCATATATTTTACAATCTTTTAAATAACCACCTATTTTATTAAATCCAGTAATAAAAATTCCTTTGAAACTTTCTTTTAAAGTATTAATATAGAGTTTTTTGTTATTGTCTACATTAGATTCTATGTTTATTAATGTATCGTTTTCTCTTATACCAAATATACTTATTGGAAACTCATTGAAAAATTCCAAGAATATATTTTGTATATTATGAGAACCATCATTAAAATAAACAAATAAACTTCCTTCTTCTTCTCTTATATTAAAAGGAATTTCTGTTAAAGTATTTTCATTTTTTATTACGCTATTATCTAAAATAGTTAAGTTTTGATTATAAACTATTTGATGTGTAATTATATTATTATAAAACTCTTTTAAACTATTCATTGTAAAGAATTGATTTCCAAGAGAACTTACTTTATTTAATTCAAAATATTCTTTTTCTAACATTTCAAGTTCTTCTTTTAATGTTTCGTTATATTTATTATAACTATCAAGAATATAATTATACTTAAATAAAGTTTTTTTAAGTTCTTCTCTTATATCTTCAAAAACTTGTTTATCTATTCTAAGAGAGTTTTTTAAATAATCTTCTTTTAAATAAACTTCTAAACCAAACAATTCTTCGTTTTTAATACCGTTATTTTCATAAAGTTTTAATCCGTCGAATTGTTTAACAAAATCTTCATATGTACTTATTTAAATCACCCCTTTATTGAAAACTCAAACAACATAGGAGTATAAAAATCTTCACTTATACTTTCTTGTTTTTCTTTATATTGATAAGTTAAATAAAAATTATATTTACTTAAAAAACTACTTGTATAGATAACTTTATTTTCTTTATCAAAATAAAAATCAAAAGCTTTGTTGTTTGTTTTTAAAACACTTTCATCGTCATACAACTTCAAACTCTCAAGTTCATCTTTTGAAATTTCAGTTATATTTTTAATATGGTTTTTGTTTAGTGTTAAAAATGCGCCGGCGGAGAAAAAATCAGTTTCATTTAATCCAAGTTCAGTAAGTTTTTCTTTCAACTTAGCAGAAGAACTAATAGGAAACGTTATCTTAATTGATTCTATAGAAATATCATCTGTTGGTATATTATAAACTCCAGGACTTGTTTCTAATGATTTAAAGTCTATAGTAGCAGATTTAATTTCTATTTTATCTTGTTGCTTTATTTTTTCTTCAGGCACTGTTATTTTTAAAACAAAATCACCATTGTTTTCTAAACTAATTAAACCTTCGTTATTATTAAACTCTATGTTTTTAAACTTTTCATTGTCTTCACTAAAACTAAAATTAAACTTTCTAAAAAGTTCATTTGATTTTTTATATATATTAAAACTATTAAGTTCATAATTATTATTAACAAAAAAAGTTAATTCGTTTTCATTTTTATATTGAATAGACTTAAACTTAGCATAAGCATTATTAAACATAACTTCTTCATTAAAATAAAAAACTATTTCTTTAATTATTTTAGGTTCAAAGATAAAACTAGAAATAAAACTATTTGTATTATTATGATTGAAATATCTAAAATAGCTTTCACTAAAATTATCTATATGATTATCATATTTTAATATAATTCTAGATGGAACTAAAGGTAAATTTGTTTCACTAGAATAAAAAGAATATTCCATAGCATTGATTATTTGTTTATTATTAAACTTATAGCTTATGCTCTTTTTATCTATAGAATGAACTTTATCTGAATAGTTAACCGTTATTATTGTTTTAGGATTCATATTTAAACAACCTATTTCAGAATTTATTTCAAAGTTTTTATTTTCATATATTTCTTGTTCATCAAGAAAATCATATAGTTTTATATATTTAAAGAATTTATTATCAAAAAGCTTTTTAAGTCTTTTTTCTTCGTTATCTATATTCTCATATCTTTCTTTGAATCTATTATAATTTCTATTTTTTTTATTTTCTTTTTCCAATAAAAGATTATTATAAGTTGTTTTAGCTATAGTAATTTCTCTTTGTTTATCATTAATATTTTTAATTAAGTTTAATATATCGTTTTTATACATTAAGAAATCACCAACCTTTTATTTAAGTTTATGTTTATATTTTTTTTATCATTTAATGGAATTAACTCTATAGATTTTACTTTTTTATTTATTTCAAATTCATAGTTCTTATAAGAAGGTATGTATTTTACTAAAAGTTCTCTATAAGGTAAATCACTATTAAAATAAAGTTTATTATTTTCAAAACTATAATCAACTTCTTCTTTTAATAAAACTTCATTACCTAGTTTAAATACTTGATTGTTATATTGGCAAGTATAAAAGTATAAATTGTTTTTATTATTCACTTCATAACTTGAACTGTTATTCTTAGATATATCAAAATACTCAACAAATAATCCATCATAGTTAAAAGGAATTATATTAAACTTTAAACTTTCTCCATCATAACAATTTATTTTAACAACAAAATCTATAGGTATATCATAATTAAAATTATCAACTTCTAATTTTATTTTATTAATTTGCCTAATATTATCAAATATTATTTTATTGTCACGAAATTCTATTTTGTTATTAAATAAACCTTCATTGTAATCCAGAATTAATTTATCTATTTTTTGGTTTTTAGCTTTTATAACATTAACATATAAGTTATTGGTATAATCTTCATTCTTTAAATTAATAAAATCTTTAATTTCATTATTTAAGTTAGTTTTAGCTACACCTATTAAATCTATTAAATTTTCAAGAGTGAAACTATCTATAGAAAGAGTTTTACTAAGCAATTGTCTTTCTATATTATTTTTTTCTTCTTGAGTTTTTAGTTGCATATATTTTCTTATATTACTCATTAAAACACCTTTCAAAAAAAGGCGTTATATTTCAAACGCCTTAATAAATATTATCAACTTTGAAATTTATTATTTTAAATTTATATTCATCATCAAGGTTTAGTTTAGTAGAAACTGTTAAAATCTTCCAGTTTTCTTCGTTTTTGTACTTATACATTACAACTTGATTATTAGATAAATTATTCAAATCTACAACTTCTAAAGTGTTATCTGTACTGTTTACATTACAAGTTATCTTTTCATTACCTATATTTATAATATAGTTTTCTCCAGTAGAAACATTTACTTTGAAATCTCCTAATTTAATTAGTTCGATTAATTCATCTCTACCTATTTTTTTAGCTTTGACTTCTATATTGAATTCTCTGATGTTTTGAGATATTAATTCATATCCTTCATTTACTTTATATCCATTAATATAAATATAGTAATCAACATCTTTATTCTTGTTTTCTATATATAGGTTTTTAGGATAAGAAACTAAACTTCCATTTTGTAAATTTCTAAATACAGGTTTTTCTATATCAGAAGCAAAAAGCTTAACATTTTTATGAACCATTTCACTTTTTATATAATCACTAGTATTAATAGGATTAGCATCTGTTAATATTACAAATATATCATAAACACCATCTGGTATAGGAGCTGTCTTATCTAAATCTATATATTCAACAGAACCAGTTACTGCTTTAACGTTCCAATTAGTTTTATCAAAACTATAATATATAAAATTACTGTTTAAAACATCCGGTATAGTTATTTTAAAAGTTACTTTATTATTATTAATTAAAACATCATTGTCAGTAGTAACAATAGGTGCTTTTATTTTTTTAATATTATTAAATACTTCTATTTTATAAGACTCTTGTGTTATTCCTATATTATTAATATATCTTAGATAAACAAAAGTTCTTCCGTTTTCATCTTTAATTAAATTATCTTCATCTGCTATGAAATAATTGAATATAGTATCAATCCAATTCTTATTATCATAACTTACTTGATAAGACTTAGCATCTGGTAAATAATTCCAAGAAATTTTATTACTTTGAAGAGTAAGTTTATTGTTAACTATTTCATTAGATAAATCTATTGACTTATTAGAATCTATTTGAAAAATAAAATAGTTTTCTTCTATTGTATTATAAATAGTATGTCCTTTAACAGTTAATCTAAATACTCCACTTCTAATTACAGATGTATCATTGAATTCTATATTAATATATTTCTTTTTATCATTACTATAAAAAGCATTATTTCCAGGACCAACTCCAGTAAAAGTATTTGTATTAGCTATTGGCATATAACTTTCAATAACTTCATATTCACCAGTATTATTTCTTTGAACTTTATCTAACTTAACTTCAAAAGTTTCAACTTCACTACTTGTACTATTCCAAGTAATAGTAGCTAGGCCTTCTTCTAATTTATAATAAACTTTATTATTGTAATCAAATAAAGGAATTAGTTTATTACTGTTATCTACTAAAAATTTATAAAATTGAACTTCACTAATATTAGAACTTTCTTCTTCTATCCAATAAGCTAAGTATTTATATCCATTAGTTTCAAAAAGATGGCTATCTGTTTTAAAACCATATAAAACTTGAGAATTATAAGTAATAGAATTAGTTACATAAGTTTTATAATCAGTATTATCTGTAAGTTTGTTTTTAACTTCAGAAAGTTCATTTATAAATTTATAATATACTTTTTTAATATTATTACTACAAGAAGCATATAATTCTATGTTATTCTTAAAGAACTTATTATTATTCAAAAATACTATTTCATAATCTAATTTAGTATCTATATAGAAAGTTTTTTCAACTGGATAACTTTCTCTTCCTAAAACATCTATTGCTACAAAACTAACTAAATATCTTCCATCTATATCATGTTTAGTTTTATTATCATTAGTAATATTATCTATTACTTTTATGTTACCTCTATTATCAAGAATTTTATTTATTTTAGTTTGTACGTTAGTAGGAGTACTTAAGAAACTTATTCTAAAATCATTTATTTTAAAATAATCTATATTCTTATTAATATCTACTATATCACTATAATTAAATGTATCTATATTAAAACTAACATCATTAGAGTTAATAGAGAAATATTCAGAAGAGTTATTAGTAACTGGAGAAACACTAACTATTTTAGGTTCTCTTTTTACTAGTATTATCTTATAAGTATAATATCCTCCTGATTCGTTTATATTACCAAAAGCATCTCTTGTTATAAATCTTAATTCCCAAACTCCTTCTTCTTGAGTTGTAACATTACATTTAGTAGCTATCTTATCAAAAGTATAAGTTCCTATTTGTGTAGGTATAGGTAATAAACATTTATAAGTTTTATTTTTACTAGGAGGGATAAGTTCTAATTTATATAACTTACCTTTTATATCAGCTTCTAATTTTCCACTAGGATTTTCATCTATAATAGATTCATCATGAACTGTATTAAAAACTAAGTTGTTTAAATCATTAGTAAAAGAATATTCGTTTGATTTTCTATTGTTGAAAACAGCTACTTTTTTATCTATTGGTTTACTGTAAATAGCATTTGAAATATTTCCTATTTTATTAACTATTACCGGAGTACTTTCAAATAAAAGTCTTGTACCATTTTCTTTAAGCACACCGTTTTCATTTCTATAGTTCCATTCATTTACGAATAATTTATAATATCCTAGTTTTACTTTATTTCCTTCTTTTAGCCATTCTAATTTTATGTTAGTCCATTCTTGGTCGCTAGAGTTATTTAAGTAATAACTATCTGTTACTTTTGCAAATGATTGTAATTGATATTCTTGTACACCATCAGGACTATATCCTAATGCATAATAATATCCATCACTGTCTTCTGATTTTCTAATGTCCCATCTAAACGTTTCATATATATTATTAGTTAAATCTTTTTCTGGTCTAACAACCATTTCTGGAATTAAACTAAATTCAAATTCAACACTGTCTGATGCGTTTCCTGAATAATCATAAGCAATCATTTTACATTTATAATCACCAACATCAAAAGGTGTTATATTATTCATTCTAATAGTTCCATATTCTTTAGAAGCTTGAATTACATAATCTGGATATGTATTATAATTAGCTTCAGCCACATTTGTTTTAAAGAAAAAATGTACTTCTCTAAAATTCCATCCAGCATATTTTTCACTTCTAGCATTATTTATTATATCTATACTAAAATGCTTTTTATTGATAATTAATTTAGAACCATCTAGTCTATGTTGTTCATTAGGTATTTTATAGATTGGTTTTATAGGTTTTTCATTGTAAACGAAGAAGTTAATTATCTTTTCTTCGCTATCTAAGTTATAAGGATTAACTGAAGTTAAACTCATAATATATTCTCCTTCTTCGTTAAATTTATTTCTATTAATTCTATATATATTATCTGCAAATTCATTTCCTTGAAGTTCTATTCTATCTTCAAGTATTAAATTACCATTCTTTGTAATTCTTATTTTTATAGCTTTATGATTAGAACTTCTTCTTATTTTTAAATTTACTGTTTTAGTACCTTTATTACTTAAATAAAAATACAGAGATTTATTATTAAAGTCTGTATTTAAGTAATCAAATAATGGTTCTTCTAAGAAAGTTTTATTTGTTTCAGAATAAAATCTTTCACATTCTAAAGGTCCTATATTGTTTAAACTATTAAAATATCCTATTGTACCTTTTTCTCCAAACTGTAAATATTGATTTCTTATTATTCTAAAATCTTCATCTAATAGTTTATTAGAAACAGTAGGCATTTTAAAACTTACTTTCTTATAACCACATTCTTTTTTCCAATAGTCTAATATTTTAAGTTCAACTGTTATTTCAGCTTCATTATCTATAAACCATTTAGGTATTTTTATATTATTTGTTTGACCTATAAAAACATAATCTGCATTACTATTATAAGAAACAAGTCCATTATTTGGAGTACCTATAAGAGTAACTATATTGTTTTCAAAATCATAATTATAGTTTTTATCTAAATCAGTATATTGTTTTTGAAACTCATTACAGTTTTTTTCAAGTATTAATTGTTGTTTATTAAGCCAAGGTTTTATATTTTCATCAAGGAAATTATTATAAAACTTAGCTTTTATTTTAATTAAGCTATAATAAGAAAAGTTAGGAACTGTCCAACTTAATATACCATTTTGTTTCTTAGAATTAATATAATCACTATAATCTATTTCTGGAGTAAACTTATTACTTTTATATAAACTATGAGGGTTGTCTATAAAATCTTCTTTTATTAAATGAAAATTATTATTGAATCCAATATAAATGCTTACTTTTATTCTGCTTAAGTTATTGTTATATTGTTTAAAATTATCTAAGATTAAATTAGAACCTTTCATGTATATATCTTTATTGTTTACAACTATCTTTGTTTGAAGTTCTTCAAGAGTATTTGTTTTCCAGTTAAGAGTATAAGAATCAGTATCAAAATTATATTCTTTTGTAAAATCGCTTATTTCTATTTGTTTATTAGATTTTAAGTTTTTTATAATCAAGAATTCTTTTACCATTTCTTCAGAACCTATATAGTTTTCAGAAATAGTTGCTTTTATTCTAAGTTCTATTGGTTTTGAAAAGTCAGTTTTTGGTATAAACAAATACGTACCATAATTATTTTGTATAGTTATTGTCTTGTCTTCATATTTAACATCTATCTTTTTTATAACTCCATATTTATGTTTTGTATTTATTGAACATTTATAATATGTTCCAAAATCTTCTAAGTCTACTATAAACTTAATAGGGTTTTTATCTAAATATAAACCAAAAGTATCTTTAACTATTTTTTCTCCATTATTTTCTATTATTATATAGTACAATTCACTAGTTAAACTAGATTTATTTGGTATTCTAAACAATAGTCTTTTATCTACTTTTTGAACTATATTAATTAAGTGTTTATCTCCATAGTTACCTAATATATAGAATTTATAGCTATTATTACTATTTATTTCTATGTTTTGTTCGCAATCATAATAATATAATTGTTCTTCTTGTTTAATATTATAGAAAGTATTATAATCTATATAAAGAGGAAATACTTTATCTTGAAACATTAATTCTAATTTATAATAATCATAATAATTAATTAACTTATCTAGTTCAAATTCAAAATTTAGTAAATCTAATTTATTTTCTATTATATTATACTCTTCGTTAAAAATATCATAGTTAAGAATTATTTCTTTAGAAAAAGAAGCGTCCCAAGACTTCTTTATGACTAGCTTGTCTGGAACGCTAGAACTTGAACAAGAAATAATAGCAAAATATTTATTAGATTTTTCTACTACTTTTACTTGCATATATTATCCTCTCTTTAATTCAATTATTTCATTTTCCAATCTCTCTATTTTAGCACTTAATTCTTTTATAGCTTCTATTTCTATAGAATGTAAACCATTATAGTTTACTTTTAATCTGTTATCTTCTTCTATTATTAATTCAGGCATTACTTTTTGAACTTCTTGAGCTATTACCCCAGCACTATATAAACCAGTATCTATTTTCTTAAAAGTATATCCATTAAGTTTATTAACTAAAGATAAACCGTTGTTTACTTTTTTAATATCACTTTTAAGTCTTCTATCTGAAGTTACTACTAAGTCTCCATATAAAGTAATGTTTCTTCCTATAATTAAATCTCCTGTTATGTTAGAACCAGTAAATACTGAATAACCAGAAGAACTAATGTAGCTAGTTCTAGTAAATGAAGTGCCATTTGCATAACCTATTTCTATTCCTCCAGATGTTGGATTTGAATAACTAGTAGGAGCAAACTTAAATACTTCTATTCCTTGTTCACTAGGACCATGATTTAAAAATCCTCTATTAAAAAACAAGAACGTTTGAGTGTTACTGTCTTTATTGAACCTAATTATATTTTCTCCAAAGTTTATATTACGTATAGAAACATCACCTTTTACTATACCTCCTACGTTTTTATCTAAATAACTTGTAGGAGCAGCTATAGTATCATTAAGGTCTTTTATACCTTGAATCAAATCTTGATTTACTTTACTAATATTATCATTTATCTTAGGAACAATAACGTTATTTAAGTTTTCAATACTCTTTAATGCATTTTTAATAGTTATATTTTCTAAATCTGCAATTCTAGCATTTGTATTTTTATTAACCAAATTAACAAAATAAGGAGTAGCTGCTTTATCAGGAGCCGAATCTGTTATTTCATTAGATAGAAATACAACACCTTGATTAGTAGTTGTTGCATAAGGAACATTATCTAAATCAGTAAATGGATGTCTATGTATTTTATTAGCTTTATCATTATTAAAACTATTTAATAAATTATTAAAGTTTGCAGATAAGTTCTTAGCTCCTTTGATTGATAAAACTTTTTCAGTATCTTCAATACCAACTGGAGTAAGAAAATCTTCTATAGAGTTTACTTTAAGACCTTCATTTGTCATTAATATAGATTTATTAGCTGTTTTTATAATAGGAGTTCCATTAGAATCATTTACTACATTTGAATAAGGTAAACTAGAAGTAAAGTTATCTACTTTAGGAAGATATAAAGTATTATCTATTACTCTATCTTTTTTAGAGTTGTCTATCAGGTTATTAAAAATAACTATGCTTTTAACTATAAAAGAATCTGTATTTTTAGAATTAAGTTCTATAGATGGATTAGCTGCACTTGGTAATAAATAAACTATTTTTTTATAATTTGTGTTTTGTGCATTTACATATACTACAGCTAAATCATTTTTAATATCTATGAAGATATTTTTAGGACCAGCTTCTGGAACTTCAAAACTAAATGTTTTTCTGTTAGTAGTAAAAGTATATGTTTCATTAACACCTTCAGATTTTATAAAAACAGTTTTATTAATAAAATCATTTTTAATTTTATAAATTAATTTATTTTTATTTACTTCTATACCTTTGTTTTTTTGCACAATAAGTATTTCTTTATTAACTAAAGTAAATAATTCAGTATCTAACACTCCATCTTGTGGATTAATATAACAGTTTATATCTTCTACTATCATTTTATTATTATCTAATATGTTTCTTAAATCACATTTAACTACTGGATATAAAGTGTTTTTACATACATAAGTTTTACCATTTTCATCTGTTATATATAATTCATGATTAAACTTTTCTATTTGTGTTATTCTATCTGTTATATTATGTTCTATTTCACTTTTTAAAGTTAAGCTTGAATCTATTTGAAAACAATATAATAAACTAGTGTCAACAATAAATAAGTTATTTTTTCCAACTATAGATATTTTAGCTTTATCAGAAAAGAATTTATTTGTTTCTAAATAAGTTGTTGCTTTATCTTTTCTATTTATTTTAACTATTCTACTATCTGATAATAATGCAAAAACATAATCATCATTACAACAAATATCTTTTATTAAAAGAGTTGTATTAAATATTTCTTCATGATTTATATTATCAAGAGTTTTAGATTTTTCTATTATACTTCTTTCTAAGCATAAATAAATAGCGACTTCATCTAAGCAAGTACCTTTGATATTAGAAGAAACAGAAACATTAAGAGGAATTAATAAATCTTTATAAGAATTATAAACATAAGCTGTTGTACCTTTTACGCAAACAGTTTCATTTATAAAATAATTTGTTTTACAAAAATCAAAATTATAAGTTTGTTTTAATTTTGTACCATCTAAAGTAGTTAGTTTATTATTTACTACACTTAAAATTTTAATATCTTTCTTTTTTTCTTCAGTAGATGTTAATTGTTTAAAGTGAGTAGTTGAATCTTTAGATAATTCATATAAATTATCATTAATAAAAACATAATCACCTAATTGATATGTTTTATTGTAATCATAAATACCAGCAAATCTTTTATTTATTTTAGCAAATATATTAGTTATAGCTTCTAATTGTTCTATTGAGCTATTCCACTTAAAAGCACCAAAATAAGGATTATCTACAATTGCTTTTAATTTTTTTAAATCATTCAAATTCTATTCCTCCTAAGATTATATTTCATCTATATAAGTTTCTATTTTTTGAGAATCTTTAACATCTAAAAACTCATGTTCAATTCCAACAGATTTAAAGTTATTTAAATAAAATTCATCTGGTCCTGAAGCGCTATAAGTTTTTATTATTTTCTTAGAAAAATTAATTTCTTTGTTTAACTCTTCTATAAATAAACAATTACCTCTTAATTCTTCTAAAAAGATATTACCACTAACATCTTCTATAAGTTTATTATTAATAAAAGAATATTTCTTATTTAAACAAATTTCTTTTAATATATCATTTATGTTTATATTAGGAGTTTCTTTACTTATATAACATATTTCATCATAACTATCTTTAAAATATATTATCTTATCATTATATATAATATTAGTATTAGATTCTTCTGTTATATAAAAATCTTCTGGGTTTGAAACTTCTAATTTTATTTTACTTATATAATCATTAAATTCAAAAGGTTTATTTAAACTATTTTTATTTAAAGTTATAGTTTTAACATTGTTGTTCTTATCATATATATATAGCTTACATACAAAGTTAATATCACTTATCTTTTTATTTGTATTTAAACTTAATAGCTTAATATTCTTTTTAAACTCACATAAACCTAATTTATTTATATCATAGTAAACCTTTATATTTTCAAAAGCCTTTAGTGGTTCAAAATAATTCTTTTCTTCTTTTGTATTATCAGAATAATAATATTTTTTATTTGGCTTTTTATTGAAATATATAATTTTACCAGAATTATATGGTTCAGAGAAAGTGTTGTCTATAAATAATCCATCTTCGTCATATATATTATATTCATTATTTTCTACATATATTTTCCAAAATAAAGGAACATCTATAAACTTTGTTGTAGCTAATAAATCTGGATTATTGTCTAACTCATATTCTAGATTATCATTCATAAGTATATCTATATTATTTATTGATTTATTTATGTTTATATAGTTTTTAATTTCAGGTACAGTAACTTTAAAGTCAGCTAAAGTTCTAAAATCAGTTACATTAAGTTGATTATTTTCTTTCTTAAAATAAATAGTTTTACCTTGATTTTTAATCCAGAAATCACTTATATATCCATTTGAATTAATTAATTCAAAACTATAATCTGAAATTATTGTATAATATACATCACAATTATCTCTTGCATATATTCTATTACTTTTAACATCATAAGAACCAACTACTTTAAAATCTTTTATGTTAGTTAAGTCAAAATATTCATTAGCTTTAAGTTCTTTTTTTATACTGTTATAAATAAATCTTTTTTTATTAAAATCAAATAAATTCCAAAATCTAAGAGAATTATCTTTGAAACCTCTGCTAAAAAGTTTTAATGTATTTTCTTTACTAAGGAAATAATTTATGTTATCTTTATCACAGTGAAGTTTATCAAAACTTTTGTTGGCTATTTGAAATTTAAAAACATAACTGTCTTTTACATCTATATCAAATTCATAATATTCAGGTAAACTATAATCTAATAATTGAAATCTTAATTGATAAAAATATATTTCGTCACATGTTTTATGGACTTTTATACTATCAAGATGTTCTAATTTATTATGTTTTGTTCTATATAAAGAAATCATATTATCCTTGATTATTATTTTAAACTTACCTTTTTGCATCTTATAATTAAAGTTTCCGTTTATAGCAAAAACATTATCTTTATGTTTAATATGATAACTAGGTTTTAATTTAAAAACATTAGGATTTTCATAATGATTCTTAACAATAAAATAATTAGTAGAACCATTAAAAGTGTTATCGAACTTATTGGCAAATAAATCTTTAAAACAATCCATTTCATAAGTAGAAAGTTTTCTATTTTTTATTTTAAAATCATTCAATCCTAAGAAGTTTAAATAATTATATAGATTATTAAATTCAACCTGAGTTTCTCCTAAGAAATACTTTTTATAATTATCCATTTCTCCTTGATGATTAAAATAAATAAATTCGTTATCTGCAAAATAATATTTACTATATAACTCTCTATAGTAAATTTTATCTCTTAATAAATATACTTTATTTCCTTCTATGTTTATTAATTCAGAATAAAACTTATCTTTATCATCTTCTAATAAGATAGTATAAAATGTTTCTCTTATATTAAAACCACTTTTGTTTTCATTGTACTTAGAGAATATTTTAGCTAAATGAGTTTTAGTTAAATATTGTTTTCCTCTATAGTTATATAAGATATAAATAAAATTATATTTATCTATTTTTAAATCTTTTATGTTTATATTTTCTAAGTTGAAAAAATATCTATTGTTATTAATCTCGTTAAATAAAATTAAATAGTTTTGTTCAACGAAATAAATAAACTCTTCATCTTTTATGTATATTCTCTCAACAAAATTAATACTTTCAAAAATTTGGTTTTGAGATTTTTCTCCGCCGGCGAAATTGTGTTCGGAAAACGGATAGTTTTTCTTATCAGTTTTCTCATATCCGTACTTATTTAACAATCTAATAACTTGTCTATTATTATTTGCTTTTACTAATATATCGTTATATAGATTATTAAATAAAATATCTTCTTTTATATGAAGTAATTTATTTAAGTTTTCACAATCAGAATTAGAATATTCAGAAAACATATTTTTAAGCAAATTATGTTTCTCATCTAATCCTTCTGTTATTCCATTAAGATAAATATCAGTAATAATATTAGCCATCTAATTCACCTTACCAAAACTTATCATATTATAATCATCAATATCAATATAATTATCTATATCTAAAGAATAAATACTTTCTTTATAGTTATTTCTGAAATAAAAATCTAAACTTATTTCTAAAGGTTTTAAATCATAATAAACTCCTTCAAATCTATTAGATAAATAATTATCTATTAAGTTAATTATACTTTGTTTTCTTATTCTTATTTTATTATTTTTATCTACAAATAAATTAGATAGATAACTTTTTATTTCAGCTTCTACATCTATTACTAAATTAGTAAAATCAGGAAAGTAACTTAATTGTTCTCTTAAAAACTCTACATTTAAAACATATAAATTCGGTTTAACTAAGTTAACAATTGAGTTTTTATAATACTCAACTATATGTTTATTACTATTAATAATTTCATCTATTTCATCTATTTTAAATGGATAAACTATTATATTAGTAACATTATCTTCTTCTTTTATTTTAATGTTCTTAATTCTAGAATCTTGAGAAATAACTTGTTTAATTTTTGCTTTATTATCAAACCCTAATTCTTGTAATATGTTCTTACTTCTTTCTAAGAATTCAAAATCACTTTCCTTATTAAAAGTATTTTGTTTTAAACTTATTACGAATAATTTACTAGATTCATCATTTATATTACCATTTTCAACACTACAATAAGTTCCATCTAATATTATTAATCCATTATTTCCACTTATTTGATTTTTAATATCTTGGTTATAAACTTTTTGTACAGTTATTTCTTCTCTTTCTATAGTAACAGAAACATTTTTTATGTTCTTATAATAAGAATTGTTTATTAACATTAAACAATTTTCTTGGATATTAAAACTATTGTTGTTACTTTTAAAAGATAAAGTCAAAGTATATAGGTTTTCATCATTATCTTGTTTTCTGTATATATTAAAAAACGAAAGAAAGTTATCTAAATCCTGACCTTTCATGTTTTCAAATATTACTTTATTTAATATATTTTGAACTTCTCTTTTATAATCATTGTTTTGCTCAAACAATGCTTTCAATATATCATAGTCAAATGAATTTCTATCTACGTCAAAACCAAGTTTTTGGCTAAGATTCTTTAAAAACTCATTGTATGTTTGTTCTTTTAAATTGTACATAAATCACCTAACCTATATTTATATCTTTTAAGATTAACATTCTTTCCCTACCCTCGTGGTTTTTATAAAAAACTATAGACAAAACATTATCTTTTAAATTAAAAGAAAAGTCTACAGTATTTATTAGATTTGGATAGTTTTCGAACAAATCGTTTATTTTATTTTTTATCATATCTTTTATTTCTTCATTTGTATAGTTTGCTCTCTTATATAAGATAAAATTATTCTTTAACCATTTCTTGTGAATAAGATTAGTGATTAATATAGTTCTAGCTAATCTGAAATTAGTTTCTGCTTGATTTCCCATAACAAAGTCTGAGAATATTTTTTTCTTTTCATCTAAATCTAATTTTCCATCTTCATCTATACTAAATAACATTACTTATCACCCTTTATTACTTTCCATCTATTTTTTTCTAATCCTTTAACAATAGATAATCTAGCTATTCTTTCTCTTTCTGTACTACGTTGGTCTCTAGTATGAAGAGCATTATCTATTTGTTTAAATTTATAAATAACACCTTTAACTAAACCTATTGTTTTTAATATAGCAGCAAACTGAGCTTTACTAGGAAGAACGAATCCTGGAGTAAATAAAGTAGATGGTATATTAATCATCTTATTTAAGTAGTCTGTCATTATACCAGATATCTTTTTAAAAAACTCCCATTGTTCATATTGTTCTTCTTTTTTATCCATTCCAACATTACTTGTATCGGCTTTTAATTCTTTAACTTCTATTTGGTCTACTTTAATTCTACTCATCTTCATCACCTAATAAAATATAAGCTAATTGTTTATTTATAAACATTCCAAGTTTAACATTATCTTGTATTTCAAAATACATAATACTATAATTAGCACTAATATCTGCTGTAGATAAAGTAACTGGACTTTGTATCAACATTACTATATCTAATATGTTATTTTTTTTATCTTTGAAATATTCTTTAATTTCTAAGTTTTTATATTGAGTAGTTCTTCTTGTATTTTCTAAATTAATTCTATTTCTAATTTCATCTAGCTTTTTAGCAAAAGCTAAATTGTTATTAACTATTTGAGTCTTATTTTTAGAAAATATATTTTTAAAACTACCATTAATAAACTTCTTTTCACTCAATAGATATGCAGAACCTTCAAATAAGATTCTGCTACTATCTAATTCTAAAATTATTCCAACGCCTTTTTTCATAAATTAATTCACCTTTATTCCTATATAAACTGGTATGTGGTCAGACACATCTCTTTTATTATCTTCTGGATAATTATATTCAGAAAAATAAAAGTAATCTCCATTAACTTCATCTACTAAATTTGGAGTAACTACTATGTTATCAAATAAGTTTTTAGTTTCACCTTTTGTATCTACAGTAGTAGCATTTCTAATCATAGACTTTAATTCTTTGTATTGTTGTGGAATTACATAAACATAGTTATTAGCCCAGCTATCTCCAGTATGTCTTATAACTGAACTATTATAATCTATTATTTCTAAGTTACAGTCACCCATAAGTACACAACCTGTATTTTTATTCATGTTTTGTTTCATCTTAGCAAAAATAGCATTAATAAATTTCTTTCTTACTTCTATATCATCTACTTCATAATCAGAAGAACCATAGAAGTTATGGAACCAATATACTTTTAAAGTCTTTATTCCTATATTTAAACTTTTTAAATCAAAAGTAGTTTCTATAAAACTTCTTTCAACTTCTCTTACTTCAACTTCACCGTTATTGTTTTTATACTTTAATTTTTCTATAACTCCACTTTTTATTGTTTTGCTTTCATTTGTAATATTTAGCTTTCTATTTCTAAACATAGCTCCATATTCAGCACCATGATGGTTTTCAAATATTTTACCAACAATATATCCATCATAATAATTAGGAGTTGTATTACGTATGAAATCTTTATAATTGTATTTACCAAGAACTCCATCTTTATTAAAACCATCATATACTTCTACCATTAAAGTATAATCAAATACATCAACTACTTTTTCTCTTACGGTGTTTTCTTTAAATTCTATTACTTTTTCAGCACGTCCAGTACTTCTCATAATAGAACCGCTGTTTAAATTCATAGTACTTTGTAGTTGTACATTGAAAAATCCTATAGTTAAATCATAATTTCTACCTAAATTACTTCTTGTTATTTTATTATAAGGATTATAATCTCCTAGATTTGTATTTCTAAATTCTGTCGCATCAACGTGTATTTCACCTAACAAAGCAGCCTGAGCTTTCTTTTCAGTAATTCCAACGCTAGATTTAAACAATTCATGCAAGTTAAAAGTTAAAGTACCAAGTAATACATCGCCTAAATAATTTAATGTTTTTGTAACTCCTCTACCCATATTAATAAAAAATTGAGGAACTTTATATTCAAAAAAGAATTTAAGTGATGTAAAGTATTCTTTGTAAACAGAATCTTTAAAAACAAATGCTTTTTCTAAATTCACTGGCATTTGTATTATTCCTTTTCTAAACATAGGTATAAATCTAATAGGTATAACAGAAGGACTAAACATTATTTGAGACATAGCTGTATTATCTAAATCTAAAGCAGTATTATCTTTTTTGAAACTAATCCATTTAAAATAAGTATACTTAACAGCATGAGTTGTATATTTTAAATAAGATGCAAATACTTTATTTATAACATAATTATCTGTTCCATCTATTTCAGTAGCTGATTGTTCTCTAAAAACATCCATTAAATCATAAGAAATACTATTACAAAAAGTATCTAAAACAGGGTCTCTTAAATCCCAAGCTGCACATACTTTTAAAATAGTAATCATACCTCTTTTATCTAATATATGCTCAAAAGACATTACTTTGAAAATTCCATAAGTTGAAGCTGTATCATCTATTAAATGAATATAATCTCCTATTTCAACATCTTGATTAAACAAAATAGTAATAGAACCTTGATAGGTTAATTCAAGTTCTTTAATTAATTGAGTAGCCATGTACTCACCTTGAATTAATACATTTTTATTATTTATTTCTTCTCCAAAATTAGCTAGTATATTTTGTATAGGCTTTTCTACTATATAATCTATATTATTACTTCCTATTACTGTTAATCCTAATTTGGTTTTTCCAGGAAGCCAACCTCTATCAACATCTTCTATTGTTAATGTATTAATCACATCATTTGTTTTTATATCATAAGAAATTAAATTTACTTTACTTATAGCAAAAATATTTTCACCTATTTTTCTTCTTCCGTTTCTATATAGATTATCTTCAAAGTTTTTAACTATATCTGCTTTTTTTGATTCATACCTTGATTCTAAATCAATATATGAATTTGATAACGTTTTATCTATCTCTTCTTCTATTACACTATTCATAAATTCAGAAGGAGTTTGAGTATTCTTTTTACTTTTTATAGGTTTATTTGTTAATTTTTCTTCTTTTGTTTTTGGATTTACAATTACATTACCTTCTTCATCTATTTCCATATTATTTTCATTTAACTTTTCATTTTCATCTTTTAAAATTTTATCTAAATCATCTATGAAATTACCAGTTTGTTTCCAATTATACTTTAAACAATTGTAAAAATAATTAGAACGTCCAAGGACTATTGTTTCATAGTCCCCGTTTTCTCTAACGTCCCATTGTGAACAAGTAACTAGATTTTCATAATAATTCATTATGTCAGCAAATGAATTGTTTTTAAAATTTGGTCTAAAAACTTGATTTGCTGAAGCTACAGTTAAATCTCCAAGTAATAAAGATTCTCCGTTTAAATCCATATTATTATGGCTAGCAAAAGAAATTATATTATGGTTTGGGAAAAAACTTCCGTTTAAAGAAAAGTCATAATCATAATTAGATTCTATTCTAGAGTTAGAACTAGAATCATTAGTTTTTACTTCGCTTCCATCTAGCAACATATTTATCACCTACCTCTCAAAGTTTCTATTACATAATCTCTTCTTTTAACAAGTCCTTCTATTACTTTATGCTTATCGTCATAAATATAATAACCATCTTCTGGGTCTAATAAGAACTTAACGGCATCTTCTATTCTTCCTTGAGCTACAAAATTATATATGTATCTGAATTTTTTATTTCCTGGACTATATTTCCAAGCTAAATCTAATAAAGCTGCTTTTTCATTTGGTTTTAGATTATCATATCCTTTGTAACGTCTTCTTATATCGTTTTCATAATATTCTAAACCTTTTCTTAATATTTCATCAGCTCTACTTTCAGACATTTCTAATCTTGTATTAGGGTCTTTAGTTTTATAAGCTAAGTATTCCCACTTAGGTACTATTGATTCTACAGACATTACTCCAGCATCAAAGAAGCCGTGCCCTATAGATTCTCCTACTATTTTACCAGATTTGTCTGTGTAATATTTTTTTGCAAAACCTTCTAAGCTTTTTAATTTATTTACAGTGTATTCCATATAATCTTTATCTGCAGCATCAAAATCTACAGTAAATTGGTTTTTACCTTTTTGTCCTTTATAAGAAGAAGTTGAAGTATTTCCTCCAGTATCTTGAGAAACAATACTGAATTGCCCTTTTAAAAATAATTCAGGATTTACATAAAATTCATCAGAACTTTTATTTAAAACTCTTATATAATGACCAGGTTTATTTAACTTTAATTGTTCTTTAAAAAACTTTAACGTTTCTGTAGTTTTCTTTACGTGAACTTCAAAATGCAGATGTTTAGCCCAAGAATCAATTTTAAAACCACTTCCACCAATTTTTCCAATAACCTGTCCTTTTTTAACTTTATTTCCAACACTAACATTATAACTATCTAAATGATAATAAGCTGTAGTAACAATACCATCATCATGTTTTATACGAACTCTATTTCCAGCTCCATTATCGCCATATTTATGTACAAAAATTACAGTTCCGTCTGCAACAGAATAAACGTTTTTAGATGATTCTGCTGAGCTATATTTATAGTCGGCTCCAGCATGAAATCCTAAACTATGGTTTCTTTTAACTCCAAACCAAGCTCCTTTTCCATTATTATTAAAATGGTCTTCACTAGGAACTAATGGTTGACATGGTTGTAACATATATTCTCTTTTTTCTCCAGGGTTCAAATTATTTGCAACAACTTTATAAGATTTTCTATAATTAGGACCTTCTGTTTCTTTTTCGTGACTTATAGTATTTGAATGATTAAGATTAACATATCCATAAGCCTCATAGTCTAAATCAACATCATATATATTAATGATTGAATTTCCAACAACTTCAAAATTTTGTTTTCCAGAACCAAAAGCTTTTGTTAAATCTATTTTATTTTGAAAGTTTGTAGCTAAGTAATTTAAATCTCTATTTAAACTTTCTTCTTTAAAAACATTTTCAAAATAAGGTCTATATTTATAACCCATTTTAACTAACATTATTTGAGTTGCAGCAGAATAAGACGCACTTCCTAATTGAGCTAAAGTATCGATTCTTTCTTCTCCATATGATTCAAACATATGCATATTTGGATTATTAATACCAGCTTTTTTATTTCTTAATGCTTCTAAGAAATCATTTTCTTCTGGAACTTCATCGTTGTCTTTTTTAAAAAACCTCTTTATTTTAGATGTTAAACTTTCATCTTTATTTGTTGCTTTTTTATCACTAAATGAATGTCTATTATCATTTCCATTACGTTCAACTTCATTTTCATTTGGAGCTGTAGTAACTATCATATTTGATAAAGTAGATTCATTAGTTAATTCTTCTTCTCCTGGAATAAAGTTATATAAAGTAGAAGCGAAATCTGCACAAGTAATCATTAAACTGTTTCCTACTTCTTGAGAACCAACAACTAAACCGTTGAATATACTATAAGAATTATTAAAATTATAACCTAACATTATTCTAACTTCACAACCTGGTTTAATAATAAAACCTCTTATTTTTCCGTCTTGCATAGTCTTTATACTAAAAGCTCCGTCATTCATGTTAAAGTTATAAAATCCTTTAGACGCCATACTTATGGTAAAGTTAGCAGTTTTAATTTTTGTTTTAGGATTTTTACTTATAGAAATGCTAGTTATATTTTTTAATTGAACATAATATTCGTTAGTTTCATCTTCAATAGTTTCTTTAACATTAACTACTATTACATAATCAGGAAATAAAGTATCTATGTTATCACAAACAGCTTTGTTTATTGATAACAAACTATTAAAAGGGTCATTATTTGATATTATTCTAGCTTTCATAAGAGTATTGATTTTTGTTTCTTTAGTTTCACCTATATCAAACTCTGTTGTGAATTTTTGTTTATTGTCAGACGGTATATGTATATTTCCAATATTAGTTTTTGGAATAAAATATTCTACAGAATCTTCTTTATGAGGGTCTAGTTTAATATCATTATATTTTTCATCTCTAAAAAAACTTCCTCTTTCTTGTTCAACAAGAGATAGTATATTATTATTTCCTTCTAATATTTCTGTTTCATAAAAAATTCTTCCAGTTAAACTAAATAAACTTAATCTAGGAATTTTCTCTCCATATAAATAATCAATGTCTTTCTTAGCTAAATCTCCTATTATTTGTCCTTTTTGTTCTCCTAAGTCTTCATATTTAGTTCTCATAACATAAACACAATCACTGTTATATATGTCAATATTATTTCCGTATTGTTGTTTCAATTCACTAAACCAAAATAACTTTTCACTATCTAATTTAAAGTTATAGTTTGAAACAGCTTGTCCTAAAAAACCAAAACATGTTTCTGCACATAATCCAAAAGTATCTGTTCTATCATCTGATTTTAATAACATAGGAGTGCATAATACAGTACCTTTTAATAAATCATTAAGCATTTCGTTTTTAGTTAATTTATCTAAAGCACCTTTTTTATTTTCAGTTAAGTTAAAACAAGTTAATCTTAATAAAAATATATTATATATTTCAAACTCTATATTTTTTTTATTGTTTTTAAAATAGCTTTCATATTCGTTCTTTATCTTTTTTATAGTTAATCTAACTTCTTCTCTTATAGAAGGTGTAATTTTTTCAACATTATAAAAAATTTCTTCTGTTATTCTTTTTATAAATTTTCCATCACTTAAAACACCAAGAAAAGAGTTGATTATTTCGCTGGCGCATTTTTGTATGAAACCAAAACATGTATGGTATTTAAATGTTCCTTTTTGAGACAATAATTCAATGTTACCACTAATATTAATAAACTCAATTAAATCAACTATTCTTAAGAAAAACTCTTCAAAAATCTTTCTTTTTATTTTATTTAATTCTGTTTCTCCATTTATTTTATCGTTAAACATTTCTGTAGTTATAGGTCTTATTATTTCTTCTAAATAAGAAAGATTTATTTTATCTGAGCTACTTATTTTATATGGTTTTTTAAAAGCTTTATCTTTTGTAAATTTATAAATAAAATAAGAAGCATCAAAAAAATTCATTAGATTATACATAGAATTCATATCACTTAAAACCAATTGTTTAAAAACAGCTTTATCATTTAATAATCCGTAAATAATATCTTGTGTTGAAACTTCTAAGTTATTTATTATTTTTTCTCTATTACTATAACCTTCTTGTGGATTTATTATATAATTTATTGTACTTTCTATTTTATTTTGAACATTTAAATTATCAGGAACAGTTCTTAATTCAAGTAAAGCGTAAAATAAATTTCCATAAGCGTTTGTAAATTGTGTGGAATAAGATTTGATAAAATCAGAGATTTTCAAATTTTTTATTTCTTTTGGAAATATTTTTCCGAACCAACTATAACTGTTATAAAAAGCGTTTGTTATATCGCTTATTTTTTTAAATAAAAAAATGTTAGATTCTTCATTTTTTGCTTTATTAACAGCTTCAGTTGTATCTCCTATTTTAGAAACATAAGGGACTTCTATTTTAACATTTAATATATTTTCTTTTGTTATGTTTAAATAATTATTAAAAATTTCTAACCAAGAACCAAATAACTTATCATTCTTAGATTTCTTTTTAAAAACCATATCTCCTATAGAATCACTATTGTTTATTAAACTTTCACGTTCATATCTATAACTATTAATATTAAATACCATAGTTACAACTATCCCGTGTTGATTTTCTAAACTATTAAAAGACATATTCAATATATCTCCAGAATAGAAATCAAATAATTGTATTAAAGGATGTTCTATTTGAAGTTTGTGTCCTATTATATTTTTATCACTAATAGTTTTTAATTGTTGTACTAAACTTAATTCTTCTTCTTCTTTGAATAATAACTTACAAGAAAAATTAGTTTTACCTAATCCTATTATGCTTTTTTCCATTAAACTATTACCTTTAATTGGAATATTAGCTATATTATTATTAGTAATTAATTCTATTTCCATAATACAATTATTAGGTATTTTAATAGTAGAAGTTACACTTTCTAATTTTTTAGATAAGAAATCTTCGTTATTAAAATCATCATCTTCTAATCCAATTTTGTTTTCTGTAGTTATTTTTTTAACGTTATCAGCATCTTCATCGGTTCTAACTTTTTCATTTAAATCAGCTCCTTGTTGTAATCTAAAAGATTTAAACTCACTAGTAATAAGATTATTTTTATATATAGCATTTAATGCTTCAACGTTATAATATTTTAAATCTATACCAACACTTGTATTACCAAGTTTATTTGTTTGTTCTGCAATTTCATCTTTTATTTTATCGAATCCTGTTTTCTCTAACCAAAGTTCAAATGTTTTCATATATTTAATTTGTTCTTCTTCAGTAAAAGAATTTTTATATAAACTAAGATTCATATTAACATCATAACCATCAGCAGTATTAACTTTAGACTTAATACTTAGATTATCAAGAACCATACATAAACTTTTAAATCTTTTATGTATTTTACTAAAACGTTCTTCTGAACTAGTATTAGTTCCGTTTATTTTATCTACTACTTTATCATGAAGAACCATTCTATCTTCTGCTAAACTATTAGCTAAACTAGAACCAAGTTTATCTAATAAATAATCATTTTCTACAACCAATACACCTAAAGTTCTAAATAAACTATATATATAAGCAAGATTAGCTAACTCTTCAGTTCTAAGTACAAAATGTAAATTAACTGTTTCTATATTAGCTAAATTACTTTCACTCATTACTGTACCAAAACCTCTAATAGCTTCCATTCCAGCTGAATATCTAGAAGTATCAAAAATTATATTTCTTATACCTGTTTTAGGTGATAATGGAATTCCATTAAATTTTATTAGCTTTTCCATTTTTATCTCCTTTAATTAATTGTTTTATCTAACTATTTTAACTTGTAATAATTGTTTTAACAATTTTATTAAAAAAGAGCGAGTATTTAAACCCGCTCTAGAAAGTATCTCTTACGTTTGTATATATTTTATAATTTCCCATTCTTCTTTGAAGATTATCTGTAGGAGCTATTGTTCCATATCCTCCACCTTGTTGTGGTTGTTGATTGATTTGGTCATTCATTTCTAGATGAACTACTGTTCTGTTTCTATTCAATAAGCTTACAAATCCACCAATAAGAGCTGCTCCGATTCCAATAGCTAAACCTGTTTTAGCTTTTTTACCTTTAAATGCTTCTTTAATTGTTTCTCCAGCTTCAGTTGCAGCTTTACCAGCTGCTTGCATTGTATCATCTACTACTGTTTTACCTTTTTCAACAGCTTCTTGAGCTGTATCTTTTATATTCTCAGCAGTTTTACTATTAACTTCAGCTTCACTTGCTGTATTTACAGTTTCTTCTACAACTTCTTTTGCTTTTTCAAAAGCTTTTTTATTTTCTTCTATATTTTCAGCTACATTTTCAGCAGTTTTTGCACCTTTATTTATTTCTTCTTCAGCAGAGCTAGCTTCGTTAATTATTTCTTCGGCTTTCATTTTTTTGCTTGGTTTTTTACTATTAAAAACAAAATCTTGTTGAGAACCGTTTCTTATTTCTTGTTCGTTTTTATTAATAGGATTACTTATTTTACTAGTCTTAGTTGTTTGTTCTTCAGTAACAGAGTTTATATCATTCATATCAGAAGTATGTTTTGTATATTTTTCAGCTTGTTTTTCTTGATTTCTTAAAAACTCATTATCATCAGCAGACGCTTTTATTTCTTCTGTATGTTCTTCTGTTTCTTTTATTACTCTATCAGACTTCATTTTATTCTTTTCTTTTTGAGGAGAATTAAAATCTTGTTGAGTATTTTTTCTTATTTCTTGTTCATCCATAGAAACAGAATTTTCCATTTTTTGTTTTTTAGTAACTTGTTCTTCTGTTTTATTTATATCATTAATATTTTCTTGTTTACTAAAAGTTTCATTAGCTCTTTCTTGTCCTTCTACATTTTTTATCTTTTCTTTAGTTTCCATTTCTTGAATAGCTTCTTCTCTGGCTTTATTTATATTTTCTTCATATTCATCTTCTTTAGTTTTAGTAACTATATTGTTTTCAGCATTATTTATTATTTTTTCTACTTCTTCTTCTACTTCTTTTTTTAATTTCTTTTTCTTATTATTTATAAGAAATTCTTGTTGAGTTCTATTTAAATCTTCTCTTGCATAAGTTTTTTCTTCAAATAGTTTTAATTGTTCTCCGTATTTTTTTTCTGTTAAAACTTCTTGAGGATTTAAACCTTTAGCTTTAATATCTTCTATTTCTTTTTGAGTATTATGTAATTCATCTAATCTTTCTTCTGCTATTTCTTTTTTATATTTATCTGTAAGTCTATCGCTTATTCCTTCTATTTCTTGACTTCTTTTTTTATCTAATTCAGCATTCTTCTTTTTAATAGCTTCTTTTTTTTCTGTCTTAGTCATTTCTTTATTATTTTCAATTTTCTTTTTTTCTGTTGCTTTTAATTGTTTATATTTATCATTTATTATTTTAACTTCTGTTTTAAAATCTTCATCTCTGTTAAAACTAATCTTCTTTTGTAATGAAGAGTTTTCTATAATTATATAATCTTTTTCTTCAAAAGGTTGTTGTCTTACTTTTTCATTTAATTTTTGACCAGCTCTTTGTATATCGTTTTCACTTGAAGAACTTTTTAAAGGGTTTTCTTTATCTTCTGTTAAGTTTTTCTCCGCCGGCGCATTTTTTGGTTTAACATCTTCTGGTTGAATATCTGCTTCGCCAGTTGTTTTTTCTTCAACTTTATTAACAAAACTAGAACCATCTTGCACATCAACTTCGTCGAAAACTATATGTGGTTTAGAATCACTTTCTTTTACAACTTCTTCGACTTTTTCTGCAACTTTTTCTTCTGGTATTTTAGCATCGTTAACTTTTTTCATTTCTTCAGCGATATTAGAAAACCAATGTTTCCAACCATTTATTACACCATGGAAAAGAACTTTTGTTTTATCAAGACCCATTACAGTAGCATATTTATCATTAATGTTTTCTTCTGTTATATCTCTGAATAACGCTTTAACGGTTGATATTTTAATACTAGGATTCTTTCCTGAACCAGCTTTTATTAAAATATCTTTATAAGCTCCTGTAAAATTATCCAAAATTATTTCATTAAGATGTCCAAAACCTCTTAGGATAGTATGTTTTAAATTGTTATTAACAACTCCGTTAGCATCTATAATACCTTTAGAAGTACCACCATTCCATAATGCAAATATATTAAATAAATTAAAAGAGCTATGACTAGTTAGTTTGTCTAAAGATTCCTGAGAATTTTCATCCCAAACACCAGTTAAAATCATTAATTGTTTTAAAATATTCTTTTTATCTGCTGTACTAGCACCACTATCTGTATAATCTCCAAATTTATTTAAATAATCAAACAAGTTTATTTTTTTTAAATCTTCTGCTGTAGTAACAGCTTTAAAATCTGTATACATATCAGAAGCATCTTTAAATATCTTTGTGTTTCTTTTTAAATCAAACATTTCTCCAAAAGCATAAGCAAGATTTTTATGTGCTGTTATTAAAGCTTCGGCAGTATCAGTATCGTGTTTAGAAGATATAGCTTTTTCTGGTAATATACCGAATAAATCTGCACCAGTTAAGTTTCTAATAGCAAGTTGAAAATCAGTCTTACTTAAATCATCAAAATTGTAAAGACCTTTACTAACAGAAGTTAATTCATTTTTAAAATCTTCATATTCGGCATCTCCTACTACGAATTTAGCTAGTCTTCCAACATTAGCCAATTCGTAAGAAGCAGTACCTGTTTTGATATTGTCAACGTAACTTCTGAAATTAGTTAATTCTCCAAAACTAGATAATAACAATCTTAATGTTTTGTTTTTATTCTTATCTTCAAAAATTGTTTTATAAATATCTTTAGCTTGTTTAGGATTTTCTATTAATGCATCTAATATATCTTTATCATCTCTAGTTAATTTAGAATAAAAATCTTCAAAATTCTTTGCTTCTTTAAAATGTTGTCTTAAAACTTCATCTTCTATTTCTGTTATATTACCTTTTTCACTACTTTGAATTGCATTATATAAACCAAATATTAAACTATTCTTAGCAATTTTTGTTTCTCCAGAAGTTGTTTTAACTTTAAAGTTTGGAATATGAAGTGTTTTTTCAGCATCTTCTAACTCATCTTGTAATTTAAACATCATCATTTCAAGACCATTTTCATAGTTAAATATTCTTGTAGCTAATTTCTTTTGTAACAATTTTATTAATTCTTCTTGCGGCATATTTTCTATTTGACTTTGAGACATACCTTTAAGTTCATCAATGTCTCCTACAACACTATCTAAAGCATCCCAGAATACATGAGAACCATCCCTGTTTATTTTATTTCTATAAGAATAACCTTTGAATGCATCAAAAACATTTCTCTTATGAGTTATTTCATTCATTATGGCATTATCCATCATTGTTTCTTTATATACTTTTAAAAGTTTTTCATCACTAGTAGAATCTTTCATACCTACTAAAGCTGCATAAATTTTATCTCCGTCATAGTCTCCGTTCATAACAAGTTGAGTTAATTTACCTATATTATAAGTAGTTATTCTATCAACATCATCAAAACTTCCAGTACCAAACATACCAGAAAGGAAAGAACCAGCTTCTATATCTTTTTCTGATATACCTACTATCTTAGTATGAAGTATAGATGTTTGATAAATAGTAGGGTTTCTAACTAATTGTCCATAAACATAACCAGCTTTATGGTCATAATAAGCAGCATTAGCTGTTAACTTATTAAAGTTTTTCATATCCATTAGTGTTAATCCAACAATATTATCTAAGTCTTCTGTTATACCAGATGTATATTTACCTAAGAATTCTCTGACCTCTTCTTTAGAAGCACCATCTTGAATCATTTGTTGAACTGTTTTTATTTTATCTTCAAGTTCATTAAAATCTATATATCCGCCGTATATTCTTTTTCCTAATCTTCTGAAATTTTTTAATTCTTTATTTAAGTCATCGCCTTGTCTGAATTCTTCAAGTTCATTAAAAAATAAACTTCCTACACGTTTAGTTTGACCTTCTTCATAGTTAATTGAGTCATCTATCCATGCAGTAAACATTCTATTTAATGCAGTACCTTCTGAAGGTGAAACGTTTAATGAGTTTATATATTTTGTATCTTCTGTTTTTTCTAAACTTGCTACATAATCTATTATGCTTCTTTTACCAGTTTGTTTAAACTTATCTAATTCTTTACTTAAACGATTTTTTCTAGACATTATAGCATTTTCATGATTAGTAAAATAACTACTTCCGAAGAATCCTAAAAATGCATTCATGAAAGTACTATCTGATTTTCCAGTTCTTATAGCGTTCATTGCATTTTTCTTAAATACTCCATCTATATAATCAGTTTGTACTATATCTCTTATAGAGCTTAAAGCTTCAAACATTTCGTTATCTTCTACATTAGAACTTTTTGTATTTTTCAAAAACTTTAATTCTTTATTTATTCTATTTATAAATGTAAATGCATTTGGTAATTCTAATGTTCCGTCTTTTTTCTTTGTTTTAAAAGAATTTAAATATTTAGCAACTTTTTGATTGATATATATTTCACCATCTTCACCTCTTAATTTTGAAACTTGTAAAGTAGTTATATCATCTTTCATGTTTATCATTTTTTTTGCTAAAAATTCTTTAAATTTATCATCAGCATCGCCAAGAACGTATACTTTACCGCTTCTCATTACTTCAGTGAAACCGATTGTAGCATCTTCAATTTCTTTATCTGTTTTAAAAATTCCATCAAAAGAACGGAACCAATCAGCATCATATATACCAGGTCTAGCTTTAAGTCTTTCTTTAAATTCTTCACTTTTAAACATATCTAATGCTCTGTTCAAAGCATCATATTCTCTTTTTGTTTTTGCATATTTGTTAATATCAGCAAAATTAGAATTATAAACGAAACGTCCGTCATCAGAAACACTTAAACTACTTAAGTCAAAAAAGAATGAATCTTTTACTCTTAAATCTTCTTTTTTAAATCCGTTCTCTAAAACATCAAATATTAAGTTAGATTCATTACTATAAATTCTTCTAGTTAATTGATTATCTGCAAGTAAACCAAGTTCAAATTGGTTGTCTGAACCAGCTAATTTTGATAAGAAATTAACTCTAACTCCAAGTACTTCTTCAAACTCTTTTCTTTCTACATCAGAGAAATTAATATAATCGAAACCATTATCTCTTATGTCTTGAGCAATACCTTCTATAGATTTTCTTCTTCCTGATTTATATATAGCATAAGCTTCTCTTCCTTCTTTAGAAGTATCTAATCTTACGTTTTCTAATATATTATCACCATGAAATCTTATTAAGTCACTAGAGTAATTTTTTAAAAATGTTTCTTTATCTCCTGTTTGTAAAAATTCTTTGAAATGAGTATTTAATTTTATAAGTTGTTCTTCGGTAAAATCTATTTCATTTTCATAAGCTAAGTCATGAATTTTAGGATTTAACATTTTATCTCTAAGTTTTGTAGCTAAAAACCTATTTAAATTTTTATTATTTTCATCAATAGATGAACCAAGATTTACAGCTCTACCAAACTTATCATATTCCAAATCAGATGCAAATATTTTAACTGGATTTTTAATTCCTTTTTCATCAAAATCAAGAATGTTACTTAGGAAAAACTCTCCTCTAACAAATTCTTCTTTTAATATTTTAGCATCGGCATAAGTTCTATATTTTTCTAATTCTGTACCATCTACTGTATATCCTCTATAATCAATTAAATTATGAAGTCCAAAACCTCTACCTTCAGCTCCAAATCTTGTAGCTGCTTGTTTATATTCGTTTACACTTCTACTAAGACTAGACTTTTCCATTAATACTTCTTCTAGAGTATTCATTCCTTGTTGTCTAGCTATATTTAAGAAAGCAGTACTACTTAAAAGAGCTGAATTTTCTTTTTGAGAAATACTATCATCCATACCATTTAAGAAATGATATAATAGAAAGTTAAGTTCATCTCCAGTTCTTTCAAAAGTTCTGAATTCCATTTTACCATTTTTCAATACAGAAGTTTTTATAGCTCCAGCACCTTTTAAAAATATTCTTGCATTTTTCGCTTGAGTTGGGTCTAGAAAATTATCCATGTAATTTTCATGCATATCATACATTTTTTCTAATAAATAAGGAGAGAATATTTCCATTTGTCTAGGAGACATATCTAATCCAAGTGATTTTGCATGATTATAAAACTTTTGAGAAACAAAGTTTTCTAAACTTATATTTAGAAACTTTCCTCCTCTTTTTAATTGTTCATTATATTCTTTAGCGGCTTCATCGTAGAAAGTACTTCTTACTGAAATTCTTCCAGTTGAATCATCATAATTATATTTTAATCCAAATAATTGACTAAGAGTTATATTTTTGAACTTTCTATCTTCTGAAGCAGCCATTTGAATAGGTGCATCAAATATTTCTCTTTGTAAAACTCTTAATCTTTCAGCTTGTATTTCAAAACGACTAGCTCCAGTTTTTTCATTAACTAAAGGAGTGTTAACGGCATTAGCAACCATTGTATTCATAATAGAATTCATGATAAAGCCATTAAAACCTCTTTTTAGTTTTCCTTCTTTTGCATGGACCATACCATCAATGATTATATCTTCACCATTAAAGTTATATAGAATCATGTCACTATTCATACCGTTTTCTGTAAGTTTTACACTATCTATCATAGCTTTACCACCAGAACCACCAGTTACTACTTTAGCAACACGTAACATAAGATTATCTTTAGTAGCTTCTATACCACTAACATAACCCATGTTTGCTTTATTAACAGCACCCATAGTTCCTATTATATCCGCATTACCTATACTACCTTTACCATGTTTAAAATTTATTAAATTATCACTTAGAATTTTAGTATATTCTTCATTATATTTACGTATAGCTAAAGCTGTATCTTCCAAAGAACTACCAGTTTGTGCATCTAATTTAAAATCTTCAGAAACTCTTTGTAATCCATCTGTTATAAAACTAGGATTAGTTCTATGTATTTTTATTCTATCGTAATCTTCACCTAAGATTTGTTTTACTATATTTCCACGAGTACTTGTTTCATCAAACATTAACTCTTCTACTGTTTTTCCATTATAAACATCTCTGTTTTTTAAGTTCCAATCGTTTATGAAATCTACTTTATTTTCATAGAAATCTCCATTTAAGTTTTTTATTCTTTGATAGTTTATATTATTAATGTCTATCTTTATTTCTCTTTCTTGGTCTGGAGAAAACATCATTTTCATTTTAGCTAATGTTCCTAAAACATCAGAATCTTGCCAAGAACCTAAAGTATTTGCATGAAGAACTTTAACAGGAGAAGTGAATTGGTCATTAGCATGGAGTCCATTCATTTTCTTAATAAGAGCTTTTTCTAATGTATCAAAATCTTTACCAGTTTTAAGATGTTCTTTATAATCGGCATCACTTAAACCTCTACTTAGAATATTATCTCTATAAATTTTTTCAAGTCCTTCTCTTATTCCTATCTTAGTGTCGTTTATTATATAAGTATTATGATGTTCCATTCCATTAACTACAGAGAAAGCATTACCAGCTATTTGGTTAACATTTATTCCATTTATTTTTAAACCACCAAAATCATCAACACCTTGTTGTTTTCTTTGAGATGCTGTATCTATAAAAGCTAATGGATGGTTAAAACTTTCTAACATATTTACTTTACCAGCAGCGTTCGCACCTTGTTTTCCTACGTTACCAGCTAATAAAATATTTTCACCAGTAGCATAGAAAGCTCTCATTGAAGTTTCATTAACTACTTCAAGTTGAGAAGCTATTTTCGATTTAAGTCTAGAATCTAAGTTGTAATTTCCATTTAATATTCTTTCTAAATATGCAGAAGGATGTTCATCTTTATTAAGCTTTACTCCACTATATAATTCTATTTCTTCTTTTCTTATAAAACCATAGTTAATATCCTTAACAGTAGTGTTTATTAATCTATCCATGTTTTTTAATTTTTCAAAATTATCAGTCATAACTTTTGTTAAGAAATCTTGATTTAACGCTCCAGGAACGATGGAATCTACTTTTGTATTGAAAAACAAAGCTAATGCATTTAATTGTTCATATTCTGTTTTTCTTCCCATTAATCCTAAACTAGCAGCCATTGCATTATAATAATCTATACTATTGCTAATTCTAGCTCCAGTAAGTCTTTCTGCTTCAGTAAACATTCCTTTACTATAACGTCCATTTATTTCTGCATAAGCAAACTTCTTGATTAATTCTTCTCTAGATTTTAATTTAACAGTAAGAGCTTTAGTATTTAATTCTTCGATTTCATTTTTAAAATCTTTATAATTTCCATCTTTAAAGGCAAAATTAATAGCGCCTTCTCCTAAGCTTTTTGTTTTTCCAAGTTCTCTGTTCAACATAGTAAAACCTGTTATTTCATCTTCACTATTTATAGATATAGAAAACACACTGTTATTAAATATTCTATCTATTTTATCTTGAGACCAGTTTTTAGTATCTGCTAAAACTTGTCTTTTAACTTGAGTCATTAAATCTATTTTGCTTTCTTCGTCTACTAAAAATAAATTTTTAAACATTCTTGAAGATAATAAATATTGTTCACTTTCATATTTAGGACCTGTTTGGGTAACATCATATTTAGATAGTTTTACTTGCATGATATTTGACCAGTTAGCATCAGCAGATTCTCCAAGATTAAATTGATGTGAATCTTCAAATATTCTATTAGAACCTCTTACTTGTTCTATTTTAGTATTAATAAAATTAACATATGATTCTGGAGTTGGAGATTTTAAACCAGCCTGATATAAACTTTCTTTTAAAGATAATTCTCTTACTGCGTTATTAAAAATATTATATACTTCAGATGAACCAACTGTATCAGTAAAACCACTAGTTCTACCAACTATTCCAGCTTGTCCAGGAATAATGGGAGTTTCGTTAATCATATTAAATACAGTATCCATAGTTTTGAAACTATCTATTCTATAAGCTGGAACTAAATCATCTATTTGTTCATTATATTCGTAACCTATTTTGAATTTTACTTCACTTAATCCAAAAGAACCGTCTTCTCTTCTCAAAACAGCAATTCCATTATCATTTAATTGAATGTCTTTTATTTTACTTTCAATATCTTTTATTAATTGTCTTTCATCGGAAAACTCTTTACCTCTAAGGCCAACACTGTTTTTCTTTTTTAATAGTTCAATATACTCTTTTTTCTTTTGAACGAAAACAGGGTCGTCATTAAAAACATCATGGATAACTTTATTAAAAGTATGTTGTCTATTTGATAAAATTCCTTCATCTGTTATTAATCCAAATGCAAAATTTTTATTAAAATCATCAACATTATCTATACCTTGTATTCCAGCATAATTTCTAAAAGTAGGAGAGTTAAATATTTCTTCTGTTACTCCAGCATATCTAAAACCTCTATAATGTTTAACAGGTTTTTTTCCTCTATCAAAAGTTGGCATTCCAGTTTCAGCATCATCAGCTAATTTTTCTACAGAAATAAAATTACTGTTGTTTATGGAATTTATTATATTACTAAAAGCATATAAAGAATAACTAGAACTTGCTCTATCAACTTTAGTTGGATTGAAACCTCTCGAATGTATTTTATCTAAAACATCTTTAAGAGCTGTTATTGATTTACCATTACCAGTTTCATTTGCTTGTAACATTTCTAATTCTTTTTTTATTTTATATTCGTTTAAAAAATCAGTTATTGGTTCAAATGATTTTTTATCAAAAAAAGGAGATGGCTTAAAATTAATAACATCACTTTCTGAGGAAACACTGATTAGATAATTATTTCCACTTGGAGTTGTAGCCAAGGTTCCTGTATATTTATTTTTTAATTGACTTTCGTTATAAGCCATCTTTTACACCTCACTAAAAATTATTATTTATAAACATTTCTCCAGAAGAATATATAGTACTAGCAACCATAGGCATTCTACCAAATTCTTCCATTGATTTTCTTTTTATATATTGATATTCTTCATCTTGTACATAAGCATTATAAATACCTTGTCTTTTTGAATCTAATTTACTAAAACTATAACCTAAGTTTTGTTTAATTCTATTTTTCATATATTCCTGATTTGAGTTATACTCTATTCCATAAGTAGCAATTTCTTTTGGCGGAGCTATTCTCCAATCTGTATATTTGATATTTCCATCAACTAATTTTTGATGTCTATTCCAAATCATTTTTAAAATACTTCTAATTCTATCATTACCAGATTTTAATATTTTTTCTCTTTCGCCTTCATTAGATACGTTAATTAAATCCATTAACATTTTACTGTCTTGTTCATTAACCATATCTTTTATTTGTGAAAAATATTCTTTACCAGTTAATTGATAAACGTTTCTTTTACCAGCTAATAATTTATATTGTTCTATTTTATCATGAACTTTAGTTTCTTCTTTGTAATCTTCAGAAGTAGTAACACCTCTAGTAATTGCATTTTTAAAGTAATTAATTTTACCAAGATTAACTATAGCTCCTAAAAAGTTTGTTGTATTATTTCCACCTTCAAAAGCTTCATTAACATCACGTCCAAAAGCAGTAGCTGATATAAAACTATTTGATGATAAAGTAAAATAAGGAGCAATAAATGAATCTATAGGACTGTCCCAGTCTCTAAAGTAATTAGATTCAACTGATTCTCTAGACCATTCTTCAAATACTGTTTTCTTTCCCATATACTTTTCATACTTCATAGGTAAAGCTACATCAAATATTTTTCTATTTATAAAATTCAACGGATTAATACCAGATTTTCTATAAGAACTTTTATCTAAGTTAAGTTTTTTAGAGATTAAATCACTATCTATTTTTAAGAAGTCTCCTTCATCATCTATACCAGCAGAAAACGTTGCATTATTTGCTATTTTAAAATTATAAGTTTGTCCTTCTTGGAAAGTATTATCTAATGACTGTAACATCTTAGATGCTTTTCTTCTACCATATCTAGAAGATAATCCATTAAAATCTTTTGTTACAGTATCAAATTTATAACGTTTATTATCAGTTCCTATAAATTCATATGGAGTAAGTTTTTCTTTTATTGTAATAGAAATATCTTTTACTCCTCCACTAATTCTTGAATTAGTATTTGCATATTCTCTTTTACCATATTGTTCTGCATAACCTAATGATTCATAATAATGAGTTTTTTCTGCAAATGACAAATCATCCATTTTATTTAACACTCTATTTCTCATCTCTTCAAATTCTTTAGATTTTGGAGCTATCATAGATAATATTCTAAATCTGTTAAGGTTTTCATTACCATCAATATGGTTCATTGTTTTATTAAAGTCACCAGTAGGTCCAATATAACTTCCCATATTATATTTCATTATTGGGTTATTACCTTTCTTGAAATATTCAGGCATCCAATAAGGTAGTTTTTGTCTTAATGGATTATATGCAGTCATGTTTAAACTATTAGGGTCATCTACAAGTCTACGTATTGGTTCTGTTAAGTTGAATATACCTCCAAGATTATATTTGTTATACTCAGAAGCATAACTTATATCATCAGTTAAACTAGCAAGAGTTATATCTCTTTCATAAGGATTACTTTTACCAAATAAAAATTCAGTACCTTTTGTTATAGCATACCCTTGTAACCCAGCTAATGTTTTAACATCTTCAAAACCACTAAATAAACTTCCTATAATTCCAGGCTGTTTATATTCAATATATTTAGGAACGTCAGAACCAGGTTTCCAATCTGGATTTTTTATTTTGCCATTTTCTAGCCATTGTTCTTTTCCAATAAGTTGTGTAGGTTTAATTAATTGACCTATTGTTGCAGACATAAAGTCTCCAACTACAGGTATATCTTTAAATAATTGTTCTGTCATTGGATAAACAGCACCATATTTCTTATAAGCAATTCTTTCTTCTCTATATGGGTCAATCATATACCAAGGATATTTAGTAAACAAAAAATCTTTTCTGAAGAATTTTTGCCATTTACCAGCATATCCATCTGACATACTTCTTACTCCAGTAGTTTTATTCATAAGAGTATAAAGCGCACTTGGTCTATATTGGTCGAATTCTTCACCTTGTATAGACTGTCTACCAGCAGTATGCCAAAATCTGTTTTTATTTACTCTTACAGCTTTACCTTTAAAGTGTATATCATAAAGTTCACCAGCATCCATTCCCATTGTATCCATAAAAGGCAATCCAGAAAGTAAACCGTTTGTAGCACTATCTAATCCTCTAAATATACTAGTAATACCAGTATAATTCATAGCATATTGAGCTCCAACTCTTGCAGAAGCCGCCCCCCAAGCTAATGCTCCTGAAATACCATTTCCAATAATTGGAACCTGGTCAGGAATTAATGCATCAGTAAATGAATCTACAGCCATCGCTCCTAGTGCTGCTGCTGATATTACACCAACACGTTTTAACATAAAATCTTTCCAACGTTCATTCCAAGTAACATTTCTTCCTATGTTACTTAATCTAGGAATTCCAAGTTGTTCAAATGCAGTTTCAGCTGCTGATACCCAACCTTTAGCTCTTGCATTAAAAACAGTATCTCCTTTATGATAACTACCAAAACTAGTTGTTACGGATTTTATTCTTTTAGTTCCGTTTTTGTTTAAAAAGTTTAATATTTTATCCTCAAAAGCTTTTCTTCTTTCTTCTACTCCTTTAGAAGTTTCTAAGAAGAATTCTCTTAATTTTGTAAAAATATTTTTCAAACTTATATCATAATCTAATCCAGTTTTTAATATTACAGATGTAGCTTGATTTTGGTTTGTTTTATAATATCTATTTTTAAATGTATTCATTTTATCTTCTAATGATAAGTCATTAAAAGTAGAAACAGTTTTTGCATCAGCACCATCAGTATTGATTATTCTTTTATTAATAGCTCTAATTTCTTTACTTTTTTTACTAAAACTACTAGACATTAAATCATCTAAATTTGAAAATAATTCGTAACCTTTAGTTACTTTTTTATAAGCCTCTTCATCATTTTCAAATAAAATCTCAGCATTAGAACTTCTGTTTATTGCAGCATATAATCTATTTCCTAAGTTTAATTGGAAACTATCATCTGCTATTCTAAGAGGATTGTTTTCAGGCATAGTCATTCTTAAAACTTCATTTCTTATAAATCCTTTTAAGTCGTTACCATTACCTTGGTTAAAAGTATCTTCATTAGCTTGTTTTACAGCATCTAATACATCAAAGAATAAAGGTTTAAATTTATTAATTTCAGAAACCATTTCGTCAGCTTCTTCTTGAGTTTTAGCTCCACTTGAAACCATTCTAGCTAAGTTTTTAGTTATGTTTTCCATAAGAGATAAACCTTCATCATTTCTAGTGCTATTTATAATAACATTTTCCATGTAATCTCTTACGTTCCCACTTATTAATTTAGCTCCGTTTTTAATAGGAGTATTTCTTTCTGGTCCAAACAAGAAACCTAATTCTAATAGTTTTTTATTTATATTTTCTAAACTTAAATCTACGTATTCATCACTATTTGTTTCTTTTAATATATGTTTAGAAGCTACATGAGCTTGATATTGTTCTGTAGCTTTTGCAAAAAATCCTTCATTTATTTTACTTATTTTTATATTATTTCCTGCTGGACTTGGATTACCACTTTTATATTTTACTTGAAATGTTCTTAAATATTTTAATAATATTTCATCTGTTTTACCTTCAGAGTCAAAACCTTTAACAGCAGAATCTATTTGATTTTTTACTTCTTCTAATGAACTTTGTAAACTATCAAAATCTTCTTGAGTATAAGAACCTTTTCCAATCATTGCTTCGAATTTTTTTAATTCTTTAATGATTAATTCATCTACGAATCCTTTTGAGTCGTTCTTTAATACTTCTTCTAATACATGTCTTGTTTCTGGAGAATATTGTCCTCCTTCTTCCATTAAATCAATTGCTTGATTTAACATTTTAGAAGTTTTTTCTAATACTATTTTATTGGCTTTTTTAACTTCATTAGGGTCCACTTCTTTATTCATTACTTGTCTAGTTAGATTTTTTAACTTAGGTATTTTATTTATAGCACTATGTACTATTGTATTATCTTCCATGAAGTAATCATCACCAGGGTAATTTACTGTCCAGTGGACTCCATTATATCTAAAAGGAGTGAAATTATATTCACTATTTGAATATTTTCTAATTCTTTGTTTTAAAGTCTTTTTAGGTTTTACTTCGTCGCTATATAAATCATCATCTAATTCGCTTGGTCTTTCATTTCTATAAGCATAACTTATTTCTTCAGTAGCAGCTTCAACTATTTTTTTTCTAAAGATATGTTTGTAATTGTTTTGTTTCATGCTTTGAGTTATATATTGAGTTTCATCAGCTTCTTTATATATTCTTCTAGCTTTTTTTGCTATATTATCATTACTTTCTAACAATTCATAAAGTTCTGCTGTGTTTGTTATTTTAGACATTGATTCCCATTCTTCTTGAGTAAAACTTCCGTTTTTATTATTTGTACTTCTTAGATAGGCAACAGAAGCATAATCAAACCAAGTGTCTCTTTGAGCTAAGAACTTTGCTTTCTTTTCTTCGTTTTTCATACTAGCTACACCTTTATCAAAAGCATAAAAACTTTCCATAGGAGTATAATCTTTGAATTGTTCTTTATAAGTATTTTTGATTTGGTTTCCAACAATCATTTTTACTTTATCTGGAATATCATCAATATCTTTATATCTTTCTGTTTTAACTGAAGTAAAATTAATACCATCTATTATTATATCTGCATATTCACTACCAGCTTGTTTTACAGCATTCATTCTATTTATATCATTTGCTATAAGTTCTTTTCTTCTATTAGCACTATCTAATAATGAAGTAGGATTCCATCTTTGAATAGTAGCTGATTTACTTATTAAACCGTTATGATAAAAAGCGTTAATAGAGTTTTCTAAAACGCCCATTGTTCTATAGGCAAATAATGTTCCATTACCCATAGTTTTATCTATAACTTCTTTGTTTTTTCCATATTCAACAACATCAGTAAAAGTAAAATCTTTTAAAATACTGAAGTTATTTATACCAGTTATTTCTACTACTTCTCTTTCTTTTCCATCAGAACCTATTTGTTTCGTAATAGCGGTATTAAATATTTTACTAGAACCTTGATTTCCATGAAGTATATAATTTATTACATTGGCATCTCTAAGTCTATCTTCTTCTGCTATTTCAGTACCAGCTGATAAACTTATTTGTTTTCCGACATATTTTTCTAATTCAGAGAATTTAACTTTGTTATCTTGATTATAAAAACTTTTTATCATATCGCTTAACTGTTTTTTATCATCAGAATCATCCATTGTTTTATATTTAGATTCAAGCCAGTTAATAAAATCTTGACCAGTTAACTCTCTTTGGTCTCTACCTTTGTTTTCTTCTAAATAATCATTTACTTGTATATTTAATGCATTAGCATAATTAGAACCTTCTTTTATAATTTTACCTAAGTTTATTTTCTTTTCACCATCAGCAAAATCTATAAACTCTCCAAGTATGTCTTTAAAAAAACTTTGTTCGCTTATCTTTTGATAACGTAAACTTCTTTTATAATATTTTTCAGCTTCTTTTTTTACTAGTTCTTCGTTTATTTCATCAACAGTTTCTCCACCTATAAGATTTTTTAAACTAGAAAACATAGGAACACTAAGAAATTTTTTATACATAGTTTTCATAACGCTATCATTATTAACAACATCAACATCTAGAGCATCTGTTGTATTGTTTGTAACTATGTGTTTTACAACTTCAACAAATTCAGGATTTTCTGCGTTATAATCTGTAACTCTTTTATATTCAGAGTTATCAACTACGTTTCTTATTATGTTTGTCTTTTGTTCAAATAATTGTTTTATTCCGCTACCAAAGGTATCAAACATTACTTTACCTATATCTTTTACTGTTGTAAAAATAGAACTTACTATTCCTTTTTCAGAACCATTTTGAAAAGCATCACCTATTGCTTGTCCTATTCCGGTTTTTAAACTATCAGTAGTCCTTCTATAAACTTCACTTGTAAAAACATTAAAATCTTTTGTAAAATTATCAGCTTTTTCTGCATAACTATAAGCTTTTTTATAAAAATCTGGATTATCAAGAGCTTGTTTAAAAGCTTTATGTCCAGAATAAATAGCTAGAACAGAACCTAAAGCTGTTAAATCTTCAGAGTAACTTTCGTTTTCATCTGTATTTAATAATGTACCAGCTGCTACTAATCCAAAACTAATCATATCTGAATAGTCTTTATTTATTTTAGTCTTCTTTAATGCCATACCTGTTAATCCAAAAAAAGCACCTAGTTTAGCTGTTTTCCACAATAAACTTTCGCTTTTTACTGGTATAGCACTATATTCATTAGTATTCTCATCTCTAGCCATTTATTCCTTCCTTTTTTTATATTCCTAATAGTTCTTTATAAAAACTATAATATTGTTTAGCTTCATCTGTGTGATTAATACATACTTCATCTTCAAAAGAAGTTAAACCATTATCTTTTTCTTTTATAAAAAATACAGAGCCAAATTTTCTAACACCTATATATAAAGTGTTTCTATAGAAAGCATTAACTCCGCATTCTTTCATTATATGTTTAAATATTTTATCTGCTAATTTTCTATTTATTCCAGTACAGTTTTTAGAACTATACAAGAAATCATGTACAACAGCAGCTTCATCATATTTTCCTCTTGGAGGTAAAACTGCCCATAAGAAAAAAGGTATACTAGCAAAATCTGTAACAAAACCTTTAGGTACTCTTATAAGCATTTTACCAACTTGATATTCAAAGTCTTCTAGTAGAATGTAGCTGTTGTTAAACAACTTTTCGTATTTTAATTCTGTTAATCTCATAGGTTTTTAAGTGATTCTATTTCCTTTTCAAAGTATTCTTCTTTGTTAAAATCCCAATCATTTCCTTCAACTTTAGGATTAATTAAATTTAAAAAGGCGGTTGCATTTTCTTCGTTATAATTTTCAATTAAAAACTTTTTAAAGTTTTCGAAATTTTCTTCTTTAGGAAACTCTATTCTGTTTAATTTAGATTCAAATAAATATAAAGTAAAAATTTCTTTTTTTGTTTTATTTATCAAATCATCTAGTTTATAATTTCTATTTAATAATTCAAAAATTATAACACCAGCAAAACTATTTAAAGATTCATAGAATTCATTTATAGTTCTAACAAACAATGCTTGTCCATCTATATCATTATATTTAATAAAATATAATATAATTTGTTTTACATATTCTTCATCGTTTATTATCAACTCTATTTCATCAGCATTTAAGTCTGTATATTTTTCTAAGAATATTTTTTTGTTTTCAAGATAGAATTCAAGTTTGTTTATTTTCTCTAGAACTTTTAGTTCTTTTATTTCAAACTCTCTTTCTATATAGCTATTTGGAATAGTTATTTTCACATTAAACCTCCAATATTTGGAATTTTTTATTCAAGTCACTCATTTCTTTTATGATGTGATACATGCTTAAACTTCTACCAGCTGGCATTTTTACTATTTCTTCTTCTTCTAGTTTAGGATGCATTACGCAATTCATTAAACAGAATAATTGAAATTCTTTTAAGTTGCTTGTATAATCTCCAACTTTTTGTAAAAATTCTTGATATTCTTCTTTATAAAGTGGTCTTATAAAATAACATATTCCAGATTTTCCAAGACTTATTTCATCGTAATTAGGGTCTACAACGAAAGCTTTTAATTGAGGATGATTCATTTTTAATTCTAAGAATTCATCGTTGGTTATTTTTGTATAACCATTACTTCTAAGTGCTGGAAGTTGTTCTATTAAAAACATTCTTTTATTTGGGTCTGATAAAATAGATTCTTTGAAATCTAAAAATTCAGTAGAATTATAAAGTTTTTCTACAGCCTCTTCTTTAATCTTTTCTTCTTCAGTCCTAAAGTCGATTTCAGGTTGTTTGTTAAATTTATTTTTATTCTTATTTTTTTTCTTTTTCTTGAAACTTGGTTTTTGTTCAGAATCAATTTTCTCCGCCGGCGCATTTGTGTTAGATTCTGGAACAGTAGTTTCAGACAATTCCTTTTTTAGGTCATTAAAAATTTTGCTTTTTTCTTCGTTGTTTAACATCTTAGTACCTCCATATTAGTCAGTAAGTTTTATTTTATTATCTACTATTTTTACATTAGAAGAACTTAACTTATCTTCTATTTTTTTCTGAGTTTCTTTATCGATTATTTTCTTTTTCATATTAACTCCTTTCAAAACTAGGGTTTCCTATAAAATCATAAAACTCTATTATATCTCCACGACCTACATTAATTTCAGTTTGTTTTCTAATAAACAAAACATCTTTTAATGCTATATAAGGACAAGCTGTATCTCCAGTACCATTTTCAAAATTGATAACTATTTTTAATCTATTATCTCCAGATGTTTTATCTAGGTAATATAACAAATCATCATTTTTAAAAAGAGCGTCTGTTTTACCGTCTTTTAATCCTTCCATTTCATATAATAAATTACTAGCTTTGTTATTATTTTTAATTAGATTATTTAGCATTTTAATTTCAGTTTTTTTAGCTTCCATTATAGCATATAATCCATCTGGCTTTTTATATTTTGAGTCAGGATATTGCTTAGTATGTTCTAAAATTAATTTTTCTAATTTTTTTATTTCTTCTTGCAAACTATTTATTTTAGTAGTACTAGCTTGAATGTTTTTATCTTTTATTAACATTCTAATAAACTGAGCTACAGTTATTTTTCTTAACCCTATTTTACCAGTAACTATTTGACGTCCATTAAGATATTTATTATAAGTAGGACTATTGTAGCTGTATATAGGTATTTTTTCATTTGTTTGTTCTAAACTAGCTACAACAGCGTTACCTACAAGACTATCTTTACCATCTAGTTTTATATGTATTTTTGTTCTATTAGGAGCTGCATAAAAACCATTTTCAGTAAATGCTTGAATAAACTCATCGGTGAATTGTTTATCTATCTCCATAATTCACCTCCAAAGTTATTGTTTTAATTGCCAGTGAGGCATATCTTTGAATCTAACCCAATCTCCGCCCCATTCAATATTATACTTTTTCATTAAAGGTTCAGCTATTTTTCTTATTTCAAGATATTTATTAGCATCCCAATCAAGAGTACCTTTTTGTTTACCAGTAAATGCGAAATCTATTGCGTGAGAATATCCGTCTGGATGTATTTGGTGTTGTGATTTGTTTATTAAACCATCACACTTTGTTACTATTCCAACTTTTCTACCCCATCTATCTGTAAACCTAGTTCTTCCGTATGAGAAATACATTTGTTGAGTTTCTAAACTTCTAACACCTTCTACTATAGAAATATCATAAGGACTTAAAGCTAATAATTCTCTTATGAAATTAACTAGATTAGGATGTACGTTTTCTAATCTTTTTAGACTTAGTTCGCTGAAACTCCATTTATTTTTGTTTTCCAATATTAACACCTCTGTTTAATAATTCTTCTTTAATACTGTTTTCTATTAAGTCTGCGTGTTTTTCTAAATCAATGAATTTTAAAAATTCTAAATCTCCTCTAGCTTTAGCTATATGATAATTTAATTGATTAGCATAAACATAATAGACTCTAATAAATTCTCTCATTCTATAAAGAGCACTTTGCTTTTGAAGTTTTACTCCAGTTATTTTATCTAAATAAATTTCTTTCCAACAATCATCTATTATTCTAAGTATTTCAAATATATCTTTTCTATCAATAACTGGCAAACCAAGAGCTTCTATACATTCATCTTTTCTTTCATCTGGTAGTTTATCCCAAGTATTAGAAACATCTTTTTTTATATTATCTATTTCTTCTTTACTTCTTATTATATGAGATGAATATATATCACTTTTAAAATGATTGAAAAAGAACGGTATTCTAAATGAAACTTTTCCTTCGCAAATGAATGTTGCAACTATTCTTCTTGCGAATTCATTAACACTTTGATTATACTGTGTATTTACAAATTTTACATTTCTTAATATAAAATCACCATAAGGGTCTTTATTTTCTTTCTGTATAACATATAAATCCATAGCTTCTAATTCTTCAACACTTTGTATATAAGCTTTACCTTTAGTATCGTTATTAGTAAATAATAAACTTTGTAAAGGATAACCTTCTAATACTTCAAATACCATTACTCCAGAAGTAATTTGATTACTTGAACTGTATCCCATATTTTGTTTAAAACCTATATGAAAAAAAGGTTCAACTTGTTTAGAACTATCTATCTTTAACATAGATATCATAGGTCTATGTATATTAGTCATTCCTGGTTTATAGAAAAATACGTTTAAATCAGCAAGACCGTTTTTAGTAATTATAAAATCCATATTGCCTCCAATTAAAAAAGGATTCTCAATAAGAGAACCCTTAATCCTTATATTACTTGTCCAGGGATTAATTGACTTTGGTTAGAAACTGTTTCTTCTTTAACTTCAGTTCTTGAAACTGCTTCAAAACTAAATTGTTCTCCCATAGTAGCTGAACCACCTATTGAATAACCACTAGATGTAAATTTAACTCCTAATATTGAAACAGAAAATACTTTCTTGTTTACAGGGTTAGTAAAATACATTTTGATTTCACAAGGTGGTAATTGGTCCATATGTTGAAAAGAATCAAGTTCTTTTAAATCTATTACTCCGTTTGTATCTAATTTTAATTTAGAACCATCAACAGGTTTATAATGTTTCATCATTCTTCTAATTCTAGCACCTATAGATTCGTTTAAAACTACACTAGTCAAATGTCCTCTTATAGATTTAAAACCTTCAGTTAAACCTCTAGGGTCTGCACTTCCGAAAGCCCATCTAGGTTCTTTTTCATTAGAAGTAAATACTTGTAAACTAACAATAGTAGTTAAAGGTAATTGATAAAACTTTTTAGCTCCGTTTTCTTCAGTAACTATATTTAAAAATAACTTACAGTCTTTTCCAGTTCCAACAGCATAATTATATATTGGTTGTTTAAAATCAATTGATTGTTGTGCCATATTTTATATCCCCCAAGAATAATATTCTGTTTGTCCTTCAGGTGTAACGTCTGTACCATCAACAGGTTTATAGTCTTCCATGTCTTTAGCTAACCAACTATATTGTTCTCTAACCGATAATTGGTCAACTCCTACTCCAGAACTTCCTGAAGCGAATCTCATTCCAGAAATTACGTGTTGTATTTTTTTATTTTTATTTGTCTCTTTAACTCCTAATACTATTATATCCATATTAGGTAAATCGTTAACAGAGTTTATTTCTCCAAAATCATATTTAGGAGTATAAGAACCATCAGATGCTTGATTGAAACCAAGTTCAGCATATTGAACTCCAGCATCTTTTAATATTTGTCTTATTTCTCCTACGAATCCTTTATTAAGAACTTCAAATACAATTGAACCACTTATTAATTTAGAACCTCTTGCTACACCTCTTGCGTATTTATAACCAATAGCAATTACTGGTTCAGAAGCATATGTTTGTTTCCAAGAATATGCACTAGCAGTTCCAAGTTCAACAAGTTCAAATTTATCCACTCTGTTATAAACATCATATCTAGTAGGAACTTTGATAAATAATTTTACTTCCGTTCCGTTAAATGTATCGAACTCTTTAGATTTGTTCTTAAAGTTATGAAACATATCTTGTGGATTAGCCATTATTTATCACCATCCTATTGTTCATTAAGTTTTTGATTTTCAACTTCTCTCCAAGGTTCTATTGAACCTAATATTTGTACTTTTGTAGCAACGTCATGCATAGGTGTTCCAGCAGATACTCCAAAAGTTTCACTTAAGAATGTAACTAAGTTACATCTAAACATATAAATCTTTCCTTTTTCATATCTTCCTATAGAATCATCTATATCATCAGCTGTCCCATATACAACAATATTTACAGGAGGTAAATCTGTTAAATCTATAATTTCATCTTCGTATAACTCAGTAACTAAGTTTTCTGTTGGTCCAGATAACAATCTTTGGTCTTCTTCAAGTATTGTATACTCTTCAAAGCCCCAACCATTCAAGTTTACTTGAGTAAACATCTTAGTTTGAGTATTATATTTTCTAACATCTTTTGTTAATGCTCTTAAGAAACCATTATCTATTTGAGAAAAAACTATAGTACCGTATGTATTTCTTAAAGCTTGAGTTACAGCTACTGGATTTTTTCTTCCAACAGCATGTGTCCATCTAGCAGCTCTATTTGTTTCTGCTATTATTTGTTGTAAATTTCCTATATCATAAGTAAAATACTTAACAACTTTCAAACCGTTAGCATCTGTTTTAGTAAGTGGAACTTCCATAAAAACTCTTAATCCAGAACCTTTACAAAGTACATTACCACTACCCATTATATAATCATTATGAGCCATTATGGTGTCACCTTACCTTCGTATTTTTCCCAGTCAGTAATTTCCCCAATAGCCATAAAACTAACAGCGTTACTAAATTCAGTTGAGTTGATTGCTATACCAGAAGCCTCAGAAGTTATATAAACACCTTTTATAGTTTTCTTTCTAACTTCTATTATACCAGCTTGGTTTTTACTTTTAGATATTAGTATTATTTCGAACGGAGGCATTTGACCCCAATCTGTCTTTGAGTTGTCGCTATGAAATTCCCATTGAGTAAAATTATCTTCAAAACTTAAAAATGGAGTTTCGTATAAAGTAGGGAATTTTATTTTATCTGCTCCACCATTAATACCTTCCATTAGTAAAGCTTTTAATTTACTAAATGAATTTTCATGAAATACTTTAAATGTCATTTGACCTTCTGCTATTTCCATACCAGGGTAAATGTCAACAGGTCCTCTTGAAGTAAGTGTATATTTTGGAGAAGCACTATTAGATACTTGCCATCCTATATTTTCTAAGAAACCTATATCAAAATATTCTTTTATATATCTATCAGCTAAGTTCTTAGTAAAAAATATTTTAGGGAAAGCAAATTTGCATTCTAATTCAGCACCACTAATAGTAGCTGAAATAAATTCTTTTTGTTTTCTTGCCATTTGTACCTCTTTATATTTAAGTGAGGGAAAAATTTCCCTCACTATTTAATTTTATTTTCTTTATAATATTCTAGCTGACATTCTTATTAATTGTAAAGTTTGTATTTCTGTAGCTACGAAGTTCATAAATAAAGCTCTTTCTGCAACACCATTAGGGTTCTTAACAGAAGCTAAGCTTAAGCTTAATTCATAGTTAGGTAAAATGTATTCATTAACAGCTGGTTTAAAAGCTCCTTCTTCTACATTTGTTTTAATTATAGCTAAGTCAGTTCCATCATCTATTCTTTCACCTTTATAAGGCATTAAAATAGCTTTTGAATTTTCTATTAATTCATAAACAGCAATTAATGTTTCAATTTTTTGGAATTGATTATCAGGAGAAGTCATTAATTGGCTTCTAGATACAGAACCTACAGATTGTCCATGTTCTTGTTGGATAACACAGAATTTTTTAGAATCTAATAATTGTAATTGTTTTTCAGAGAATTTAACTTGGCATTCACCTTTAAAATTAACTCCAGCTGGACTTCTTTTTACTCCAACTTCTTTACAGATATTAGAATATTGTCTTGCTAAATAAGTTCCTTTAAAATCTTTGTTGTTAACGTTCATTATGTATTTAGGATTTAATCCAGAAGAAATTTCAGTAGGAACTTCTTTATCTAAAGTAATTTCAACAGCATTTGTACCAGTAACAACTATTTTTTCAACTTTAGCAGAATGAACAAGAGTATCCATTTTGTTATATGTGTAAACTTCTACTCTATCTCCAACAGAGAATGCAGTAGTTGATTTTTTTGTAACAACTTTCTTTTGAGAAATAGTAGCTATTTTAGCTTGAGGTAAACCTCTTAATCCTCCAAGTCCATCATACATATTTACTCCAACAACTACACTTAGGAATTTACCTAAATCATTCTTTTGTCCTCTTGAATCAACTATTGTAGAATGTTCTCTTATGATTTCATACATTGCAGCACATTTATCTACATATGCTTGAATATCTTTTATAGAAGCACTCTTAGGTGGTTCTGGGCTTAAGAAAGTATAACAAGAATTTTGTGTAGAAGTTATTTTTAAGTTATGTAATAATGTTCTTCTTAATAGAGAAGCACTATCAGCTAATTTAACAACATCTAATCTTTCTAAAACTTCTGTTTTAGTTTTGTGTTCAGGTTTTACTTTGAAAGAACCTTCTTTGATTCTTACTACAGTATCATCATCAACTTTTACCATTAATTCTTTTAAAACATCTATTTTTAATTCATTATTATCTACAGATATTGTAACGTAAGCAGATAAATCACCAGTTTGATTTGTTACAGCTAAAGTTTTTGAACCAGCAACTCCAGAATAAGTTACATCTGCTCCAAATTTAAAATCTTTAACTCCATCTTCTGTAATTATCTTTGCAGTTTCATCATCAATTAAAACTTCAAAAGTATCATGTACTCCATCAGTTGCTTCACCAGCAGAAACTGTAGATTTAGTACCTTTAACTGATAAGTTAAATTTCTTATCTACAACTATTCCTAAAGTAGAGTTATAAGCAGTTACTGATTTAACTAACTCTTGGAATTTTTCAAATTGGTCTTTTAATTCTTTTACTTGTACTTTGTTAGGGTCTAAAGCTAACATATCATCTAAGCTTAATCCAGCAACTATGATTTCTCTAGTAGCTAAGTTTTCAGTTGCTTCAAAAGCATAATCTAAAGCTTCATACATATCAGCTAAAGAGTTTAAATCAGGAGTGTCTCCGTTTCTTTTTACTATTCTTACTAGAGCTATATTAGAACCACTAGGTATTAATCTGATTATGTTTCTAACTTCTCTTGTCATAACAAGGTTAGTTGTTTCAAGTGTATCTATAGCATCTTGTGCAGAAGAGATTATTATAGGATTGTTTGGTTCGATATAAGTTTCTTCTAAATCTCCAAATTCATCTGTTGATTTCATTATTTCTGGTAAAATACAATAAATTGTATATACGTCTTTTAATTTAACAACAGGTGGAGTAGTTTCATTAGTGTCATTTATATTTACATAAAATCCAGGTAGCATTTTGTTTTTATCTATTGCCATTTAGGTCATTACCTCCAATTATGGTATTTGAAATGATTCAAAATCATTGTTTTTAAATTCTTCAATTTTTTTTAACGATTTGCCTAAAACATAAGAGTTTTTATTTGTCTCTATGTTTTTGTTTATTGTTCCAGAACTTGTCATATTATATATATCAAATTCACTTGGTTCTACATCAAAAGCAATTTTAAATGCTTCTACCAAATAATAATTATTATACTCGCACTCTTCTTTTAATCTCATATGAAAATAAATTTTGACTGTTCTTAAATCATCTTTATCACCTATAGGTTCTGTTTCTATATGAGATATACCACATACTACTACAAAAGGTTTTGTAATTCTATGTGAATAAACATTAAGAGATTTTTCTAATATATTTATTATTTTTAATTGTTGTTTTAGAGTATTAGTTTTAACTGTAAAGATAAATTCATTATCTGAATAAAATAACTCTTTTCTTATTGGAACCTCTTCTGGTAAATTCTTTCTATGTTCTAGTCTAGTTGAATTACTAAAAGTAGGTTTTCCAGCTAACAATACTCCTTCATTGTTAAATAATACAGTAGGGTCTCTATCTGTATTAGTATGATAACAACGTTTACTTAGGTTTATATAAATCAATCCATCTTCAACAGGTAAAGATTTCGTTGTATCTTTTTCATGTTTATCTTCTCCTAATATTATTAAAGGAGAGACTTCTTTATTTATTATAAATGCAAATTCTACAAGTCTTTGTAGTTCATCCATTGCATCTAATAAAATATTAGGTCTATCGAAGATAAATCTATCTTTATATTTATCAACTAATTCACGTAAAGCTTCTACTCTTCTTTGACTTATCTTCATATTAACCTTCTTGTATTTCAATTAATTTATCAAAATCTTCTATTTTAAATTCTTTAATAAAGTTTACTTTTCTTCCTATGATTTCATAGAAAATAAAATCATGGTCTCTAAACTCTTCTCTGTTAACTATTTTATAGACAGATACTATTGTTTTTTCATCTTCTTTTAAAAGACAAATTAAATCTTCTGTATTCATGTCTTGATAAAACTCATCAACATAAAATTTTCTATCTTCGTTAATAGATGTAGCAAATTTTGTTCTCTCAAATTGTGTAACATAACTATTGTTTAGTTCATTTCTAATTTTATCTGTTAAAATAGCTTGTCTGATTTTACCAAATCCATAACACTTAGGACATTTAGGGTCTGGCTCAGAATCTATAAGTCTATCTTCATTATAACAATCACAGTTCTCAACAGCTTTTAACCAAAGACATTTACTTCCAGTCCTCGAAGCTTCTTTGAACTTTAAAGAATACTGATTTTGCACATCCCACCTCACATCTCTTAAGTTTATGAGCAATACCTGGTTCTTTATATAAAGCTTCATATAATTCTTTTTCAGCTTCATAAATTAAGTTTTTAATTAAGTCGCTACTAGAAACAGTTCCATTAGCTCCTCCACCAACTCCAGTAGCGAAGTTACCTAATTTTAGATTACTTGTACTAGGTGATGAACCTAAACCAACATCAGCATTTACTCCGTTAATAAATTTTAAAGCTAAAAATTCAGACATGCAATATAAATTAACTAATCTTTTATATAAAGGAAAATACTCTATATCTTCTATTTGTACTTTATCAAGACCAAATCTTCTTTTTAAATAAACAGATTTTTCTTGTATCATTCTTTTGAATCTCTCGTCTGTTTTTTCATTGAATTTTAAATCTGTATCTTTTAAAAACTCTCTTAAGTCTTTTACATTACTCCAATAATATCTAGGTTCTTCTTTTATTATTATTTTTTTATCTAATATAGTTAATACATATATTACATTAGTTTCTCTATTTATGTACGTTTTGTCTTTTACATCTAATTTATATTTTTTATATGGAAAGTCTGGATAGATTTCGTTAGTATATTGTTCTACTTTTATAGGCATAGAACTTTCATCTATAAATCTTAAACCATCTGGGTCAAACTTAACTTTAAGAGTATTAGCTAAATTCTGTATTACTATTTGTTCTTCTGAACTAGAAACAGTAAATTGATTATTAAGAGTATAATCATCAACATCAAGTTCTATTTCTTTTGGTTCTTCATCTTTTTTCTCCGCCGGCGCATTTTTTTCGTCGTCAGGATTAAAAAGATAATTAATAGAATTTGCTTTTAACTTAATACCATCAAAGAAATTTCCATATATTTCTATTTGAGTTTCATCTATAACTCTTATAATAAATCTTTCTTTTAGTTCTTCGTTGTTTTTATAAAAGGTAAAAAAGTTATTTACGAAAGGATTTTCATTTTCGTCTAATTTATATATAACTTTATCCCTTTTCCAAATAACTTTAGACATAACTCATTACCTCTTATTTTTTAGATTTTTTAGATTTCTTTTCAGGTTTTTCTTCAACAACTTCTTCAGCAGTTTCTTCAACTATTTCAGTTTTTTCGCTTTCTTCCACAACAGGTTCTTTAGATTCAACTTCAATTGTGGGAGTTTCTGTTTTAGAAGCTTTTTCTTGAGAAGCAGTATCAAGAACTTCTTTATCTAAATCAACTATTTCTAAGTAATTTTCTCTTATGAAATATTCTAATTTTTTTACATTATTTTCAGTAGCTTCAATAGAAGGATTTTCTAATGTAAGAGTTATTCCTTCTTTAGAAACATAATGAACATTTTTAAGTCTTATAACTTTCATTGTTCCTCCATGTATTTTAATAAAAGGCGGGCAAATATGTACCCGCCCTATATTGTTAAGTTAATTAAAATAATTTTTTACCATGTTCTATAGATATAACTCTATCTTCAGATTTAGGGTCAAATACGTCATCAGTAACGTTGATATTTCTGAAAGCGAATACTCCATGGTCTTTATCCAATACGAAGTTGTAGTAGTTTTTGAATTTAATCTTTGTAACGTCTACAAATTTATCTTCTATTTTATCAGATATAATACCTCTACCATCATGAACGTGAGTTAAACATCTTGAACTGTCACATAATATGATATCTGTAACATCGTTAGGTGCAGAAGCATGTTGAACTGTAGGTTTAATAGTAAATCTTGTTCCTGGAGTAGTAATAGCAGTACCTTTTTTGAAGAAACTTACTAAAGGAGTAACTATTACGTTAAGAGTTTTATTTGTTATTAATTGAGGAACAGCTAAATGTTCTTCTTTTTCTATAATAGGTCCATGTACCTTTGACCATTTTGTTAATTGGTTTTGAGCTATTGTAGGCATTTTCTTAGGAATCATAAACCAAATATTTGCAGTTTCTTTTAAGTACTTTTTGATATTAGGTTCAGCAAAGAATACTTTCCAAGCTAAAGGATGTATAAATATAGTATCTACATCATATCCAGAATGTTGAGTTTCAAAGAAGAAGTTTTCTAAGTCTCCTAATAATAAAGTACCATTTTTTGTAGCTGGGTTAGCAAATGAAACTCCAGAAGGCATTTTAGTTGGGTCTAATCCATCTAATACAGTTCTTCCATTAGCTTCTATTAATCTAACAGCTTCTAATGATTTATATCTTTTGATATCGTTTATTGCAGCACTACAAAGAGCAGTTAATAAAGCAGCACCATTTCTTTTGATTGCTTCTTCAGTAAGAGTAACGAAAACCCCGATTTTTCCTTTAGAAGTTTTGATATAATCTTCTGTAGATTCTAGGTTTAAAGTCTTGAATTCTCCACCTTCAGCTACTCTAGTTGTTGCTGGTGAACCATTTTCTCCTATTACTATTGTATAAAATACTGTAGCATCTTCTAGAACTAAATCTCTAGATATAAATTGCCAAGCTTCTAATTCTTGAGTTTCTATTCTTGTAACTAATCTATTTATTACTTGTTGAGCGAAGAATCCTAATGAACTAGCAGAGAAGTCTTTTATTATATTTCTTCCAGCAGATTCATTAAAATCTTTTGCTATTGTTTCTATTTTTTCAGAAAGGTCAGCTAGAGACATTTTTGTTTGAGTATTAGCATCAAATCCATCATGATAGATTGCATCTGCTAAATCTTCAATTTGTTTTATAAACTCTACACCTTTTTCTGGGTCTTCTTTAAAAGCGTCTGTATTAAGAACTTTTCTTTCTTTGTTTAATTCCATAAATCCTTTTACAGCGTCTTTTATTTGTAAATCATTATAATCGAAAATTCTATTCATTTATCCTCCAATTTATTACATTGCAACGTAGAATTCTACTATTGTTTTAATATAATTTGCGTCGTTAAATTTTTCACCTATAGATAACCATACATTTCTAGATGTTCCAGCAGTATCTTTACCTTGTAAGTTAAAATCAAAACAAGATTGATTTGTGTAATATAAGTTATTATATTGTTCTCCAGGAATTATTGAAGTTGCCCTACCAACTCTTTGAGTTATTTTATCAGTAGCATCATCAAAAACTACAGGCATTCCAGCATACCAAGCTTTAGTTTTATCTGCATTAGCAGCTGTTTCTCCGAATAAATAAGGTAAAGTTCCATCAGTTAAACATGTAGTTATTTCAGTAGTAGTTATAGGTCTAACTGAACATCCTGGTTTAAATTCAAATAATTTCTTTGAAGCTCCATCTTTTTTGTAAGCATATCCTCTTTCAAATAAAGCTTCGAATTGGAATACAGTAGGAGTAATTCCTTGTAAATCATCCATTGAGTTTACGCTGTTGATTGCTTGTTCAGTACCGTTTCCAGTTAAAAGTGCTTTTAAATGAGCTGTACTTCTTAAACAATGTCCTATAACACCATATGGAGCTAATGTTCCATCAGCTGGTACTAAGTATCCTTTGTCATTTATTGCTACAGCTATTGAAGGAGAAGAAACTAAATCCATTCCTTCTGGCATAATTCCTTTTAATTCTAATACAGTTTTTAAGTCTGGGTCAGCTAATGGTGTTCCAAAACCACTTGATACAACTGATTTTGCAGTTCCTTTATAACCCATTGGTTCGCTAAGTCCTCTATTTGTAAATAACACTATTGGTTACCTCCGTTTTTAATTAAAATTTTTAATAAATAATTCAGATAAAGAATCTTTATTTTCTGTTTTAGCTTGAGCATCTTTAGCTTTTAGCATTTCTTTTAAAGCTTCTAAATCATCTTTAATATTTTTTTCAACCATTTCCGCAGAACCTTCTTTCGGTTCTTCTTTTCCGTCATTTGTTTGTACAGCATTTTCTTTATTATCTTCTACATTAGTATTTTCAGGTTCAGTTTCTGGTTCAGTTTTAGGTTCTTCTGGTTTTTGTTCAGAATCTTTAATATGTTCAGTTTGAGTCGCTATTATTTGTAAACTATCAGAAACTTCTTTTACTAAGTTATGAGTAGAAGTTTTTAAACTATCTAATACTTTCATAAGTTTTTCAATCTTTTCATCTTCTAAAGAACTGATGAAATCTTTTATTTCCGCTTCAGCAGAGTCTTCGAAATTCCAAGTGTTTTTCATGTCCTTTAAAAGTGAAGCGATTAATAAATCTTTAATCATTTCATCACCTTTGTTTTCATTATCGTTTTGAGTATTGTCTAACACATTTTCATTGTTGTCAATTTTCGGTACGATAGTATTAGAATCCGTAATTTGTGTTTTGTCAATTTTAGCATCATTCGTTTTATTATCTTTTTTGTCAGGTATATAAATTATGCTAGTGTCATTAGCTGGAACATTTACTATAGATATTTCTCCAGCTTCATATTGTCCAGAAGCTACAGGGATACAAACTTTTTTTGTTTTATCTTCTAGCTCATATTCTCTACCTACAGAATGAGAACATTCCCAAATTGAACTTCCACAAATATTACATCTCATATCTTCTACAAAAATACCTTGAGATACAGTTAAATAAAAACCATCTTCTATTTTTTTCATTGTTTCATCATCAACAAATGCTTTTAAAATAGTAGAACCTGTACCTTCTTCAAAACAGCCATTATCTTGGAAAAATTTTAAAACTTCTTCTGGTAAAACAGAATCGTGAGCAGATTCTACAGATAAACCATCGTGAGTTACATACCAAGCATCTAGTATTCTTCCTTGTGGTTCTCCTTCGATTTGGTCATGATTTTTTAGAACTGGTTTATTATAAGGAGATGTCCAACCTCCAGAAACAACTAATTCTTTAGTTGATTTGTCAGCGTATGTTCTAGAATTTATTTCTTTATCAGAAGTAGTAGCCAACATATAAACAAGATTATTATATTCCTTGTTTAAAATAGGTTTTCTTTTTTTCTTATCAGATATTTGAACTTTTACTTTTGAATCTTTAAAAGACTTATCTTCTTTCATTTTATTTATATCAGTAAAGTCATTTATCTTATATAAGTGTTTAATCAAGCTTTTTCACCTCAATCTTTTTTAGTTTTCTTTGTGGTTCCAGTACCACCTGTATGTTGATTTTTAGGATTATTAACATTTTCTACATTACCATTCATTTCTTCTTGTTCATATAATTTTTGGAAAGTTTTTTCTATATCAAACTTTTCATCCATAGAACATAATTCTCTAGCTTCATCAATAGTAATAACACCACCTTGAAATAAGAACACGGCGTGTTTTTCTTTTCTTTCTTTAACATTAAAATCGTCAGTAAATTTAATTTCTATATCTTTATCTACTTTAAATAAATCTAAACAAATATTATGTATGATAGTTTTATTTATTTGAAATTCAAGTTCTTTTAAGAAACTGTTTGTTATTAAAAGTGTATTTTCATCTTGAGTTTCAGCATCTTGTCTACCAGAACTAGTAGAACCAAGTTGTCCTTTTGAAGTATAAAGTCCAGCATACATTTGAATTTCTAATGCTTCAAGTAATTTATCAGGACTTTTAAATTCTTTTTCTACTTTGTTTATATTAACAGGTATATCAAATATTAAATCATCATCAGTTTGTTCTAATAATGCTTTAGCAGAATTATAACTATCTGTCTTTATTTGTCTTACTTGACCACTTTTTGTTATTCCTAATTCATATATTATACGAGTTATTCTTTGGTCAGCATAAGATTCTAAAGCGTTATCCATTAATAAATTATATTTTTGAATAACTGGAATTACAGAACACCATATTGGCATTGCAAATATTTCATCTGATTCTTTATTATAAGTATAATGAAATATTTCAACTCCGTTTTTAAACTTTCTATCTTTATATATAGCTCCGTATCCATCATACCCATCTTCACTTAAAATAAAAGTTTCACAAAAACTATTACCAAATTTTTTATCTACAGTCCAACCTTTGTTTTGAATTATTTTAAGTCTGTCTATAGCTGAGTCTTTTCTAATAGGCATTATGAAAACATTAGAGTATTTTACTAAATTTTGAAAAGCTTCTTTTAAGAATAAGTTAGGATTATAGTTACTTCTTTTTAATATTAAATTAAATTCAGTTGCAACTTTTTTAACTTCTTCTGGATTTGACCCAACAAATTTTATTGGTTTATCAGAAGCTTTTGCTGTGATATTTAAAATAGCTCTTGCAAGTAACGGCAATTTAAAAATCTCATCTTTGATTTTTTTAAGAACAATGTCCATGTTATAACACATGGCTTTTTCTCTTTTGTCTCCAATATTAAACGATAAGAAATCTTTATCTATATAAGTAGATTTATATATAGATGAATAGTCTCTTTTTTCATTATCAACACGTTCAATTATTGTTTCTTTTTTATTTTCTTGTTGTTTGTCTGTTGCGAAGAGTTTACTAATAAAACTTATTTTTCTCACCACCTTATTTAAGCAATTCAGTTATTTGATAAGTAGATAAATAAGTATTTTCTTCTTCTTGTAGAAACTCATCTGTTTCTTTTAAGACTTGAATTTTTTGATTAAAAAACTCATCTAAATCTTTGTATCTCTCTTCATCAAATTCTATTTTCTTTTTGTTATTAATACTAAATATTTTTATTTCGTCATCTTTGTTTTTATTGTTTAATATAGAATAATTTTTAGCATTATTAATATAATCTGTCAATTTACGGATATTATCTTCAAGTTCTTTTATTTCGTTCATATTTGGCATAGCTTTGTTATGTTCTAATACAAGTTTATTTTTAAGGTTATTTCTTTCTCTTATTTTTTCATAATAATCTATATTGTTTATTCTATCTAAAAAGTTTTGTATTTCTTTTAATCTTTTTATGTGGTCTTCGCTTAATATTTGTTCTATATCACCTATTGTTTTTTTCTTTATTATATATCCTTTTTTCTGGATTAATTCTTTTTTCTCTAATATCTTTTCTCTTTTACCTGATTGGTATACTAGCTCTACTTTACTATCTCTATATACTATTTTCTTTGGTATATCTTCTTTATCTTCTATTATTCTTTCTATTGATTCCACTTGTCTAGGACTTCCATTTGTAACTATTTTAGAATATTCAAACTTACCAGCTTTATGAGGCTGATATAAAACAGGTGTTCCTGATTTGTTTATGTAATAAACTTTCCAATCTCCTGGAGTCTTATAATCAATCTTTTCATTTTTATCAGGTAAATCTGGTTCAACTGGATTGCCATGAGTTGGAGATTCATCTGGATTTTCTCTATATCTTCTTTTAGGTATAAGTAAAGCTTCGTTTTCTCCATAACCTCCATTAATAAAACAAGGAAGTATAGCTTTAGGTAATTTATTTATAAACTCATCTATCATTTCTAATGTTTCTTTCATTGTACCTATTAAAGGAGTTAATCCAAGGCCTAAATCAAATTCAACAGATGTGTTTTTTAAACCTATCTTTTCAGTTAAATCATCTACTGCTTTTTCAAATGAAGTAGTAACTTGTTTAAGTAACATATCTATTTGTCTTTTTAATTCTAATAGCACTTTTTCAAATAATAAACTAGTAATTACATTTAATATTTTATCTAATAGCTCAACTAAAGCTTCTTTTGTTTCTTCTTCTAAGTTTAAGAACTTAGCAAATTCTAAAATACTAGGTAGAAATCTCATTATAAAATCATCAAATTCTCCTAAATCTTTATCTACAAAAGTAGTTTTTGTAATAACTTCTCTATTAAATTTAATTACTTCAAAGTATTCATTTAACATCTTAGATATGTAACTACTATATTTTTCTAAGAATGGTTTTTCATTAACTATTTTTTTAAGATGTTCAAAACTGAAATTTTTATATTCTTCGTATAATTTTACTCCATCAAACAATCCTCTAAGTAAACTTGTATTTAAGTTTCTATTTGTATTTTTTACCAAATCATCTGTTACATAATAACCAGTACTTTCTGAGTGTATATCTATATTAAGTTTATATAAAACAAAAGCTATTTCTTCTTTTGTTAAGTATTCTAATAAACTATATATTTCATTTTCACTAGATAATATTATATTTTTCTTAGCATAATAATCTCCGTTATATGCTTTCTTTTCTAATGCAAATTCTATTAAGCTATATAAGACAGGTAAATCTTCTAAACAAGTCCAATAATATTTTTTATTTTTATAGCTTTTTTTCATAACATTAATAAAGAATACTATACCTGAACTAGAATTAAGTTTACTATCGTAAGCACCCCAACCTATTTCTCTGAATTGCACAACGTTTAAACCAAGAGAATTTAATGCAGATTCCATCATAGATTCTTCATTTATTTCACTAAGTTTTTGAGCATTATCTATATTTTCAACAAGTATTTTTAAAAAATTAACATAGTTATATAAATCACTTAGACTTATTTTCTTTCCATTGAATGGAATTATTTTTAAAAAGAATAATTGTTGAAACGACATACTTATAGTGAATTCAAGTAATTGAGCTACACTATTTAACATACTAGAAACAAAACCACTAATATAATCTCCAATATTAACGTTAACTACAAGTTTTTGGTCTAGTATTTGTATTACTTCTATTATATCTCTTACTATCTTTGTATTCTTTACTATTCCTTCTATATCTAAAGCATCTAATCCTAATGTTCCAAATAACTTATGTATAGCTATTGCATTAGCATCCATCTGTTCATGTTCTTTATTATTTATTATTTTTTTATAAGGGTTATGAGTTGCATTCATATATGCGTAGTAACTACTAAAAGCTTTTGCTAATTTACTGTTTCCATAAAAACTAGCTTTAGTTTCTTTTTCCGTACCAACTGCCCAAGTAACTTCCGCATTTTTTATATTATCCATATGAGCATTAGCTTGGTGTGACGCTTTACCAAAATAAGTAATCCAATATAATACAGTTCTAATTATTCTACAATCTAGTTTGCTGAAATTTAAACTTTCTATATATTGATTATAAATTTCTAATCTTTTTTTTACATAAGCATTTACTTCATTAAAAAGATTATCATTAAATAAATTAGCAAAGAAATTATTACTTAAAGGGTTTTCTATTGAACCACCATAATAATCAGGTTTAAAACTAACACCATAATCTGGTTTTGTAATATTTGTATTTACTGGGTATTTATTAAAAACATTTATATATTCCGTATTAGAAAATCTGTTTTCAAAATAATCTGTTTTATCTTTGAACATTTCTTCTGACATATTCTCTGTAATATATTCAATTTTTTTATAAGAGTCTGTAAACTCATTAAGTTTATTTATAAAGTTTCTTAAATTAGCTTCTTTTTCTTGAAGGTTTAAGTACTGAATTTCTATGTTTTTTTTCGCCGGCGCATTTTTTTTAATAAATTGCTTAAAATCTTCTTGTCTAATTATTTCCAAATAACCTTCTAAAGTTACCTTATCTTCCATGTTTGCTAATACTTTTACAAGATTACTTAAGTCTTTTGAATATTTAATTTCTGATTTAAACATCCTCACACAATAATCATTAATAGTCATATCTACTATTTCCGCATATTGTTGAGAATGTTCAAATATATATCTTAATTTTGCATCTTCATAATTAAAACTAAAAGTCTTTTTAAATGCTTCAAATTCTTTTTTAGAATAAAGTCTATTTGTTAAAAAATTATTAAGAGAGTATGAGCCATCTTCAAATAAAAAATCAAAATCGTTTTTAAGTTTGCGATTAAGTTCATCAAAATATTTTTGTTTATCTATTATTTTTTCAGCTATTTTACTCACCTTCTTTTAATATATTTTTTATTGATTTTTCTAATCTTTTATCTACATTTTCATCTTCTTTTTCTTTATTAATTATATTTTGTATGTTATATAAAGTTTTTTCATCAGAAGTTATATGATTTAGCATTTCATTATTCGTTATAAATTTTCTTTGTTCTTCTGGTAAAGCTAAGAACCAGTTATAAACATATAATGCACTTTGTAAAATCATAGGATTTTTTGTAACACTTGCCATTTTAACCTCCATTAAATTATAGGCACATCGTCTATAAAACTATTTACTCTTTCCATTAATTGTTTGAAACTTGCTTCTGAATAGTTATTAATATTTAAGTCATAACTAACAAAATCTAAAGTACTTCTTACTTGACTATCAAAGTCTTCAAATTTATTAAATGTATTTAAGTAATCCCTTACTGTTCTTACACGCATATATTTCTTAGAAGTTTCAGGTTCTGTTTTAGAAAGATATTCGATATTCTTTTTAAATATTTCTTTTATTCTATCTGTAGGTACGTTTTTGTGAGCAAATAATATTGCATCATAATAAACTATATTTTCAGGAGTAGGAATTATATATTGATTTCTATCCAAGCTAGTATCATAAGTTTCAGCTTCTATTACTTTTTGACTTGATGATTGATATTTTTTAAATGCTTCTTTTACTGATTTAATTCCTTTTCCATTTAAACCACCAACTGTTTCAGTATAAGTTACTTTAGTAGTAGGAGGCATTTTAAAACCATATAAAGTTAATTGTCCAAAATATTCATAGAATTCTCTGTAATAATTTCCTCTTTGTCCTGGATTAGACGACTTAAATTCATCGCTATTAAATTTAGAATAAATACTATCAAACTTAGATAAGTCTTGAGTTATGTTTTGTAAAGAATCATATATTGTATTTTCAATTATACTTTCTATACTAGATTGTATTTCTTGAGACTCTAATAGTATTTGTTTTTTCATAAATGCGAATTGTAAAGCCATAAGTCTTCTAGTAATACTATCTTCTCCAAGAGTATTTTTGTTAGCAAGTAAATCTTGTATTATAGGATTACTATAAATATTGTTATACTCTTTAACTATTTGGAAATTATCTTTTTCATTAAAAGGTTTTCCTGACCAAACATTATTATAAGTCCAAGGACAATATTGTTTTAACTTTTGATTAGGGTCAAAGAAAAATACACCACAAGCTATTTCACTTGTTTTAGAGATACTAGTAGGTACTTTATTTACAACATATCTATCTCCGAATTTACAAGATGTTATACTATTTAATTGAGTTATATCATCAACACTTGAACCGTGTGGAAACGTTGCATTTTCAAAACCGCTTTTATTTAAGTCTGTCATTATTTGAGCTGGTTTACAAGCAAACAAATCATTAATTCTTTTTGAAATTCTTTGTTGCCATGCACATAAAACTCTTTCTAATAACCCACCTATACATAGTCCACTAAAAACTCTTATCTTTTTAAAACCAAGTAACTTAGGTATATTTGCATTAAATAAACCAATACCAGCACAAAAAGCATATAAATATTGTATGATAGAACGTTTTAAACCAAGTTTATTTCTTGAAGTCCACATACATAAATGTCCAGTTTTATAAGTTCTTTCTTTACAACCATTTCTTTTTGTAGTTATTGTACTATTAACTCCAGTGTATTTAGCAGTTCCATCTTTTGTAAATATTATATCTTTATCTTCTATAGCTTGGTTAGATAAAGGTTTAATTCCTTTTTCTCCACCACCCCAAAGTAATAATGAACTTAATTCTCCATATGGAATATCTTTAAAATTACAAACACCAAGTTCAGATTCTTCACTGTAAAATTGTTTTATCTCTTCTGCAAAATTAAGTTTTTCAACATCAGAGAAAATATCAGTTAAAAATAAATTTTCAACAGGTAATTCTATTAAATATTTTTCTTCTATTGAAATAGGATGTCCTTTGTAATGTCCAAATACATCACCATAATTAATTAAGTTTTCTATTTCTTTAGGATATTTTTCTGCTTTTTCTCTGAATTCTTTTACTCTTTCAGCTATTGTTTTTGGATTAAAATAGTCATTTGGATTAAATTTATTATCTATATCTTTTTCGTATTTAATGTCTCTTTCTTTAACATCATCCCAAATTAAATTAATATCTTTTAAGAACTTATCTAAAAAAGATTCTGGCAATTCTAACCTTAATCCATTATCAGTTATTACTTTATTATTTATTAAATCTAAATATTTAACTTTTTCACCAACTAAATTACTATTGAAAACTATATTTCTATTTGGGTCATAAACATTCCCGTCAAAATCTATACTGTAGCCATTTTCAAAATGCATTTTATCGGGATTGGTAACGCCATTAGCAGTAGTAGGAGTGTAAAGTATTTCATCTACACTCATAGGTAATTCATTTTGTAACAAATCTTTAGCATCTAAAAAAGCTCTTGGATTAACTTTTCCATCTTCATAATACTTAGGAAAATTAGGAATATAACTAGAAAAGAAATTATTTAAGTTTTCTAAATGTTTTAAAAACTCAGAATCAAAAAATGGTTCAGCAGTTATTTCAGTTTCAAGAATGTTATTTTTAACATTCTTTTTTACTAACTCTATTTTCTTTTTTAACTCTTCTGTTTTTTTATGTTGTTCTTCTTCAAATTCTTTTTCTGGTATATATTTATCTTCTTCTTTATCTAATGTATTATCAGCGTAAAGATTCTTATAAACACTATTATTTTTATATCTATTAGTCAAAAAATCCATTAGACAAACTCCTTATTGCTTTTTTTGCTTTTTTAAGATTTCTTTCTTTACCACCATTTGCTACTCCCATTCTTCCTAAATTTACACTTAATGGTCCATTATAAGGTTTTTTATTAGGAGTATTATATTCGTTATTGAAAGTTCCAGCATCTATTTTATAACCTTCATTTTTAAAACTTAAGATAAAGTTACCAGTAGTTCTATCAAATATAGAATCTAGATTTTCTATTAATGCAAAGTTGGCTAACATTAACGCATCTAACTTATGGTCTATACCAGCAAATACAGGTTGGTCTTTATTATCATATCTATCTATTCTATATTCTTTTAATTGTTCTATTAATTGGTTTTTACCAGTTTCTTCTGGTTCAGAAATAATTATTTCTTTCTTTTCAAATCTTTTTTGAATAAAGTTAACCAACATTATTTTCATTCTTTTTGGTATTGTAGACCCAGTCCAAATATCTTCATAAGAATAATTAGATGCGAAGTTAACTCCTTTAAAAATATCTATCTTTCCTTCTTCAAAGAAATGTTTAGATAATATTTCGTTTTGCATAGAACCATGACCTTCATCACAATAAACAAAATCTGCTTGAAAATCATTTTGTAAATTAATTATTGTGTTAACTGTTTCGCTTTGTACATCTTTTATAGTACCATCTGTACTAAATTTATTAATGCTAGAAAAATGCAAAACTTTTAATGGTTTTTCAACATCTAGTGGATTACCGCAATACAAACCTAAAACACATACTTGTCCACCGTTTTTCCAATCGTTATAATCACAGCCTATAGCTATTTCCCATTTTTCAGGATTGATTAATTCACTTCTAGAATAAACATAATTATAGTTTCTAAGACTTTCTTTTATATCTTCTGTTTTGAAAACTTTACTACTTCCTTCAGAGAATTCAGCTTCAACTTCTAATTTATAACCTTCTTCAGTAAGCGAACTTCTTAATTCTGGTTCATCGTTTACAGCAAAATTAGGAAGTATGCTAGAAGGAAAATGAAATTCTTTCCATTTTTCATCTGTCATACACCAATTTCTAAAGTTAGATTCTAACGCTGATGGAGTAGATGCAACAGTAAATGATACGTTTTGGTTATCAAGTTTAAATGCCATTAATACTTGATATGCTTGTTCTGGAATATAAGCTCCTTCGTCTATAAATACTTTATCAGCAGATTGTCCTCTAATACTATTACCATCTGTTGCAGTAGTAAAACCATTAATTGCAGTTCCATTCCATAAAGTTACTTTTTCAGAAGGACTACGTTTTCTCTTATAATCGTTTTTATAAGCACTTGTTTTAGAACTCAATAAAGCTTCTATTCTATCAAATATTTCAGTAATTAATTTTAATGAGTTTGCAACAACTACTATTTTTTTATTAGGATTTAAACAAGCATAATGAAGTATGTCTACACACATTCCTTCAGTATTATGAGTTATTATTCCGTTAGTTAAAAATGTATGTGTCTTTTGTACACTAATACTAACAGTATCTCTAAACCCTACTTTATAAATATGTTTTATTTTTTCTTCATTATAAAACTTATTTCTAAAAATTCCATCAACTTCTATTCTATAATAATTAGGATTAAATTCTACTATTTTATATCTGTTATTTGTCTTTTGTAATAAATAACCTATTGTTTGAACAAAGAATTTATTAGTAAATACTTTTGTTTCAAGTACACCTTCAAGGAAAAATATTGTGTTATTTTTACTAAGTCTAAAAATATTACTACTAAAGTTTTGTTCTTTACCAGCAATCTTACCTAAAGTTTTATAAACTTCATAGTTATCTTCTGTTATATTTCTATATTTAATGTTACTGAAATCTACAGGAACAGTAACTTTATCTCCTATTTTTAAATTTTGAGCTTCTACCCAATCACCTTTTATTAAATAAGGGTGATTAGTAGTAACAGTATCTTCTCTTCCAGATTCAGTAACTATTTTTATACATTCTCTAAAACCATTTTCAACCATACCCCAATTTCTTGTAGGATATATTCTTTTTGTTTTTTCATCATATGTAATTAATAAATCTGTATCTTTTAACTTATAAGCTGGAACCAACCCTCTGTTGCTTGTAGCAATAAGAGTATTTTTTTCAACGCATTTACCTAACCGTCTTCCAAGTCTTTCAACTTTATTTTTTGCTGTACATAACAATATTTCTTTTTGATAATATTGGTAAAAAGAACGTTTAGGATTATAAGGTGTCCAACCTAAAAATTGTTCAGCCCAAAGTAATTTATTGTTCTGGATTTGTAATTCAATTTTATCTTCTTCGCTTAAATTATCTAATTCTTCTTTTGATAAAAAAGCTTCTAATGGAAAAAGTTTACCATCTTCCAATTCTTTTGGAACAGGAGTGCAACTTACTTTAAAACTCCCTTTCTTTTTAACATGTGCTTTCATGCATTTTTTACACATGTCCGATATTTCATAATTCAACGCCATAATAAAACCCCCTTAGCTAGTTTGAATTTTGTCTGCACTTAAATATTCATTATCTAAACGAGACATATCTCTTCTCATATCATTTGAGAAATTTCTATAATATAATTGTTTTTTGTATTCTTCTAAATCATCAGAACTTCTTTGCATATGTGTCTGAATCGAATGCATAGTAGCTTCGTTAGATTCATAAATATCTTTACCTGAGTTTAGTTGATAATCAACTACTGTTTTTGCGAAATTTTGAATAGCATTATCTTGCATATGAGATGCTATTCCACCTATTATTGAACCAGCAATATTTAATCCAAACGCAACTTTACCAGTTCCAACCTGAGTAATTACTTTACCAAAAGAAGTAGAGAAAAACTTTTCAAAAACATTTTTTTTAGTTAATGTTTTAGCTATTTGTTCAGCTTCTTCTTCTGTAACTGTAGCAGATACTTTAAGAGCACTATCTTTTAAACCTTGCATAACTTTTTCTTTTCCGCCACCAAGACCAACAGTATCAATAAGATTCATAAATTTTTTATAAGCTTTCTTTGAGTATTTAGAGACGTCGTCACCATGAGATTTAACAAAACCAGCAACAGTTTCATTATCTTTAGCTCCTTCTTTAAGTAAATTACTTAAAGTTTCATATGCTTCTTCTCTAAAAGTATTTCTAACATCAGCGCTACCTTTAATACTATTTATTAACTTATGAACACTATTTCCTACATTATCAAAATCTTTCGCCGTTGTATTTTTACTATTTATTAACGCTTTTAAATTTGTTTCATTAAAATCAACGAGTTGTTTTTTTCCATCTATTTCTAAAAACATTTTATTGTTAGAAAAATCAGCATCTGTTATTCCTAATGTTTTAAGTTTTCTAACAGCATCATTTACTTTTTTCTTAGACCAGCTTATATTATGTCCAACTATTTCTCCATCTAATTGTAAATTAGCATCATCGACCGCTTTTTTAAAATTTTCAACTTTAGGAATTGTTTCAACGGCCTTCATATTGATTTTTCCATTATCTATTATTTTTTTAGAAGCTGGTACTACAACATCATCGGCAGAGCTTTTAACAGTACCTTCTGCAACTTGTTTATCAAATTTTGTTTGATAGAAAAAATCAGTGTTTTTAAATAATTTACCCATTACTCCATTATCCCAGATTTTAGTAGTTTTATCTGGGAATATGTTTTTAACTATTGGTATTTTATTTAATATTCCTACACCAAATCTGCTACCTAACGCATGTTTGTTTAAATAGTTAATATTTGCATTTGAAGTCATCAAGGCTTTTTCTAAATACAAACTTCCAGATTTTGCTAATCCGTTATTAGCCCAGTTATCCATCATAGGTTGTAAAACAAACATATTTAAAAAACTATCTGTTTTAGAAGATTTATCATAATCATTAAAATTTTCTTGAAAATATTTTTCTTGTTCTGGACTCATATTATTCACCTATATCAAGTTTATCTTTATCATCTAAAACTATTGCATTAGCAATTTCTTCGGTGTTTAAATCAAAACCTTTATTAAAAATTTTATTTTTAAGTTTTTCTTTAATAGTAGATTGACTGATTTCAGATTCAAGTTTTTTATTTTTAGCTTTACTTTCTCTATCTAATATTAAATTCTTTTTAAGTTTTTCTAATAAACCTATTATTTTTTCATAAGCTACAAAGTAGTCACTTACTTTGCTATCATAAGATACTCCGCCTTTAACATATGTTGTTATATCTGTAGCTATACCTAAATTAGCTATTGCAGCTTCAGCTCTTTTTGCCATGTTTTCTAAAGCTATCATATGCCCAACAGATAATTGGTCAGCAAAATCATCTTCTTTTATATCAAGTTCTTTATATAAACCATTAACAAGTTGAATTGTGTTTGCTTTTTCAAAAGGACATTGCTCTCCTTGTCTTAAACTATTAGCTAAAAACAAAGGACATGTTCTAAAGTTAGGACAATTCTTTTCATTCTTTTTAATTGTTTTTATATGTTGTTTATATTTATCCATAGCTATATCTAAAATATCATCATCGTCTTCTTCTTCGTTTACTTCGTTTTGAAAATCTTCTAATGTTTTATTTACATCTATATATTCTATGTTGCATCTAAGAACTTGATTGTTTAAATTATCTTGTTTATGTTTAGATAAAAATTTACTTATTTCATTTTGTAATTTAGGGTCAAGTGTAGAAACATTTTTTAAATCATCTATAGTTATTTCTATTCCGCCCATAATTTCATTAACTTCATCGCGAACTGTTAATTGTTTATTGTCTTTTCCCATAAAACCTCCGTTAGTATAAGAACATATCAATATAGTTTATTACTACTTTGTTTATGTACTTAAAATAATTGCTTAAATCTCTTAATTCTTCTATATCATTATTATTTAATATCATATCTTCATGATATTTAATTATTTTTATTATATTCTCTGTATTGTTTTCAAAGTATCCTTTTTCATAATTATATTTTTCTAAATGAACTTTAATTAAATTATAAAGTAAATCTATATTTTCTAACACAAACTCATTAGTGAAATTAAGTTCATGCAATAAATATAAATAAGGACTATGTTTTATTTTTAATTTATACTCATTTTTAAATATGCTTTTTTTTGATTTTAAACTATGAGTGTGTTTTATAAAATTAGATATATCGAAAACAAAAAGAGTTTTATTTAATTCTAAGTTTTTCATTTTAATTATCTTTTTAGATTTTTTCAACTTGAATCTAAAAGATAAATTTATTTTTTGTTTAACTCTTGAAAGAGTAGCTAAACTAAGTATGTATTCTCTTTCCACTTTTCTTCACCTTAACAAACTTATCAGACTTTATTTTTTTATGAAGTTTAGACAAGTTTTTTCTATATTCATCAGTCGTTTCATCATAAAGATTTAAAAAATCTTGTTTTGGTTTTTTTATTTTCAAACCAGAATGTTTTTCAACTTTATCTTTTATTTTATCATAAAGATTGCTTTTTAAATCTTTAGCCCATATTGTAAATAACAATATATGTTTTTTCTTGCATTGTTCCTTTTTAATTTCATCTCTATATTTTTGTTCTTCATCAGTCTTATGTTGTTTACCTTGAAATTCAAATGCAATCATTAGTTTTGGATAAAATACATCTAACTCTAATGGCATATGAGTAGCTGGATTATATATTCCAGCTTCTCTATAATTAAACTCAACTTCTTCTTGTCCGAAACATTTTTTCAAATATTTTCTAAGAAGTCTTTCGCCAAAACTAAGCATATTAATTATTCCATATAATAAGACTTACATCATCAAGAACAACTTCATCAGAGATTTTTTTTGTAGTGTATGGTTCTGCATCAACATATATCATGAAATCTAAAGGAACACTAAGAATATTAATTATACTTATAATACCATTTTTATCTGATTTATATTTAACTCCATTCATATCTTCAAAATGAATAGTTAATCCTGGATATTTATCAGATTTTAAATTATATTCATTATCTTCCTCTGGTTTAAATTCATATTCTATATTATCTCTAGTTACAACTAATTGTATTTTAACATTTTTAGCTGGAGTTCCTACTGGAGATAATTCTAATCTTTTGTTAACGTGGTCACCATTATATAAATCAATACCATCAAAAAGGTAATCGTTAGTGTCATAACTACCATCCTTGTTTTTCTTACTTAAAATTATTTTGTTTTGCATAGTTGCCTCCATTAGTTTTTAAAATTCTTTTTACTTATCTTAACACAACATAAAAAAAAGAGGAATTTAATCCTCTAGTTTTATCAGTTCGTCTCTTATAACTTGTTTTATTCTTTCTATATTTGTATCTTTGAATTCATTATAATACTTAGCAGTACAGTCTTTTATAAATTCTTCTTGCTCATCTATTGTCCAAGTTAAGAAATCTTTTTTATTATTTACTTTTGCTGTTATTATAGTAAAGTTATATAAGAAATGTTTTACTCTATTTTTAATAGAAAACTGAATAGCGTTTTTTGTAGCTTGAACGCTCTTTATTTTAAAAGGTATTATAGAGACCATTCTTTTATTTCCAGTATTCCAGAATTGAATTACTGTTTTATTTAACTTTTCTATATCTATTCTTAATGAATCTATCTTCTCATCGTCTTTATAAAAATCTATTTTACAAGGAACAAACTCTTTATATATAGTTACAGGAACTTCACTGTAAACAAATCTTTCAATTTCATTATTTAACTTATCTGGTTTTATTTTAATTTTATCAGCTTCTGTACAAGTAAAGTATACGTTAGATTCACTTTCTAAAACAACTTCTCTAGGATTCTTAATATAGAATAAAGATTGATTGTCTGTATTAATATCATCTATTGATACTTTAGGAATTATTTCTTTTGGAATATAATTTACATTTTCAAATTCTATTTCTCCAACTTTATCTTTGTAAATAAATCTATTTAATCCTTCTTCTTTTTTAAATCTAAAACTAATATCTCCATTAGAATGATATTCTGGAATTATAACATGTTTTTTTGTTTCTGTTATATGTACTAAATTAGGTTCTAAGTTTTTGAAGTTTATATTACTTCTATTAATAATTGAAATTGAATTAATTAAATTAAATTTAGTATAACCTTTAGAATATTCTAATCTTTCATTTATATCATTAAATAAGTTTAAATAATAAGTCTTTATTATCTTTTTAAAGTTGAATCTTTTCTTAATTAAACTTAATTTATATGAACCTCTATTAAATAAATTATAATTATTTAATCCTTCTTGTAGATTAATTTTATCAATTAATCCATTTTCGTTTTCTATATCTAAAACATATTCATATCCATTTTCTTTATTTGTAAATATTATATTAGAAGCTTCATTTAAAGATAATATATTTAATTCTTCAAAATTTAATTTTTCTTTATTAACAGATACTGGAATTATATTTAAAAGTTTTCTTTCGTAATAAACTAATTTATTTTCGCTGTTATATATTTCAAGTATTATAAAATCAAACGTTTTTAAATCTTCTTTTAAAACTTTTATTGTTTCGTATTTATGTTCTATGTTTTTTTCTACAAGAAGTTCATTACCATTATATAGTTTTACTTTATAATTATCTAATACATCTGTATTAATATTAATTTCTATTGTATCGGTATATTTAATTGAACTTTTGAAATTTTTATTTTCGTCAAATAAATTAATTTTATTATCAGAGAATAATTCTTGTTTAACTATAATATCCGTGTTCTTAATTTTAAATTCTAATTTTATAGAATTAGGATTAATTGGAGTTGTTATTCCTTTTATTATACATAAATAATTATTTATAATTCCATACTTTAATTTATTTTTTAGTATGTTTTCATATTCGTCGAAAACTCTTATAAACTCTATATCTTTAAAATTATTCAGCTTTAATTCTAAATCAAATGAGTTGTTTTTAATTATATTGTTATTAGAATTTAATATTTTATATTCTTCTATTACGTTGTCATTATAGAAATGAGCCTTAATATTTTTAGAAACAGATTGATAAATATCATTATCATCAACTACGTTTATTTCAAAATCTAGTTCTTCTATAATATTTATATTGTTAGTTCTATTTATTTCTATATAATTATTTTTAGTTATTATATTAAAGTTAGGATTCGAATAGTTTATTGTAATTCTTGAAAATTCATCTTTCTTTATGTATAAATTATAAGAGTTTAATCCAGTTGTTATTTTCGTAGGACATTCAAGTAATAATTCATTTTTCTTCTGTATAGTTATTTCACATATCTTTTCGTTTATTCCTTCATGGATTATTTCATATGTTTTTTTATCGTTCGTTACTTTAAAATTAAAACTAAAACTTCTATTATTAGGCTTTAGTTTTTGATATTTAATTATATCATTACTTTTTGCTATTATATTAGATTCTGTTTCTTTTATTTCTTTTGTTTCATTTATTACTTCAAAATTAATTGTAACATCATCATTTCTTGTAACTATATTATAAACATCATTGTTTTTATAAAAGTTATAGTTTTCTATGTTATTTAAAATAGCTTCAACTTTTTTAAAGTTTTTTTCTATTTTAAATTCTTTCTCTATTTTATTTTGCAACTCATCTTCAAAAATTAATTTGTAATTTTCAAGTCCTTCTTCTATAGGTATTTCAACTTCAAAATTATAAATATCTTTACTTATTCTTTTACATATATAATAATTAAAATTTGCATTTTTATTATTCTTCTTTAACTTAGGAATAAAATAAATGTTTTCTGAATTGTTTTTATTCAGTTCATTATCAAAAAACAAAGAATTTGTTTTTAAAATAAACTTTTCAGTTTTATATGAAACTCCTAATATGTTAAGATTTCCATCAAATATACCAACTTTTTCACTTATTATTTTTTTAGAATCAGCTTTAATTAAAACAGTATTTTCATTTTTAGAAAAAATTAAATTAGATTTATCAAAGTTTAAAATAAGTTTTTTATCTTTATCTAAATCTCCAGATATATTACTATTGTTTACGTATTTCAAAAAACTATAGTCAAAACCATCAACGCCTAAGTCAAATTCAAATAAATCTGTAGCATTACTATTTAGCACTACTTTTATTAGAATTAAATTGTTGAATTCTAAAGTTTGTTGTTCAAGAATGTTAGTTTGTTCTTCTTTTACTTTTAATTCTCCATGATTTTCTAATATATTTTTTTCAAATAATGTTAAATTATTTTTATTTAACCATATATAAAAATGTCTTCTAGAGTCAGAATTTATATATTTAAAACCTGAAGTTACTTTATTCTTATTATTATCAAATAATTCAAACGTTTTTTCTATAGATGGAGTAGTATAATAGTTATTGTATTTTTCTAAATCTATAAATTCCATTCCATCAAATTTAATCTTAGCTAATTTCTTTTCTGATTGAATTAATAATATTTTATTAACAGGATTTATTACTTTTACGTTTTCTCCAACATAAAATAAGTTATCATCTTTTATTTTTCCTTCTATTTTAATAGAATTAATTTTTTGGTCATTCACTAAATAATAATCTTTTAAAGTTATTTCAGGAATTACATTATCTACTTTAACTAAACATTCATTAGAAACTAATTCTTTTTTATCATTTAATAGAAAAAATAGTTTAAATTCTTTAACTGGTATTTCTTGAAATATTTCTTTTAAATTTAAACTAAAACTTCTTTTAGCGTTATTAAAAGTCCCAATATTATTTCCTTCTTTTTGTTTTAAAACGTTTTTTTCTTCATATTGAATTACTGGTTTTAAAGTAGTAACATTTCTATGTTCGTAAAATATAGAAATAGGTTCTTCCAAACTTTTTATTTTGAACTCATTGTTTAAAACAAACAGTGAAGTAAAAGTATTGTTCTTAGTAGTTATTTTATACTTTTTATAATTAGTATTATCAAAATTATCTTTTAAGAAAAAATGTAAATAAGTAAAACCTTTTTTAAACATATCTTGAGATAAAGTATCTTCTAGTTCTGTTAATTTATTATTTGTTATAGGAATATATTCTCCTGGTTCTACTAATTCTTTATGACTTATTTTAAAACTATAACTAAGTATGTTGTTAGAATTAATACTTAAATTAAACTTTATTTTATCTTGTTCTGTTGATTGTAATTCATATATATCATTTAATAAAATAGAGTTTTGTATATCTATATTAAAACTAGTTGGTTTAGTATGTAATACAAAATATAAAGGATTTCTTTTTGTATTTAATACAGTTATTCCACCTTGTTTAAATTCAAAATATATTTTATATTTTGATTCTTCCTCTATTGCATTTTTAAATTCTATATTTTTAAATTCTATTAAATTACTTATTGTTCCATATGCACTATTATTAAAACTGTATTTACCATCTATTTCTTTTTCTATTATAAGTATACAATCATTTATAGGTAAATCAGTTATTTCATCTAAATAAAATTTTAAATTAAAAAAAGTTAAATTTGTTTTAACTGATTTTTGTTCTTCATATATAATATTATTAGTTTCATTATCTTTAAATAGATTAAAATAATATTTTATTTTACTCACCTCTCTTGGTTTTTTATTTTATATCATATAATAAAAATAAAAAAAGAGGAACTTAAGTCCTCTTATCTTATTGTTATTTTTATTATTCCAAACCAATATAATTGAATTGCAATTAAAACAATTTCAAATATTAGAAATATATAAAACCAAGAACTATCGACTTTTTTATATTTGTATGAAGTATACAAAGAAAATAACATAATTATATTTATTGCAATTAAAGCGATATATCCTGAGAACATTATTACCTTGGTTAAAAAAACAGCACTCATTGTTAATTCAAACATAATAAATTCACCTCTAATTTTAATTTAACAAACTTAGTAAAGTATCTAAAGGAGCTTTAGCTACAGTACAAGTAATTTCATTTTTAGGAACTCTAATTTTATGATTGTCAACATCAGTTAATTCATAAGTTACGTTGTTAACTCTATGTATTGAAACAATTAAGTCTTTATCAAATGATTTTCCTGTATCGCTAATATATTTAGCTGGAAAATCTATATCTATATATTTTATAAAAAATGCCGACAGTAAACTTGCAGAAAACAAATCAAGTTTTTCAGCTTCGAAAATTATATTAACTTCTCTTCCTTGAATCTTTTTTCTCATTTCATCTACAGTAGTAACTTCAGTAGTTTTTATTAATTCGTCTATTATTTTTAATAATTTATCTTGGTCTAATATCATATCTTATTCACCCTTGTTTCTCCAAATAATATTTCATGTCCTTCTTGGAATTTCTCAGCATCAAATTTAGATTTTTCTCTTTGATAGTCTATCATTAGATTCTTTAAAAATTCAACATTGGTTATTTCATCAATTAAATCTTGTAATTTTTCAGTATTTACTATTTTCATTTCTATAATATCTATAGAATCTTTAAGTGCATCAGTCAATGCTTCTTTAGATAATTTATCAATAACTTTTTCTGTCATAAAATCTAAATGCTTAAAATCCATTCCAGGAACATGTTTTGCTTTTTTAACTAGACTAAAAACAATATTTCCTTTTAAGTTAGAATATATAATGTTTCTAGCAGCCATTATCTTTTCTAAATTTTGTTTTTCCTTATCTATAACCTTCATTTTTCATCTCCTTTGTTTAGTTTTCTTTCACTTTTTTAGTATACATTATAAAATTAGATTTGTCAAGAAAAATTTTGCAATAAAAAAAGTCGAGCCTCGCGACAAGCTCAACTTCTTAAAAAGGAGTGCATAAATATGAATAATCAAAATTTGAAAGGAGGTGATTTAATTATGCATAGAAATTGTACACTATTAAAAATTAAATTGCAATTTTTGAGAGGCAACGTTTTAAGTTACCTCTCTGTCTATATAAAATAAGGAGGTCTAAAATGTTAAAAATTAATTGTAAAAAAAGACTATTGAAAATTTTTATCTTAAAAGGAGAGTAAAAAAATGAAAAATAAATATTAACTTTTAACAAATTAAATATATCATACAAAAAAATAAGATGCAATTTTTGACAAGGTTAAAAATTTTCTCCGCCGGCGCATTTTTTTATTCAAAAATAATTATTTTGTTTTCTTGTAAACTTTGTTGGATATTAATAACTCTTTGATTTGTACTTCCTCTCCATTTAATATCTAGACTTTTTTGTTCTAATATAAACTTGCCATCTATTAAAACATCACATAACTTTATTAGTTTTAATTTTTGTTCATCTAATAATATTTCTTCAAAAGTGTAACCACTCCAAATCCATATATTAATCCATGGACATTTTTCTTTTACTTTATTTATAAATTCACATAATGGTTCTATATTATCTTTATAAGTAGGGTCTCCTCCTAATAAACTTAAACCACTAACTGTTCCTTTATATTTTGTTAAATAATTTATAATTTCGTTTATTTGAATATCAGTAAATTCTTTTCCATAATTTTTATTCCAAGTTTCTTGGTTAAAACAACCTTTACATGCATGACTACAACCACTTACAAATAAACTTACTCTTATACCTTTTCCATTAATCATATCATTGTATTTAATTCCAGAATAATTCATTTAATTCACCAGTTTTTATTTTTTATATTTTAATTCGTATAATTCTTTTAACATTTCTAATAATAATTCATGGTCTCTATAACAACCACATTTCTTATCAAGTTCTAAAAGTTTTTCAGAGCAATGCTTTATAGAATCTTCTAAATCTTGTTTTGTATATTTCATTTTTTTTACCTCCAGATTTTTAATCTAAAAAGCCAGTAATAATATACTGGCTTTAAATTCCAAGACTACCCCACGATAGTCTAATGTCCATAAGGACTGTTTGCTTAAGCAAATATTATTATATCAAAGAAAACACATATTGTAAACATTTAATTAGTAATATTCCAACAACAAATATTAGAGTAATTATAAGTTCTTCTTTATTATTCATTTTGAATATGTTTTACTCTATTAATTACTTCTTGTTGTTTTCCTTTATTGAATGCACGAGCATTTGGTTGGCTAAGGTAACCGCAACATTTATACCCCAGATTTCTCTGTATTTGTTTAGGGATTAGAGCACACCTTCTACTCTTAGAGTAGTCTATATTATGCTCGTTGAACCTTCTCTTATTTTTTAATAAAAGCTTGGCTGCTGATTATCCATTATTAAGTCGTTAGCACTTTACGTTTGTAAAGCTTTTATTTCAGCATAGACAATCTAAATATTTTTTTCTACTTTCGTAACGTTCACGTTTATACTTTCGTATTGCGTTGTAGTATATTTAGCTTTAGGAGTTTCCAGCATTTTAATAGATTTTGACACTATATCACTATAGTGAAAGAGCTTTTAAGTTAACCCTACGTATTACTGACATTTGAGTGCCATCGTTGTTTCCACAATTAGGACAAGTAAATCCTTCTTTTGTAGCAGTAAATTCTCCTTTATAACCACAGATATGACATTTATCTACAGGTTGATTTATTCCCATATAATGAATACCAACACTCTTTGCATATTTTAATATATCTTTAACAGCATCTAAATTGTTTTTTAAACTATCTGTTTCTATATAACTAATGTGTCCACCAGCTGCTAGTTTATGACCAGGAGCTTCTAATCTTAACTTTTCAAAAGGACTTATATTTATTCTTGAAGAAACATGGAAAGAGTTATCATAGTAACCTTTATCTGTAATTCCTTCAATTGTACCAAATTCTTTTAAGTCTAAACCAGCGAATCTATCGCATAATGACTCACTTGGAGTGCTATAAAGTGCGAATCCTACGCCAGTTGCGAGTTTAAATTCTTGTATTTTGTTGCTTAAATATTCTAATATCTTAAATGTTTTTTTATGAACTTCTTCGTCTTCTGAAAAATCTTTACCATATAACAATTGAGAAACTTCACTTAATCCTATATATCCTATAGAGATAGTTGCATATCCTCCATATAATAAATCTTTAATTGTTTCTCCTGGTTTTTTTTCACAAATAGCTCCATTTTGCCACATAATAGGAGCAACATCAGAAGTTGTTTTAGACATATAGTCTATTCTAAATAAACTATTTTCTTTTGCTAATTCTAACATTCTGTCTAATTCTTTATAGAATCCTTCTTCGTTTCCTTTATTTTTAATAGCTATTCTTGGTAAGTTAATTGTAGTAGCTCCTACATTAAATCTACCAACTACTTTTTCTTTACCATTTTCATCTTTCCAAGGAGACAAGAAGGCTCTACATCCCATAGGATAAACAACAGTTTCGTTTTTTAATTGTTCAGGAGTGATGAAAAGAATGTCAGGATAAATTGATTTAGTCATACACTCAAACGCTAATAACGATATATCGTAATTAGGGTCTTCTTCGTTAAAGTTATGACCTTCACACATTGCATAAACTATTTTAGGAAATATAGCAGTTTCTTTTTTAGGACCAAAACCAGCCATTCTTGTTTTTAAAATATATTTTTGAACTAATCTTCCTTCCCAAGAAGTTTCCGTTCCTATACCTACTGTTGTAAAAGGAGTTTGCACTACTCCAAAAGTGGACTATCTCTTCATCTGCATAAGCAGAGTTGCACGCTTCGATTTAAGGGGGTTTCACCCACTTACGTAGTTTCCTATCATAAGCCCTACTCCTATTGTCTTTTTATTTATACTGTTCAGACCAATGGGATAGTCTCTACACCTTCCTTTTTCAAGGAGTGGCACGGTATTCGGTTAATCTACATAAGACCAAGTATATCCATAAGAAGTTTTATTTTTTCCTTTTATATTTTTTATTATGTTTCCAGAATCTATACTTCTATTTAAATCTTCTTGAATTTCTTTAAAAGAATTATAAATCTTATTTGTTTCATTACATTTTATTCTTCTAGCTCTATTAACAACAGACCTTTCGTTTTCTATTATTTGATTATTTTCGTCTATAAATCTAAATATAAAACCACCTGTTGAATTTCTAGAACCTCTACAAATAGCAGCAATATGACTAAAATTAAGATTTAATTCTTGAGCTGCCAAATTTATACTTTCATAAATTTTATTTGTTTTTAGTTCTATTATTCTTTTAGAGGTTTTGTTTAAAGAGCCTTTTTTTCCAAACATATGATTTTTTTCACCAATTTGAGAATCTGAAATTTTCTTTTTAATACTATCTGGTTGTTTATAATTATTTCCACCAAATTTAATATTATAACCTTTTTCAGATTCAAAACTTTGATAAAAATTAATAAAAAATTCTTCTTTATAATATGCTTGAAATTTAAAATAAGTTTCTTCTAAAATTTCTATTTTAAAATTTTCTTTTCCGAATTCTTTTATTGCTTCTTTTAATAATGAATTCGAAGAACTATTTTCGTAAAAATGTTGATTCATTCTTCTTTTAAAATTTTTTGTTTGTCCTATATAAATTTTTCCATTTTTTAAATTTGTTATTTTATATACTATATACATTTATTATCACCGCATATATTATATTACAAATTTTCGAATTTGTCCATTCACCGTTAGCATGATTTTTCAATCACACACCGTATTTTTACGTTCACGCAACACCTCTTAGAATCACTTCTAAGACGGGCCAAAGTTAACCATTCACAGTTGATAATGAGTTAATTTCATACTCTAATCCTTGCATTGCTTGTTTAACTGATTCTTCTGTCATATCACAAGCATATTTATAAGCTTTAGGATATCTTTTTTGACACTTTTCATTATCATGTTCTATTACTTCTAAATCATATTCTTCTATTCCAGAAATATATTTTAATCCGTTAAGATAATGTTTTCTAAAACTCTTTTTAATATAAGGAACTAACGCTCTATCTAAGTATGGAATTGAACACCCACCAAAAGTATTAGATGAAACAGAAGCTATTATTTGAACTGTATGTCCAACAGCTACTTCTATTGAATTTGGTTCTGACATCAGAGCGTTTCCGATTTTACATCCTCCTTTTAGCATTCTTTCAAGGTCGCAAACCTCACAATTCGTGATTTGGAAAACAAGATAATCTAAATCATGTATATGCATTTCTCCTTTTATATGAGCTTCTGCTAAATGTTTAGGAAGTACTTTATTTAAGTAAAATTCTTTTGAACTTATTCCAGCAAGTAAATCTCTTTGAACCGAAATAGTCTTTGCGTCTTTATTTGCATTTTCATTTAATAAACTAGAGTCATTAGCGTCAACTAGATTTGATATTTTTTTATAAATACTTTGTTCTTTATTTCTTAAATCTTCTTTTAAAGTTCTATAACTTTGATATGCCATAGCTACATCTTTATCAGAAGAGCTCATTAGTTTTTTTACAACTAAATCTTGTATTTCTTCTACTGGTAAATCTTTATTTATTTCTTCTATTTGATGTGATATTTTTTTTATTAATTCTATATTGGGTTCTTTAGGTAGAGATTTATATGCAGCACTGATTGCTCTCTCTATTTTTTCTTTATCGAAATTCATAATTGTTCCGTTACGTTTATATACTTTTTTCATAAAATCATGTCCTTTCTAGTTAATAAAAGGCTACTTTCCTGAACTTCAGAAAAATAGCCGTGTTGTGTTGTTTTTTACTTTAATAAATTATAACATTTTAGAGGAAAATTTCAAGTTAAACATCTTTAAAAATTCGTTCGAGTTTTTCAACAATTTCTTTTGAAAGATTAGTTTTAAACTCATTTATTTTTTTAGTTTTAGGCTTGATTATTTTTATTTTTCTCAATTCTCCTTGTTTGACTTTTATAGACATATTTTTAATCCTCTTTTATATTACACAATTCTTTGAAATAAGGAATTGTTAAACACCATTTACAGAATTCTCTCCATTCAGTTAATTTATGTTCTTTTCTTTGATTGTACATGTTTCTTAAAGACATCATAGAACAAGTTACTCTTGCCGTTAATAAAACTCCAGTAGGAGTACTATGTAATAATTGTAAGTATTTTTCTTTTGTAGGTTCAGCAAGATATTCTTTTCTAATAGTATCCCATAATTCTATTATTCTTGGGTCTGTATCTTTAGAAAACTGATTAACATCAAAACTTGCGATTTTATGAGCTGTTGAAGAACTTGATATAATAGGTGAAAAAACATATCTCTCCCATTCAGTCCACATTTTTACTGGAATAGTAATATCAAAATTAACCATTACTCCTTTTAAAAAATTGTTTTCTCCAGCTCCTATTGGATGATTACAAAGTCTTTTCATTCTGTTTTTTAATTTCTCATCGTTTTCTGTATAATCAATAATAGGTCTCATTGGAAAACCACTAGCTATTAAACTAGATTTTAAATCATACATTTTAGCATTAGATATAAAACTATCAATGCCTTGTAATTCATAATAATCTTTTAATTCCATTATTCATCATCTCCTTATTTATCGTAATCTCCGATTTCTTCAGTGTATTGACTTTTAATTAGTTGTCTTAAAACTTCTGTTCTAGTCAATCCATTCTTTTCTGCAATGAAAGTTAACCAATCTATTACATCTTTTTCTATTCTAAAAGTAATAGTAGTAAACTTATCTTCTTTCACTGGTTTTTTTAATTTCATATTATCACTTCCTTTTATTTGTTATAATACAATTATAAACTATAAAGTGTAAAAAGTCAAGAAAAATTTTAATAAAAATAAAAAAAAAGACTAGAAATTAATCTAATCTAAGGAAAAGATGTATATGTTTTTTTGGCAACGAGTTTTGGGTTCTAACCAAAATCTTTCAGTTTTGGAGACTGATGTTTTAACAATTAAACTAACTCGTTATATGGAGTGCATTATTGGAATTTCACCAATGTAACTTGTTTTGCGGACAAGCTCCTAAATACTCGGACAAACGCACGTAATGGCGATAGGTACAAGGCTCGAACTTGTAAATCCCGAAGGACGACAGTTTAGCAAACTGTTTGCTTACCAATTAGCATAACCTATCATTTGGCAGAGAGTTAGGGACTATTCAAACCCAACCCATTTATATCCATAAGCTGTAATTCTTTTACCCAAACATACTCTTAATATGTTATCTATTGACCTTTTATCTTTATTTATGAATAATAAAATATCATCATATTTGTAAAAGTCTTTTACTAAATTATCATTTTTATCATAACAAGATATTTTAGTATATTTACGTTGTGATATTTTTTCTGATTTAGGATTATACTTTATATAGTCAATATTATTTTTTATAAAATATTCTTTTATTGTTTTTTTATCTATATGAAATATTTTAGATAAACCCAATAATGTATAGTTTTGATTTTTATTAATATAAGATATTAGTTCAATCCATACTTCGTCATCTATTAATTTTTTACCATCTCCACCGTAGTTCCCATTATATCCGTTATGATATGAATTATATTTATTTATATAAAATTTTTCTAACTCAGAAGCAGAATCGTTGTTATCTGCATTGTCTAAATTTTCTATATAAAAATTTTGATATCCAAATTTAATCATATCATTATAAAGTTTTCTATGTGGAAATTTTACAGAATCGTTTATATGAGTTTTGAATCTTTCTTCTATACTTTTACTTGTTTTACCAACATAAACTTTATCATTTATTTTATTTTTAATAATATAAATACTATACATATTATCACCAACTAATTAATTTTTATTAAAAAGATAAAATCTAAACATTACTTTTATTTAATGGTCAGTGAGAAAGGAATTGAACCTTTGGCTTCTTGTTCCCAAAACAAGTGTTCTACCTACTGAACTACTCACTGATATATTGGCGGACGTACGGGAAATCGAATCCCGATTAACCGATAGACAGTCGGTTGTAATAACCATTATACCATACGTCCATGGCTGGGAGTGAGGAATTCGAATCCTCGGCATTTTGATTAACAGTCAAACGCTCTACCACTGAGCTAACCCCCAATATTGTGCTTTTACTAGGACGGCGTATGTTCTCTTCCGTTTATTCCTTTGTGCAAAAGCCACTTGTAAGATTGAAACCTATAACGAACATACAAGGAAATAGGCTTTGATTGAACTTCTTCTTACTTAAGTTTTGTATAGACATTATAAACTATTTATTTTAAAATGTCAAGAAAATTTTTGAAATCTATAAAACTATAATATTTTTCATTAATTTCAAGAATTGGAGCTGATAAGATTCTTGCTTTTGAACCAACAATCATAAGCTCTTTTTCTTTTTTAATTTCTTCAAACTCAATTCCTTTATTTGTTAAAATATTTTTTAGTTCATTACAATTAGAGCAATTTTCTTTTGAATATACTTTTATCATACTAACACATCCTTTGGCAATTTATCTTGTAATCTTTTTAATTCTTTTGCTTTTTTTATAAATTCTTTAACATCAATTATTACATCACGACCTTTTTTAAAGTCTGAATTTTGTTCTTTAGTTAAAGGAACGTATTTATGAATTATATCACATAGTTTAGAATTAATCTTTTCAAGATGTTCTTTAGCTACATAAAAAGAATCTTTATCATCTTTCATTTTATTTGAATCTAATAAAGTATAAACTTCATGAAATAACATATAGTTTTCGCTTAAATCATCATAACTAAAAGTACAAAGATTTCTATCCAGTAATAATAACAAGAAGAATGCTCCAGCACTAATTATAGGACCACATATATTAATATTTATTTTTACTCCTAGTTGTTTTAATTGTTTAAATCTATTAATCATCATAAACATTAAATGAACATCTCCACCTTCAGAGTTAAAATCAATATTTAAAAACACATCTTCTCCATCTTGAGATAACATTATTATCTCATCGAATTGAGCTTCTACTTCATCCCAACCTAATCCTGTTTTAGCTTCTTCAGGTAAATTAGTTTCAAATGAAAAATACATCATATTAATATTTCTTAGTAACATTAAATCACTCCTTTTTTTAAGATAATTATATTATATACTAATAAAAGTGTTTTGTAAATAAAAAAAATAAAAAAGATTGGATTATTTATCCAATCTAATACTAAACACGTGTATATCTTTATCACACACTACTCCAAATAATTGACTAACATAACTCTCTGGAATATTAAGTCCTCTACTTGCATATTCATCTGCTCCAACTAAACTAGCATTACGAGCATACTTATCAGTAATAAGAGTACTATGTATATGTCCTAATACTACATAGTCTATATATTCGCGTCTTTCATTAAATATTTTAAGTTTAAGTTTACTGATTTCATTATCAATATTACTTTGATTTATTTTATCTCCGTGTATTGCTAATATGTTAAAATTATCATTTATTTTTAACACGTTTTCAAAAAGATTAGAACCATTAATATTAAAAGTAACTTCTGGTATTTTTTCAAAATAAACTTTTAACATTTCGTATATCATAAAATCAATAGAGTTTTTAGCTTCACTATTTATATTAGTATGAAAATCACGAGAATCAAATCTACTTTCATTTCCTACTACTCCACTAATATATATGTTATTTATATCAAATCTGAACGATTCTATAAATTCTCTAATTAAATGATAACAATAAACACCAGATTCTATTTCTACAAATTGAGCACTACTCTTCATATCACGTCTATGTTGTGCATGAATAAAATCTCCAAGAAGTATTATGTGAACATTCTTAATTCCATACAGCTTTATATACTTACAAACATTCACACTTAAACGAGTTAATCTAGTTCTTGCTTCTTCAAAATCAAAACGATTACCATCTAATCCTACTGTCTTACCTATATGCCAATCACTAAGAACAAGAAAACCAACATTAGCTTTTCCACTATTAGCTAATACCTTTTCTTCCTCTCTTTCTGTTTCAGCAAAATCTATCCATACTTCTTCTCTACTGCCTCTTATTAATTCATTAATGCTTTCTTTCCACGAACGCATTTCTTCTTCCGCTCTAAACTCATTTCTTTCTATTGCACGCAATGCAGTGTTTTCATCACGTAATCTCTGTACTGTTTTCTTTAATCTTTTATACTCTTTAGTAATATAATCTGTTCCAGACAACACACGTTCTTCTATTTCACGTTCTTTTTCTTTTTTCCATTTCTCTATCTCTTCACTACTTAATATTCTATAACCCTTATGCCATTCCTGGTATCTTCCTTTCTTTCCTTTTAGCAAAGGATTAGTATATCTTAATAGTCTCTCTGTTATCCCAACACCTTTACAAAAATCACTAAGACTATTTACTTCATATTTACTTCCATCATTCTTTTCTACTACATACTTACTCATATACACCTCACTACGTATTCATCATCACCTAATGTATTAAAAAAACCATTTTTACTTTCCTTGTTTCCACTATTACAACGTTCATTATAATATTGAGTATTAACACTAATTACTTCTTTACTTCTATCAAAAGGGTGAAATAAATGTAATAAGACTCTATCGTATACTACATTACTTCCACCGTATTCCAACCAACGAAAATCAAATTCAAAATCTTCAAGTCCCCAACCTATAAATCCTTCATCAAAACCATTATACTCAATAAAATCTTTTTTATAACAAGCAAATAATCCAGGAAATCTTCTAGGTGTTTGTTTAAGTAATATATCCAATATCCTACTCTTCATCTTATACTCTTCATCTTCACCAGCCACTTCACACGCAGAATTATAATCAAGACTAACAACCTTCTTACTAGTCTCCTCAGATAAATAACAATATAAAAAACAAATCTTACTCTTCTCTGCTCTCTTATCATAAACACTCTGTGTAAAATCATCAGGTACTATAAAATCCTGGTCAAGAAATATAAGAAAATCTCCAAGACTTTCACGTACTCCATTGTTTCTATTCCTACTAAGTCTAAATCCCAAATCAGCCTGACTCACTACAGTAATATCACTATACCCATTCTCATTAAGCCATTCAATAAGACCAGTACTGCCATCATCACACAGTATTATTTCATACTCAACATTACACTGTTGTCTTTTAATACAATCCAATGTAACTCGTAATCCTTCAAACCGATTATAAACACTAATTAAAACACTAATCATCATTTCACCTCAAATATAAGTATACAAAATAAAACACCAAAAGTCAACCAAAAAAATGCGCCAGCGGAAAAAATCTACTTATATTTTTTTAACTCATATCAAAACACCCCCAAGACATCTCAAATTAGTTCGAGGTACCGGGTATTCACTTAGCCAACGTGTGAATCAATTCAGTTCTATAGTAAAAACTTTACCTAGTCAATGTGTGAACAGAAAACAAGTTTTGCTATAAAATTTTCACCAAGTCAATGTGTGAACCTACCTTCAATAATCAACCCCCTACTTCTCTCAACGAATTTCGAGGTACCCGGGTGTTTATTATATGATTCATATAAGTCATTTCTATTATATATAATACAATATTAAACTCTTGCTTCTTCGAAGTAAAAATAAAATAAAAAGAGGTTGAGAGCTCCTTCGAAAAGCTCATAAGGAGGAAATATGTTAAGAGAATTAATCGGTAAAGTGTTTGGAATTTGGGAAGTTGTTAAGTTGTTTGAAGGTAGAAAAGTTGTAGAACTAGTAATAGTTCCAACAATAAACCTACTAATAGATGAATTAACAATAAACCTTTTTGATGACTCAGATGAAGTAGTTGTTATTTGTGAGTTCCTAGAATGGAAGAAATACACTTTTAACAAAGACAATTTCGATATTTATGAAATAATTAATTATATTATTTCAGAAATAGAGAAGGAAAGAGAGGTGATAGAACAAGAGTTCATTAAGAGTTTTAAAGGACTCAAATAATAAAAATATAGCTCATTTCTAGTTTAACTAGAGATGGGCTATTATTTTTTATTTTGTTTTTTATTTCAAGCCTTTTCTATTATATATATTTATAATATAAGCAAACATTCACCAAACAAGCCACATCTATTATTTATATACATATAAGCTCTTGTCTCTTCGATGGTCAAAGACCACAAACAATCAAGGTGGTTTCTTCCACCACTTCGAGAAAAGCGAAGGCAAGTTGGGTAAAGCCAATAAAAACAGGAGGAAAAAATGGCAAGAAGAGAAATGAGTTATGATGTAGTTTTATGTGAAGTTGGTAGCTTTGTAAGAAATAACAAGTTTTTATTAAACAAAGTTGAAAGCTTAGTTAAAAGAATGGAAGTAAATCCAAATTGGGATGTAATAGGTTGCATCGCATATGAGATAACTTTTAATTTTAACTACAAAAACGCAACTAAAACTCAAATCAAAAAATCTATATTGAAGGCTATTAGAAACATAATAGCAATTGATATGGAAATGCAACATTATAAGGAAGTAACAGAAGAGGAACTTCATGACGCAGTGTATGAAGAATTTCCATTCTAAAAGTAATTAGAGTCTAGGAGAAATCCTGGACTCTTTTTATTTTTTCTTATACTACATTAAAGTCATATCTAATATATATAAATATATAATAAGCTCTTGTTTTCGCGAAATAAAAATTAGGAGGTTTAAAATATGGAAGAATTAAGAGAAGTTTTTATTATTTTAATAGCTGGAATAATAAAAATAATTAGAAAGGAAATCAGATACAGAATGAAGAATTGTATCTGCTTCTATGTGACAGAAGCAGAAATAGCGATTCTGTATGATTTCTATGTATTAAAAGGATTAAGTTTTAAACTTAATCTTATATTAGTTACTTGGTATTTAGCTAAAGATTTTATTCATGATTTAGCTGAATTGAAAAGAGCAACAAAGAAAAAAAGACATCAGAAGTAATTCTGGTGTCTCTTTTTTTTATTATTATGTTTAATTAAAGCCACTCCTTTTATATATATTTATAATTAAAGCTCTTGCACCTTTGAAACAAAAAAAGAGCTAATCTCAAAATCACACTAGCTCTTCATTCATTCAAACTCCTTCACACTTCACTCTCTATAAAATAATAAAGGAGGTGATAACGTGAAACATATTAAATTAAAATTCAATCCTGTGGTTCGTATTGAAAGCAATCACAGTTGCGAATACTTAATTGATTTAAAAAGTTATATATACTTATTAGAAAATCGTTTTGATTCTTTTGATTTGTGTTTATAATAAACCAATTAATTTAATTTAAGAGTTTCTCTTACACTAATAATATTATAGTTGTTTTTAAGTTGTTTGTCAACTATAAAAAACAAACAACAAAAAATATTAGAGTTAGAGTTCTCAAGAAAAACTCAGAGGAGAAAAAAATGAAAAATACAGTAAAAAATTCGGCAAATATGGGTAAAGATAATAAAGTGGTATTTTTGTCTAACTATTATGTTAGCGAAAATAAAGAAGATGGAGACGAATATAAACTATTCGTAAATCTATCTAAATTTGCTAAATTGTTATCTAGAAGTAATGGTATAATTTCTTCTGCTAAATTCACATCGTTTTCAAAACAAAGTGAATTTAATGGTAAAAACAAATTGTTTATTTACTTCTGTGCAGAAAATATTGAATGGGTTGAACACCCAGCTTTATTTTCTGAAGAAGTAAAAAGTAATCCATTTAGTGGAAAAACTTTCATAGGAGTAGATTTGCTTCTACAGAAAGTTAATATCTATACTGGAGGAAAAATAAGAGAAATAAATTTCAAGGAGTTTAAAGATGTGTTATCACATCATAAACTAATTGAAGTTTATTTAACAAAGGAGGTGATACTTGGAAAAGGATATGGCAGAACCATATTTAATTTCCTAACAAAGTAAATGTTAGAGCTTACTCTTAATTGAGTAGGCTCTTTTATTTTTTCTCCGCCGGCGCATTTAAGCCTTTTCTATTTTATATATCTATATAACAAGCTCTTTCATTTTCGACACATTTGCATTAAATAAAAAAATTTAAAGGAGGTGATGTCAAATGTTGTCAGTTAATAAATTAAATCAAAAATCAAGAAAGAACGGAGGTATAGAAGTTATTTGTGAACTATCAAATGGAATAGTTCAAAGAAGTCTATTTAAATATCAAGGAGAAAACGTTTTCTTCTTGATATTCAATCAAAAAATAGTATTAAAACAAGATTATTTCGAAAGTGAAGAAGGAAAGGAATTCCTTTATTCATTGGCTAAAAAGGAATTGCAAGAATTGGAATAAAAATATTGAGTCTAGATTCTTATGAGTCTAGGCTCATTATTTTTTTATATTTTGTTCTATTCAAGCCTTTTCTAATATTTATAAATATAATTAAAGCTCTTGCTTTTTCGATGGTCACAGACCAAATAAAACGGGAGTTGCACTTGACTTCCATAAGAGCAATAAGTGCAGCTAGTTTAACTAGCAAAAATAGGAGGAACAATGAAAAGTATTAATGTAGTTGTAGGTTTAGGAACAGAAATAGCAAAGGAACTTGATAATAAAGTTTCTGTAATGTTAACAAGACTGGAGCTTGCTTGCAAGAATCACGAGCAAGAAATCTGGAAACGTGTTAAATCAACAGTTATAGCTATTCTTTTGAAAAGTGCAGTTGAATCTTTAACAGATAATACAATTGTTAACGCTATAGCAGATACAGTTGTAATGTATAATATCTTCAAAGATGTTATGTTAGTTAAAAAGATTCTGAATGAGGCAGAATCTTTTGATGAGAATAAGATAAAGGCTGAAATTGAAAGATTGTCAGCTATAGAGTTTGACTTAGAGTTCTGATAAAAATGAGTCTGGGAGAAATCCTGGACTCATTTTTTTATTTTATCATTTCTTTAAAGCCTCTTCTAATTATTATATAGATATAATAAACTCTTGTATCGTCGAAACAAAAAAAGAGCTAATTCAAATCAAACTAGCTCTTCAAATAATCAACCTCACTCAATTCACTCACCATATTATTATAAAAGGAGGTGATATCATGAACATAAACTCTTATTATATATTAGTTTCTATGTATAACGGCGCTCATGTTGTTATGCTAAAAGAAGAATATGAATATCTTAAAAGAAATCATTTTGATTCTTTTGATATAGTTCTTTAAAAGTAACTAATAAATAATTATGAGTATTTGTTCTCATACACTAATTTATTATAGCATTGATAAGTTAATCTTGTCAATGCTATTTTTATTTTCTCTGTTGTTTCATACAAGCCTTTTCTAATTTATATATAAAAATAAACATCCGGCCGAAAAACCAAGACAAGCGACGCCGTGGCTTGTTACTTGTTTCTCAGCCAGCAACGCAAAAAAGCTTTGCATTGCTTAGCCCAAAACAGAAAAAGAACCTAAACTCTTGTTCCTTTGATACAAATCAAAGGGGTTCTGACTTATCCCCTCTAGAGCAAAAGTCTGTTAAATAAAGGAGGAAAATTATGAAATCATTAGGTGTAGTAGGTGGAGTGGCACAAGAAGTTGTGCAAGGATTGGATAGAGAATTAGCATCTGAAATAGCTAAGGTTTACTTAGCTGTTAAAGAGGACAAAGAGATTTTAATTAAGAGACTAAAGTCTCTTGCATTCAGTGTAGGTTTAAAAGCAGTTGCCAGTCAGTTGACTGACAACAGCATCGTGGATACAATTACAGATATCCACGTTTGTTATAATCTTTTTAAGCTTGCAATGCAAGCTAACAAGACTTGGAAGAAAAGCCAAGGATACGACAACGATGTCGTATCCAAAGAAGTTGAGAGACTTAATGCATTAGAATTTGAACTAGACTTTTAAGTCTAGTTCAAGTTCTGAATAAGATGAGCTAAGCTTAATAGGCTTAGCTCTTTTTATTTTTTTCTTAATAACAAGAGTTTAAAAACAAAAAACAAAAAAAGAATTAAACTCTTGTATTTTTGATAAAAATAAAGGGGTTTCTCATATACCTCTATAGAGCAAGTATGAGTTAATTTAAGGGAGGTTTTTATGTTTTTAGGTTATTCAGTAGTTGTAGAGTTAAAAGGTTTAAAAGCAATGTGGTTTTCAGCATCTAATCTTGTAGAGGCTGAAAAAATAGCTTCAAGTTATGAAGAGCTTGGAGCTTACACACAAATAGTTAAAGAGTTCTAGCTTTAAAGTCCTGGGTAAGACTATAAACTACCCAAATTTATATTTTTTTTAAAGGAGGCGAACGCAAATGAGTTTCAAAGTTGTGGTTGTTGAAAATGGTAAAAATAAAGTTACTAATAATTGTTCTTTAGAAACAGCCAAAGAACTTATTCACTTTTTTGATAGCATAGGCTATGACGCTTATGCTGTTCCTGAATTATAATTTTTAGACCTAGATAAGTCTTTAAACTGTCTAAACTTTTAAAATAAAGGTAGTTAGCCCTATACTACCAAATTTAAGAGCAAATAGGGTTTTGAAAGAGGAGGAAAAAATGGCTAAATATGATATTAACTGAAATACTTGCAAATTAGATGAAAACGGGATTTTTGTGCTTAAATGTGCACAAGAAATAAACGCTGGTTTTACCAGCACTGGTGACTTTTTAAGTCCTAAGTGGCATAGTGAATTAAAACTCCACGACAAACAACGTGGAATTAATAAGTTCCACGCTAAATATGAAAAGAAAGTTAGAGAGGAGCTTAAAAAGATTATCTCTAAATTCGATAAAAAGGTAAACTCAATTTATTGGGTTTCACCTAATACAGATAATAAAATTAAGTCTCCATATTTAGGGAGAATTTACAGTTTTGCAAGAGATGATCATGGAAAGTTCTATGATTGTCTATTAGCAGACAATATGAGTTATAAAAAATTCTATAAACTTTTAAGAGAGATGATGAGTAATTCTCATCGTCTTCTTGAAGTTAAAGATGATTATTTTGAGGATGAAATAAATATAATATTTCTTCCTCAAGGATATAAAACTATTAAGGGTGGTTTCATCATCCTTAATGACAACTCAGTATTCAATTATAATGAATGCTATTGGTTCTGGGGTGATGAGGCTAAAATCCTCCTAGAACAATTAAATAAAGGCTACCGTTACGACGGTTGCCAAGAATTTTTGAACGACTTTATTTATGATGAACAAGATTATGAATAAAGTCATTTAGTCCTGAGCAAGACTTAAAAAGGCTCAACTAAAAAATTATAAAAGAGGTTGCCTTATACCTCTTCGAAGAAAATAAGATTTTATAATTTTAGGAGGTTTATTATGAGAAAAGAAAGAGTTGAAAGAATAATGAAGACTGTAGTACCTGAACTTTTAAAAGAGTTCACTACTGAAAATTATACTAGAACTCCTGGGGTAAACTCAGGAGCTTATGGTTTTAACCTTTGGGATAGAAAAAAATCTATTCAAGGAAAGTCTTTTGAAGACAGGTTCCTTGAAAACTTGGAAGTTGAACTTAACAAAATTGAAGACCACTACCCATTGTTAGAAAGAATTGTTGTTGCTTACAATAATTCTTTACTTAAAGATTAATTGTTTTAGAACTATAAGGATTTAAATTACTCTTATAGTTCTTTTTTTATTTTAAAAGGAGGAATAAAATGAATATAAAAAAAGTTATTTTTGAAAGAATAAAAGAATACGGTGTTGTCTTAGATGACAACACAGAGCTAACTTATAAAAACGGTAAAGAACTGTTCCATAAGAATTTTGATGATATAAACTTTTATGGTGTAGCCAATGACAAACTTCTAAACTATATTCAGTTTAGAAACTGGCAACACACAGGAGAATTTTTAACAAAAGGTTTAAAACCTATTAAGAATTTTTTAAATGGACTTTTTCCTTATCCATATCTTTATAAGGTATGGATGGAAGAAGATGATGAAGATTAGTTTTTTTGGAAGTTGCTAGGTTAATTCCTAGTAGCTTCCTCTTTTTTTCCCAGGGAACCATAGCTAGGTTCCCTCTTACCCTCCACGCTTAGTTAATCCCTTAGTTCCTTCTTAACTTCTACTAGTTTAAAACAGTAGGTTCTTTTATCTTTCTTCTTGGGAACCAAATGCTTAGTTTCCCCGTCCCTCCTTGCTGAGTTGTTTCTTTCCTCTTAGCCTTCCCTTAGTTGCATCTCTCTTCTTTTCTTCTTAAGAACCTATGGTTCCTAAAACCTCCTTTACCTTGGTGAAACCATTGCATAGGTTTCCCCCTTCCCCTTCCACGCTGAGTTTGCTTCTTATGTTCTTCTATGCCTCTATTAGCTTCTACTAAAAAACCCTGAGTTAACATTAAAGCATTCTCCAGGGTTTGCTAATTAAAAAAAGACCTGTTTTCATTAAAGCACAAACAGCAAACACAAAACAGAAAAAACATCAAACTCTTGTTTTGCTAGATTAATATGAGTGATATAATTATATGGCTCACTTGTTTAAAACGCGTTAAACGAGCTCTCAGAGCTTCGCCTTTTTGAGTGGCGATAATATGTGTTGTTGAGATATATGATTTTAGCTTAGAATATTTTGTTTACTCTTATGTGTTTAGTTAAGTTATATGCTTAGTAGTATAGATATGTGTAAAATATTTTCTCTATAGTATAGTCTAAGAAAACTAGTTTTTATAAACTATGTTTTTTATGGTTAGGATAGTATAGGGTGTTATTTTATTTTGATACTACACTGGGGGTTAAACTAGTACGACTATGCATAAAATCGCGTGTTAATTTTTTTGGTATTTTTAGCATAGGTGTTATTTTATTTTTTAGCATATACACCTTGTTAGTATGTTTATCTAGCTTAAAATAAGCTTAACTCCAGAACTTATCTTGCGTTGTGCTAGTTTTGCTTGTATTATATGCTTAATAGGCTTAATTAGTTTGATTATCAAAGTAATGATTTTAGAGGTTGAGTTCAGTCTCTTTTATAAGTCTTGGTTTTAACTCAAAATTAATTTTTCTTTTAATACCAAGGATTTATATTTTTTGAACTTTGTACTCCAACGGGGGTAAAAAGTGACACCCATCTCTTATCAGAGATAAAAAAGTCATTAGTTTGATACTCAAAGTAATAATTAGTTTTTCCTTTAGTATCAATGGTTTGTGTATTTTTTTGGTTTTTACTAGTTTTAACTTTTTCGCTGGCGGAGAAAAGTGTCTCTTTGACACCCAGTTCAGATAGAAATGTGTTTTAACTTAAACAAGTCTTGATTGGTGATAAAACAAAGCAAAGTCTGATGAGTTCTAGCTTTGAATTAATTTCTGTATTTTTAAGTGTCGTTTTGACCCCCAGTAAAGTATAAAAGTATTTGTATTATGCTTTGACTTAAAAACAGAAAACAGTAAACAAAGAGCCTAAAACTCTTGCTTTGCTAGTGTTTTTGTTAAAACTGGTGTTATGTTTTACCCCAGTCTAGAGTTAAAAGGAGGATGTTATGAAATTTAAATCTTGTGAAGTAATCGAGTGTGCTATGTTTGAGGATAAAGACTTATGCGAGTTATATGTTGAAAAGCAGAAAACTTGCGACTTTGACTTGTTTGGTTTGTTGTGTAGTGAATTAGAGTTCAACATAAGAGCCGGTGCTGTTAAAAGCAATATGGCTGAGGCTATCGGCTTTACTTGGATTTATCTAAGTATGGAAATGTGGGACTTTGATGTATACAACGTGTAGTGCTGAAATATTGGGAGGTTTAAGAGGTATGAAATTGAGTGAGATGATTGACAATAGCAGAAAGAAAAATGCTAAATATGATGAGGTTGAAGTTGCTGGGTATTACAATGCCTGGTTTTACGGTGCTTTGAACTTAAAGGCCGTAAAAGAGGGCACTGGTATTGGAGGTAGTTTTGCTAACTGGTTGCTTGAAATGGCCAGAATTGCGGGAGTTGATATGGTTCAAGCCCGTATTCTTGGAAATAAGATACAACAGTTAGCTCTTGATAGTAAACACGACGGAGCTGGTGTGATGTCAGACGCGTTGTGGTATAAGATTTGTCAGTTGAAAAAATTCAAGGGTAGTCCAATACAGCTAGAAATGGCTATTTGTGACATCTTGAATGATGTGAATGAAGTTGTAGTTCCTGAAAACGATTGGGAATAAAGGGATTTTTCATATGGCCTAAAAGATGTCCATTTATGTACTATTATGGAGCATAAGTGGACGATTATAGGCTGTTTGATTATGTTTTAATATGTGATATATGATATGGGAGGTAATGTTTATGTTATATGCGAAATACAATAAAGGTTTAAATAAATTATTTAGTTTTTATGGAAAGTTAGCTAGATTTAAGAAAGTTAGAACTAGCGAGTTTCTTAAAATGATTGATGATAGAGATAAAGATTATATTATGTCTGTTATTGATTTATCTGAAGATTGGGTTACTGGAGATATAATAGTTAATAAGAAAGAAATGAAAGACTATTATGGATTTGATAATTTATTATATAAAATTGGATATAGTGAAGACAATGATAAAAGTTTTGGTAATAAAAGAGTGTTTTATCATTGTAGTAGCGAAATAGTTAAAAAATATAATAGTGCTGTTCTTAGAAAAAATATGGAAATACATTCTAGAGAAGACGCTGAATATTTAGAAGAATTAAAAGCTAAAAAACTTGCTGAAAAAGAAAGACAAGAAGATAAAGAATGGATTTCTTGGCAAAAAGATTTATATTTTAAAGATTAATTTTGTTTTAAAACAGAAAACAAGGGTATTTTTAAACTCTTGTTTTTCTGTTATGTTTGATATTATTTAAATAAAAAGGAGAGTGTTTTTATATGAAAAACTTATTTAAGACTGAAGAGTTAATGGCTATGGGGTTTATTAAGAGAATATTAAGAGAAGATAAAGCATTACTTGGAAGAGTAATGGTTTTATCTGAAAGAAAGTCTTTTATCAGAGGAGTGAGAGCTCTGATTGCTTGTGTATATGCTAGTAATAGTGATGTTAGAGACGTTAAAGAGTTTTTTGAAACAGCTCTTTATTGTCGTGAGGAGGCTGTTAAGAATGAGTATAAGATTTGATAACTTTGTTATGGTGTTTTGTAAGAGTAGCAAAGAGAGAAATGTGGTATTTATTAATATCTATTTTAAAAGTATTCGGGATAAAAGCTACTATATGATTGATGACCTATGTAAGTTGTTGTGCAATGTAGGTTATGATTGTGAAATTGGTTTTTATCAGGGACATAAGCTCTTGCATATAATATTCAAAGAGAAAGAGAAATTGGAGTTGTCTTTGAGTAAATACGCTTATAACTATTACTATAAAACTGTTGCTGGTGAAATAAAGGACTTACTGTTAGAGTATCTCTATGGAGAATACTTTAATGTTGCTTTATTTGATTGTTTTGATAGTGCTTGGCTTTTGTCTTTAAATGTATCATATAGTTTATTAGATTTTTCTGAGACTATGCATAATGATACATATCAAGGAAGTGTGTTTTATAGGCGTAGAGAGAAGTATGAAGTGAAAGCATTGCTTCGTAAGTCTCTTGCTATAGCAAAAGTTAAGAGAAGAGGTAAAACTCTTAAGATTTTTAATAATGCTATTAATAATCCATATATAATGTGGATAGATATTGATATGTATATGGATTGTGTTGTAGAAGTATGTAAAGAACTTAATATTGATTATGTATTAGCTTAAGTTCTTTTTTTATTATGTTTAATTTTTTGAGGAGGTTGTATATATGTCTAATAATGTTAATGTTTTGAATGATGTTCAAGTGGAACTTTTGAAGAGTTGTGTAAAAGTGGCTAGATTGAGAAAGGCTCACAAGGGATATAGATTTCTTGGTGAGGGAGAACTTTATAAGAAATTCAGTAAGGAACTTAGAATTCTTGCACATCCAGTATGTATTACTGGAGTTAATCGTGACTTTGATATGGCTAAAGAAACAGAGTTTTCTTATAGTCCTGTTGAAATGACTGAAGAAGAATTAGAGTTATTGAAAGGAGAACTTGCTGAAGATACACTTGGTGAAGATGACAAAGATAAATTGTTATCTAGAAAAGTGGTTAGCAAAGCTCAGGTTGATATGTTTAAGAGTGAATTTGAAATGGCTGTATCTGAATATAACTTAGAAGTAGAGGAAATGACTTTACTTCAAAGAGTTAGTGGTACAAAACTATTAGTTAAATTCTCTTCAAATGAAGAGTTGTGTTCTTTCAGTATGGAGTTACCATTTATTGATAAAGTTCTTTCTTGTAAAGTAAATGGTAATCTTTATAGTATGGCTTATATGCCATTAAACCTTATTGAGTATGCTAATGGTACTGATGAGGTTTTAAAGCTAGTGCATCCATACCAATTCTTAATTAAACAAGGATTGATGACTAGTGCTAAGAAAAGTTACTCTAAAGACTTCTTTATTGGTATGATGAAAAGAAGTCAAGGCGGTTTAATTAAGGCAGTTCAATCTAACATAACACGTACTCTTCGTAATGCTAAAGAATATAGCTGGAGTGAAGTGAACAAAACTCCAATTATGTGGGTTGATAGTAATAAAAGTGAAGTAGGTAAGTTCTTATTAGAAAATAACATTCAAATGGACTTATCTTATGCTGAACTTGTATCAGTACACGGAATTAAGGGTATTGATATTATAACTGGTTCTACTAGTGCTCCAGGAAAAAGATGTAAGGTTGCTAAGAACTATTACATCAGAAAGAATAATGGTGTATTCGAAATGGTAAAGAACGAAAGTTCTACTGAAGAAATCTTTGATGTAGCTAATGTTATTAAATCTAGTATTTACCCTTGTTTCATAAAAACAAGTGCTAAACGTGATAACAGTGCAACAATTAAAGATACTTGTGATTTAGTTAGCCCATTTCAATATAAAAAGAGATTTACTGTTAAAGGGTAAGTCTCTTGGTTTGTTTGGTTTGTTGTGTTTTATATTTTAAATGTGTTAATATTTGAGGAGGTATTGCATATGAATTCAAACTTTTTATTTCAGGACTTAAGATTTGGAAAAGGAGGGTTGTTAGCTTCTGAATGTAATAAACTTAAGTTGAAAGCTTCAGAGAACTGGAGTGAATTTGATGTTAACATCTTAAAGAGTTTTCCACAAGGAGAACTTTCTAAGTTGCAAGAAAAATTCTTGCTTAGCAAGAGATGTTTAAAAATTGTTAACCACGAGGGAGAGACTAGTATAATAGCTGTCCCACACGGTGAAATCAGCTTTTCGCGTAAGTTATGTGAATTAGCTGGATTGTATTATGACTTGGTTAAACTAGAAGATGAAAAAGCTAAAGAAAAAGCTTTTGAAAATTTCTACACTAAATTGTATATCTTAAGATTGGACATCGCTAAAAGATTGTTCTCTAAGAGATTTTCTAAGAAATTCCTATTTCACTTTGAGGGAATTTCTGGAGTTGCTTTAACTCACTCACGTGGCATTGATGAAATATTAGTACCAGAATGGAGTGGGTTAAAGATAGGGGATTACGTTATGGTAACACGTGACCCTATACAAAATATTGTGGTAGTGTTGAAAGTAGTGGGATTTACTCCTAATCAAATAAGAGTAAGTCCTGATATGCTTGACAGATATCTAGCTGGTGATTGTGACGGTGATAAAATACAAATCATAAAACTAGAAGATATCTATTCTAAGAACAGTAAGTACTTTACTAGAACTTATGAAGAGTTCTATGATGAATGTATGAAGTTAATCCCTGGTGATAGCTTCGGATTTACTGAAATGCTTAATGAAAACATATAAACAGAAAGACAGGAGCTTTAAACTCTTGTTTTTCTGAAAGGAGAATAGATTATGTATAGATTATATGTGGAAGATATTTGCCTTTGTATTGGTAGTCTTGCTGATTGCGACAAGTATATCAGAAAGAATATGTGTACTGGTTATTATTTAGTTAAAGAAAAAGGAGATGATATTATGAGAAAGCAAGTACAAAAATTTTGGAAGTTAGATTGGGAACAAGAAGATAAAATGGAAAGCCTAATGATACTTGGTTATTTAACATTTGAAGATTATAAAACACAAAGCACTGTTTATTACGATGTCAACAATGACTGTATTCCTGTAAATGAAAACATAATTAAAAATGGTGCTAGAAATCTATCTGGAGATTACTTTTATGGTACAAAAGAGCAGTTTACAAGATTTTTAAATTATAAATTATAGTTTTGTTTAGACCCAGACAAGTCTATAAACTGTCTTTTTTGCTTATTTTATATTTTTGTTTAATTTAAAAAAGGAGAGTGTTATTTATGAGAATGGTAAGAATGCACGACGGAGTTGTGCTTATTGAGGCTTGTAATCAAAAAGAAAAAGAAGTATTAGCTGAATTAATATTTAGTGGATTTTTTAAAGGAATTGATTTTGCACTTATTGAATATCATTTTATGTTAAAACCTATTGTAGATATAGAAGTTATTGAAAAATGGTTAGTTGAACAATTAGGTTATGAAGTTGAACCACTATTTGAGTTCTAGTTTGTATTGTTTTAGAACAGTTTTTATTTCGTTTTTGGCGTGATTTTCTCCGCCGGCGGAATAAATTCTGTTTTCCATTGGTATTAAAGAAAAAATATTTTTGTTAATTTTATGTTTTTTAAGGCTAAACTCTTGTTTTATTGTTAAAAATGGTTTTAGCCTTATTTTATTGTGTATTATATTTATTATAGTATGTTATCAGAACATACTGATTAAAAAAGGAGTGATGTTTTATGAAATACGGTTTATATGTAACTGAATGTAACATTTGGACTAATGATGACCTTTACTTTATCGGGACATATGATGAATGCTATGCATATGCTGAAAAATGGCATCATCTTGGTTATTGTTACATTGAGCCACTAGAAGATTAATTTCTTTTAGTGGTTGTATGTTTATATTGTTATTGTTACTAATTATTTAAATAAAAAGAGGAGAGTGTTATATATGACTTTAACAGATAAATTAAATCAAGTGGTAATTCCTTCATTAGTTGTAAAATGTGACTTATGGGGGGTAGAACTTGAGCAATATGGTATCTACCCTAACGCAGTTGATAGCTTTGTAGTATCTAATGGATTTATTAATAAGAGTGAAACTCTTGTTGATAATGAAACTAACGAACTAAGAGTAGCTTCTCTTGGTTCTAAAATGATTGGAAGTTATAGAGATAAAGGCTCTATAACTGGAATAGTGGAAGATAGATACACAATTATGTGTGCTATGGTATTTGATGTTGAAAGTGAAAAAGACAATTTCACTAAGTTCTTAAGAAGTATCAGAACTAAACATAAAGTATTTGGAAATAAAGCTGGTGACAAATGGCAAGTTTGTTTTGAGCCAGATGTTATAGCTGGTACTTCTTGTTCAAGAGATAATGTTAATGCTCTGTTAATCGACGGATTAATGGAGTTAGATTGCATTATTGAAGATAAAGAAATCTCTTTAACTGTTGAAGAAATTGCTAAGTTAAAAATAGAAGACTTAGCAGAAACTAGAAAGAGAGATTGGGAATTGTTTATCATAGATAATGAAACTGGTGAAAAAGTGCATAGCTTTGGAGAACATTTGGTAATATTCGAGTACTTTTTCTGGCAACCAATGCACGATAATAATGGGTATATAAAGCCAAAAACAATTAACTGTTTGTATCACCAAGCAGTTGACGGGTTCCAGATTTATATGCCTTCAGTTTACGAGGCTATCCAAAACAGTGTTGATTATAATAGTGTTAAGGAAGATATGTTATGCTTAGGTGTTGACTTCTTCAAGGATTATCAAGCTGATAGATTTTCTAAAGAAGAGATTGAGGCTTTTCTTAATCCTGAAAGTGCTGATTGGAATTAATTTGTTTAAAATATAAAGGAGAGTGTTTGTATGAATAATAATATAAAACTTTATGCTGTAGTTAATGGATTTGAAAGTAGAATATTTGACAACTGGGACGATTGTTCTAATTTTGTCAAAGGAAAATCTGGAATTAAATATAAGAAATTTGCTTCTGAGCAAGAGGCAAATGCTTGGATAATTGAAAATATAACTGTTAAAACTAACTTTGAAGAAGTTGCAAAAAAAGTTAATGACCCAAGTGTTATATACTTTGACGCTGGTACTGGCAGAGGTATCGGTGTTGAAGTAAGAGTTACTGATAGTTTAGGTAATAGCTTAATTAATAAGATTGCTAGTAATAGTAGTTTTATTGATTTATGTAACAGATATGGTTTTATCGTTAATGACTTTGGTAATGTACAACTACCAAAGAATTTCACTAACAACTACGGTGAGGCATTAGGTTGTATATTAGCTTATAAAATAGCTAAATTAATGCCAGAAGTAAAGACTATACTTGGTGATAGCGAACTTGTCATCAAGTATTGGAGTAATGGAACTATTAAAGTTAAGAATGAAAATACTGTAAAGATGTTGAAGTTCTTAACTGATTTAAGAGCTAGTAGTGATTTAGAATTAAAATGGATACCAGGTTCAGCTAATATGGCTGATTTAGGTTTCCATAAGGACTAATTTATATTTTATATTATTTTAAATTAAAAAGGAGTGATAATATGAGTAAGAAAAAATTAAGAAGAGCAATGAAAAATTTAAGAGATATTTTAGTAGATTTAGATGTTCCTAGTGCTTTGGATTATAAGGATATGAATAGTTATCAATTAATGAAAAACAAAGATACACTTTTATACAATTTAGATAACTATTTGTTAGATTTAGACCTAAGTGGAGTTACACTTAGTAACAAGCAAATAATTGATATAAACTATGCACTGGACGGAGTTGATAAATATGTCTCTTAGAGGAATTATGTATGTTTTATTTGGTATTCTTGCTTGGGGTGTTTTAACAGCACCACAAGTTACTTTCCTACCAGCAGTTGTAGTAGGAATAATTATATATATTATTTTTAAACTATTAGGAGGTGACAAAGAATGAAAGATACTGGTTGTCTATCTTTTCTAATACTATTAGCTATTGTATGTTTTCTAATTCAACAATTTGGATTAGGAACTGTATTACTTGGTATATTTTTATTATGCTTGGTTTGTTAAGGGGAGGTTTATGCTTTTAGACAAGTTTGGCTTATTCTTAGTTTTAGTTTGGCTTAGTTGTGTTATTTCTCATTTTGCTTAGGAGTGTGATTATATGAAAAAACTTGATATTTTTGGTTTTGCTTGTATTTTCTTATTCTGTTCTTATTCTATATTGATTTACTTAGTTTAGAGGAGGGTTTATCCCTTCTCTCTTTTTTTTTTACCTACTCACTCACTCACTTTTCTCTCTGTTCACTTAACTTACACTTAGTTCACTCTTAGTTCTTCTATTTTTTTTAAAACAAATAGTAGTCTTTCTTCTCCTTCGCCCTTGGCATACGTCGAAGAAAGCTTTGTTTCGTCTCACGTTTCTTTTCTCCCTTCGCCTTTGGCATCCAGTCGGAAACGTTCGACAGCTTCGTGCTTATCTTCGCTCCGTCTTTGACATCCGCTTCAGGCACTCAGCATTGGAACGCTCTATGAATATTTATTCTTTTTTCTTTTTTTATTTTTTTGTTTTTTTAGTTTTTAAAAAAAATAATTAAATAAATAAAGCACAAGTTCTCCCAATTCTTGTGATGAAAGAATAAATAGAATTATACGTGCGTGCGTATAATAAGATGCTTTACTGAAACTAGGGGGTAACCTTAGTAACATTAAAGCACACGTAATTGGGTGCGTTGATTTACGATAAGGCGATGTCGTATAATAAAAGCAGTCGCCGTTGACCGAAGTGGGTTCTTGCTGTCTGTCCCCATATACAGACAGTAGCTTTCTGAATTTTGGTTATTATTTATTTTATTGATATAGAGAAAGGTAGGTGTTTTAATGGCAAAGAAGTTAACAGCAGGAAATTTATTAGGTGCATTAGGAAGTAAAACTCTTGATGACGCTAGTAAGTTAGGTGCAAAGGTTGTAGTTGCAACCACAAAGACTCTTAAGGATTTGAAAACTGAGACCAAGTTAGCAATAACTGGTGTAGGTTTGAGTATTGCAAGCAATATGTTAGATTTGGACAATCCAGCTGGAGCTGTCGGACTTGGAGCTGTCGGTTTAGACGCTTGGGTAGGCAAAGCTGGTGAACTAATGACTTATGGTGCTGGAGCATCGGCACTATATAAGTTTGGAAAGAATCTAGCCAAAGAATTAGAGAAAGATTATTCTGATGAAGAATTAATTGCAGAACTTGGCATAGGAGACTATGTTGAGGATGAAGAAGATGAAACTGAAGAATAATTAGTGTTATTAGTATTTTAAGGTGCATAGACACCTTGGTAGAACTGTACCGTTTGGATTATATTAAATTAAATTAAAATTAAAAAAAGGATAAGGTGATTTTAGTATGGAAAAAAAAATATTTGGTGTTAATTACAAGGAATATAATGGAACTGTAAATATGATAAACAGAATTTTAGCAAGTGGTAATACAGCAAGTGCTAAACAATATGAAGATAAATTAGTTGAAATGACAAAAGATTTTGGGGTTATGGACCCTAAAATGGTTGCTAGACTTAATTATTTAAGAACATCTAAGCAAACTGATTCTGAAGAATTTGCTGAGTTAGTTACTTTAGAAAAAAATGCTTATGTTACATTTTATCAAAATATGGGTTCTAAAGTTAAAGATTATATTAAAGGTATAATCGGAGACGGAAAGACACTTAAGTTAAATAGAAGAGAAAAAGTTAGAACTTTATATAACGGTACTAAAGTTTCTCAACCTTGGAACGGAAGTCAATTGATGAGTGGTATTAGATTTTTCGAATACCCAGTTGTTGACTATTCTGAAGAAGATATCAAAGCATATTTAGACGGTGAAAGAAAGACTATAATGTCTTCTAATTCTTGTGTTGCAGTGGTTGTTTCTACTGAAGAAAATGAAATTACTCTTGAACCATTAGTTAGAGTAAGATTCTTTAGTTTATGCTATGATGCAGTTGATAAGAAGTTCAACACACACGAATGGCTTGTAACATTCGATGTGATTCCAGCTCCTAGCAAAGAACAAGTAGAAAATGCTGATGCAGATATTGAAACAGCATTAGAAGATTGGGCATAATAAATAAGGGTACAGGTGTTTTTACATCTGTACCCAATTTTTATTCTAATTGTACCCTTAATTCCCTCACTCTCAAATTAAGGGTACGTGGAAATTTCTTCTTCCACATAATTAGAACCGATGTGAGTTTACCTCCTCATCTCACGTCGGTTCAACCTCCTCTTAAAGGTACGATTAGAATAAAAATGTTTGTTTTTATTGTTATATGTTTAAGTTAGCCCACCTCCTCTGGCTTAAACTAGGGTATACTATAAGCACCTCCTCTTATGGTATACCCGATACCTCCTTAAATATATAATTATAGAAACAAAAAAAATAACAAAAAATAAAAACTTGAAAGGAAAGTGATTTTAATGAAGAAAATGTTATTCATTGATGAAATTGAAAAAAATAGTTTTGAGGAATGTCTTGAGTTACAGGACAGATTCCTGATAAATGATAAAGAAGACATTTTCTTCTTTAGAATTGCAAAAATCTCCGACGGTAGATTTATTCTTAAAGTCTACCAAGAAGATTTAAGATGATATTAGCCCTAGCTTGACTACTATTTCTACCTCCTTTGGAATAGTAGTCGAGCTAGATTTTTTTTTAAGGCACCCCTTTTCTATTTAGAAAAGCGATTGGTGCACGTGGGATAGGAGTATTTGTTTTTTTAAAAATTATACACATTCACACAAGCACAAATGCTGGAAAGGAAAAAGGGTGAATAAATGAGTTATTTTGAAAAATTAAAAGATAAAGATGCTGAAAAGTTAAAAATATTATTAGGTGAATTTAAAACTTGGCTAAGTATTAATTGCAAAATAGAAAACAATAATATTTTTAAATACGGTATAAACACTGAGTTTGAAGATAAAATAATTTATTATTTTGGAAAAAAGAAAGTTACTTTTTTAGCTGAAAGTAAAAGTAAGCGTACAACTTTCACTAAAGTAATGGATTACGCTACAGCAGTTAATAAAATAAAACCTTTATTATTTAAAGTATTTATTAGATTGAAAGGCTTTAAGAGTGCCAATTTAGACAACAGATTAAGAACATTTAGTTTTGCTATAACTAAAAATAAAAATGTATTTCCAAATGCTTATAAATATGTCTTAGATTTAAAAACTGGTAAATTTATTTTTTTATTAAATCCAAAATATGCTGAAACATATGGACAGTTAATGAAAGAATATTTTAAAAACAAGTTCAAAGAATTTGCAAATGAAGAATTAGAATATGTATACAATGGACGTTTAGATTCTATGGTTATATTTAAAAATAAAGATATAGTTATAATGAATACGCCTTATTCAAAAAAAATTATATCTATTCATAAAAACATTAAAGCACAGAATATAAGAAATGTTTACAGAGAAATAATAGAAAATAAAAAAAGTATTGTTGATATAGGTATACACCTTAAAGATGCGGTATATATGAGAACTGAAGAAAAATATTATTTCTTTTTTAAAGATAAAATTTATAAAAAAAGTACTAAAGAATTATCTAATGTAAGAGTATTTAAAAATGGAATAAACTTTGATTACTATGATGGTACTAATTGTTTTTATGATTTTAAAAAAGAAAAAGAGTTTTTATTATCCTAAATTTATCAAATACTTCTGGCGCGCTGGATTTCTGGTCACCTTCTTGCTCTATCTGATCTTAACCGCTAGTTTGTTTATCTAATACTGAAAAGAGGCTGGGACAAAAGTCCTAGCCTCTCAATTA
>ERZ772961.2-NODE-2-length-193259-cov-5.699525_pt1 | contig 193259 bp, 160 predicted proteins | sample MGYA00580677_ERZ772961 | MGnify/ENA primary metagenome ERZ772961 (study PRJEB29015, sample SAMEA2738088) | human oral metagenome | biome: human oral; feature: human-associated habitat; material: saliva | place: China | collected 2227 ... | reverse complement strand
TCGCGAATACTTTCCGAAAGGAACCGATCTTTCAAAGTACAGCGATGAATATATATAAAGCAAAGTGGATGAATTAAACAGACGACCTCGAAAATGCTTAGGCTACTAACTCATTATGAGATTTATTATTCAGCCTCGTTGTACTTGACTAGACAATTCAAGATTGAGAAAAACACTCCTTCACTTAAAGGTGCTTTGCCAGATAATTACTATTCCCAATTGCATATTGACACATCAAAGCCTGTTTCTCTGCGACGACAAAGCCTATGACTAGAGCATCTCTACATGACCTTGTAAATTGCTATAATACAAGTGTAATTCAGGACAAAATATCCACATATGGTAAGTATGAGAACTCAAATGGAAGATGGAGATGCTTTACACAGGAAGAAGTAGCCAGCATTGTTATGATACCGTCAAGGATCTCGATAATGTCATTCATGAATTTGTATATATCTGGTACAATCAGATAAGAACTCATTCATGGAATAGATAACGTACACCTTGTGAGATGTGATTAAGATATAAATAATTAAGCAGTGGTGTTACAAAAAAGGTTGATCACTACAAGATAAAAAATATACTTGAGAGGATTGAAGGTTGCAGAATATTAATGAACTTATTAGGGTTATAAAAGGCATGAATTTTGATGGCGTAATAAACGACAAGGAAGTAGTGCGTCTTCAATCCTGGCTAGATAAGAATAGAAATTTGGCATATGACAAACGTCAAATGGAATTAATAATGATGATTGATGCAGTTCTTGAAGATTACGTGATTGACGAGGCTGAAAAACAATTGATACTATCGATCTGTGAAGAGTTTTTGCAGGAAACAGGAGATAATACCTCACGCATTTATGAACTTAATGGAATTATTGAGGGAGTTGTATGTGACGGAGAAGTTAATGTGGCAGAAATTCTGCGTCTTAAAGAGTGGATGGATTTGTATGGGGAAAGCATCCGAGAACATAAGTCAAGTGCCGAATTATGTAAGGTAATCGATGATATTTTAGAAGATGGTTTTATAACCAAAGAAGAACAAGATGAGCTTCTTGATATGCTCAATAATAGAATCAGAAATGCTCAGTTTGAAACAAAACTTTCTTATTTGTGTAAACTTGTAAAAGATAAGAAAAATATAGGTACTGATTTGATTGACATATTAAACGATGAATCTGCTATGAATGCGATACATAGTAGAGCTGAAAGTAATCTTATACAGGCTGTAAGTTCATATAGTGGTTATTGTAAGAATCAAGAAATTATTATAGTTTCATTGGTTCTTATTGCTATGCTTGAATATGATGGGAATTATTATGACAGCGTACGGACTACATATAGTGATTTATATTCAAGATACTCAGAGCAGAAGGTAGAGGGTAAAATTCGCTCAATTCTTAGCAAGTATAAAAAACAATCAGATTCAGGTAGTAGAAGCAGAATCATTAATGTTGCATTGGAAAATGCCATTGTTCCACAAACATTTCTATCTGCGTTCTTTGAGTTTATTTTCGATATTTATAAGTTGAATTTTGAATATGATATTCCTGAAGAACCTTACGAGGATTTTAAGTTTGTATTTGAAGGCTTACGCAATAGTATGCCTTCTGATGGAGATGATATTTCCATTAATGTTACTCAGAAAACATATAAATTAATAGCGACAACGAAGAAGTTAATGAGTCGTGAAGATGGATTAGATGCTGTTATCAAACTTAGCATCATTATTGTTAAGCTGATAGATAGACGATTCTGGGATAAGGAAGTTAAGATATTTAATCCATACCTAAAAGCCGGTTATGATGGATGGGAGAAAACGTTAAAAGAAAGTGCAAGGGGAGGCTACGAGCGAAAGAAGAGTGATTCAGAATTAAGATCGCGCTGGGAACCTAAGTTTCTTATGCAAAATAATTCAGTGTATCTTAATACACCTTCGCATAGAGTAAAGTCACAATATAATTACAGAGATATTGCTGTAGTTGTATTGAATAATGGAGAAGAGATCTATAGAAACAATAATTGTGATATACGAGAAATCATCGGTGGATATCAGGTTGATACAGAAAAAATGGAACTTTCGAAACCTTTAGGAAAGCTTACTTATAGGTTGGTGGCAGGCAGTGAAATTATCTATGACAGCAAAGATAAACTCTACCGAAATTGTATAGTTTTTAATAATGAAGGACAGGAAGTAACCAACAATACTGATTTTGAAGGAACGGTATATATAGTTTACAAAAAGGGCGAGGCTGTAATTGATAGTATTATAACAAAGGAATATTATTGTATCGGATATAAGCATGTAAGATTGGGAGATGCCATCGAAATTGGACATGATGTTTTCAACTTTTCATCTATGGCAAAGCCTGGTATTGTTGGTCAGCTATATCTGAATTGTGGAATTCAGAAAGAAAATGAAGATAAGATAATCTCTGTTTATCATGGTACTTGTTTTGTGGTATTCGAGGCAGATAATAGCTCATCTAAATTTGAAATAGATATCAATGGAAAGCCTCATAAGTTGAGTGAAATGCAATATAAAGTCACAGAGAAGGCTGGCTCAACAAAATATGTAGTTGAATTGGATTTACAAGAATCAGGAGTTTATGAAATTGAAGTCGTTCAGCTAGTTTCAGGAAGCAAAAATAGAATCTTGCAATCAGAGATGGCTTTTGATGAAGAACTTAAATATTCAAAAGAAGTAATAGATGATTCTTCTTTTAGAGTTAAAGTATCTTCCAAATTATTGCAGTACAGTATTGATACAGAAGTTTCATCAGAAGAATTTAATCCTGACTTTATTCAATTTGATTTTGCTGGTGAACATTATTCCTATTATATACCTTTTGATTTTGGTTACTATAAGTTATCAGGATGTGAATGGTGTTCTCAATCTGATGATTTATGGATAGATGACATCAATGATAGGAGCGTCCTAAGTTTATATGATTCTGAATGTGAGGGCTTTCTACTTTACACAGAGTCAGGAACATTGGCCGAAGATGATATTAAACTAGTTGATAGAGGATATTATAAACAGCTTCCAATCTCCTTTTTAACATCGTATAAAAATGGAAGAAGATATGTCACACTGGTGTTTACAGCAAATGGTAAAGTTAAATATGCTATGCGCTGTTATAACAAGTGCATTATTGACGAAGAGCAAACAGAAATATTGTGTTTTGATGATCCAAAGAAGGTCACAATTACACCAGTATTTCATGGTAAAAATAGGGTGTTCTACGAGTTGTTTGATCTGGATGGAGAAAAAATATATACAAGCGAACTGTTAGAGAGCGGTCAAACAAGCACACTTACCAATTTCAAATCTTTCCAGGAATATACTATTCAGTTCCATGAGAAAACAAAGAGTTTACAACTTCGAAAGAACATTTTGCTGTTAGAAGAACGTAGAACCTTTTATGCAAAGGAAGATTTTGTTGGACGCTCATACAAGATAATAGAGGTATATTTTGATCAAGTTATTCATGCTAAATTTGTTGAAAAACAGTGTCTTTTTAATAAATATTATTTGAAATTAACGGATGTAATTGATGCAGAGAAAGGCATCTTTAAGGGGCAGATATATAGCAAATCATATAAACGGGATTTTTTCCTTTACAATATCAATCCTGTTGATGTTGAGATTTGTAGTGATGTAATTGATGGAACGATGGATATTTATATGACTAATCAAGGTGATGGATTGCTGTTTGACCTGGAGCGCAGAGGCATTTTAAATTCTATGGAACATCCAACAGCACCAGATATTTTCTTATATACAATAAATATGACGGGAGAAGATGAATAGTGAAAAAACTGAATCCGATTGAGAGATCTCAATACATAGATGGTAAATACAAAGAATATTTGAAATCATCATTTGAATTTGGCAAGAGCCATCTTCAGAAGTTGTTTGTAGAACAACTTGAAAAGGAAAAATTATTTAAAGGTCCTTATGTTGATCTTAGTTTTCCTTTTCAAAGAGGTAAGAACTTAGAATCATTAATTGAAGAAGGCGTGGTATGTGAGTCATTTAAAAGACTAGATGATATTAATTTACTAGGCCTTTGTACTCTCACCAGGAAGAGTCCATTCGCACCATTAGAAAGGGCCATAGTGCGATTATCACGACTGGTACTGGTTCTGGTAAAACAGAAAGTTTCTTATATCCAATATTAAATGATTTGCTTTTTGATGTAGAGAAGGGAAATAAGGAAGTTGGTGTTAGAGCAATTTTCCTTTATCCAATGAATGCATTGGTAAATGATCAGATTGACCGTATTAGAAAAATTTTGATGCATTGTCCAGAGATTACATTCGGTTTCTTTACAGGTGATACCCCAGAAAAAGCCACATCGAATACAAGAAAGAAGCTATGTGAAGAAAATGATATGATCATTCCAAATAATGAGCTCGTATCTAGAGAAGAAATTCGTGAGAACCCACCACATTTACTATTTACAAACTACTCTATGTTGGAGTATTTGCTCATTCGTCCTAATGATTATGCAATCTTTGAAGAACAGAGATTACATAACTGGAAATATGTGGTATTGGATGAGGCCCATACATATAATGGTTCACTTGGTATTGAGTTATCGCTTCTTCTTAGAAGACTTACTGGATTGGCGCCTAAACGTCTGCAGTTTATTCTTACTAGTGCGACTCTGGGACAACAGGGAAAATCTGAGTCTGATATCATTAAATTTGCAAAAAACCTAACATCAGCAGAATATGAAATAGGCGACATTATTTTCTCAAAGCGAATTCCGTTACAGGAATCAGTTGCATATAGAATTGTAGGAAGTGATTATCAGGCTATAAAAGATAATATGGATTCCTTAGATGAAGTCAAAAATATTACTGCTAAATATCATAGTTACAATGCTTCAAATGTTAGAGAAGTCCTATATGAGGTGTTATCTAAGGATGAAAATGTTCATTCGTTAAGCAAACTATTAAAGTCTGGCAGTAAGGATTTTAATGTTCTTTATAATGAGTTATATGAGTATATGTCAAAGGAAGATCTGATTGCATTAATTGATATTATTAATGCAGCAGAGAAGGATGGTATTGGGTTGTTTGATCTGAAATACCATTCATTTGTGCGTCCGCTCTCTGGTGCATATATTACATATGGCAAGGAGTCTAAGCTTAGTCTTACCAAGACCAATGAAATTGATGGAATGAAGGCTTTTGAAGTAGGTAACTGTCGATACTGTAATTCTCCTTATATCATTGGAAAAATCCAACGTCGAGAAGATGATCAGATGGAATATCTTCTTCAGAATAAGGAAATAGACATATATGAAAACTATGGAAATGATCAGTATGTGAAGATTGATTATTTCCTTCTTGAAAATGCTGTAAACGAGGAAGAAGTAGATAAAGAGATACTTGAAGAATACAGCGTGTGCGCTAGGTGTGGAGAAATTCATGCAGCCGGAAATTTGAATGCAAAGAAGTGTAAATGTGGCGATGAACATAGATTTATTGCTTACCGCGTAATGCAGGAGAAAGCGAATGAAGAAGATTCTATTTACAATAACATAGCTCAGTGCCCTTGCTGCGGTCACAAAGGAAAATCTGGTGTCATAAAGGCTCTTAACATGGGTAAAGACAATGGTACTGCTCTTATTGCTCAGATATTGTATGAGGCTATTGATGAAGGAGATCAGGAAACTAAGCAGGTTAAGAAGATATCTCTTCAACCTATGAGTAAAGTTGCTGGAACTCCGAAGGAAGAAAAGGTTAAACAATACCTGACATTTTCCGATAGTCGACAGCAGGCTAGTTTCGCAGCAGTATTTTTTGACGCAAACCATGTCAGAATGCTTAGAAAGCGTTTGATCTGGGAGATGATCGTACAAAACGGATACAAGGATATGGCGGTTGATGAATTAGCTTCCTATTTGACTGAGTCCATTAAAACAAAGGATTTATTTCATAATGATATGGGCTCACACAAAAATGCGTGGGCAGCAATTCTTGCTGATTTATTAAGAGTTGATGGTGCTTATGATGGCGAAGGATTAGGACTTTACTATTTTGATTTGGATATTGACGAAATATTAAACGAATTTTCTGATGAGGATATTGAAGAGGCATTTGCACAGTACAATTGCAAGATGAATAAAGAGGAACTAAATATTCTTATGCAAGTAGTATTGGGTGTATTTAAAGTTACGCCTGCGATTAACTATATTAAATCGACACTCACTCCAGAAGAGAAAAAGGATGTTCTAGAATATAGACGTTTTAATAACTATGTAATGTTCACTTGTCCTAAAACTTCTCAGGGAATTAGAAGTTTCTTACCTGTAAAAGGTGAAGAAAATATGGTTGTTAGGTTTGTAAAGACCGTATTCGGATGCACTTCTGAGGATGCGAAAAATACACTTGAGATGATCTTTAGTTTATTAGTTCAGGCGAGCGAAGTAGCGGGTAGTGAAAAGATTCTGCATAAGCATGAAAAGAAGGATGCTTATCAGATTGATGCCAGCAGATATGTGATAAAGAATTACCGGACTTCTAAATTTTATCAGTGCAGTAAGTGTAGAAGATTAACTCCGTATAATCTTAGAGGTAAATGCACACAAGATAAGTGTACAGGTTTTTTATCTGAAGTAAACCCTGATGAGGCACTAGCAACAAACTTCTATCGAACTCAGTATAAGGAAAAGAAGATTGAAAGCATTGTAATTCAGGAGCATACAGCGCAGCTTGAAAGAAAACAGGCAAAAGCATATCAGATAGATTTTAAAAACAAGAAAATTAATATTCTTAGTTGTTCCACAACTTTTGAAATGGGTATTGATATTGGTGGACTTGAGACCGTATTTATGCGTAATGTTCCACCTACACCTGCAAATTATGTACAGAGAGCAGGGCGTGCTGGTCGAAGAAAGGATAGCGCAGCCTATATTCTTACATATTGTGGAACTGGCTCACATGACTATACATACTTCTCTGAACCAGAGAAAATGATTTCAGGTGTGATTAACCCACCTTGCTTTAATGTACTTAACAAGAAAATTATTGTAAGGCATTTAATGGCTACAAGCTTAGGATATTTCTTTAGATTAAATCCAGAAATGTTTAAAAGTTTGGAGGTATTGGTTATTAATGGTGGTACAGAAGCGTTTAAGCATTATATGCTTTCTCATCCAGAAGATCTAAATGAATATATTAACAAGAAGATCATTCCAGAAGCTCAGTATGATGAATACAGAAACTTTAAGTGGATTGATGAAATGGACGGTGAAGATGAGAAGATGGCTCATTTTGTTGAGTCCATATTAGAGATGATTAAAGAATATGAGAAGGCAAAAGAACAGGCTCTAAAAGAAGATCGTGGTTCGGATTCTGATTATTACAAAAAACAGATTGAAAATCTCAAGAAGCAGAATGTTTTGGAGTTGCTATCTAAATATTGCGTTATTCCTAAATATGGATTCCCTGTAGATGTGGTTGATCTGCAGGTGTATGAGAATGGTGTACCAGTTAATAAATATGCGATGAGCCGAGATCTTAAGGTGGCAATTTCTGAATATGCACCGGATTCTGAGGTTATCGTTGATAAGAATAAATATACTTCAAAGTATATTGCTATTAAAAAGAATGCTCCGTTTACAAAGAACTGGTTTGTTACATGTCCGACTTGCAGAAAAACTAATATTTTCTTGAGTATGGGAGATGAAGTTAAGTGTAAGTATTGCGGTCAGGATATTGGAACAGATGTAGCAGAGTATTATATCGAGCCAAGTAACGGATTTAAGAGTGGCGAAACAAAAGAAAGTACTCGTTTGAAACCTAAGAGATCATATGCTGGTGAAGTCATATATGTTGGTGGCGGAAAAACCGACGAGAAGCGATTGGTTATTGGAAACGCTATGGGTGTTGAAACCAGCACTGATGATGAACTTCTTGTAATGAACAAATCAGGATTCTTTATGTGTCCTGAATGTGGTTATAGTGACATCGTAAAGCCTGGACAAAAGAGGCCACAAATTCAGAAAACTCATAAGAACTTTAAACAGTATGATTGTGGAACTGATATTCTGGAATATATTCGTTTAGGTCATAAGTTTGAAACAGATGTGGCACGATTTACCATTCCAATGTTAGATTCCGTTGATAAAGTAAGCTTTCCACAGGCTTTGTCGTTCTTGTATGCATTCCTTGAGGGTGTAAGTATAGCATTAGGTATTGAAAGAACTGATATTGATGGTGTGTTGGAACTTAACCTAGATATGCAGAGCTATGATATTTTACTTTATGATAACGTACCTGGCGGAGCAGGATATGCAAAGAGACTTCTTAGTAAGGATGCAATTGTAAGTTCTCTTAAGGCAGGATTAGAAAAAGTAAGTAAGGAGTGTTGTGACGAGAATACTTCGTGCTATAACTGCCTTAGAAATTATTACAATCAGTCATATCATAATAAACTGGTTAGAAAACTTGCTATGGATGTTATTAAGCGTCTTCTCTTTGAAATAGAAGGAGTGTCAGAATCATATCAGAATGTGCGATGGCATTGGAATAGCCAAGTATGGGATTCAAAGAAAAAGATGAAATTAATACTTGGAAGTGATGGAAGAAATCCTGGAATAGAAACTGCAGAAGAGATCTGGAGTGATCTGCTAGACGACTGTTTTTATGATGATGAGATAAAATTAATAACGGCAATAAAGGAAAAAAGTCTAGAGTCTATTGCGAAGCCATATTATAGTAAAACAGTAAAGATAGAAGAAACAGGTGAGAACTTCACCGCTAATCTTATCTGGGACCAGAAGCAGGTTATTTTGTTCTTGAATGATGCATATGATGACTATTTACTAGCAAAGAAAACTGGATGGAATGTGTACTGCACCAAGGATGGTTTTGATATTGCTGAATTATTAGAGAAGGTGGATGAATAGCGATGGCAACGATGATACCAGATATACATAAAGAATGTCATGAGTGGAGTCATGAAGATGTAATGTTCGACGAGTTAAATCAACTTCCAGAAGATTACTATGTATTTCATTCTTTTGAAATTGTAACTATTAAGGGTAGTCAGGTTTTAGAGAGCGAAACTGATTTTGTTATCTTCCATCCGAAAAAAGGACTTATATGTCTTGAAGCAAAGGCGGGTCAGGTTAAGTATGATAATGGATATTGGCAGTATGGAAGTGGAAAGAGAATGAAGCATGATGGTCCATACATACAGGCAAAAAGGAACAAGTGGTTTCTAAAAGACTATATGGTTGAACATGGACTTGAGTATGAAAGCAATAATTGTAAAAAACTGCATGCAGTTTGGTTCCCTGATGTGCCTGAATCCAATTTTAGAGGTACAACGCTACCAGGGGAAGGTGATCTTAGAATTACTCTTACTGCCGATTCATTTGGGCATATTCAGGAATGTGTTGATAAAATATTCGACTTTGAGGGACAGGATAAGTGCGTAACTAATCTTTCTAAAAAAAGTGTACAGAAAATTCTTGAAAGGGTATTGGCGCCTTCTTTCAATCTTATTTCTTTGCATCAGGTTGAACAGGAAAGAAATAAAAATGTATTTAAGAGAATGCTTCGTGAGCAGGTAGCGTTACTTAATTATTTGGACGAACAGAACAATGCTATTATTAATGGTCTTGCAGGAACTGGTAAAACCGTAATGGCTGCAGAAAAGGCAAGACGTCATTCTGAAAAGGATGAGAAAGTATTGTTTCTTTGCTATAACGCTTTTCTTAACAAACACCTTAGAGAAACATATTCTTACCCACATGTATCTTATTATACGGTGGCTGGTTTATCTCAGAAGCTTTGTGAGAAGGTTGATTACAAAGCTCTACAGGAGAAACTTATAAAAATGTTTTTAGAGGGAACATTCCCTTATCAGCATGTAATTATAGATGAAGGTCAGGATTTTGGTAAGGAAGAAATTGATGAGGTTAAAATAATAGAGTTGCTTAGAGAAAATGCCATTGATAATGAAGAAAAAAATGGAACATTTTATTTGTTCTATGACAAGAATCAGATGGTTCAGTCAAAGAAAGCCCCTAAGTATATTGAAGAAGCTGATTGTAAACTTACGCTTTATAGAAACTGTAGAAATACAGAGAACATTGCGCTTACATCACTTAGACTCCTTGGCTCTGAAAAGGCACCTAAGTTGTATCCTGATGCTGTAATGGGTGATCTTCCAGAGATTGGATTCTGTTCTACAAAGGAAGAAACCATAACACTACTTAATTCTGAAATTGATAAGTATATCGATGCTGGGTATAACAGTATTACAATCCTAACTTGTAAAACGGAAGAAAGTAGTATTATTTCAGATTGCTGTAAAGATTCAAAGTATAATTACAAGCGTGGATATGTTAAGTTTACAACTTGTAGAAAGTTCAAAGGTCTTGAGTCAGATGTCATTATTGTAGTTGATATTGATAAGGCTACATTTGTTGAAGAAGGTGAACAACTTATGTATGTCGGATCTTCTAGAGCTCGTTTCAAACTTACCTGCATTGCTAATATGTCGGAGGACGAGTGTTTGAAGCTAATGGCAGACCGAGGAATCAAGCATAATAGAAATACACTTAAGTCATTTGCAACTGCGTTTAATGCTAAGGTGATTCAAACTAAGGAATAAAATTATTGTTGCCTTGGCTGTCCAAGTCCATCATATAGTAATTATTGCTTGTGAGAACAATGAATATGAAGTAGCATATGATTTTGCTGACCTCAGCAAAATCATAGAAAAATTATTTATACACCAATATGTAAAGTTAAATTGTTTTATAGATAGAAATTTAGAAATATGAAGTACTTTTGAAGTACTTTGATCATAAAATACCTATAAAAACGAGGAAAAGGTATAATGGACATAAAATGTAATGTGATAAGACATATGTTACAGAAATAAATAAAAAAGAGAGGAACTTTGGTACAATAGGTTTTACCACAAACTTTCAAGTACTAAAGGAGTCCTTTCATGAAAAGTATAACCGAAGAAATGAGTTTCCGTCAGCGTTTATGTGAATATGCAATTAAGCATGTGCCGGCTGAATGTATACGATTTCCAAGCTACGGAAGTAGATACTATCAAATTACAGGAATAGATGAATACAGAAGAAAACGAGTACTAAAAATAGTAAAAGAGAAGAGCACATATGAAATATGTAAGTGTTTACAGGAATTAGAAAAGGAAATGGACTTTCCTATTCGTATGATTCAAGTTGATAATGGCAGTGAATTTGTAAATGATGGTGATCGTACATAGCGTGAAAGTGCATTTGAGAAAGCCGCAAAAGCATTGAACATGGAGTAAGAAGGATAAGACCCTATTCACCTTGGTAAAATGGTAAAGTCGAAAGAAGTCATAGGGAGGATGGAAAGATTCTCTATGGAAGAAAAGTATTTACAAGTGAAAAGAACTAAGAAAACAAGTATCAAAGCATGAGGCTAGGTATAATAAGACAGCAAAAACAGTTCTTGATTTCAAGAGCCCAAACCAAGTTGTATCGGAATACTTCTCAAAGTGTAACATATGTGTTGACAACTAAGATACAGCATAGAATCTGGTATCGATAGTATGTGTCAGATATCGTTGAGAATGTGTTATACTGTTCATGAGCGATTGAATGTCCTTTCGTTAGTTGATTTTGTTGTGAAACCATTCTAACGGACTCAATCGCTTTTTTCTATACCTGAGGTCTCACATCTATTGTAAAGCTACACTTATACTGTTGTCCAAGTTGATTTTATAATTAAACTTTAAAAGATAATATGCTAGAATATTATATAGAATTTCTATGCAAATAAATAGAAAAGAGTAGTGTTATAAATAAACTATGGAATTTGCTAATAGATAGAGATATGAATAAATGAGATTTGCAAAAGTTGATAGAAATAGGACCATCTACAATTTCAAGAATGGGACGTAATGAGCCTGTGAGACTTTTGAGAAGCTGGATTGCAATATAGAAGACATTATTGAATATGAAAGAGGAAGAAAAGATGTATAAATCGATTGATTTATTTGCAGGAATTGGAGGAATAAGGCTTGGTTTTGATCAGGCATTCAAAGATGATATAAAAACAGTTTTTGTAAGTGAATGGGATGAAAAAGCGATAGAAACTTATAAAGCGAATTTTAATGGCGGATTAGATGTAGCCGGGGATATTACTAAAGTTGATGAGAAAGATATCCCTGCTCACGATATATTGCTTGCAGGATTTCCTTGCCAAGCTTTTTCTCTTGCAGGACAAAAAAGAGGCTTTGAAGATGCAAGAGGTACGTTATTTTTTGATGTAGCAAGGATTATTAAATATCATAAACCGAAGGTTGTATTTTGTGAAAATGTAAAGAATCTTGTTAACCATGATAGAGGTCGCACATTTAATATTATAAAAAGCATTTTAGAGGATTTGGGATATATTGTATTCTACAGAATACTAAATAGTAAGAATTTCGCTGTTCCACAAAATAGGGAGAGGATTTACATTGTTGGATTCAGGAAAGATATAGCACCTGAAAAATTTATATTCCCTGAAAAAACTGATGATACAAAGGTGATAAAAGATATAGTGGAAGAAGATGAAGTATCGCCCAAGTATTATTTATCTACCGCTTATTTAACTTCGTTAAAAAGACATAAAGAGAGACATGCTTCAAAGGGAAATGGATTCGGATATGAAATTAGAGAACTTGACTCCGTAGCAGGTGCTATTGTTTGTGGAGGTATGGGAAGAGAAAGAAATCTTATAATTGATGAACGTTTAACTGATTTTACACCTGTTACTCATATAAAAGGAGAGATTAACAGAGAATATATTAGAAAGATGACTCCGAGAGAATGGGCAAGACTTCAGGGATTCCCAAATGATTTTAAGTTGGTAGTTGCTGATACACACTTGTATAAACAGTTCGGTAATTCCGTTACAGTGCCGGTTATACGTGCAATTGCTGAACAGATAAAGGTACAACTTGAAAAGGGAATGATGGAAACATAAAAACAAAGAAATGTTTGAACAGCTAGCTATTGCATGGAGGTAATTATGCTTACAGGAAATAAAGGAGAATGGTCGGAAATTTATGTTCTATTAAGACTTTTAGCTGACGGAAAGATATATGCAGCTGACAGTGAATTGAATAAATTGGATGGTGTGTATTTTCCTATTATCAAGATAATTAGAGAAGAAAACAAAGGAGAAATCAAAGAATATACAGCTGGAGAAATAGTATCAATATATATTAACGGGTTGAAAGTTAAAGAGTTGCCAGCAACAGAATTTGAAACAGAATCTGGATATCTTTTGAATGAAATTAACAATAAAACTTTAAAAGGTGCATTTTCAGTAGAAAGTACACAGAATTTTATGGATAAAATTTTGTGTTATAAGCTTTCTGCGCCTGCAACGGATAAAAGTGATATTACATTAAAAATAATCGACATAAATACTGGATATAGCCCGACCGTTGGATTTTCAATAAAATCGGAATTAGGATCATCTCCGACTTTGTTAAATGCAGGAAAAACTACAAACTTTATTTATAAAATAAGTCATAGCTATCCTGATTTGGTTAGAGAAACGAACGAAATATATAAAGTAGCCAGTGGCAAAAGCCATACAGATGTTAGGGGACGTCTAAATAAAATAATTAAAGAAAACGGAATTCTTAAATATTGGAAAATGAACAATCAAATTTTTAAGGATAATTTGGTGCTAATTGACAGCAACATGGATGAAATTATCGCTGAAACTCTTTTATATTTTTATAATGACAGAATCAGTAACTGCGATGAAATGGTTGAAAAACTTGAACGTGAAAATCCTATGAACTATGGCAATGTAAATGCTTACAGGTATAAGTTCAAGAAATTCCTGACAGCGGTAGCATTGGGTATGAAGCCTGGTACAGTTTGGGATGGAGTGGATGAAGCAACAGGAGGATATATTGTCGTAACGAAAGAAGGTAATGTTCTTGCATATCATATATACAACAGAAATTACTTTGAAGAATATTTGCTGAAGAATACAAAATATGAGACAGCATCCACATCAAGGCATGAGTTCGGGGAAGTATATAGTGAAAACGGAGAAGATTTTATAAAACTTAATTTGCAGGTGAGATTTAGATAATGAAGGAAAATAAGCCTATGACCAGAGGTGAAAACATGACGAGAGTCAGAAGTAAAAACACCAAGCTGGAGGTTTTCCTGAGAAAACTTTTATGGCACAAGGTGTTCAGGTATAGATTAAATTACAAGGAGTTGCCTGGAAGTCCTGATTTATATATTCCTAAATACAGGGTTGCTATATTTGTAAACGGATGCTTTTGGCATATGCATGAAAATTGCAGGTATTCATCCATTCCCAAAAATAATCACGATTTTTGGAAAAACAAATTGGAAGGAAATGTTGAAAGAGATAAGCAAAACTACATCAAACTTGAAAACAAGGGCATTAAAGTAATTATTGTTTGGGATTGTGAGATTAAAGAAATGATGAAAAGTAATGCAAATAAAAAGGAAGAAAGAATTAACGAAATAGTATTAAAAATGTTGAGCAGTTTATAAAAAAACAGAGCATTGTTTTACAGATATGGAGATTTTGAATATGGGAATTATACTGTCGAAAATACGAATTGCCAATTATCGTTCTATCGAAAACCTTTCTTTGGATTTAGGAATGGTTAACTTATTAATTGGGCAAAATAATGTAGGAAAAACTAATTTCTTGAAGGCTCTTAATTTGGTTATTTCGGGCTCAAATGATATATCGGAAAATGACATTTTCGTTGCTCGAGAAGAGCGATTATCGCAAACAAAAACAGCTATAATAGATATTCTTTTACAACCTATTAATGAAAGTCAGGAAATATGTGAAGAGTTTTCCGATTTTTGGACAAGTGTATTTACGGAAACATGGATAACAACAAATATATCAGAAGGGAATTATGTTGCTATACGAACGGAGATAAAATTTGATCCAATAAAGGATAATTATAGCTTAAATCGTCGCTGTATAAGACAATGGGGAGACAAAATAGAAAATGCACAAATAGATAATAAAAGAGTAGTTTTCAATGAAGATATGAGAACTTACTTACAATCATTCTATATGGATGCAAATAGAGATATTGTTCAAGATTTAAGGAGTCGAAAATCTTATTTTGGAAGAGTGACATCGGACTATGTTTTGACCCAAGAAACGATTGACGAGATTGAAGAAAAGCTAAGTGCTGCTAATGCAAAAATTATTGAAAGCATTCCATCTTTGCGTCAAACGAGAGAACGGATTGCTGCGATAGGTAATACTATTGGTTCGCCTTATAGCAACGTTGAAATAGAGCCTTTGGCACGAAAAATTTCTGACCTGAATAAAGGTATGGATATTGTTATGCAAGATGGAAATGCAGCTTCTTTTTCAATAGCTCAACAAGGCTATGGCACTCGAAGTTGGATTTCATTTCTTACTCTTTCGGCGTTTGTGGAAAATCAAAGTGAAAAGCTACAAGAAGATGACGATGCAGAACAGTTTATCATGCTGACAATGGAAGAACCTGAAGCCCACTTGCATCCACAAGCACAGAGACAATTGTTTGATCAAATATCGCATTTTAAAGGACAAAAAGTTATTAGTACTCATGCTCATAGCTTAGTTGCACAATGTGCTTTGGAGGATGTGATTTATTTCAAAAAACAAGACGGAAAAACTACAGCTACCCGATATATGAGCAATAGTGGTGATGAAGAATCAATTTTTCGTGAAGTTTTAAATACGAGAGCTGAATTATTGTTTGCTTCCGCTGTTGTTCTATGTGAGGGAATAACTGAAGAGTTGGCTTTGCCGGTATTCTTTGCTAACTATTTTGGGTGTGCTCCATATTCTCTTGGCATTAACATTGTTAATACAGGTGGGCAAAAATATAAGCCGTATCTTTCTCTGATTAAGGATTTTGAAATTCCTTGGTTCATATTTAGTGATGGAGAAGAAAAAACTATTAGGACGGTGGACGCTGCTGTACGAGATGTTTTTGGATTAGGCGTGGAAGATTTGTCAAATGTTGTGATACTTGAAAATGGTGATGACTACGAAAAATATCTAATAAAAGAGGGATATTCCGATTTAATTATCGAGGCGATATGTGAGTACGAAGAAGATGAGTTGTTTTTTGACAATTATATTAGTCGTATGAATGGGCAGAAACGAAAAGGAGGCATTATTAGAAATTATGCTGATACGGTGGGAAGGGAAAATGCACTTATTGATTTATGTCATGAAAACAAAACTGTCTATGCGCTTCATGTTGCTAAGAAAATTGTTGAGAAAGCAGAATCCTTAAAAAAAATACCAAGCAAGATAGAAATCTTATTATCTGAACTGGAAAATAAAATAGGATTTTTTAAAGATTAGTTGAGGAGTATATACAATGAACCTTTCACCAAAACAAAGCCAAATTGTAAATCATATTGATGGTGCCTTACTTGTGAAGGCTGGGCCTGGAAGCGGGAAAACAAGAGTTCTTACGGAACGTGTTAAAAATTTACTTTCTAAAAAAAGGCGTGGTAAAGTTTTAGCTTTGACATTCAGCAATATGGCAGCAGAAGAAATGAGAACAAGACTTGGGAATGATCCAAATGTTGGAGATGCAATAGATCGTGTTACCATTGGCACTATTCATTCATTTTGCCTAGATATTATACAATCAAGAGGCTACTTGATAGGTTTGCATCCTGATATTTCGTTGTTTGAAAATGAAAATGATAGACTTGCTATCTTAAGAAGTGTAATTTCGGATGAAACTGAGTTTGGTATGCTGCTGAGAAGGAAAGACAAACCTGAAGAGATTATTCGAAATTTTCTCGTTGCGATTGCAGGTCAAAAGCGTAATTTAATATCACCGGAGTTGTGTTCTATCGGCGAGCCATTTCCTACAGTATATCAAAGATACAATGACGTGTTGATGAATCAAAATGCGATGGACTTTGATGATATATTGTTTTTTGCGTACAGGATATTGGCAGAGAATCATGATGTCACAAAATTATATAATTCTATTTATCGTTTTGTTTGTATTGATGAAGCACAAGATTTGAATTATGCTCAATATCGTGTTATACATTCTCTTTGTGGATCCGATTTCCGTAATATTATGATGGTAGGAGATGAGAATCAGTCTATATATGCTTTTAATGGTTCAAGCAGTAAGTATATGTCTGATTGTTTTGTATGTGATTTTCACCCCACAATTTATACATTAAATGAAAATTTTCGTTCGGCTAAGCAAATAATCTTATTTTCTAATACACTTACTGGAAATACAGAAGATGTATCGAAATACGTTTATGACGGTGAACTCTCTGCAACTGCATATACTGATGAGATAACTGAATGAATGAACTGAACTTTTTCTTAAATAAAGTTAACAAGAACGCAGAATATAGAGACCATTCTATCATTTATTTTGATAAAGATATTGAAAAGGAATTAGCTTATGAAGACTTTGCCATAATTGCGCGTAATAAGTATGTTTTTTCTCAAATTGAGAAAATGTTTACAGAAAGAAATATTCCGTTTTATTATAAAAAAACTCAATCAGGTATATCTTACGAGACAGATTTTATAGAAGCATTTGATTTGATTCTTCGCTTATTAATGAACCCAAGGGATATTTATCATAGGAATATGCTATGCAATTTGGTTTCTGGGGAAGTTCTAGAAGTTTTAGAACAACTTGATGTGAAAACACTTGTTAAACAGATTTTGCATAATAGTCAGTATGCATGGTTAAAAGAGGTATTAGATCATATATCTGTTAATGATATCTTAAATTTTGATAGGGTAATTGCTTCACTACGAGAAAACATTCCAAAAGACTTGCCGGATGAAGATAGGTATTTGATTGATAAGGATATTTGTGAATGGGAAAAGCATTGGAATATATTTAAAAGTCATGTGGCAAGAGAAAACAGGACTTTGATTTCATTTCGAAACGCTATCTCTTTAGGAAAAACACAGGAAGTTACCTCTGAAAAAGGGGTAGCATTGCTTACTGCGCATATGTCAAAAGGATTAGAATTTGAAGTTGTATTTGTAATTGGACTGTCAGAAGGAACTTTTCCGGATTATCGTGCGGTGAGAAATGGAGAGGGGGCTTTATCGCAAGAAAAAAATAACATGTACGTAGCGGTTACAAGAGCAAAAAGGTTGTGTTACTTATCTTATCCTAAAGTAAAGAGAATGCCGTGGGGGGATGATAAAATGCAGTTACCATCACGCTATGTAGAGAATATTTTATAAAATATATAAAAAGAGATGATTTGTTACAAACTTCTATTTGTGCTTGCAAAAAAATCAAATAAACAGAAATAAAATGTATAGTAAGATTAAATTCAATAACAAAAACATTAATTTTATGCCGATTATACAAAATGACATCAATGGGCATATAAAGTGGGAGTAGTGGGACGCCGTAGGGCGTACCACTACAGCTACCCAGTTAAGCTGAGCGCTCGCGCGATGGCTTAACTGTTGGTAGCCCCTCAGCAAGGGTCAGGAGGCGAGAACAAGTGCGTTAGCACGTAGTTCGAGGCCCTGAGCTACTGCGAGTGGGAGTGTATGTTTTGAAAGTGTCTTATTTTATATTTCAATACTTGTTATATAGCATTATTATCTAAGAATGTGGTGAAGCTATATGCACACAATGGTATATATATGTACTTTACGGATAGGAATACTAATAGAAAAGCACAAAATTGGAGAGGTTTAGATTTCAAGAAATTCAAAGAAAATGATAACAGATATAACCAAATATATGATGAAGCACTAATTTCAGTTTTTGAATATACTGTTGGTAGTGAACTTGAAGTCATATTTGTAGAGCATAATAAAAAGCTAGATGAAGATGATATAAATACAATATGTGATATATCAATAGAGAATTGTGAAAAAGGGGTTTTAGTACTTTAAATAAGATGATTGTTATGTAACAAATAATTTTAAGGAAGTGTGTATGAAGTTTAATTATCCATATTGTAGCATAGAAAATGTATATGAAATGTTCGAGTTTGAATTTAATCAAAAAATGAGAGATGAGCATAAGGGACTTAAAAATAATCTTTACCCTTCGTGTATACTTTTATGCATATTAATGTGGTTTGTATTTATTTTATGCGTAAAAAGTAAACCAATACATATAAGCTACATGCATCTATCTAAGTTATTATGGCCACTTTGTATAGTGTATAGTTTGATGAATTATTATTCCGATTTTTCAAAGGTTGAAAAGAATGTTGCAGAGAGTACTCTTGATAACATCTTAGTTATGGGAAAAATTCGAAAAGCTAAGTGCTATTTGGATGAACTTATCTATGAAAGTGAAATATTACTAAAAAAAAGAACAAGCTTATTACAGACGTTTAATAGTAGTTGGATATATAGCTTTATAAAGAATACATTTCTTTTAATTATAACGTTCACTATGGGATTTCTATCATCAGAAATGTCTAAAGAAGGCATTTCAAATGCTTCTAAAAATTTCTTTGCATTATTTAACCTCTTATTGGAAATGGAAACCTTATTAGTGATTATATTTATAATATGGTATTTCATGTTAATTTTACCGAACCGAAAACTAAATTTGTATATAGACACTTTAAAATCAAAAAAAACACAATTAATACTTAGCAGCTATTTATAAGAGGAATGTAGTTAACTATAATTGTAGAGTTTATACTGAGTAAATCTGAATTTTGTCATACACTATTATTACTTATCATTTTATCCTATTTACCCAAAGTAAATAGGATTTTTTATGCTATAATCTCCCTAAGGGCACCACATGAAATTAAAAAATCTAACACATACAAACAAATCCAAGGCGTCACGCACATACAAGGAGAGACAAATGAAGAGCATCGGAGCAGAAACACTAAAAACCATAGCAAAGGGCATGAACGCCGGATACATCTATGTGGATAAGGATGGAATCGTAGGCGATTTTAGCGAGCTCGCCAAGGAAATCCTAGGCATAAAAACCCTCGGACACCAAAAGCACGACGCAGGCCAAATTGAGCCAGGCGACATAGTCATATTCGCAGATAACGACCTCGGAAACGACGACATGATGAGGGCATCTGACCTTGAGTGCCTAAACATAAAGGACAAGGACATAAACCAAGGCGACATAGTACTAGCCATAGGGCGTTACAAGGATAAGACATCAAAGCCCGTCTACAAGACCTTCGGAGCCTACGTTCCAGAGCCACTAATCACCCTCCAAACAAAGCTAGACGGCCTTGAAATCTCAGTATCCCTAGACTGCGAAAGCAGAAACATCAAGATCACAGCCTATGGCGAATCCTACTGCATGGATTATCTTGAAAGCGTAGGTCACCTAGTTGTCCTAGACGGCAAAACCAAGGAAGTCAAATTCTTTCAGGCCAAGGGCTACGGCTATAGAGGAGAAGAAGCAGGAGAACTATTAAGAGGAAAGAGCTACCAAGCAAAGAACCTAAATGACGAAAACAGCGAGCTCGTCCCAACGGTTGGCATGAGTGCAAGACGCGTGCTAAGAGGAGAAGAATTCCAAGAAGACCTAGAAACACTCCTAAACTCAGAAGACGGAGCCGAAATCCAAAAGGTGCTTGAGATATATAGACGCTGGATGCTTGTCAAAATGATACGCATAAAGAAGGGCACAAAAGACGACGGTGTATACATTTTCATACGCGATAGAGAACTAGTACAAAAGGCAGTAAAAGCAGGCGCGGTCCTAAAAGAAAAGATAGAAAACGCATCAAGACTCACAGCATATAGAGACGAAATGCGGGAGATAGAATTCCTTAAGAACATAGTAGGAAACTCCATCAAAATGCAAAAGGTCAAGCAGCTAGCCTACAAGGCAGCAAACACAAGATTCAACGTAATCATCACAGGAGAATCAGGCACAGGTAAAACCAAGCTAGCACGCGAAATACACAGCATCAAAGGCGAAAACACACCATTTGTAACAGTGGCCTGCAATGCTATCGCCCCAAGCCTCATAGAATCAGAACTCTTTGGCTATGTTTCAGGAGCGTTTACGGGCGCAGACTCCAAGGGCAAAAAAGGCTTTTTTGAGGAGGCAAACGGCGGAACTATATTCCTAGATGAGATAGGAGAAATCCCACCAGAGATGCAGATAAAGCTTCTCAACGTCCTTCAGGATAAGAGGATATATCGCGTGGGATCAACCAAGCCAATAGATATCGACGTCAGAGTAATCACCGCATCAAATAGAGACCTCGAAGAAGAGGTGAAGAACGGAAGCTTCAGGCAAGATCTGTACTACAGAATAAATGTATTTCCAATCGCACTGCCACCACTACGCGAGCGCAAAAAAGACCTTAGCCTCCTCGCAGAGTCCATACTCAAAAACCTTCTCGAAGCCTACGGCATGGACGAAAAGAAATTCTCGCAGGAAGCCATGGACCTCATCACAGCCTACGACTGGCCAGGAAACGTCAGAGAGCTCGAAAACATAATTGAAAGAGCCATAACCCTCTGCGACGGAACAAACATCTACGCAGAGCATCTCATGATAACAAAGCCAGAAGTGCAAGGCATCTCTCTCAAAGCCCGTGTTGAAGCAGGTGAGAAGAAGATAATTGAGGAAGTCCTCATAAAGCATAACGGAAACCGAAAGAAAGCCATGCAGGAGCTAGAGCTATCAAAATCCGTCTTCTACGACAAAATAAAACGCTACGGCATAGAGCTCGAATAAAAGCTGGCACGATTTATGCTTTAACTATCAAAGGAAATAAAAGCAAGAAAAGGCGCAATATGAAATTTTGGAAAATGAACGGAACAGGCAATGATTTTCTAATAATAGATAACAGCCTGCTAAAAATCAAACAAAAGGACCTTCCATTACTAGCTAAAACCCTCTGCGAAAGGCATCACAGCATTGGAGCAGACGGCCTAATGATAGTCGAAAACGAAGGCGAAGGCTCAGGCGCAGACCTAAAAATGCTCTTTTTCAATAACGACGGTTCAACCAGCGAAATGTGTGGAAATGGAGCAAGGTGTATCTGTCGCTATGCCTACGAAAACGGCTTTGCAGGCGAAGAGCAAAGGATAGAAACTGAAGCCGGAATAGTCATAGGAAGACGCATAAACGAAAGCGAATACGAAATCAGGCTAAACACACCCTGTAATATCAGGCTAGACGAGCAGATAGAATGCGAAGGCGAAATCCTAAACTGCTCCTACATAGAGCTTGGAAACCCAGGAATTCCGCACCTAGTTGTAGAAATAAAGGGTCTAAAAAACTTTGATGAAGGCAAGCTATATCGCATCGGAGCATATCTAAGAAGTCACAAAAACTACCCAAAGGGAGCAAATGTCAACTTCTATGAGAAGCTCGCAGATGACCACTATTACGTGAGAACCTTCGAAAGAGGAGTAGAAGGCTTCACCCTAGCCTGTGGCACAGGAACTGGCTCGCTTGTCAGCATCCTAACGCTAAAAGGCGAAAGCGATGGAAAAGACATCAAAGTAGACATGCAAGGCGGAAGACTAATTGTAAATGCAGAGTCAAAAGACGGCAGAATAGAAAACCTCTACCTAAGAGGAGGGACAAACGTAGTCTGTAAAGGTGAGGTGACAGATGAAAACATCAAAAGCCTAGTAAGCACATGTGAAACATAGCAGTCCAAAAAACAGGACTCCCAGAACGAAAAACTAGACAAGGCGCACATATTAATGCTCTAAATTCCAAAAGCTATGGTATAATTTACGAAGAAATTAGATAGAATCTAAAAATGAGAGGATAAACAATGATCTGCGAAAACATTTCGGTTTCAAAGGATGGCAAACACCTACTGTTTGCAGGACAGGACACAGTTGAACTAGCAAAGAAATACGGCACGCCAGTCTATCTACTAGACGAGGATAGAATAAGAGAAAAGTGCAGAATATACAAGGCTGCCTTCCAAAAGCACTTCGGCGAAAAGGCAGTACCACTCTACGCATCAAAGGCAAACTGCTTCAAGCGCATATATGAGATTATGAGAGAAGAGGAGATGGGCATAGACGTAGTTTCCTCAGGCGAAATCTACACAGCCCTGCAAGCTGGCTTTGATCTATCAAAAGCCTACTTCCACTCAAACAATAAAACAGACAAAGACATCAGCTATGCCATGGAACACGGCATCGGCTACTTCGTCGCAGATAATGTAGAGGAAGTAATTGCAGTCGAAAAGGAAGCAGAGCGCAGGGGCCTAAAGCAAAAGATACTCCTAAGACTAACACCAGGAATCGACCCACACACCTACGAGGCAATCTCCACAGGTAAGGTTGACTCCAAGTTCGGAAGCCCAATAGAAACAGGCCAGGCTGAAGAAATCACTGCCTTCACCCTCAAGCAGCCACATATAGAGCTGATGGGTTTCCACTGCCACGTGGGCTCACAGGTATTTGAAGAGGATGTTTTTGAGCGTGCAGCAGTAGTAATGCTAAGTTTCGTAGCTGAGATGAAGGAAAAGTACGGTTTCATTACACCAGAGCTCGACCTCGGCGGAGGCTACGGCGTGAGATATGTTGACACCGACCCATACCTTGACATAGAAACAAAGGTAGGCCAAGTTGCGGCGGCCGTAAAGCAGGCCTGCAAAGACCTTGGAATTGAAATGCCAGAAATCCACATGGAGCCAGGCAGATCCATAGTTGCAGACGCAGGCATGGTGCTCTACACAGTCGGCACCGTAAAGAAAATACCAGGCTACAAGAACTATGTTTCCATAGACGGAGGAATGTCAGATTCCCCAAGATTCGCACTCTACAAAGCAGACTACACCTGCCTTCTCGCAAACAAGATGGACGAAGCAAATGACTTCAAAGCCTCAGTAGTAGGCCGTCTCTGCGAGTCAGGTGACATCATACAAGAGGACGTAATGCTTCCAGCATCAGTAGGTCGCTATGACACACTAGCCCTATGCACAGCAGGAGCCTATCACTACTCCATGGCATCGCACTATAACAGGCTGCCAAAGCCACCAGTAGTCATGCTCAAAGGCGGAAACGAAAGCTACGTAGCAGTCAAAGGCGAAACCTTCGAAGATGTCATAAGAAACGACGTGTAAAAGGATATAGAAGACTTTTGCATAAAAAGGAGCATATTGGATGGTAGTTTTTTCAGATTGTATAGAATGTGAACACTTCTACGACGATAGGGATCCACACAAGTGTTGTTGTGAGGCGTATCCTGATGGCATTCCTCGAAAATGGTATCTTGAAGGAAGCCCTAAGAAAGTAAAAGAATGTAATAATGGAATCGGTTTTAAACCAGAATGTAACGAGGATTTAGATATGGATGAAACACTAAATCACCCCAAATTAGGCAAACTAGAATACATAGAAAGCCCAGAGCAAATCCACTGCTGGCACGGAGAACTAGAAGGAAGCGAGCTAGGCTTTGACATAATCCTAGAGACATCAAAACTAGACCAAGCAGATGCAGACTTCATAGCCGAAATCACCCAAAAATGGAAAGCTTACGAAGCAAAAGCCATAGAAGACATTCGCGAAAAGCTGACTTCAGAACCCGAATTTTTCGGTATATCAAAAGAAGACGCAGATAGCTTGTCAAAGCTAAAAGATTTACCATTCAACTGTCCACAGTTTACCTTCTATGAAAACAAGGAATGGGCAATAGTATTCCTCGAAAACGATTTAGGCATAGGTGAGCCATTTGGCATATCGGTGAACTATGATGGGGAAGAACTCATTGGTGTCTATGATTTGGCTGATTCGGAGGAATTTGATTGATTTAGATTTAAAATAAGCAAAAAACCTGATGTTTAATACCATAACATGATTACAAAACTCCAGCTGAATGCTGGAGTTTTTGCTTGAAATCTATTTTGTCAAACCCTATCTTACTTCAGAAAAGATAAAATCGATACAACTACTGAAATATCAACTGTTATGTCGGTTTTTACACACACTTTTTGTCCTATAGCAACTATAAAAGATTAAATCGCCACAGATATTGATTTCTCAATGTGCATGGCGATTTTTATCAACACTTTTTGTCCTATAGCACTGTTTCCAATTATGCACATAAAAAGAGCCAGGAACTTCCTGGCTCTGTTGGGATGTCGCTGTATATCGCTACACGCTACGCTTACCGTATCCCTTACGGTAATAGTTCTTGGCGAACACTGAATTTCTGACCCCCAGTGTAGGGTGTAGGTGACTACTACCTACAGTACTCTTTTCACTATGTGATAGTGTAACACTTTTTGCAGTAGTGTGCAACGCATAAATCCTGAAAATGTATGCTAAAGAACACATATTATTGTAAAACCAACAAATAACTATTTTGAGTTATATAAAAACATTGACACAAATTAATAATCTGATTTATTATAAAAATACAGTGATTAAATAAAAAAAGAGCCATGTTTTGGCTCATTTTACATAGGTGTTGCACAATGCAAGCAAACAGATACGGCGTAATGCCTTATTTGAACTCACCTTGTAAATCACTTTGATTGTATTAGATATAAATTATTTTGTCAATGATTTTTTAGGAGAAATTACATGATTAAGGGCGATTATTATCTAGGACTTGATTTGGGAACAAATTCAGTTGGTTGGGCAGTAACGGATTTAGAGTACAATTTGCTACGTGCAAAGGGAAAAGATCTATGGGGAGTTCGTTTATTTGATGAGGCACAAACAGCTGCTAATAGACGTTCAAAACGAATTGCAAGACGCAGAATAGAAAGAGATAAGGCAAGAAAAGCACTACTAAAGGAATTTTTCGCAGATGAGATTGAAAAGATTGATCCTGCATTTTATATGAAAATGAATGAGAGTTTTTTCAAGTTGAAAGATAGAAGTGTGGAAAATCAACAGCCATACTCCCTATTTAATGACTTTGATTTTACAGATAAGGAATTTCATGATAAATATAAGACCATTTTTCATCTAAGAAGTGATTTAATACATAGTGATAAGATATTTGATGTAAGATTAGTATTTCTTGCTATATACAATATGTTTAGTCATAGAGGACATTTTCTTAATGCAACATTAGATGCAGAGAAGAACGATACAGGGTTTAAAAATGCATATGCTGAGATGATTGAAGTACTTGAAGAACATGAATTTGGAATTCCTAGTAATATTGAAGTTGATGCTATTGAAGAAATTCTTTCTGATAATAAAAGCTCAAGAACCAATCATTTTGAACAACTCCTAGCATTGTTTAATATTATTAAAAAAGATAAAAGAAATTGTGCAGTTCTTAAGCTTTTAGCGGGACTTAGTATCAATTTGAAAGATATATATAATCAAGAACTAGATAAAGAATCTGATAAAAAATTTGGGTTCAGAGAGTCTAACTATGAAGAAGTTATAGAAGAAGTATATAACATTGTAGATGAGGACTATAAAAATATAATTGAAAAAATAAAGATGGTTCATGATGCAGGTCTTCTGTCAAAGATAATGATTGGATGTGAGTATCTGTCAGATGCGAGAGTAAAGATTTATGATATGCATCAAAAGGATTTAAAGCAATTAAAAGTATTATTAAAAAAATATAATAAAGGGGCTTATGAAAAACTTTTTAGAACGATTGAAAGTGGAACATACAGCGCATATGTTGGAAGTGTAAATAGCCACGGAAAGATTGAGAGAAGACAAGGAAAAGAACGTGGAAAAGATGTTTTATATAAATCGATAGAAAAAGCAATAAAAGATATTCCAGATAATGACAAAGATAAGATAGAGATAAAAGCAAAGATCGATGCTGAGATATTCCTAGAAAAGCAGTTAACAAACAAAAATGGAGTTATTCCTAATCAGGTTCACTCACGAGAGCTAAGAGCTATACTTAATAATGCTGAAAAATATTTATCATTTTTGTCAAAAGTTGATAGTACAGGATATAGCATAAAGGAGAAAATAATTCAGCTATTTGAATTTCAAATACCTTACTATGTTGGTCCACTTGGAAGAGAGTTTAATGGTAAGAAAGGATATAATTGTTGGGCTGTTAGAAAGGAATCTGGCAGAGTTTTTCCGTGGAATTTTGATGAGAAAATTGATAAGAACGCGTCTGCAGAGGAATTTATTAAGAGAATGGTTCGTAAATGCACATATTTCAATGATGAGAATACTTTGCCTAAAAACTCCTTGATATATGAGAAATTTATGGTATTAAATGAGATTAATGCTATAAGGGTGAACGGATGCAGACTAGATACAGAAACAAAGCAAGCTATATATAATGACCTATTTACAAGCGGTAAAAAAGTAAATAAGAAAAAGATAAAAGAATACCTTGTTTCGATTAATAAGATGGATAATGAGTCTGAGATTTCAGGCATAGATACTGATTGGAGTAAAAATTTAACATCTATAGCAAAGTTCAAAGGTGTTTTTGATGGAAAGATAGAGACAAATAAAGAAATCATAGAAGATATTATCTTTTGGTCAACAATCTATTCAGGAGATAAAAAGCTTATAAGATCAAAGATTGAAACTGTATATCCTAATATCTTAAATGAAAATCAACTTAAAAAAATACTTGGTTTCCGTTTCACTGGATGGGGAAATCTATCTAGACATTTTCTTGAAGGTATTATGGGTAAGGATAAAAACGGGACTGCAGAAAATAGCATAATAGGTTTTCTATGGAATGAACAAGTTACTTTACAAGAACTATTAAGTCAGAATTACACATTTAGAGAGATTATAGATGAACAGTTTTTAGGTATCGAAAAACCACTATCATCTTGGAAAATAGAAGATTTAGATGAATTCTATCTATCACCATCAGTTAAAAGGATGACTTGGCAAACTATGAAGATTGTTGAAGAATTACAAAGAGTGCTTGGAAAATCTCCAAAACGCATCTTCGTAGAGATGACTAGAAGTGACGGAAAAAAAGAAAGAACGGTATCTAGAAAAAATAAACTTATAAGCTTATATAAGAGCCTAGGTAAAGAAGGTAAGGAATTTATAAACGAAATTGATGGTAAGGACGAAAACTTCTTTAATAGGAGAAAAGTATATCTTTATTATCTTCAAATGGGTAAGTGTATGTACTCAGAAGAGGTAATTGATTTTCATAAACTTCTAAATGATAATCTTTATGATATTGAACATATATATCCACAGCATTATATAAAGGATGATAGCATTGAAAACAATCTTGTATTAGTAAAGAAAGAACTGAATGCAGGGAAACAAGACAAACCATTAACTTCTGAAATACAGGCAGATAGATATACATTCTGGCGCATGTTAAAGGATAAAGGATTTATAAGTAGTGAGAAGTTTACTAGACTTACTAGGAAAAATGATTCTTTTACAGAGGATGAACTTACAGGATTTATAAATAGGCAGATTGTGGAGACTAGCCAGGCATCAAAGGCTATTACACAAATTTTACAACAGTCAATGGATGAAAACTGTAAAATTGTCTTCTCAAAAGCAAAACTCATATCAGAGTTTAGGCAAAAATTCGATTTACCGAAGTCAAGAATAGTTAACGACCTTCATCATGCAAATGATGCATATTTAAATATAGTTGTTGGCAATGCTTACTATGTAAAATTTACAGGTAATCCATATAAGTTCATAAAGAATGCAATTAAGAACAAGGAATTGAATGAAAGCAAATACCACATTTCAGATTTCTACAAAAATGATATATATAACAAGAATGAAGTTGCATGGAGGAGTGAAAAGAAAGAATATCCAACAATTGTAACTGTAAAAAAAATGATTAATAAATTAACTCCAATTATCACACGAAAAGTTGAAGTGGAACATGGGGAATACTTTAAAGAAACTCTGAATAGCCATTTAGAATCGAAGAAAGGTATATATATAGGTCAAAAAACACATGATTCAGTTCTAAGTAATGTAGAAGAATATGGAGGAAAAACAAAAATAAAAATACAAGGATATGCGTTGATTGAATATAAAAAAGGTAATGACACTATTAGAATGTTCAAAGCAATACCATGGTTGGTTGGAAATATTAAAAATATAGATGAACATAAACTGATAGCATATATAATTGACGATTTACAAACTGAAGATGTAAATACTGACATTAAAGATTTAAGAATATGTAAGAAATTCATATCTAAGAACAGCCTTATAAAAATGAATGGTGCATATTACTATTTGGGAGGTAAAACAGGAAACCGAATAGAGTTTAAGAACGCAATGCAATTTAAGATACCATTAGATAGGATAGAATATATTCATAAATTAGAGAAGGCAAATGCAAAGAATAATTATTATGAAGTTGATAGACTACACAATATGGTGATTACAAATGAAAAGAACATAGATTTATATAAGTTTATAGTCGAGAAACTTAGAATAAAGCCATTTTGTAAAAGTAGGAAAACGAGCCTAGCAGATATATTTAACGATTTATTCGATACTTTTAAAACTACTGATATAAGTAATCAATGTATAATTATTGAAAGGATACTTCGTAATATAAAAAATTCAGATGCAATTAACTTAGGCCCAATCGGTGGAGGAAATAGTCAGGGAAAGACATTTGTTATGGCTAGAATAGATAAATGTACGGAACTAAAATTAATACAACAGTCTGTAACGGGACTATTTAAAAGTGAAACGGATCTGTTAAAGATATGAGCTGGAGAACTGTTATAATTAGTAAAAGTGCCAAGCTGGATTACCAGCTTGGTTATATGGTAGTTAGACAGGAAGAGACAAGTAAAATACATATTTCTGAAATACATATGCTTATAATAGAGACTACGGCAGTGTCTATTACTGCAGTATTAATGTCTGAGCTTGTAAAATCAAAAGTTAAGATAATATTCTGTGACGAGAAAAGGAATCCTTTATCAGAACTTATGCCATATTATGGGTCACATGATACTAGCTTAAAATTACGTTCCCAAATTAAATGGGATAATGATACTAAAAAATATGTATGGACGGCAATTGTAAAAGAAAAGATATTACAGCAAGCGTTTCTTCTAGATGAATTCTGTAAGGATGAGAGTGTACTTTTGTATAAGTATATTGAAGAAATAGAGTTTGGTGATTCAACGAATAGAGAAGGGCATGCAGCAAAGGTATATTTTAATGCTTTATTTGGAAAATCTTTCACTAGAGGAACAGACTGCCTAATAAATGCAGCCTTAGACTATGGATATTCAATTCTATTATCGTCCTTTACAAGAGAAATAGTAGCATCTGGATATTTAACTCAATTAGGACTATTTCATGACAATATGTTCAATCAATTTAATCTTGCATCAGACCTAATGGAACCATTTAGAGTTCTTATTGATAAGGAGGTCGTAAATATGAATATTGAAGAGTTTGGTAGTGATGAAAAAAGAAGAATAGTCTCAGTCCTTAGTGAGCCGGTTTGTATAAATTATAGAAATGAAATTGTTTCCAATGCCATAAAAATCTACTGTAAAAGTATTTTCGAGTCTTTAGAAAATAATAGTATTAATGATATAAAGTTTTATAGATATGAGCTATAGGTACATGAGAATTTTAGTTATGTTTGATTTACCAGTACAAACTTCACTAGATAGAAGAGAGTATACTAAATTCAGAAAACATCTAATAAAGAGTGGATTTTTTATGCTTCAGGAATCTGTTTATTGTAAGATATCTCTAAACTCAGGTATGTCAGAGGCCATCGTTGATAATCTTAGAAAGAATAAACCAAAAGCAGGGTTAGTTCAGGTGCTCAAGATAACAGAGAAGCAGTATTCAAGAATGGAATATATAATCGGCAAACATGAGACTGATGTGCTAAACTCAGATGAAAGGTTAGTTATATCATGAGAATAACAAATCGAGCATTTGATTTTGTAATAGAAGCTGATGAAAATACATCTATATCAATTGTATGTGAAAACCCTAAGGTATTCTACGAAATGATAGAGGATTCCATAAAGTTATTTCAATCCAATGAATCAAATTGGATAATATCTGAAAAAGATGGGACTAGAATCGACTCTAAACAGATTGATATTATCGTAAGTCCGTTTTGTTTTGATATTAACAGCAAAAGGTTACTAGGTAATGTTCAAAAAGAAATAGAAACATGTATTTATGAGAACTTCACTGAAGGAATTAGTCATATAAATGATACTTTTGTTAGGATTTTGGAAGATATATCAGTAAAATTATCATACGAAATAGATTATAACATAGAATGTGATGTTAAGGATTTGATAAAAATCTACAATTTAAAGTTAAATTATGAGAGTAGCAGTTTATTAGAGAAGTTATCGATTTATATCAAACTAGTAGCAATGGCATTCAATGTACAAGTACTGTTTTTAGTTGATATTAGAAGATATTTGACAGAATATGAAGTGTTGGCTTTGTATAAAGAAGCACGGTATTGGAAGATACAGTTAGTTATCATAGAATCTAGATTTGTAGATAAGTTAGAAAATGAAAAGGTAATTATTATAGACAGGGATCGGTGTATAATAGAAATATGATTTACGCATATGTCAGTATGTTAGGTTCGGAGATAATCTCATTAATTTGAGGTTTGAGAACCTTGTAAATCAAGAATGTAGAGAAACAAATGATTTGTGGTCAAAAGGATGGATAAAGTTTGAGAACCTTGTAAATCAAGAATGTAGAGAAACCTAACGGACTTATTGAGCCACTTAGGGTCAGTTTGAGAACCTTGTAAATCAAGAATGTAGAGAAACAAAGCATATAGCAATCAAACATAGGTTATACGTTTGAGAACCTTGTAAATCAAGAATGTAGAGAAACAGTTAGTGACAACGAATGGACACGCGATGGGTTTGAGAACCTTGTAAATCAAGAATGTAGAGAAACACTAGCCTGATATTCTTTTGATACTTTCTGGTTTGAGAACCTTGTAAATCAAGAATGTAGAGAAACGTCTAATGTCTGGAATGGCATCAAGGACACGTTTGAGAACCTTGTAAATCAAGAATGTAGAGAAACCGAACAATCTATAAATTGAATGTTGTGGTAGTTTGAGAACCTTGTAAATCAAGAATGTAGAGAAACTTACTGTACCCCATTGTATAAATTTTGCTAGTTTGAGAACCTTGTAAATCAAGAATGTAGAGAAACTTTATATTTCATTACATCTTTTGAGCCAACGTTTGAGAACCTTGTAAATCAAGAATGTAGAGAAACTTTGTTTTGTTCGTTAATCTTAGATGTTATGTTTGAGAACCTTGTAAATCAAGAATGTAGAGAAACGATTGAAGAGACAGAATCAGAGATTGAATAGTTTGAGAACCTTGTAAATCAAGAATGTAGAGAAACTAGTACGCAGTAAAAGGCTGTCCATTGTACGTTTGAGAACCTTGTAAATCAAGAATGTAGAGAAACCGACATTATTGATATGCAAAGCGCTATATAGTTTGAGAACCTTGTAAATCAAGAATGTAGAGAAACCTGATGCTCTTAGTAATGCATCTCGCATACGGTTTGAGAACCTTGTAAATCAAGAATGTAGAGAAACGTAAGCCCCTGCAATTACTCCCTCCGTTAGGTTTGAGAACCTTGTAAATCAAGAATGTAGAGAAACAAAAGAGAGAGGGAAGGAGACACGGACATGGTTTGAGAACCTTGTAAATCAAGAATGTAGAGAAACTCTTCTTCCTCTGCCTCTTTCGCTGCCTTCGTTTGAGAACCTTGTAAATCAAGAATGTAGAGAAACAAAACACAGGTATATCATGTCAGGAACGCCGTTTGAGAACCTTGTAAATCAAGAATGTAGAGAAACCCATTATCGCGAGAGCCTTCTCATTCACGTGTTTGAGAACCTTGTAAATCAAGAATGTAGAGAAACCATCGACAATTTTCACAACAGGGTGACAGTGGTTTGAGAACCTTGTAAATCAAGAATGTAGAGAAACTACACCTTTTCGGTGCTTCGTTGTGCTTATGTTTGAGAACCTTGTAAATCAAGAATGTAGAGAAACTAAATTTAGAAAGGTTGAAATCATGGACGCGTTTGAGAACCTTGCAAATCAAGAATGTAGAGAAACTATGGAGTGGAGAGAAAAGCAAAGATGGGAGTTTGAGAACCTTGTAAATCAAGAATGTAGAGAAACTGGTTGTGAGTAGATACACCCACCACGGTTGTTTGAGAACCTTGTAAATCAATAATATAGAACACTAAATAAATATGCAATTAAGTTCATGGTGAAACTCTGCAACCCTACAAAAACTAAAATATGGCGAGTCCTCCCAAATCCTTCGAAAAGGACTTTAAAGCGGGAGCGACCGCCATGTCAATGAACCTATTCTATCAAGAAAAAATCTAAAAGTCAATACCAACACTATGACGCCCACTAATCAGGGTGTCATTTTTTGATGAAAAATCCCCTTTTACCAAACGGGTAAGTTTTCAGTCAACATATTGCGCGCTGTCACAAACAAGTATATAATGGAGTGCAGGGATTAATAGCTTTTCCAAGCTGTAGTCAGACGGGAGATTGACAGGCTTGATAGTAGGGCAAATCTTGGATTAGGCACCCTTCGATTAGCGATTAATGAGACAGATAGTAGATAAATAAGGGGGTATATCTATGAAAAATAGAGTGAAGCAGGTCTTTGCGTGCTTGCTTTCAATTCTAATTGTTGTTGTGGGCATAACGCCTATGACAAACTCAGTGGTTAACGCAGAAACGACCACAGGTCTTCAGTTTACTAGCATCAAGATAGTAGATTCTGAAACAGGTACTGTAGTAGCAGATCTGCTAAACGGACAGACACCTAAGCTAAAAAGCGGTGTGACCTATGCGCTCAATGTGAGCTATTCGGTTCCATCGAATCTGCAGTTCTCTAACACATATCTCAATGTGAGACTAGGGGACGGAGTATATATCAAAACACTTCCAGGAGCAACATTTACCGAGGGGCCGGTCGTATCGACAGGTTTTGAGTCTCTCGTAAAGACGCCGACGGGAACAGGCACATCGCCTTACGGTTACCCGGCCGCAGGCTCCGAGCAATCCCGAAATGGTGATCTCAAATACAAGAGCAAGGTTTCGCTGACCAATGTATCTTCGGTCGGAGAGATATGCTTTGTAGTAGATGAGGCCTATCTAAACCAGGATCCAAACCAAATTCTATCCAATCTATTTAAGCTTAGCCTAAGCACCGATGCCACAAATAATATCGATGCTAAGTCTTTTAATGCAATTTCTACTCAGGAACTGCAATATAGATTTTGGACCAATCAGGCCACAGAGGTTCTATCAAAGGGTGGTACAACATCTACCTTAAACGTATCAAATACTGGTGGAAAATCCCTGACAAGAGCGGGAAGCAAGACAACAGTACAGATAGTATATCCAAGCGATATTGAATTTGTATCCCTAGAAGAAAAGGGACTATATAACACAAATGGAAGAGTAGTATCGACAACTGAGAGCGGTGGACTTAAGACGACTACAGTAGAGTGGGATGAGCCAGGCTCATACTCAGGCGGACTTTCATTTTATCCACACCTTAAGGTTCCAGCAAATAGTACAAGAGCAAACGGTTCTACCTTTGATGTAGTGATCAAAAATTTCAGCAAGACAATCTGGAACGATAACCCAAATGTGGGAAGAACATCTAAAGCGCAGGAAGCTAAGATGGTAGTTACTATCATCGACGGAAATACGCCAGAGAGAATAACGTCACACGGACTTGTTGACACCATGCCAAACTGGTCGCTAAAGAAGAACGATACATACAATGTGCGTCTTGGAAGCTTGCTTCTTAAGAACGAGCTTTCAATTCCAACGCAGCCAAAGACAATAGAGTTTGATATCGATAATGCTGATACAGCAATAATTCGAGGCGTAACAATTCCTTATGCACCAGGCATGACATATGGAACGATACACTGGACTACGGCTGATGGCAGAAGCGGAACGGCAGACCCAAGTGTGATTAAGCCATCTGGAGACGCATCAGCTTTGATAACTAACGAAGCGCTTGGACTTGGAATAAACGATTCAATCAAAACTCTCAAGGTCGACCTTGGACCAATACCGGCATCATACGACGGAATAAGACGTATGCAGGACCTACTTGAGACATGGAATCCAAGCAACAAATACGTTTACGATGAGTACTACGGATGGTCCTATATCCCTGCAGGAATCTACGGAACCTGGAAGAAGGGAACCAGTGCTGATGTAGTTTCAACAATCAAGGTTTACACAACTGGCCAGGCACCGGTAGCAACCGAGACCTTTAAGGTTGTCGGAAAATCGGACAAGCCTAGAGTTGTAAACGGCGTTGGAACAATAAATAAGACACAGATAAACGGTGGAGATAGCTTCAAGGTATCGGGAAGAATCGACGATGCTAACTGGGATTGGAATCCACTTCAGGAGCCGGTAATCTACATGATTATGCCAGAGGGCTTCGAGTACTCTAATTTGACCGTGACAAACGGGACGCTCAGCGCGCCAAGCTATGTTGGTGAGTTTGAGAAGGACGGAACCAAGATCAAAGTTTGGAAGTATTCAATAGACATAGGCGATGAGACTAGAGGTCAGTATCAGCCTAACTTTACAAGCAAGAATATGAACATTTCCTTTGATGTAAAGACTGATAAGACTGCGAGAGTCAAGACATATCACATCAATGACTTCCTCGGAATTACAACAAAGGACTTCAAGGACATAGACGCAGTTATAAAGCGTGAGAAGTGGGATGCAAGCAACTGGAACACTAGTAAGTACACAGCTACATTTGGTGAGAAGGTTAACTCCGGAAAGGACATGGTATCGCTTTCCGAGGGTCCAGGAATCAAGATTACGCAGGCCTATGAGGTAAGCGCTAAGTCTGAACTTTTGATACCTGATACCGGAAAGTCCTATGTATACGACAATACTTCAGAGACAGCAAAAGAAGCAACTACTCCAGTTCTAAAACCAGGAGACGATGCAGTCCTCCGTATCACTGTGAGAAACAATATGACATCACAGCTAGATCGCGTGAGTCTCTTTGTTCCACTGCTAAAGAAGGATTTGAACTTCGGAGCAGGCTTCATGCCAGAAGGTAAGAACGAGCTTCCGCTTGAGCTTAAGAAGGTTGAGACAACACCTAATTTTGAGGTGAAGTACATAAAGCTCAAGGCAGGAAAGACATATCCGATAAATGAGTCGCCGCAGCCAGCAGACTATGACATAGTTACAGATCCTGCAGATGCTAATATGATTATGCTAGTATCAAGATCTGCAGTTGCTCCAGGAGACGGCGGACGAGTTGATATCACATACAAGGTTGGAAATGATGTAACTCATCTATATAACGAGAAAAAGGACGTAATCACGCCAGTTCTAGATTACAACATCGGTGGAAATACATCCACGCTCACAAGGGAGCCAGCAGCAGTTAGCTTCCATGTTGATGCTCCAGTAACAAGAGATATCACAGTTAAGAAGCTTTGGAAGGATCATGCAGGAACAGCAATTACAGCGCCAGTTACAAGCGTTGATGTAGAGCTTCTAAAAGATGGAGCAGTAGTAGAAGAAAAGCAGCTTACAGCAGCAAATGGCTGGACGGTTACATTTGATAATCTCGAAAAGGCAAATGCAGCAGGAGTCGACTATGCATACACTGTAAGAGAAAAGGGGCTAGATGCATCAAATGACATTAAGCTTGATGGAGCTTGGTACAGAGCAACGACAAGCGGAAGCATGGATGCAGGCTTTACAGTTACAAATAAGAAGTCTTTGACCTTCACACCTATGATTCCAGCTACAACAAAGCTGACCGTATCAAAGGAGTGGAGCGGCCTATCGCAGGTTAATGCAAATGAGCAGTCAGTTACCGTAAAGCTCTTCAAAAACGGCGTCGCAACATCTCAGGTAAAGGTTCTTGATAAGAACAATAACTTCAAGGCTACATTTGATAATCTGCCTGATACTGACGCAGTAAACGGAGTAAGCACAAAGAACGTATATACTGTTAAGGAAGTTGATGCTGACGGAAATGCACTGAATGCAGGCGATAAGATTAAGCTTGGTGATAAGGAGTTTGTCGTAAGCTATGACGGAGCAAAGGTGAAGAACACTCTTGTTAATCCTAAGATTAAACTCGAAGGCGATAAAGTTTGGAATGACGCAAATGACCAGGATGGCATAAGACCTGATGAAGTTACAATAAAGCTATTTGCAAACGGTGTAGACACAGGAAAGACTACCAAAGCAACAAAGCTAGGAAACTGGGAGTACAAGTTTGAAAACCTAGCAAAATACGATGCAAATGGCGATGAAATCGTCTATAGCGTTGTGGAGATAGGCGTTCCAGGATACACGGCAGAGATTAATGGTACAACTATTACAAACACTCATGATCCAGCAAAAATCGATATCCCAGTAAAGAAAATCTGGAATGACGATAACGATGCTAAGGGAAAGCGTCCGCAGAGCGTACACATCACGCTATTTGCCGATGGTGTAAAGGCTGATGAAGTAGATTTGAACACAGGAGATAACTGGGCGCACACATTTGCGAATATGCCTAAGTTCAAGGATGGAAAGCTAATTAAGTACACAGTCAAGGAGGACGCGGTAGCAAGCTACGAGAGCAAAATCACGGGCGATGAGACTGAGTTCCAAGTGACAAACACATACAAGGAGCCAGTAAAGCCAAACGGTGGTAAAAAGGGCGGAAAGCCTAATACCTTCGATGATGGCGGAATGGCGCTATACAGCATGATGGCAGGACTTTCAGGTCTAGCATTTATCGCTGTATCAAAAAAGAGAAAATATAGCAAATAGCCTATATTTATGGGCCGGTAGTCAAGGGGGCGCCGGTCCTTTTTTGTGCTTTGATTTGCCTGTTAAAAGCCAGTGAAAATTACTTTGCACAAAAAGCTAGATATTGCCAGCCTAAACTTGCTTAAACATAGGAAAAATTATATAATTACACTGGATAATAATTTATTTTTCAAGCTATGGAGGTCTTTGTTTGACAATACAAGAAGCCAAAAACGATGCGAGAGAAAACGCATTTATAAGTTTTGATATAGACGAGACAGTGGACAGAGTCGCGCTGTTTGGAAACCTAGATATAAACCTTAATCTGATTAGTGAAGCAGCAGGCGTTCAGATAGTGCAAAGAGATAACTCACTTTTGATACGCGGAGAAAAGCCTGAGCTAGCTATAGAGATGCTGAGGGAACTCATAGATATAATGCATAGCGGAGAGTTCCTCGACGAACAAAAGGTGAACTACGTAATTCAGCTCAAGGCTGAGGGCGGTTCATATAGCGAAAGCGGAGTCGGAAAAGATGTTATCTGCTTTACAGCAAAGGGAAGACCGCTTAAAGCCAAGACGGTCGGACAAAAGCGCTATGTCAATGCGGTGAGAAAAAGTGACATGGTCTTTGGCATAGGACCGGCAGGAACGGGTAAGACATATCTTGCAGTAGCTCTTGCGGTAAGCGCATATAAGAACAAAGAGGTTGAGAAGATAATCCTGACAAGACCAGCTGTTGAAGCAGGTGAGAAGCTGGGATTTTTACCGGGAGACCTTCAGGATAAGGTAGATCCATATCTTAGACCAGTATACGATGCGCTCTATGATCTTCTCGGAAGAGATAATGCACTGAGACTTAAAGAGCGCGAGATTATAGAGGTTGTTCCTCTAGCGTATATGAGAGGTAGAACCCTAGATAATGCCTTTATCATACTTGATGAGGCTCAGAACACGACCTGCGAGCAGATGAAGATGTTTCTGACGCGTATGGGCTTTGGCTCCAAGATTGTGGTTACAGGTGACGTGACACAGATAGACCTTCCAGCCGGAAAGAAGAGCGGACTTATCGATGCTGAGAGAGTCCTAAAGGGCGTAAAGGGCATAGAATTCTGCTATCTGAGGGAGATGGACGTCGTTAGACACGAGATGGTTAAGCGTGTAATCAGCGCCTACGATAGGTATTATAAGCATCATCCAAAGAAGGAAGAGAAATAATGGAAATCTATTTTGAGAATGAACAGGTGGTCAGCGAGGAGCTGCTAGCTTTGATGGAAGAAAGCGCAAGGCTTTGCCTAGAAAAGGAAGGAATTCCTGAGGAGAACTGCGAGTTTTCGGTCAGCTTTGTTGACAGGGAAGAAATCAAAGAGTTAAACAGCACATATAGAGGCGTTGATAAGGTCACAGATGTGCTTTCGTTTCCTCAGTTTGAGGATTTTAACGAGCTTCCAGAAGACCAGATAATCTGCCTTGGTGACATCGTAATCTGCAAGGATAGGGCAAAGGAGCAGGCTGAGGAATTTGGGCATTCGTATGAGCGCGAGATAATATATCTATTTACGCATAGCGTTCTTCATCTTCTTGGCTATGACCACATGGATGAGGAAGAGAAGGCTGAGATGAGAGAGCGTGAAGAAGAAGTAATGACGGAGCTTAAACTTAAGAGGGTTTAAGGCAATGCTTCTTAAAGGAGGAAGTCATGAGTAATATAACAGATGTCGATCTATATAAGCTCGCAAGAAAAGCTGCGAGAAATGCCTATGCACCGTTTTCGGGCTTTAGGGTTGGAGCAGCAATTTTGACGACAACAGGTGAGATTTTTACAGGTGTAAATGTTGAAAACTCAAGCTATGGCGCTACGATATGCGCTGAGCGCGTCGCATGTGCAAAGGCGATTTCAGAGGGCTTTAGAAACTTTGAGGCGATTGCTGTTGCGACATATTCAGGGGATCAGGCAGTTCCGTGTGGAATGTGCAGGCAGTTTCTCTTTGAGTTTGCGCCAAATCTCAAGGTTATAACAGGAAGAGATGAAGAGAATATCGAGGTGACAAGTCTCGATGAACTATTACCGAAAGGATTTAGATTATGAAGTCGGGATTTGCAGGAATTATAGGAAGACCAAATGTCGGAAAGTCGACATTGCTGAACTCCATTCTGGGCGAGAAGATTGCAATTACAACAGATAAGCCACAGACAACGAGAAACAGCATAAGAGGTATTTACACAGAGCATACGGCGGATGGAGACTCAAGCCAGATAGTTTTTATCGATACTCCAGGAATTCACAAGGCTCACAATAAGCTTGGAGCAGCTATGGATGACATAGCTATTAAGACATATAAAGAAGTTGACGTAATATTATTTCTTGTAGATGGAAGTCCGGATAAGGGAAGAGGCGATACCTATATCCTAGATATGATTAAGGATGTTGAAACTCCAAAGTTCCTAGTAATTAACAAGGTTGATACCATGGATCCGGAGGAGTTCAAAAAAACATATGATATCTACGAGAAGATGGGCATCTTTGATGAGATATTTGGCATTTCGGCCCTCAAGGGAACTCATGTAAAGAGACTTGTAAAGGCTATCCAGGGATATCTCGAGGAGGGACCAATGTTCTTCCCAGAGGATATGGTGACTGACCATCCAGAGCGCTTCATCGTGAGCGAGATAATTCGCGAGAAGCTTTTGATGTACCTAAACGAAGAGGTGCCGCATGGCGTTGCCGTTGAGATAGAAAGCTACAAGGAAGATTCTAAGCTAACCGAAATTGGTGCCGTTATCTACTGCGAGAGAAAGTCGCACAAGGGCATCATCATCGGAAAGCAGGGAAAGAAGCTAAAGGGCATAGGAAAGAGCGCAAGGCTAGAGATAGAAGCACTTCTGGGAGTTAGGGTTTACCTACAGCTATTTGTAAAGGTCAAAGAGAACTGGCGTGACTCAGACTTTGCTATCTCAAACTTCGGATACAGCGAGGACAGGTGATAGCATGCTTGCCGATTCTACAGGAATCATTTTAAGGCGAATAAATGCAACCTCGGGAAGGAAGATGCTCTCCATATTCACGCAAAAATACGGAAAGATAAGTGCGGGCACAAGCATCTCAGAAAAGAGCAGCAAGGGCAAGGCGACGCTTAGTCTAAACCGATTTACCTACGGGCGCTACGAGATTTTTAGGAGCCGTGACTTCTACAATGTTAACAGCGGAGAGGTAGTGAAGAGCTTTTTCCGAATAGGAGAGGATCCAGACAAGTACTTTGCGGCGTCGTTTGCGCTAGAGCTTACGGACAAGGCGCTTCCGGAGGAACTTCCTCAGCCAAAGCTTTTAAACGAGCTTGTGGATTTTCTTGGAACGCTTGAGGATAGAAGCAAAGGCTTTATAACTCTTGTCATAGCCTATGAAATCAAGCTGCTTGATGCCGTGGGAATGCTGCCAAATCTAGATGAATGCGTGGTCTGCGGATCAAAGCCAGACGATGCGAAAAAGCTCAGGTATTTTAGCGTCGAAGACGGAGGAATGATATGCGAGGAATGCATGAGAAAAATAGAACAGGAAATCGCACAAAATTCTAAGTCTAGAGCAAAGCCGAGATTGATTTATAGCCCTAAATTTGATATAGTTAGTATAATTAAATATTTCTCCCAAAAACCTATCTCTGCCTTCGGAAACATCATGCTTGATGCCGAAACAGAGGAGGAACTTTATAAGATTTTAAGAGAATATATTTCATATCATATGGATGTAGGTACGCTTAAGAGCGAGCTATATCCTAGCATTGTATAGGAGGTTTACAATGGAAATTACATTAGAAAAGATTGAATTAGTAAGGGATCGCACAGGGGTAACCTACAAGGAAGCCAAGGAAGCTTTAGAAGCAGCAAACGGAAACGTTGTAGATGCGATAATTGCAATTGAAGAGACAGTAGACTGCTCAGACAAAAACAGTACTAAGGCTAAGAAGGATGCTTTGATAGGTCGCATGAAGGAGATGTTTGACAAGGGTAATGTTTCAAGAATCGTTGTATCAAGAGACGATAACACATTCCTAAACATTCCGCTAAATGTAGGTATAGTAGGAACAGTAATCGCACCATGGGGAATGATTGCTGGTGTTGTTGCTGCGCTAGGATTTAGATGCAAGATTGAGTTTATTAAGGACGATGGATCAGTTATAGACCTATCAGAGAAGGCTAATGACTTCTACGACACAGCTAAGGAGAAGGGAACTGACTTCTATGCTGACATGAAGGAGAAGGCACCAGAGGTTTACTCAGACCTAGTTAACAAGGGCGGAGAAGCTCTCAACAAGGCTAAGGATGTTGCAGCTGATGTAGCAGCTAAGGCTAAGAGCAAGGTTGTTAAGAACGATTTTGCTGATGATATCAATCTAGATGATATCGAAGAGGCTGAGGAAGCAGTAGAAGAAACTGCAAAGGAAGCAGTTGATAAAGCAGCAGATGCTGTTAAGGACGCTGCAGACACAGTTAAGGAAAAGGTAGAAGAATAATCGGAATCAAATCCGAATTCAATTTGAATTAATTTGAAATACAAGGGAAGCAGGTTATTTTTACAGATGGAAAACAGTAAAGCAACGATGGAAAAAATTGTCGCATTAGCAAAGAACAGAGGATATGTTTATCCTGGTTCTGAGATTTACGGCGGTTTGGCTAACACATGGGACTACGGTCCTTTGGGCGTAGAGTTTAAGAACAATGTTAAGAAGGCTTGGTGGAAGAAGTTCGTACAGGAATCCAAGTACAATGTCGGGCTCGACGCAGCTATTTTGATGAACCCACGCACATGGGAGGCATCTGGGCACATCGGAGGCTTTGCTGATCCTCTTATTGACTGTAAGGAATGTAGATCGAGATTCCGTGCAGATAAGCTAATTGAGGACTATCGTAGTGAAAAAGGTCTTCCAGAAGAAGCTATCGACGGCTGGTCAAATGAGAAACTAGAGGAGTACATCAGAGATGAGCAGATCGCTTGTCCTGAGTGTGGTAAGAGCAACTACACAAACATCAGACAGTTCAATTTGATGTTTAAGACCTTCCAGGGTGTAACTGAGGACTCACAGTCGCAGATTTACCTTCGTCCAGAGACTGCACAGGGAATTTTCGTAAACTTCAAGAATGTGCAGAGAACTTCACGTAAGAAGATTCCATTCGGAATTGCACAGATCGGTAAGTCATTCAGAAACGAGATTACTCCTGGTAACTTCACATTCAGAACAAGAGAGTTTGAGCAGATGGAGCTTGAGTTCTTCTGTAAGCCAGGTGAGGACCTAGAGTGGTTTAACTACTGGAGAACATACTGCGTTGACTTCCTAAAGTCACTTGGAATGACGATGGAAAACATCAGAACAAGAGACCACGAAAAGGAAGAGCTATCACACTACAGCAACGCGACAACAGATATCGAGTTCCTATTCCCATTCGGATGGGGAGAGCTATGGGGTATCGCAGATAGAACTGACTTCGACCTTAGCAAGCATGCAGAGTTTTCAGGTCAGGACATGACATATCTTGACCCAGATACAAATGAGAGATATGTTCCATACTGCATAGAGCCATCGCTTGGAGCTGATAGAGTTGCGCTTGCATTCCTAGTTGATGCATACGATGAAGAGGTTCTATCAACTGACGATAACGGCAAAGAGGATACAAGAATTGTCCTAAGGCTTCACCCAGCACTTGCACCATTTAAGGCTGCTGTGCTACCACTATCAAAGAAGCTTTCAGTCGTTGCAGAGCCTATATTTGAAGAACTATCCAAGTACTTTAACGTAGACTACGACGCATCAGGATCTATCGGTAAGCGCTACCGCAGAGAGGACGAAATCGGAACTCCATTCTGCATATGCGTGGACTTTGATACTGAGACAGACGGCTGCGTAACTATCAGAGATAGAGACACTATGGAGCAGATAAGAATTCCAGTTTCAGAAGTAAGAAGCTATATCGAAGAAAAGCTTGTATTTTAAGCAAAAAATAGGAGAACAACAGCATGAAGCATTTTGTTTACTCGTTTAACGAAGGATCAAAGGATATGCGCAGCCTACTAGGCGGAAAGGGCGCTAACCTTGCAGAGATGACAAAGATAGGACTTCCAGTACCTTTCGGATTTACAATTACAACCGAGGCCTGTAACGAGTACTATCGCAATGGAGGAAAGCTTGGCGAGGAACTAATTTCCGAGATCAAAGAAAAGCTGAGTGAACTTGAGAATGTAACAGGCAAGACTTTTGGAAGCACAACAAATCCACTTCTTGTTTCTGTAAGATCAGGATCGGTATTCTCTATGCCGGGAATGATGGATACCATTCTCAATCTAGGCCTAAACGACGAGTCAACTAAGGGACTTGCAGATCTTACGGAGAATAGAAGATTTGCTCTAGACAGCTTCCGTAGATTTATACAGATGTACGGAAACGTAGTTATGGAGATAGATAGCAAGAATTTTGAAGACATCATAGAAAAAGCAAAGCACGACCGCGGAATCATGTATGATATCGATCTTGATGAAGAGGCTCTTTGCGAAATTATCGATGATTACAAGAAGGTAGTTAGATATGGACAGGAGGGTGGTTTCCCATCAGATCCTAAGGTTCAGCTAATCGAGGCCGTAAAGGCAGTATTCCGCTCATGGAATAACGACAGAGCGATTAGATATAGAAGAATGGAGAGAATTCCTGATTCACTAGGAACTGCCGTAAACGTTCAGTCCATGGTATTTGGTAATATGGGTAATACATCTGGAACAGGTGTAGCATTTACTAGAAGCCCTGTAAACGGAGACAACCACGTGTACGGTGAATTCCTTGTAAATGCACAGGGTGAGGACGTTGTAGCTGGTATTAGAACACCTAAGCCTATAAGCGAGATGGCAGAGTCTTTCCCTGAGGTATATGAGGACTTCATGAACATCGCAAAGGTACTTGAGCAGCACTATAAGGATGCTCAGGACATGGAGTTTACTGTTGAGCGTAACAAGCTTTACATGCTTCAGACAAGAGCCGGAAAGCGTACAGCTCAGTCAGCGGTCAAAATCGCTGTAGATATGGAAAGAGAAGGTCTCATCGACAGAGAAACAGCTGTTATGAGAATAGAGCCAGGTCAGATTGACCAGCTTCTCCACCCAAGATTTGATGAGGACGAGCTAAAGGGAGTTTCAGCTATTGCAAAGGGACTTCCAGCATCACCAGGTGCAGTTAGCGGTAAGATATATTTCAACGCTCTAGAAGCTGAAGCTGCAGTAAAGAAGGGCGAGAAGGCTATCCTCGTAAGAGAGACAACTTCACCAGAGGACCTTGCAGGAATGATCGCAGCAGGCGGAATCCTTACAGCAAAGGGAGGAGTTACATCCCACGCTGCTGTAGTTGCAAGACAGATGGGTAAGTGCTGCGTAGCAGGATGTTCAGAAATCCTAGTTTCAGAGGATAAGAAAGAACTGAAGACAAAGGACAAGGTTTACAGAGAGGGAGATGTTATCTCACTTGACGGTTATGATGGAAAGGTTTACGAGGGTGAAATCCACACTGTAGAGCCAAACCTATCAGGGGACTTTGGCGTTATCATGTCATGGGCTGACGGAATCAGAAGCCTCAAGATTAGAACAAATGCAGATAAGCCAGAGGATGCGCTTAAGGCTTTAGAGTTTGGTGCAGAGGGAATTGGACTTTGCAGAACTGAGCACATGTTCTTTGAGGAAAATAGAATCCCAGCTATCAGAAGAATGATAGTTGCGGATACAGAAAGCGAAAGACGTGAGGCTCTTGATGCACTTCTTCCATACCAGAAGAACGACTTCAAGGGAATCTACGAGGTTATGAAGGAAAATCCAGTAACTATTAGACTTCTAGATCCTCCACTACATGAGTTCTTACCTCACACAGATGCTGAGATTAGAAGCCTTGCAGAAAAGATTGGCGTTCCATACGAAAAGCTTGTAAGAAGAACTGACGAGCTACACGAGAACAATCCAATGCTTGGTCACAGAGGATGCAGACTTGCTATAAGCTATCCTGAAATCGCAGAGATGCAGACAAGAGCTATCATGGAAGCTGCCATTGAGGTAAGCGAAGAGAAGGGATACAGCATCGTACCCGAAATCATGATTCCTCTAACATCAAGCGATAAGGAAATGGCATATATCAAGGATATCGTTGCTAAGGAAGCTGAGAGATGTAAGGAGGAGAAGTCATCGGATATCAAGTATGTGATAGGAACGATGATTGAGACTCCAAGAGCTGCACTTACTGCAGATGAAATCGCAGAGAGCGCTGAGTTCTTCTCATTTGGTACAAATGACATGACTCAGATGACATACGGCTTCTCAAGAGATGATACTGCTAAGATCATCGAAACATATATTGAGAAGAATATCTTTGAGGAAGACATCTTCCGCTCAATTGACGAAAAGGGTGTAGGTAAGCTACTCGATATCGCAGTTAAGCTCGGAAGACAGACAAGAAACGATCTCAAGATAGGTATCTGCGGAGAGCACGGTGGTGACCCAAGAAGTATAGAGTTCTGCCACAAGCTAGGACTAAACTACGTTTCATGTTCACCATACAGAGTTCCAATTGCAAGAATTGCAGCAGCACAGGCAGCAATTAAGAGCAATCAGGAATAAATCTAGCATAGATATAGTTATTAAAACTAAGGAGTACTATTGATTTAGTACTTCTTTTTTTGTTAGGATTCTTAACAGTGTAAAAAATGTTAAACAAATAAAACAAAAGCATTTACAAATAACGAAATGATGTTAAGATATATAACGTAAGGGGCGCTCTTATATATTGAATAAAGAGGATATAATTATATAAATCAATATATAGTTGTTGATTTTGAGATGGATAAATGACTATGTTCAAATTAAAATATGAATTTCATATAACAAACTAAAGCTTTGAAGTTGCAGAAAACTGATCGGTGACTTGTTGAGGATATGAATGAAATTCTTGAAAAGGAACTAAGTGTTACAAAAAATTAAAGTTTAATTTATTCAATAAAGAATGGAGGATATGGTATGAAAACGCTAGACCAAAGACTTTTAGGCTTAGGACGGAAAATAATTTATTACCGTAATAATGCTGGAATTAATCAGAAAGATTTAGCAGATAATCTTGGTATTAGTAGAACAACACTAAGTTTTATTGAGAATGGTTCCCAAGCACCAAGTTTTGATGTTTTAGTAAAATTAGCACAAATAACCAATATAAATTTTAACGAACTTATCGATGTAAAGAAAAAAAATATATTGGTAGTAGATACTAATATTTTACTAAATCGTCCAGAAATGTTGGGTGTGCTATTGAAAGATTGTGATCGAGTGTACATACCTGTTCCTGTTATTAATGAATTAAACTATCAAAAAGATTATGGAAGAGAAAAAGAACGCAGAAATGCATCTTTATGCGAAGATATCATAAGCAAGAAGAAATCCGAAAAGCTAGACATTCATACAGATTCAGATTTCGATGGAAGTAATGATGACAAGATAATTGATATAGCAATAAAACTTGCGGAGAAGCAAACTTCAAATACAGTTTATCTTTTAACTAATGATAAAGATTTTAAGCTTAAAAATACTAAAGGGATGATGAATCTTAAGATAATTGGTTCAAATCAATACAACAAGATTTTTAGCGAGAAAGATGGATATAATGATACTCTCTCACAACGGTTTTTTTTAAGTGTGTTAAAGCGTGATTTGGATTCAGCAAAATGCTTGCTTGCAAAAAAAGAAAAAAGTGTAAATATCAATGCCATTGATACTAGATCAGGAAATACGCCATTAATTCAGGCTTTAGTAAATAAAGATGAGGAGATGGTAAAATATTTACTTGCATTGGATCGTATTGATGTAAATGCAGTAGATAATAAAAAACACTATTTACCACCTCTGTCGCACGTTATGCAGATGAAAAATGAGAGTGATGCAGAAAAGTTTGCAATAATGCTAATAGAAAGTGGTGCTAATGTAAATGAACCATCGCAAAGTGAAACAAATCTTTTTAATATGCCATTGATGATAGCTGCATGGCATGGAAGTTTAAACCTTGTGAAGTTGTTGGTTGAAAATGGTGCGTATGTAAACCAGCAGGATAAGAAGAATGGATTTACAGCATTGATGAAAGCAATTTTCAATAAAGAAGATTTATCGATTGTAGAATATCTTTTAAAGCATGGTGCAGATAAAAACATTATTTCTTTCCATGATAAAAAAACTGCACTTGATTATGCTTATGACAAAGAAAACAGAGCATTAATTAATTTACTGAAAGAGGGTGATATTAATGATTGATAGGATTTGCATATCAATCAATAATAGGTGCAACCTTTCATGCAAGTATTGCCACTTTCACGATAAAAGGGTTTTTGAAGATGCAGAGATGGATATATTCAAAATTCTAGATAATGTAAAAAAATACGCCACTGGTGATTTTAAAATTGGATTCGTTGGAAATGGTGAGGCTTTATTAGATTGGCCTAAGTTGAAATCATATATAGTTTATATTGAGGACCATCCAAACATAAGCGTATATATTATTACTAATGGAACAGTATCCCTTAAAACCGAGGATTGGCTATTTTTAAAAAAGCATAAGGTTAATGTTGGTTTTTCAATTGATGGTCCCAAGGACTTACATGATAAAAATCGTTGTGGATCTTTTGATAAGGCGATACAGAATGTCGAAGAATATAAGCGCATTATAGGGGAATATCCGACGTTTAATGCAACCGTGGGTAGTGACATCTTGTTAAATGCGGATAAGGTTATCGATTTTTTTAAACCCTTTAATGTCCGAGTTACTTTTTCACGTATGATTGGAAAGCACGGAATATCTTTAAGTGACTATCGTGATTTCCTGCAATTTGCAGAGAAGAAGCTAAAAGTTAGAAGAGGCGGATTAGACTGTACGATGTATGGAGGTAAGTGTGGTGCAGGAAATAATAACTATTTCTTTGCTAACGGAAATGTTTATTTTTGTGGAAATTGCATTGATTTACCTCCAGTTGGAAGCAGTGATATGCCATTTGAAGAATTGGAAAATATATCTTTAGAGTTTGATAGAAATTATTGCTTTAAGGAGTCTTTATGAGAATAGGATTATATGGAATGCCAACTGCAGGTAAAACTCATGTATTGAATCAGCTTGATTTTATTGATGTAAAATTAGGAAGCAATTTTTTACATGAAATATGTCCTGATTTTGATTCAAAAGATGAGATTGGTAAAAATATGGCTAGAGAAAAATTGGCTAGTATGTTGTTGAGGCAAGATACATTTATCATGGATGGTCATTATGAATTTGGTGATAAAGTATCGTTTACAGATATGGATGGTAAACTATATGATGTTTTTCTTTACTTATATATTTCTCCTTCTATATTAGAGAAACGAATGAGCAAATCGGAGAAGAATAGAAAATATCTATGTTACGATATAGAAAAATGGCAATTAGACGAAATAGAAAACTTACGTGAATACTGTCATAATAAGAATAAAGATTTTTACGTGTTAGATAATCCGACAAATAATGTTTTTGGTGATGTTACTGACATTGTTGAATTCATTAGGTCAATAGTAAATGGTTTTAGTTGTAAGCTGTTTGCTGAAAAATGCGTTGAGCAAATATTACAGAGAGCAACATCTGATGTAATTACGCTTTTAGATGGTGATAAGACTATAATTAAGGAAGACAGTTCACATGCTGTTTTCAATTATACTACTCATATATATGATGGGAATTTTTATACTGGATATCAGTCATGGATGCAGGCAAAAGAATTTAAGGCCTATAGATTTGAAGAACTGAATGAATTGCCATTTTCGTTCAACGAAAATGTATGCAAAGCGCTCAATAAAGATTCGTTTATACTTACTTCCGGGCATGAGCGAGTGTGGAGTTTTATATCTAGCTATTTAGATATTCCGTTTTATTCGGGTGCTGAAATGGCAGCTGAAACAAAATTCTTTATTACAAAGATGCTTCAAAAAGCTGGCAAAACAATTAATGCTTATGGTGATGGAATGAATGACTATTATATGCTTAAGCAAGCTGATAAGGGATATCTTGTCACTAAGGCAGATGGGACAGTTAGCAAATCATTAAAAGGAAAAGATTTGGGAGGTATAGAATTTGTTTGAACTAGAAAAAACAAAAGAAGTTAAGAAACTAATTAATATTACAAAATCTGATTCTGGAGTATCAGGACCTGAACTTGCGAAGGCTCATATTAGACTTGGAGAGATTTTGGCAGAGAATATTGATTTAAATCCATCGGATACAACTGTAGTTGCCTTACTTAGAGGCGGAATATTCTTTGCACAGGGAATATATTTTAAATTAGGATGTAAATTTGAAGTTTACGATCCAAAGCAGGGTGAGTTTATACGTCCAATGACAAAAAATGTGATTCTAGTAGATTCGGTAATAAATACAGGAAAGACATTAGCGAAGCTAATTGATCAGGATATAAAGTTTGCAAGTTGTGTAATTAATGATAAGGCTGTATCTATGTTTGAAGACAGATTATACACAGTAAGAATTTCAAATAATTCCTTTGTTGGAGATACTGTAAAGACACAAAAGGGTAATAAAGGTCCGGACACTACAATGAGATTGTTTAATCAGATTTAATCGTAATTATTCATTATTTACTTAAGGTGATATTTATTATCTTATATTTTGAAATTTCGATGGGCGAGAATTAGTATAAGGCGTGGCATTATGGGCTCAGTGGATTACCGAGTTCTATATTTGACTTTTAATAAACAGTAGTGTATAATAATAAATAAGAAGATTGTTTATAAAATATTTAAATTTGGATGTTTATAAACAATCAAAGGGGTGTATAACATAAATGATACATGCATAAGTTATGCACATAGTACTTAACTGAAAGGAGTTAATATCATGTCAATAGAAAACAAAATCGATCAGGCTAAGGGTGCTGTAAAAGAAGGTCTAGGAAAAGTAAGTGGAGATAAAAAGACTGAAAAAGAAGGTGCAGTAGAAAAGGCGGCTGCTAAGGTTAAAGAGGTAGGCGAAAGCGTTAAGGACTCTGTAGAAGGAGCAGTTGAAGGGCTAAAGAATGCTGTAAGCAAAGATAAATAATTAAATTAAGATTTTCTTTAAATACTCATTATAAAAAGGTCTTCTGTGGTAGAATATATCACAGAAGATTTTTTGTTGTATTAAGTGTTATATCCATTTTTATGGAAATATATAAATAAGTAATATTTGGAAGGAGATAGGATGCTAAGAGATTTATTTAGATATTTCAAACCGCATAGAAAGATATTTGCGCTCGACATGTTTTGTGCCATTATGATTGCATTTATCGACCTTGCGTTTCCGCTTGTTTCAAGGACTGCTATGTACGATATGCTTCCGCAGAGCAAGTACAGGACCTTCTTTGTTGTAATGGCCATAGTTGCCGTTGCATATGTGCTTAGGTCGATTTGCTACTACATTATGACCTACTGGGGACATACCTTCGGTATCAGAGTTGAGACCGATATAAGGGCGGACCTTTTCAATAAACTGCAGAGTCTAGACTTTGAGTTTTACGATAAGAATAGGACTGGTACTTTGATGAGCAGGCTGACAAGCGACCTCTTTGAGATTACGGAGCTTGCACACCACGGCCCTGAGGACCTTGTAATTGCAATACTTTCGATATCAGGTGCTCTGATAGTTATGTTTAGCATAGAGTGGAGACTTGCGCTAGTTGTAGCAGTGCTTGTACCTATTTTCCTTTTGATTGTTGTGCTGACAAGAAAGCAGATGTCGAGAGCTTCGGTTAATGTAAAGAAGAAAATCGCAGATATAAATACGGAGATAGAGTCATGTATTTCAGGAATTAAGACATCAAAGGCCTTTGCCAACGAGGATGTCGATAACGATAGATTTATGGATTCTAACTATGTGTATAGGACATCAAAGAGTGAGTTCTACAAAGCGATGGGAACCTTCAACGCATCGCAGGAATTTTTCATGTGCATCATGCCGGCTGCAGTTATCGCCATAGGTGGAAAACTTATAATGGACGGGCAGCTGAACTACATAGATTTGATCACATTTACTCTTTATGTTTCAGCATTTATTACACCAGTTAGAAAGATGGCAAATTTTGCTGAGATCTTTGCAAACGGTATGGCAGGACTTAGGAGATTCAGCGAAATCATGGCGCTTAAGCCTCAGGTTGAGGAGAAACCAGATGCTATTGATTTTGATGTCAAAGAAGGAAATATCGACTTTGATGATGTAACATTTGCATACGACGGAGTCCACGATGTTGTAAATAACATGAACCTTCATGTTAAGGCAGGAGAAACTCTAGCAGTTGTAGGAGCTTCTGGAGGCGGTAAAACTACGGTCTGCCAGCTCATCCCAAGGTTTTATGATGTGAGCAGTGGAAGCATCAAAATAGATGGAGTTGACGTTAGAGACGTGACTAAGAATTCTCTTCGTGAGAATATCGGGATTGTTCAGCAGGATGTATTCATTTTCGCAGATACAATCCTAGAAAACATCAGATACGGTAAGCCATCAGCAAGCTACGAAGAAGTTGTTATTGCAGCAAAGAAGGCTGAGATATTTGATGACATCATGGAGATGCCTGATCAGTTTGATACCTATGTAGGGGAGAGGGGAACAAGGCTCTCAGGAGGCCAAAAACAGAGGCTTTCAATAGCTAGAATCTTCCTAAAGAATCCTAGAATTTTGATTCTAGATGAGGCGACATCGGCACTCGATACGATTACGGAAAGGTCGATTCAAAAGTCCTTTGATGAGCTATCAAAGGATAGAACCTGCCTAATCATAGCACATAGACTTGCAACAGTTCAAAACGCGGATAGAATAATCCTCGTTGACGATGGAAGAATTGCAGAAGAGGGAACTCATGCTGAGCTCATGAAGCTTGACGGAAGATACGCTAAGCTCTTCAATACCCAGAGACTCGACTATTCGAGCGATGAGGAAAATTAGAATAGAAGAAACGAAAAGCCTGTGGACTTCCACAGGCTTTGATTTTGCTTTTATGAACGATTAGTTCTTTAGGCTCTGAAGTGGAGCAGGAATTCTGCCGCCACGGAGTATCATCTTTGCTGGGGACTTATCTCTAAGCTTCATAACTGGACCGTAGCCTAAAAGTCCGCCAAAGTTCAGCTCCTCGCCCTCGGAAAGACCAATGGCAGGGATAACTCTAACTGCTGTAGTCTTTGAGTTTACCATTCCGATAGCCGCTTCATCAGCAATTATGGCTGAGATGGTTTCAGCAGGCGTATCTCCAGGAATTACTATCATGTCTAGACCTACTGAGCAAACAGCTGTCATAGCCTCTAGCTTTTCTATGCTTAGTGTTCCTTCTCTTGCAGCCTTGATCATGCCAGCATCCTCACTGACTGGGATGAAAGCTCCTGAAAGTCCGCCAACGCTTGATGAAGCCATAACTCCGCCTTTCTTGACAGCGTCATTTAGCATTGCAAGCGCTGCTGTAGTACCGTGTGTACCGCACTGCTCAAGGCCTATTTCCTCAAGTATGTGAGCAACTGAGTCACCGACAGCTGGAGTTGGAGCAAGCGAAAGGTCTACGATTCCAAATGGAACATTTAGTACTTCAGCTGCTTCACTTCCGACTAGCTGACCCACTCTTGTTATCTTAAAAGCAGTTCTCTTAATCTGCTCTGAAACCTCGTTTAGACTTGCGCAAGGGTCCATCTTTGATAGAGCTGATCTTACTACGCCAGGGCCTGAAACACCAACGCTTAGGACAGTGTCAGACTCGCCGACACCATGAAATGCACCAGCCATGAAAGGATTATCTTCTACAGCATTACAGAAAACAACTAGCTTTGCTGCACCTATGCACTGCTTGTCCTTTGTGAGTTTTGCAGATTCGAGTACCTGCTTTCCCATTAAAGCAACAGCGTCCATGTTGATTCCGGCCTTTGTTGAACCAACATTTACCGATGAACAAACGAGCTCAGTTTCTGCAAGAGCCTGAGGAATTGAGTTTATGAGCTCAAGGTCACCTGCGCTAAAGCCCTTGTGAACTAGGGCAGAGTAGCCACCGATGAAGTTGACTCCGCATTCCTTTGCAGCCTTGTCAAGAATCCTTGCATATTTGATTGGATCTCCGCCAGAAACACCTGCGAGCATAGCGATAGGAGTTACAGAAATTCTCTTATTTACGATTGGAATGTCGTATTTCTTCTCTATGCTTTCACCAGTTGAAACTAGCTTTTCTGCCTTGCGGCAAATCTTGTCGTATATCTTTTGACATGATTTATCGATGTCGCTATCGGCGGAATCGAGCAGGGAAATTCCCATAGTTATCGTTCTAATATCAAGGGATTCGTCCTGTATCATGCCTATGGTTTCTAAGATGTCGTTTGTATTTATCATGTATCCCTCCAGCAGACTAAATCCTGTGCATTGCGTTAAAGATGTTCTCGTGCATAACGTGAATTGTCATGCCAGTAGCCTCTGCTTCGATGTTCTTTTTGAGCTCGTCAAGCGGAATTGAAAGCTCTGAGATGTCGATGACCATGATCATACAGAATATTTCTGTCAAAACTGACTGACTTACATCGATAACGTTCGCATTTGCCTCTGCGCAGGCCTTGGATACCTTTGCGAGTATGCCGACAGCATCCTTGCCGACAACAGTTACAACTGCTTTTTCCATGATTTTGTCCATATTTTCCTCCAGTTATTTTAGTTCTGCTATGTATATATCTCTTGCTAAAGTATTGTCTGTTCTGTATTTTATATCAAAATGAGGATATTCGGCGCCAAGCCTCTCCTTGTTAATGCCACAGTTTCCAATTAAATTGGAGAAGGACTGAGGATTAGAGAAGATGTCGACCTTGAGTTTTGGCTTTGGTGGGCTACTTGCCTCGTCTGAGCCTTCAGCTCTCGCAAGTCCTGTTTCGTCTATATTTGGCGCGTGTGCAGGACCCATGCCGTCTGTCTTTTTAATTAAAGCATCTAGCTGTTCCTTGAGCAGCTCATATGCTATCTCGCCTTCGACGAGCTGCCTAAAGGCTGGATGATAGGTTCCGCCGTTGATTGCGGATAAATCGCTTCCGCCGATTATATCTGTGCTCTTAAGCCCGACTCTCATTATATTTATTCCTGCCTTATGCAGAATCTTATACATCTCCTTGGTGCGAAGCAGTGCTTCTTCCTTGCTCAAAGCCTCGTAGCTTCCGTCCTCATACATGTCATAAAGCTCGGTGCCATCTATGACCAAAGTAGGGTAGAGCCTTGCTAGCTCTGGGGAAAGTGCCACAGTTTCTCTTGCTGAATAAATGCAGCTCTCTAGGCTATCTCCAGGAAGCCCGATCATGAGCTGAATACCAAGCTTAAACCCTCGCTCCTTAACTAGCCTAGCTGCCTTTCTTGCTGTATCGCTATCGTGCCCTCGCTTGGATAGTCTAAGCACTTCGTCGCTAAAGGACTGAACACCTAGCTCTATGGTGCTTACATTATAGCGTTTGAGATTTTCCAAAATCTCTTCGTCTATGCAGTCTGGCCTTGTCGATATGTGTAGGGATGAAACTCTTCCCTGATCTATATATTCGTTTGCGACCTCAAGATATGCGGTCTGAGCATCTATTGGAATCGCGGTAAAACTTCCTCCATAAAAAGCGATTTCTATCTCGCTTGGGTCAAGGTCTCCGAGTGTCGACAGGTATCTTTCGACGGTTTCTCTGACCTCATCTGTGCTCACGGCCTTAGTCCTTGCGGTTATCTTTTGCTGATTGCAGAAAACACACTGGCAGGGACAGCCGAGATGGGGGATGAATATGGGTATTATCGCATGTTTCTTCATACTCTATGCTCCCTGCTTTATAGCTTCATATACTAAAGAATTGAGCCTATGTCAGTGAGCTGATACTCTGGGAACCACTTGCATCTTATTCCGCGTTCCTCTGTGAACTCTAAAATCCTTGGAAAATCGGGATGAGAGGAGAGGTCTCCGTTAAATACAAGTTCATCGCAAACTCTGCCACAGGTTCCGCCGATGAATCCTGTGTCATAGCCGTCGAGGCGAACAAAGCCTGGCTGCACTAGAAGAACTGAAAGATCTTCTATGCCTTCACAGGCTTTTGCAATTCCAGCATCGTAGGTGATGATTGAGTTTTCGTCAACGATAGCGATGCTGCACTTTGTATATCCTTGCTTGACGTCGATGAGGTACATTCCCATTTCCTCAGCGACCTTGAGTAGGCGCGGCGCCGTACAGGAAAGGTTGTGTATGAAGTACTTTCCTGTACATGCTGCATTGAATGCAGCATCCTGAGGATAGTACCTGCCGAGGTCCTCAGGCGCCGCCATGTAGACGGGAGCCTTGTCCCCAATTCCCATTTTGCATAGGAAAATATCGGGATGATTAGAAATCCCGCGATCAACAATTCCGTTTGATGAAATTGGCTCAAGCACATGCCCAAGCCCTGTTAAATACTCTTTAAGATGATAGTGTGCATCTTTTGCTATATATATTTTACTCATGATGACATTATACTACAAATACGGGCAAAAATATTATATAATTAATGATATATGAGATTAAATTTGTGGAGGATGAAATGGATTACAACTTATTAGCAGAACTGCTGTTTCCAAATATAGATAAAAGCCCTGAGGATTATGAGAAAATCTATCCTAAGAGAAATCTGCCAGAGGGAGCCAAGGTTACAAGACTAGGACCATCACCAACTGGTTTTATTCATCTCGGAAATCTTTATGGAGCATTCGTAGACGAAAGACTTGCTCATCAGTCAGGCGGAGTATTCTATCTAAGAATCGAAGACACTGACGACAAGCGTTTTGTCGATGGTGCAGTTAAGATTATCATCGATTCTCTCAGATTCTTTGGAATAAGCTTTGACGAGGGGGCAGGACTAGATGGAGATACAGGTGCTTATGGTAACTACACTCAGAGCAAGAGAGGCGAAATCTACGCGTCGTTTGCTAAGAAGCTAGTGAGAGAAGGAAAGGCCTATCCATGCTTTTTGACAGAAGAAGAAATCACTGCTATTAGAGCAAAGCAAGAAGCAGAGAAGCAAAACCCTGGAATCTACGGTGAGTTTGCAGCGCACAGAAACCTAAGCCTAGAGGAAGTAGAAGCTAATATTAAAGCCGGAAAACCTTATGTTTTAAGACTTAAGTCTGATGGAAATCCAGACCCAGAAAAGGCACGTAGAATCAAGGTAGAGGATGCCATAAGAGGAACACTTGAGATGCCAGAAAACTTTCAGGACGTCGTCATCCTCAAGACCACAGGAATCCCAACCTACCACTTCGCACATGTGGTTGACGACCACCTGATGAGAACGACTCACGTCGTAAGAGGCGCAGAGTGGCTTCCTTCACTACCAATCCACGTTGAGCTCTTCGAAAAGCTCGGCCTCAAGCTTCCAATCTACTGCCACACAGCGCAGCTAATGAAGCTAGACGAAAACGGAAACAAGCGAAAACTCTCCAAGAGAGAAGACCCAGAGCTATCGCTTGATTACTATCGCAACCTAGGATACCATCCGGCTGCGGTAAGAGAATATCTGCTCACCATCCTAAACTCCAATTTTGAGGAGTGGAGAGCAGAGCATCAGGACGCAGATATTGATGAGTTCCAATTCACAACAGAGAAGATGAGTAACTCTGGTGCACTCTTTGATTTGAATAAGCTAAACGACATCAGCAAGGATGTCCTTCTCAGAATCCCAGCAGAGGAAATCGTAGAGTTTCTAAAGGGCTGGGCTGAGGAATTTAGGCCTGAGATTATGTACATCTTTGATGATGAGGAATACCTTAAGAAGATTATAGATCTTGGCAGAAATGATAAGAAGCCAAGAAAGGACCTTGTTTACGCAGAGCAGATTGTCGAATTTATAAGCTATTTCTTTGACGATATGTTTGCAAGAGAGTATGAGATTCCTGCAGAGGTTTCAGCTGAGGATGCAAGAGAAATCATAAAGAAATACATGGAAAGCTATGACCATGCAGACGACCAGAGCCAGTGGTTTGACAAGATTAGAAACATAGCTGTTGAGCTTGGATATGCGGCAAAGCCTAAGGATTACAAGAAGAATCCAGAGGATTATAAGGGGCATGTAGGACATGTGAGCACAGTTATTAGAATTGCGCTTATGGGAAGAGCTCAGTCACCTGATGTTTGGTGCATACAGCAGATTATGGGCGAGGATATGACTCGCAGAAGAATCACAAGTTACAAGATATAATACGGGATATATGCTCAATAACAAGCTCGCATCTCGCGTAAACTACGCTAAGCTGCGGGCTTGATACATTTAGGAGAAATATGGTAAACATAGGAAATCACTGGGATGAGGTGCTCGCTGGCGAGTTTAATAGCGAGTACTATAAGAAGCTTAGACAATTTTTGATAGAGGAATATCGCACTCAGACTATCTACCCAGATATGCACGATATTTTCAATGCACTAAAGGAAACAGATTTTGATGACACTCGCGTTTTGATACTAGGTCAGGATCCTTATCACGGAGCAGGACAGGCGCACGGCATGGCTTTTTCTGTAAAACCAGGAGTTAAGCAGCCACCGTCTCTTGTAAATATTTTCAAGGAGCTTCGCGAGGAACTAGGAACGCCTATGCCAAGCTCTGATAATGGTTACCTACTCAGCTGGGCTAAGCAGGGAGTTCTGCTTTTGAATACCTGCCTTACTGTGAGGGAAGGAAAGCCAAACTCTCATAAGGGAAAGGGATGGGAAAGACTTACTGATGCTGTAATTTCTAAGCTAAACGATAGAGCAGAGCCTGTTGTCTTTATTCTCTGGGGTGCTAATGCAAGAGCTAAGAAGTCCCTAATTACAAACGAAAGACATTTGATACTCGAGGGCGCACATCCAAGCCCGCTATCAGCATATAATGGTTTTTTTGGCGGAGCCTACTTTACGAGGACTAATGAATTTCTAGAAAAGAATGGTAAAAAAGCGATAAACTGGGACATTACAGATTTGAAATAATGAGCATTTCGTGATATAATTTATTGTTAAATCAATGAATAAAGAAGGTAAAATTATGTCTGAAAGACAAAAAATAATTAACATTGCCGTTATTGCCCATGTAGATGCTGGTAAGTCGACGCTCGTAGATGCTTTTCTAAAGCAGAGCGGTATATTTAGAGACAACGAAGCAATGGCAGATTGCGTCATGGATAGCGACGATATAGAGCGTGAGAGAGGTATAACAATCTACTCCAAGAACTGCTCGGTAATGCATAATGACGTTAAGATAAACATCGTAGATACACCAGGGCACGCGGATTTTTCATCTGAGGTAGAGCGTATCATGAAGACTGTAGATACAGTTATTCTGCTTGTTGACTCAAGTGAGGGACCTATGCCACAGACTCGTTTTGTTCTTAGCAAGTCGCTAGAGCAGGGGCTAAATCCTATTTTGTTCATTAACAAGATCGATAAGAAGGATGCCAGAATCGACGAGGTTGTCGATGAGGTATACGAGCTATTCATGGACCTAGATTCAAACGACGAGCAGCTGAACTTCCCAATCCTCTACGGAGTTGCAAGACAGGGCATAGCTGTTAAGGACCCATCAGATATAGATGGCCTTGAATTTAGACAGGGAGATAGCAAGCTAAAGCATACACCAGAGGGCTACGGCGGATTCGATATTACGCCACTCTTTGATACAATAATTGAGCACTGCGAGGTTTACCCAGACAGAAGAGAAGAGCCTTTGCAGATGCAGATTTCAACGCTTGCTTACGATGACTATATCGGAAGACTAGGAATCGGAAGAATTACAAGAGGCGTACTCAAGCAGGGCAGTCAGGTTTCTGTTGTCAAAGAAAACAGCGTAGAAACTCGCAAAATCGGTCAGATTTTCGTTTACAGAGGTCTTAAGAGGATGCCTGTTGAGGAAGCTCAGTGCGGAGACATAGTTGTCGTTTCAGGTATCTCAGATATCTCAATCGGTGAGACAATCTGCGATCCGTCAGCACCAGAGGGACTAGGCAGCATCATGATTGAGGAACCTACGCTTTCGATGAACTTCATGGTTAACTCATCTCCTTTTGCTGGTCAGGTGGGTAAGTATGTGACATCAAGGCATATTAGAGAAAGACTGAACAAGGAGCTAGAGGTCAATGTTGGACTCACTGTTGAGGACACGGATTCAACAGACTGCTTCAAGGTTTCAGGAAGAGGCGAACTCCATCTTTCTATTTTGATAGAGAATATGAGAAGAGAAGGCTATGAGCTAGCTGTATCAAAGCCAGAGGTTATCTACCACAAGGACGAAAACGGCGTTACCCTTGAGCCAATCGAAGAAGTTATAATTACTGTTCCAGATGAGTATTCAGGAACGGTAATCTCCAAGCTAAACCTCAGAAAGGGAATCATGGTTCAGATGTCTGGTGACAATGGATACACTAAGCTAGAGTACCATGCACCAACTAGAGGTCTTTTGGGATATAGATCTGAGTTCATTAACGATACTCGTGGCGAAGGAAATATGGAGAGAAGATTCTTCGCATTCGAAGAGTACAAGGGCGAGATTCCGGGTAGAAATAACGGAGTAGCCATTGCGATAGAAGAAGGTGTTTGCACACCTTATGCGCTTTTCAATATCAGCGAAAGAGTTCAGATGTTCGTAGAGCCTCAGACTAGAGTTTATGAGGGTATGATTGTCGGAATGAACTCGAGAGGAAACGACATGGAGGTTAACCCATGTAAGGCTAAGAAGGCGACAAATATGCGTGCGGCAGGAAGCGATGAGAATGTTAAGCTTTCACCAGCTCGTCACTTCACTCTTGAGGAAGCGCTGGAGTTCATAGCTGATGATGAGCTAGTTGAAATCGTCCCAGACGATATCAGGCTCAGAAAGAAGCTGTTAAAGGAAATAGAAAGAAGAAGAGCAGGACGCTAAGAAGGCGTTTTGCTATGAGATACAGTCTCGCGGCGAACCCCTGATTCAGCCGTGAGAGGGCTAAGGGGGAGATTATGCCAAGTACAGAGCGTGTTTTAAATTTACTTACGGAGATGGGAATTGCGATTCTAACATTCATAGCTGGATGGATAGTCGTAACAATCTTCATCAAAATACTTCGCAAGATACTTGAGAAGTCCAAGATAGATAAATCGCTACATGCGTTTATAACTAACGGCATCAGAGTTATATTTTTGATAGTACTAGCCATCATCATCCTTCAAGAGATGGGGCTTAACACCTCATCGCTAGTTACAGTACTTGGTGCTGGAGGTGCTGCGATTGCGCTAGCCCTAAAGGATAGTCTTGGCAATGTCGCTGGAGGCTTTCTCATTTTGATTAACAAGCCCTTCAAGTGCGGGGATTTGATAGCAGTAAACGGAAGCGTTGATGCGACGGGAATTGTCGATGAGATTGACCTTATGTACACCAAGATGCACACTGGTGACAACAAGACTGTGACCGTGCCAAACGGAGTTATGTCAGCTTCGGTTTTGACTAACTTCACTGAGTCTGGGATAAGACGAATAGACAAGGTATATAAGTTCGCTAAGGATACGGATATAGCTAAGGTTAAGGAGATTCTTCTTGCAGTAGCAAGGAGCAATCCTCTCGTGCTAAGCACGCCTGAACCGATAATTGGAGTTGGCTCCATAGATGCATATGCACTTTCTGTGGACTTTAAGATTTGGTGCAATGCAGATGACTACTACACCTTATCATACAAGATAGAGGAAGCAGTTACTGAGGCACTCAGAGCTGCCGAAGTAGATTTATCGTATACTAATATTGATATCCACATGCAGTAATGCAGTGATATATAGATTTGACACGTTTAATTTTTTATTATAGAGAATGGGAGAAAAACAATGAGAGAAATTAAGAAGTTCAAGCGTGTTCTGGTTGCCAATCGTGGCGAGATTGCAATTAGAGTATTCAGAGCATGTCAAGAGCTTGGAATTAGAACAGTTGCAATTTACTCTGAGGAAGACAAGAACAGCTTATTCAGATTTAAGGCAGATGAATCCTACCAGATAGGAAAGGGAAAGACTCCTGTTGCGGCATACCTATCAATTGAGGAAATTATCGAACTTGCGAAGGCAAAGGGTGTTGATGCTATTCACCCAGGATATGGATTCCTATCAGAGAATACAGAATTTGCAAAGGCTTGCGAGGACGCAGGAATTGAATTTATCGGACCTAACCACTACATGATGGATCAGCTTGGCGACAAGATCAAATCCAAGATTGTAGCTGCTAGAGTTGAGGTTCCTACTATCCCAGGTGTTGACTCAGCTATCAAGGACGAGGATGAGGCGGTTGAATTCGCAGACAGATGCGGATACCCAGTTATGCTTAAGGCAGCAGCTGGTGGCGGCGGCCGTGGTATGAGAATCGTAAGAAGCAAGGACGATATCGTAAATGAATTCAGAAGAGCAAAGAGTGAAGCTCAGGCTGCATTCGGTATCGATGATATATTTATTGAGAAGTACCTCGAAAACCCTAAGCACATCGAGGTTCAGATTGTCGGAGATAAGTATGGTAACATCGTACACCTCTACGACAGAGACTGCTCAATCCAGAGAAGACATCAGAAGGTTATCGAGTTTACACCTTCACTTTGCCTATCTGATGAGCAGAGAAAGGCTATCTGTGATGACGCTCTAAAGATTGCAAGAGCAGTTGATTATCGCAGTGCTGGTACAGTTGAGTTCCTTCTAGACTCAGACGGAAGACACTATTTCATTGAGATGAACCCTCGTATTCAGGTAGAACATACAGTTACTGAGATGGTGACAGGTATAGATATCGTTCAGACACAGATTCTTGTTGCTGAAGGATATGCACTTGCTGATCCAGAAATCGGAATTGAGTCACAGGAAAGCATTCACACAAGAGGTTATGCTATCCAGTGCAGAATCACAACAGAAGACCCAAGCAATGGATTTGCTCCTGACACAGGAACTATCGAGCTTTATAGAAGTGCTTCTGGATACGGTATCAGACTTGACGGTGGTAATGGATTTACTGGTTCAACAATCAGCCCATACTACGACAGCCTTCTAGTTAAGGTTACAGCAACAGCGCTTACATTTGATGCAGCAAGACGCAAGGCTATCAGAGCTCTTAGAGAGACTCAGATCAAGGGCGTTAAGACAAATATCGGCTTCATCCTAAACGTTCTAAACCACGAGACCTTCGCTGAAGGAAACTGCAACACTGGCTTTATTTCAGCTCATCCAGAGCTCATGGATATCAGAACCAAGGAAGATGAAGAGCTAAAGATTATCAACTTCCTAGGAAACAAGATTGTTAATGAGACAAAGGGAAGAAAGCCAACCTTTGACGTTCCTGTATTCCCACGCGTTAGCCCTGAGGAAATTGCTAAGTTAAGAGGAACGAAGCAGTTACTTGACGAGCAGGGACCTGAGGCAGTAAGCAAGTGGGTTCTTGATCAGAAGAGACTTTTGATCACAGATACAACAATGAGAGACGCTCAGCAGTCACTTATGGCTACTAGAGTTCGTACAATAGATATGGAGAAAATCGCTCCTGGTACAGCGCTTTACGGTAAGGATTTCTTCTCACTTGAGATGTGGGGTGGAGCTACATTTGATACAGCTTTCAGATTCCTTCACGAAAATCCATGGGAGAGACTTGCAACACTAAGAAAGCTCATTCCAAACGTAATGTTCCAGATGCTAGTTAGAGGTGCGAACGCTGTAGGATATAAGAACTACCCTGATAACGTTATTAGAGAGTTCGTTAAGCAGTCAGCTAAGGCAGGAATCGACGTATTCCGTATCTTCGACTCACTCAACTGGGTAGAGGGAATGAAGATAGCTCTTGATGAGACACTCAAGCAGGGTAAACTTGCTGAGGCATGCATGTGCTACACAGGTGATATTCTCGATAAGTCAAGAACAAAGTACAATCTAGAATACTACATCAAGCTTGCTAAGGAACTTGAGGCTGAGGGTGCTCACATCATCGGTATCAAGGACATGTCTGGACTTCTAAAGCCAATGGCTGCAAGAGAGCTCATCGGAGAACTCAAGCAGGTTCTTAAGATTCCAGTACATCTACATACACATGACACAAGCGGTAACGGTATCGCAACAGTTCTCATGGCTGCTCAGGCAGGTGTTGACATTGTCGATGCAGCATTTAACAGCATGGCGGGTCTAACATCACAGCCTGGACTAAACTCCATCGTTGCAGCTCTTGAGCATTCATCAAGAGATACAGAAATCGCTTACGAGGGAATCCAGCAGCTTTCAGAGTACTGGAGAGATGTAAGACCAGTATATGCAAGCTTTGAGTCTGGACTACGTACACCATCAGCAGAAATCTATAAGTACGAGATGCCTGGCGGACAGTATTCAAACCTAAAGGCTCAGGTAGATTCATTCGGACTTGGATATAAGTTCAATGAGGTTAAGGAGATGTATCGCAAGGTTAACCTAATGCTTGGAGACATCATCAAGGTTACACCTACATCAAAGGTTGTCGGCGACACTGCAATCTTCATGGTTCAGAACGACATGACACCTGAGAACATCTACGAGAAGGGTAAGAGCGTAGACTTCCCAGATTCACTAGTTTCATTCTTTGAGGGAATGATTGGTCAGCCTCTTGGAGGATTCCCAAAGGAACTTCAGAAGCTAGTTCTCAAGGATAAGAAGCCAATCACATGCCGTGCAGGTGAGCTCCTAGAGGATGAGGATTTTGACGCAATCAAAAATCACCTAGTTGATGAGCTAGGAATAGAGGCAAGTGAGCAGGATGTTATCAGTGCTGCTATCTACCCTAAGGTATTTGATGACTATATCAAATATGTTCGCAAGAACGGTGATTTCAGACACATGGGTTCTGACATCTTCTTCCACGGACTATCCGAGGGTGAAACTTGCGAAATCAAGATCGATGAGGGTAAGACATTTATCGTAAGACTTATCGAGAGAAGAGCTACAAATAACGAAGGCATCTGTGAAGTTGTATTCGAAATCAACGGTAACCGCAGAGTTGCAAAGGTTAAGGATGAGGACATCAAGGACTCAGTTGCTGTAGCTGTTACAAGATATGCAGACGAAGAAAACCCAATGGAAATCGGTGCAAACATCCCTGGTGCTGTTGTTAAAATTCTCATTAAGGAAGGCGATAAGGTTGAAGCAAATCAGGCTATCGCTGTACTTGAAGCAATGAAGATGGAGACAAATATCATTTCAACTACTGATGGTATCGTTGATACGGTATTCGTTAAGGAAGGTCAGCAGGTTAAGGCTGGCGAGATGATTGCAGTACTCAAATAACTAACAAAAAGCGGGGCGTGTATTGCATGCCCTGCTTATTTTTAAGGAGAAGGCAGTGGACAAAAAACAAAGTGTACTAAAAAACTTTTTAACATACATCAAAATCGATACGCAGTCTGACGATACTAGCGAGACTGTTCCTAGTACAGCAAAGCAGCTGAATCTAGCCAAGGTTTTGATAGAAGAAATCAAGGCTCTTGGAATCACAGAGGTAGAGCTAGATGACAAGGGCTATATCTACGGAAAGCTCAGAGGAAATATCGACGCAAAGGTTCCTACAATAGGCTTCATAGCTCATATGGATACGGCACTAGAATTTCCATATCCAGGAGATGAAGCTAGGGTTATAGATAACTACGATGGAGAGCCAGTAACTCTCTGTGAAGGTGTGGTTTTAGATCCAGCAAGCAATGAAGCTTTGATGAATGCAAAGGGAAAAACCATCGTAGTCACAAATGGAAAAACTCTTCTAGGAGGAGATGATAAGGCTGGCGTTGCAGAAATAATGACAGCTCTTGAATACATGGTTAAGACTCCTGAGTTTAAGCATGGAGATATCGCATTTTCATTTACTCCAGATGAGGAGATTGGAACTAGCGTAGACCATTTTGATGTAAAGAAGCTTGCTGCAGATAGAGCCTATACACTAGACGGCGCTGCACCAGATGAAATCTCATATGAGAACTTTAATGCGGCTTCTGCTAGCATAAAGATTCATGGCATAGTGACACATCCTGGTGAAGCAAAGAACAAGATGAAAAATGCTCTTCACGTGGCGTGCGAGTTTGCAGAGGCACTCCCTGCTAGTGAAAGACCTGAGCACACCGAGGGCTACGAGGGATTCTATCATTTGATGGAGATGAACGGAAACTGTGAAGAGGCTATCTTAGAGTACATAATTAGAGACCACGACATTGATAAGCTTGAGCAGAGGAAGGCTTTGATGTCAAAATGTGCAGAGTTCCTAAACGAAAAGTACGGTGCTAATACTGTCGAAATTTCCTTTAAGGACTCATATAGAAACATGGCTGAGTGCATGAAGGGTCACGAGGAGCATATAGAATATGCAATGGAGGCTATCAGAGAGCAGGGGCTTGATGCAAGGCCAGCTCCAATGAGAGGTGGCACAGATGGTGCCGGAATTTCACGCATGGGAGTTCCTTGCCCTAACCTTGGAACGGGTTCCTACAACCATCACGGTAATAGAGAATACGCCGTTGTCGAGGAGATGGTAATGCTCGTTGACATCATGCTCAGCGTTATATCAAAATACGCAAAAGAGGTAAGATAATGAACAAAGAGAGAAAGATGGCGCTGCTGATAGATGCAGAAAATATTTCAGCTCAGTATGCCGACTATATTATAGATGAAATAACAAACTACGGTGAGTGCTCATACAAGAGAATTTACGGAAGCTGGGACAAGATTGTCCAAACAAAATGGGAGGGTCAGATAAACAAAAACTCCCTAAAGCCTATGATGCAGTTTAACAACACGAGGGGAAAGAACGCCTCGGATTCTGCTTTGATAATCGATGCGATGGATATTCTCTATCGTGGAAATGTCGACGGCTTTTGCATAGTCTCATCGGATAGTGACTTCACATCACTAGCTAGAAGGCTCGCTGAATCTGGACTTCTTGTAATCGGCATGGGTGAGTCCGACAAGGCAACTGAGGCTCTAGAAAACGCCTTTGATAAGTTTGTCTACATAGATGTTCTAGCAAAGGAAGCCGAGGCCGAAAAGAAAAAGGAGGCTGACGCTGAGGCTGCAGCTGGCATAAAGCCAAGGCAGGAAAGAAAGTCTGACCAAACAGGAAACATTCCAAGCAAGAAGCTAATAAGCAGCAAGATTAAGCAGATTATCATGGCAAATGAGGATCTAGGAAAGCCAACAGACCTTGGACAGATTGGAAATGAGCTGAGCAGACTTTACAGAAACTTTGACGTAAGATACTACGACAAAAAAGGCGGCGGAAAGTACAAATTCCTTAGAGAGTTCGTTGCAGACCTTCGCGGTCTAGAAATCGAAAGAATAGACAAGAGAGTATTTGTAAGCATAAAGAAATAGCTTTACTAATGAGAAATAGGTGATATAATTAGCACAAGAGAAAAAAGTTGCACAATACTGAAATTAACTTTTATGTTTAATAGTTTTGGAGGTAAAGATATATGATTATTCTACTTGCAATAATTCTATTCCCAATAGCATTGTTGCTTGAGCTTGCTAAAAAATCATAATAAAAGAAGCACCGTAAGGTGCTTTTTTATTGAGGAATTTTTTGTAAAACTTGAAAATGCGTATTTAATGCGTATAATTATATAAAAGGGGGTATAAATGAAAACAAAGGAGGAAAAAATGAAAAATGTATATCCAATAGTATTAAAAAAAGGAAGTAAGGATAATTACATTGTATTTATTCCAGATTTCAATATTAATACAGAAGGTGAAGACATGGCTACAGCTATTGAAATGGCAAGAGATGCGATAGGAATAGTGGGAATTGATATGGAGGATGAACACGAGGTTTTACCTAAACCATCAGCAATGACATCAATAGAAACAAATAAAGAGGAGTTTATAAGTCTCGTGGATGTGGACTTTGATGAATACAGAAGAAAGAATGATATGAGAGCAATTAGGAAAAACTGTACGATTCCTTCATGGCTTAACTTTGAGGCGGAAAAAGCAGGAATAAATTTCTCGGCTATATTACAAGCAGCTCTTAAAGCAGAACTAAATTTGAAATAGTAAAAAGCCCTGAATATTGAAATTCAGGGTTTTTCCTAAAAGGTATGAAAAAGAAAAAATGAAGATAAAGAAACTAACAATAAAGTTATATTTCATCATCTTCACTTTCGAAGTCACTATAGAGAGGGCGTAAGCTCTCTCTATAGAAATCATACCATAATAAAATATGAAAGGCAAGAAGCGAATGAAAATCACAGTTAAGAAGAGAAAAACAACAGCTTTACTGCGAAATGAAAAAGCCTTGAACCACTGATATATACAGCATTTTCAAGGCTTTTCTTAATTGGTATCGCCTAGGGGAGTCGAACCCCTGATTCAGCCGTGAGAGGGCTACGTCTTGACCACTTGACCAAGGCGACAAATTAAATTGTTAAATCACAAATCATTTATTGAAATGCTACAAGGGATATTATATACTAAGATAATCGACTTGTAAAGTTTTTTATTTAAATAATTTCGGGAGAATTCATATGATAAATTATGTAAGTACAAGAGGCATGGAAGGTAGCTTTAGCGCAGCCGAAGCAATAGTTAAAGGAATCGCTGATGACAAAGGTCTGTTCGTTCCGACCAAGATACCGGCGCTCTCAGTTAGCTTTGATGAGCTAGCTAAGATGACTTATCAGCAGGTTGCCAAGCTAGTGATTGGATCATTCTTCTCAGATTTCACAAGTGAGGAGATTGACTACTGCGTAGACAATGCTTATGATGAGAAGTTTGAGGTTCCTGAGATTGCAAAGATAACAAAGGCTGGCGGAGCAAACTTCCTAGAGCTATATCACGGAAAGACTGCAGCTTTTAAGGACATGGCGCTTTCAATTCTTCCTTATCTTATGACTACATCTATGAAGAAGCTCGGTGTAGATAAGAAGGTTTGCATTTTGACAGCCACATCTGGAGACACGGGAAAGGCAGCTTTGGAGGGTTTTGCCGATGTCGAAAATACGGAGATAATCGTTTTCTATCCTAAGGATGGAGTTAGTGAGGTGCAAAGACGCCAGATGGTAACTCAGGAGGGTAAGAACGTTCATGTCTATGCCATAGAAGGAAACTTTGATGATGCGCAGACGGGAGTTAAGAAGCTTTTCACAGATAAGAAGCTTAAGGATGAGCTTGCATCAAAGGGATACGTTTTCTCATCTGCTAACTCAATTAATATAGGAAGACTTATTCCTCAGGTTGCATACTACGTTTATGCGTATTCAAGACTTGTAGCAGCAGGGGATATTGAAGCTAACGATGCCATAAACATCACAGTTCCAACAGGAAACTTCGGAAATATCCTCGCAGCCTACTATGCAATGAAGATGGGAATTCCAGTATCAAAGTTTATATGTGCTTCCAATGAGAACAAGGTTTTGACCGACTTCTTTGCAAGTGGCAAATACGATACCAAGAGAGATTTCGTTTTGACGAACTCACCATCCATGGATATTTTGATCTCAAGCAACCTAGAAAGGCTTCTATACCACCTAAGCAGTGCAAGCGAGATTAGCGAGCTAATGGCATCTCTTGATGACAAGTGTGAATACGAAGTTTCTGATTCTATCAAAGCTGGACTTGACTGTTTCTACGCAGGCTTTGCAGATATGGATCTGACCTGCGAGACAATCGGAGAACTATACAAGAAAGAAAGATATCTTGTAGACACTCATACAGCCGTAGCTTACGCGGTTTGCGAGCAGTACAAGAAGGAGACGGGTGACGAAAAAGCGAATGTCATCGCTTCAACAGCCTCACCATATAAATTCCCAAGAAGCGTTGCATCATCAATTGGACTTAATCCTGAAGGAATGAGTGACTTTGAGTGCGTAGATAAGCTCAAGGAATTTACAGGAGTTAAAGTCCCTAAGGCTATAGATGGACTAGAAAGCAGGGAAGTTAAGCACGATAAGGTATTTGCAAAGGATAAAATGCTCGATGCGGTAGAGGATGCTCTATGTCTATAATTGAGATTCTGCTAATTGCAGTAGGACTCTCGATGGACGCATTTGCGGTTTCTATATGCAAGGGGCTTGCGCTAAGAGATATGAAGTGGAGATACGCTATAGTTTGCGGACTTTACTTCGGCATCTTTCAGGCCTTAATGCCTAGCATCGGGTATTTTCTAGGGGCAAGGTTCATTGCAATCATAGCAGATTTTGACCACTGGATAGCCTTTGTTCTTCTCCTCATAATCGGACTTAAAATGATCAAAGAGGCAGGGGATGAGGAAAAGGAAGATGCTAACTTTGATGTGAAGACCATGCTCCTTTTGGCTATTGCAACTAGCATAGACGCACTCGCTGTAGGTATAAGTTTTGCTGTACTTAAGGTAAACATTGTTCTTGCAGTAACTCTTATAGGTGTGACGACCTTTGCGTTTGGTTTTGCGGGAGTAAAGCTCGGAAACCTATGCGGAACTAGGTTTAAATCAGGCGCAGAGAGGGCAGGCGGAGTAATTCTCATTTTGATAGGAACAAAAATATTACTTGAGCACCTTGGAATATTGAGCATATAGCTAAAATAGATAAAAGAACTTACAAAAGCTTTGTACAAAAGTACAAAAAAACGAGTTTTGTTCATAAAACGATGCAATCGTTTTGATGAAGAGATTCAATGTATACATAGTACTAAAATAGAGGGCTCACAATAATTATTGCTACTTGTAAATAATTATTAATCAAAACTGTATGGCCTAAGTTATTTTGTAAGGCGTATCAAAATGCTTTTTAGCAGTGAAGAGATAAATAGAATATTAGATAGTAAAAAAGAAAGCCCATAAAGGCTTTCTTTTGCATTGGCGGAGGACATGGGACTCGAACCCACGAGGCTGTTACACCCTACTCGCTTTCCAGGCGAGCTCCTTAGCCACTCGGTCAATCCTCCACATTATGTATCATTATACGCTTGGCAAGTATACAATATCTGCCCAAAACAGCTATTTAAGTTTAACATAGTGAACCTTTATATGCAAGGAGGAATATTATATTGTTCCAAACACAAATCGTTCATATTACCATCACATTTAATTGACATTTTAATCAAAAAGTGCTAAATTACATTTGTTGGATTTATTGCTCAATGGTTTAGGGAGGACTTATTAATGAAAAATCTCAAATCAAGGGCCATCTGGATCATAGGATTTGCTGCACTTATTATTATGTGCATGCCAATACTCGCTATGGCTAAAGAAGCAGAGTATGTACCTGCTTTATTTGGATCAGCTTGGTCACTACTACCACCGCTTGTTGCTATTGCACTTGCACTTATTACAAAGGAAGCATATAGCTCATTATTCATCGGTATCGTATGTGGTGGAATACTCTGGTCAGGTGGACACTTCGAACAGACAGTTCATCACGTACTTCACGACGGAATTATTTCAAGACTTTCAGATAGCTACAACGTTGGTATCCTAGTATTCCTTATTATACTCGGTTCACTAGTAGCTATGATGAATAAGACAGGCGCTTCAGCTGCTTTTGGAGCATGGGCTGAAGAACGCATCAAGACAAGAGAGGGTGCTCAGTACAGCACAATTCTTCTTGGCTGTCTTATCTTCGTAGACGACTATTTCAACTGTCTAACAGTTGGTGCTGTTATGAGACCTATCACAGACAAGCACCACGTTTCAAGAGCTAAGCTCGCATACCTAATTGACGCAACAGCAGCTCCTGTTTGCATCATTGCTCCTATTTCATCATGGGCAGCAGCGGTTGCAGGTTTTGTTCCTGGAGAAGACGGTTTCTCACTATTCGTACGTTGCATACCTTATAACTTCTATGCACTTCTAACAATTCTTATGATGATTTGCATCGTAACTTTCCATTTTGACTATGGTCCAATGAGAGTTCACGAGGACAATGCTATCAATGGAGATATCTACACAACTCCAGATAGACCTTATGAAAATGCACAGAGCGATGCAATCAGTGGTAAGGGTAAGGTTATCGACATGATTCTACCAGTGCTTATTCTAATCGCATTCTGCATCGGCGGAATCCTTTATGCTGGTGGATTCTTTAAGGGAACTGGATTTGTAGAATCATTCTCAAACACAGACGCATCAGTTGGTCTTTCAACAGGATCACTTCTAGCTATCCTAGTATGCGTTGCTTGGTTCCTAGGAAGAAGACTTATCTCATTCAAGGAAATCATGGATTGCTTCCCAGAAGGATTCAAGGCTATGATTCCTGCTAATATGATCCTAACACTTGCATGGACACTAAAAGCTATGACAGACAGCCTAGGAAGCAAGGAATTTGTTGAAGAGTTCGTAGGTGGACTCGCAGGTAGCCTAGTAAGCCTACTACCAGCTGTAGTATTCCTAATCGGATGCGTAATCGCTTTTGCTACAGGAACATCATGGGGAACATTTGGTATCCTAATTCCTATCGTTGTATCAGTATTCTCAAACGACAAGGAGATGATGGTAATAGCAATGTCAGCTTGTATGGCAGGTGCTGTATGCGGAGACCACTGCTCACCAATTTCAGATACAACAATCATGGCATCAGCAGGTGCTCAGAGTAACCACATTAACCACGTAAATACACAGCTACCTTACGCTATGACTGTAGCAGCTGTATCCTTCGTAGCATACATAATAGCTGGATTCGCAAGAAACATCTTCATTGCACTTCCAATCGCATTCGGTATGATGATTGCAGTACTAGCTGTACTAGTTAAGATTTACGGAAAAGAATCTGAATAAATTACACCAAGGTGTATAAACTTATATTCAATTGACAATGATTCAACAAGAAAAGCCCTTTAGTTTCTAAGGGGCTTTTTCAATTGCTTTTCCTCTTACATTTTATACGCAGATGGTGTATACTAGTATTGTAAGTTAAATATGGTAAGAGGAGAGTTACAAATGTTCAAAGAAAACGAATTGGTAATGTACGGTTCTACTGGCGTTTGTCGCGTAAAGGAAATTGGCAGGCCAAGTTTTGTTGACAAGGACGACGACCGTATCTACTACCTCTTAGAGCCAGTTTTTCAGAGCGGTGTCATCTATGCACCTATTGACAATGATAAGGTTCCTATCAGAGCAGTAATTTCAGCAGAGAGTGCCTCAGAGCTACTTAATCATTTTGATGAGATTGAGGTTGATGATTACAAGTGCAAGAGCTCTCAGCAGCTATCACAGCACTATCAGAGCATCATAGAAAATCACTGCTGCGCTGATTTACTTGCTATGACCAAGTCTATTTATATTAAGTCTATGGTAGCTGGTAGGAATAAGAAACACCTGGGGCAGATAGACAAACGGTATATGAAGCGCGCGGAGGACTTGATTTACAGCGAAATCGCAGTCGCACTCGATACCAATAGAGAAGATGTCGAAAGGTATATTAAGGACAAGCTAGGAAAATACATTATCTAAATCAGAGTAGTAGATTTTCCGACTAATCTTAAGCTAATCCTAAACTAATCTTAAATGCTCGGATGCTTTTAGAATTTCTAGAAGCATCCATTTTATTTGCTTGACTTTTGATTAAAATACGATATAATCTTTTTTGTTGGTTTAGCAATACTAAACAAATAGTTTAGAAAGGATATGCCTAATGTCTATTCAAATCGGTGAAAAGATTAAGGAACTTAGAATAAGAAATGGGCTAACTCAGGAGGAGCTTGCGGATAGAGCAGAGCTATCCAAGGGATTCATTTCCCAGCTTGAGCGAGACCTTACCTCACCGTCGATTTCGACGCTTGAGGATATTTTACAATGCCTTGGAATAAGCGTATCTGAATTCTTTGCCAGCGAAGAGGATGAGCAGATAGTCTTTGGAGAAGAAGACTATTTTGAGAAGGAGGATGCTACTGAGGGAAATATCATCGAGTGGATCATTCCTAATGCTCAGAAGAACGAGATGGAGCCTATAAGGCTAAAGATAGAGCCTAAGGGGAGGACTTATCCAGACAACCCTCATGAGGGAGAGGAGTTTGGATACATCCTTAAGGGGAGCATATGCATCCATTTAGGCAGTAAGAAGTACGAGGCTAAGGCTGGAGAAGCCTTTTATTATAAAGCAGATAAAACACATTATTTCACGTCAAAGAGCGGAGCCCTTTTGATATGGGTTAGTACGCCGCCAAGCTTTTAGGAGGGAAAATGCAATCATTAATAGAACTTAAGAACATAAGTAAAGCATTTGGTGATACGACGGTGCTGGATAACTTCAATTTGAGTGTAAATGAGAATGAGTTTATCACTTTGCTAGGACCTTCAGGCTGCGGAAAGACTACAACGCTCAGAATAGTAGGTGGCTTTGAGACGCCTGATAAGGGTAAGGTGTTTTTTGAGGGCAGGGATATTACAGACCTTGCGCCAAATAAGAGACATATCAATACTGTATTTCAGAAGTATGCTCTGTTTCCACATATGAATGTAGGAGACAATATTGCATTTGGTCTAAAGATTAAAGGAAAGAGCGACCAGTATATCAGGGATAAGATAAAGTATGCACTAAACCTCGTAAACCTAAGCGGATACGAGAGAAGAAGAATAGATTCACTATCAGGTGGACAGCAGCAGAGAATTGCCATTGCAAGAGCTATAGTTAATGAGCCTAAGGTTCTTCTCCTTGATGAACCTCTTGGAGCTCTTGATCTAAAGCTAAGACAGGACATGCAGTACGAGCTTATTAGACTCAAGAATGAGCTTGGAATTACATTCCTATATGTAACTCACGACCAGGAAGAAGCTCTTACCATGAGCGATAAGGTCATTGTTATGAACGGTGGCTACATACAGCAGATGGGAACTCCTGAGGAGATATATAACGAGCCGGAGAATGCTTTTGTTGCTGACTTTATTGGAGATAGCAATATCATTGATGCTGTGATGCTAGAGGATAAATATGTAAAGATAGGTGAGACTGTCTTTGATTGTGTAGATACTGGATTTGGAAAGAATAAACCAGTCGATGTAATGATAAGACCTGAGGATATTATCATCAGAGAGCCTGGCAAAGGCAAGATAGATGGAGTTGTTACACACAATATCTTTATAGGTGTCTACTATGAGATGGAGATAGAGGCTGGTGGATTCACTTGGCTTGCTCAGAATACGACCAGCTTTGCGGTAGGCGAGCATGTGAGTATCGATGTGATTCCTTTCAATATACAGATCATGCACAAGCCTCAGACCAAGGAAGAGGAGGCAATAGAGATAGATGTATAAAAAGCCTTTTGCAATTCCATTCATAGGCTGGATACTCATCGGTACTATTGTTCCGGGACTAGTTATCGCTTTCTATGGATTTACGGATAGGAGCGGGGCGTTTACGATGGATAATGTGACTAGCATTCTCGCACCTGAGCATGCTAAGGCGCTTTGGATGTCGCTACTACTCGCTTTTATCAGCAGTCTGATATGTTTAATAATCTCTCTGCCACTCGCTTTGATTCTCAGAAACAGCAAGCTGAGCAGCAAGGGTTTTTTGGTGTTTATTTTTATACTTCCTATGTGGATGAACTTCTTGCTTAGAACTATGGCTTGGCAAGTTCTTCTAGAGAGAGGAGGCCTGATTAACAGCTTCTTTGAAAATATCGGTATGCCTCAGCTCCAAATTATAAACACACCGGTAGCCGTTGTACTAGGCATGGTCTACGACTATCTACCTTTTATGATACTGCCTATATATAATTCAATGATTAAGATTGAAAATGCAGTTATCGAGGCTGCGTATGATTTAGGCGCGACCAAGGCTAAGGTTTTCAAGGATATCATTCTTCCGCTTTCCGTTCCAGGAATAGCTAGTGGTATAACTATGGTATTCGTACCTGCGCTGACAACATTTGCTATTTCGAACATGCTGGGCGGAGGCAAGATATATTTGATAGGTAATATCATCGAGCAGGAGTTTACGACGACTTCGAACTGGAATCTAGGCTCAGGACTTTCACTTGTGATGATGGTATTCATTTTGATTACTATGGAGCTAATGTCGAGGCTCGATAAGGATGGGGATGGTGCTTTGATATGAGAAAGATTGGAAGTAATATTTATCTTGCGCTTATCGTCATGTTCCTATATCTGCCAATTTTGACGCTAGCCGTATTTTCGTTTAACGAAGCTAAGACTATGGCAGTTTGGTCGGGCTTTTCGCTCAAATGGTATAAAGCCATGCTAGAAAACGACCAGATTATCGAGGCCATAAGAAATACTTTCTCAATTGCCTTTGTTGCAGCTGTGGTTTCAACGCTTATAGGAACCTTTGGCTGTCTTGGCATGAACAAAATGAGAAAAAAGTCGCAGAATGCTTTGATGGGTCTAAATAATATTCCGCTATTAAATGCAGATATCGTTATCGGAATATCTTTGATGATGACCTTCCTTGCATTCAAAATTGACCTTTCGTGGACGACGGTGCTTCTATCGCACATTACATTTTGCATACCTTATGTAATACTTTCGGTTTTACCTAAGATAAAGCAGCTTAGCCCTAGTGCATATGAGGCTGCGCTAGACCTTGGAGCAAGTCCGCAGTATGCTTTTTATAAGATTGTTATGCCTGAGATTTGGCCGGGAATTTTCTCGGGATTTTTACTTGCTTTTACGATGTCGGTAGACGACTTTGTTATAACTCATTTTACAAGAGGTGCGGGAATAAATACTATTTCAACTTTGATATATAGCCAAGTTAAGGTCGGAATCAAGCCGACACTATTTGCACTTTCGACTGTTATATTTTTGATGGTGCTTATCATCCTCGTTATCACAAACATCCTTTCAGGAATAAAGGAGGGCAAGGGCAGATGAAGAAAAGAATAATTTCGATGCTTCTTATTTTCGCACTATGCCTAGGACTTACAGCCTGTGGAGGAAAGGACAGTCAGGAGGAGAACAATTCCAAGGTACTCAAGGTTTATAGCCTCGGTGACTACTTTGATCCCGATTTGATAGACGAATTCGAAAAGGAGACAGGCATCAAGGTCATTTTAGATAACTTTGATACTAACGAAGAGATGTATCCGGTTATGTCAAAGGGAACTGTAAAGTACGATGTCATTTGTGCATCGGATTATATGATTGAGAGGCTTCTCAAGAAAAAGCTTCTAGCAAAGCTAAACTATGCAAATCTCCCAAACTACGAAAACATTGACGAAAGGTATATGGAGCTTGCGTCAAAGTTTGACAAGAACAACGAGTATGCTATTCCGCATACATGGGGAGTGCTGGGCGTTATGTATAATACCAAGAAGATTCGTAAGGACGAGATAGAATCCTGGAACGACCTGCTCAAAAAGAAGTACGACCAGCAAATTGTTATGCCTGATAGCGTGCGCGATAACTTTGCAATTGCGCTAAAGGCTAGGGGATACTCTATAAACACTAAGAATGAGGCTGAGCTTAAGAAAGCGACAAAGTATCTTCAGGATCAAACTCCTCTTGTCTACAAGTACTCAAACGATGCAGCAAGAGACCTAGCTATCGGTGGTTCTACCGATATTGCAGTTGTTTGGAACGGTGAGGTTCTCTACTCTAGAGAAGAAAACAGCGATTTAGATTTCGTAGTACCAAAGGAGGGAAGCGAAGAGTTTCTTGACATGTGGGCTATACCTGCAAATGCTGAGCATAAGAAAAATGCTGAGAAGTGGATTAACTTCATGATGAGCAAGAAGGTTGCGCTCAAGAACTACGAATACTTGACATATACAATTCCTAACAAGGCAGTCATAGAGAAGGTATCAAAGGATGCTGAGAATAAAAAGTACATCTTTCCAGACGAGAGCATCATATCAAAATGTGAGTCTTTGACTGACCTCGGCACCAAGTACGACGATATGTATAACAAGTACTGGAAGAAATTCAAATCAAATTGATTCCGTAAATAAGCACTAAAAATCCGCCTCGGAGTGCTCTATGTGAGCTTTTCTCCGCAGGCGGTTTTTTCTGTTATTAAATTATGTGTATGTATTTTTCTAGCTCTTTTTCGAACTCTAGGCGGTGGTGCTTTGTGTAGATTCCTGGGATTCCGCCAGTGTGAATCATAACTACGTTTTCACCCTTTTTGATCTCGCCGTTTTGTACCATCTCAAGGATTCCAGCAAAGGTCTTACCTGTGTAGCATTGGTCCATGATGATACCTTCTTTGCTTCCCAGGTAGTAGATTGCATCGCGAACCTCTTTGCAAGGGTTGTTATATGCACCTCTGTGATAGTCGCAAGTTAGGTCAAAGTCGCTTTCCTTTGCCTCAAACTTCATTCCGAACTCTTCCTTGCAGCTGTTATAGTACTCTATAGCTGTCTTTTCTATTCCATCTGGGAATGGCTCAATCGCAATACCTGTGAGTCTAAATCCTAGGTCTTCGTTCTTCTGGCCAGCAAAGAGTCCCATATATGTTCCCATACTTCCTACTGTTGTTATAACGCGTGGATCCTCTAGCTTCATTTCCTTAAGCTGCTTATCTAGCTCAAGTGCACAGTCGTAGTAGCCGAGCATACCTATATTGTTTGAGCCACCAGTGCAGATGAAGTATACCTTTTCGCCCTTGTCCTCATATTCTTTGGTGATTTTCGCAAAAGCTTCCTCAGCGACCTCTTGCTTTGTTCTTGTACCGTCGTTGTGAACTAGGTAGACATTGCAGTTCATGATTCCATCTAGTATAAGGTTTGCAGAAATCTCACCTGGATATTCATCTACGGCTACAATAGCAGATTTTAGTCCAAAGCGAGCTGCTGATGCGGCAGTAAGTCTTCCGTGGTTAGTCTGTGCACCACCAGTTGTAAGAAGCATTGTAGCTCCTTTATCCAAAGCATCCTTAACAAGGTACTCAAGCTTACGAAGCTTGTTTCCCCCGGTACCAAGAGCTGTGATATCATCTCTCTTGAGGTAGAGGTTTATTCCTAGATCCTCAGAAACGTTCTTGAGATATGTGATCTGTGAAGGCTGCATCAAAATATCGACCTTATCGTGTCCGTAAAGCATAGCATAGGCTCCTTTCAGTTAATAAACATTATATTTACACATAGATAATAACATACTCTGATATATTTTATAACACATATATTATATTTCATAATACTAATATCAATATTAACTCAAATTGTGTATAATGAAATATAATTAAGTCGATGAGACTATTTTACTGATAATTTGACTGTTATGAAACAGATGATTTATTAAGATGTGATTAAATAATTGGAGGTAAGATTATGAAGGCACGCGAAATTCTAAATAACCCATTTCTAAATAAGGGCACGGCGTTCACTATGGAGGAACGTAAGGAACTTGGTCTAATTGGACTACTCCCGCCATATGTTCAGACTATAGAAGAGCAGGCAGCACAGACATATGCTCACATGGAAAGAAAGACGACTGATTTGGAAAAACGTCTATTTCTAATGGAAATTTTTAATACTAATCGCACGCTTTTCTACTATCTATTTTCACAGAACCTAGAGGAGTTTAACCCTATTGTATACGATCCAACAATTGCTGAAACAATAGAAAACTATAGTGACCTCTTTGTAGATCCTCAGTATGCGGGATATTTAGATATAAATCATCCAGAAAATATCGAGGAAACATTAAGAAATGCAGCAGGAGACCGCCATATTCGTCTAATTGTTGTTACAGATGCTGAGGAAATCCTAGGAATTGGCGATTGGGGTACAAATGGTGTAGATATTTCAGTAGGAAAGCTTATGGTTTACTCTGGAGCAGCTGGAATTGACCCTGCTACTGTACTGCCTCTAGTGATAGATGCTGGAACAAATCGCAAGGCGCTTCTTGATAATCCTAATTATCTAGGAAATCGTCACGAGCGTGTTACGGGTGAAACATATTATGATTTCATTGACAAGTTTGTACAAACTGCAGAAAAACTCTTCCCAAAGCTATATTTACATTGGGAGGATTTTGGACGCTCAAACGCAGCTAATATCCTAGAGAAATATCGCAAGAAGATACCTACTTTTAACGATGACATTCAGGGAACAGGTATAGTAACCCTAGGTGGTCTATATGGTTCATTGGAAATCTCAGGAGAAAAGCTAACAGATCAGATTTATGTGTGCTACGGTGGTGGTACAGCTGGTGCAGGCATTGCATCGCGTGTACATAGAGAAATGGTAAACGAAGGACTTTCCGAGGAGGAAGCCTACAAACGTTTCTTTATGGTAGACAAGCAGGGTCTTCTATTTGATGATATGGATGATCTAACAAATGAGCAAAAGACTTTTGCAAAGAAGCGTTCTGACTTTGTGAATCCAGATAAGTTGACAAGTTTACTAGAAGTAGTTAAGACTGTTAAGGCTACAATTTTAGTAGGAACATCGACAAACCCAAATTCGTTTACAAAAGAAATTGTTGAGGTGATGTGTGAAAACTCAGCACATCCAATGATTTTCCCACTTTCAAACCCAACAAAGCTTGCTGAAGCAAAGGCTGAAGATCTCATAAAATGGTCAGATGGAAAAGCATTCGTTGCAACAGGTATACCTGCTGACACTGTTTCATATAAAGGTGTAGATTATGTTATCGGACAGGCTAATAATGCTTTGATATATCCAGGTCTTGGACTTGGAATGCTAGCATCAGAGGCTAGTCTTTTGACAGATGAAATGATTGGTGCAGCAGCTCGTTCGCTAAGTGGAATCATAGATATGAAAAAACCTGGTGCTCCTGTATTGCCACCGTTTAAGTATGTTGCAGAGGTTTCAATTAAGGTTGCTGAAGCTGTTGCAAAGAAGGCTCAAGAACAGGGACTTGCGCGCTCTGAGGAAAAGGATATGGCTAAGGCTGTTCGAGAACTTAAGTGGTATCCTAATTATCGTTAATGTTTATATATTGTCTCACAGTGTGCCAAGAAAAGATATTACTTGGCACACTAGTTTAATTTTTTTGGCTTTAAATAGCTAAGGAAGGGATTTTTTATGAATATATTGATAACATCTATAGAGAGCATAATTCCTATTATAATTATAATCGTTTTAGGGTATGTACTTCAGAGCCGTGGATGGTTCGAGGATAGCTTTGGAGCTAATCTATCACGCCTAATTATGAATGTGGCACTTCCTGCATCAATTTTTGTTTCGGTTATGAAGTATCTTACGCTTGATAAGCTTATAAGCCTTTCGGGTGGTTTGATATACACATTTGGAGCATTTCTATTAGGCTATATAGTAGCTTTTATAAATGTAAAGATTTTCAATGTCAGACCAGGTCGTAGAGGCACTATGATTAATACCTTTGTAAATGCAAATACGATATTTATCGGACTGCCATTAAATATAGCTTTATTTGGAAATGAGGCACTTCCATATTTCTTAATCTACTATATTACGAATACAGTTTCGACTTGGACCCTAGGTGTCTACCTAATGACGAGTGATAGCAAAACAGGTAAGAATAAAGGTGTTAGCAAATTTGATTGGAAGAAACTTCTTCCTGCACCACTGGTAGGATTTCTAATCGCACTAGCGTTTTTGGTTATCAAAATCCCAGTACCTAGCTTTGCAACTAGTACGCTTACATATATAGGCAATCTAGTCACACCGCTATCTCTACTTTACATAGGTATTGTTCTTTCAAAGGCAGGACTAAAGACTATAAGCCTAGATAGAGATACCATTATTACCCTAATCGGAAGATTTGTACTTGGACCTGCCGTTATGATTACACTTCTTTCTTTAACAGCGAAGGGAATGGCTACAGTAGAATACAAAACCTTTGTTATTCAGTCTGCAGCACCAGCACTTGCAGTTTTGCCAATCCTTGCACATCAGGGAGATGGAGATGTAGAGTTTTCGACAAATGTTGTAACTATAAGTACGATTTTATTTGTAATAGTTGTACCTATTGTTGATATGATCTTGGGATAGTGGAACTTTATGAATAAGATTATTGAAACTCTAAAAAAATGGAAAAACCTGATTAAGCTTGTCTTATTCATGTCAATAGGAAGCCTTGTCATCATAGAAATTATTAGGATGTTTAAGTCCGTTTCTATCGATGAAGTAACAAGTACGATAGGAACTATAGCACCTGAGAAGGTTGTATTCCTATTTGTACTGGGATTTACCGCAGTATCACCAATGCTACTTTATGACTATATCCTGAACAAGGAACTAAAGCAAAGTCCAAGGCTTTCATATCTCATCGAGACAAGTTGGACAATCAACACGCTGAATAATATGATTGGATTTGCAGGTCTTGTTGATGTTGGACTAAGGTATTCATTTTATGCTGATGAGGGAAAACCAGATACAAGCATGCAGGCGATATCTCGCGTTATACCATATTTCATGAGTGGCTTTTCCTTTATGTCGCTCATAGCACTTGTTTTGATTACTGTTTTTCCTAGTTCATCAAATATACATCGCTACTGGCCAGCACTACTTGCAGCAGGACTTTATCTTCCTTTCATTCTTTTTATTTCAAATAGAAAAAGCTTGACTTACTTTGGGCAAATGAAAGGAAAGACCGCCATAGCATTATTTCTGTCATCAACTATAGATTGGTTTTGTGTAAGTAGTTTTTTCATATTAGTAGGAAGATGTTTAGGTTATTCATTACCCATCTCTGAGTTAGTCCCATTATTCATGATATCCATAACTGTCGGCATCATGTCAATGATTCCGGGAAGCTTAGGAAGTTTTGATTTAGTAATGGTAACGGGGCTTGTTAGCCTTGGACTAGATAAGGTGCAAGCACTTAGCTGGATATTCGTATACAGACTGTTTTATTATATGTGTCCATTTATAGTAGGGGTCACATTATTCATCAAAAATATGGGTGGACGAATAAATGAAAAATATCTTGGAATTCCTAAAAAAGTTCTGGAATCTCTATCCATCAAAATATTAGTTTGGGGATTTAGGCTTTTTGCCATATTCCTCATAATATCTGCAATCGTCCCACAGGAATTAGGTCATATACCAATATTAAGAGAACTTGAGCCTGTAGAAGGACAGTTCATTTGGCAATACCCATGTATACTTTTAGGCATTGTGTATTTTCTGTTAGCAAGATTAATGGATCGTCACATAAAGCTTGTTCCAATTATTACTACAGTAATAGGTATATTAACTTTAATTTACCTAAATATAGGAGTCTACTCTATACCAAGTAGTTTATTCCTTTTGGCTTTGATAGCACTTACTTGGAGGAATAGGAGGGAGTTTAATCGAATAAGCTATATCTATGCGTGGGAGGATATAGTAAAGGATTTTGGAGCAATAGGCATAGTATTAATTACTACGATTGTTTTGCTTGCTCGAATTGACTCACATCACCTAGGAAACTTTTATCATTCGAAACACTTCGTATCACATTGGCTAGGTTTTTTAATTATGACTCTTATTATAGTTGTTATTTACAACGTAATCCTACGCCTTATAAGAAGAGATGAAACTGTCTTTGGATGTGAATTTGATAAGCAAAGATATGTGAATTTCCTATCCACAATTGATAATAAAAATCCAAACCTTGCACTTGCCTTTTTAGGTGATAAATATCTATATTGGTACCAAGAGGATGGGGTGGATAGAGCTGTTTTCCAATTCGCAATGGAAAACAACAAATGTGTTGTAATGTCCGATCCAATAACGCAACCAGGATATTTAGATCAGGCAATATCAAAAATTCTAGCTGATGCTGAGCTTGCAAATATATCCGTAGTTTTCTACGAAGTAAATCAAGAAACCACGCTGGTACTTCACGATTATGGATACGATTTCATGAAATTCGGAGAGATGGCACATGTTCCATTAGATAATTTTACTTTAGAGGGAAAGGCAGGCAGAAAGTTTAGAACAGCTGTTAACAAACTAGAGAACAAAGGTTATACATTTGAAGTTATAGAACCTCCTTTTGATGATAAATTAATGGATAATTTTAGAAAAATATCAGATAGTTGGCTAGATGGACGCCAGGAAAAAGGCTTTTCTCTAGGATATTTTGATGAAGAATATATAAAGCTTGCACCTGTTGCTATCGCAAAAGACGAGAACGGCGAAATACAAGCCTTTGTGACATTTATTGTAGTGAACAGTAAAACAATTTCTAGTATAGATTTGATGAGGTATGATTTACATAAATCGCAAAATGGCATAATGGACTATCTTTTTATAAAGATTATGAGTTATTTTAAAGAGCAGGGAGTTTGTAATTTTGACCTAGGCATGGCACCTTTATCAAATGTAGGAAGAGAAAAGCATAGCTTCATGCAGGAAAAAATAGCCTACCTAATATATGCCTTTACAAATCGGTTCTATTCTTTTAATGGTCTAAGACAGTATAAACAAAAGTTTGGACCTGTATGGGAGCCTAGATACGTCGCCTATCCAAAGGACACATGGTTAATCATTGACATGATTAGTATATATAGAGTTGATAATAGAAAGGTCAAAAGGATATCCTAGCTTAATAGAACTAAATAATACGGGGGTAATATGCTAGAGTTAAAAAATATAACAAAAATATATAACAGCGGCGCAGGTGTGCAAAAGGCACTTGATAATGTCTCCGTTTCATTTGCCGGTCACGAGTTTGTCTCCATACTTGGAGCAAGCGGAAGCGGTAAAACTACGCTTCTCAATTTGATAGGTGGACTCGATGTATACGATGAAGGAGATATGATTGTAGACGGCACGTCGACAAAATCCTTTAGAGACAAGGATTGGGATAGCTATAGAAACAGTACAATTGGATTTGTATTTCAAAGCTATAACCTGATCAGCCATCTTTCTGTGCTAGAAAACGTCAAGCTCGCTATGTCTATTTCAGGTATATCAAATAGGGAGAGCAAGGAAAAGGCAGCCGAGGTTCTAAAGAAGGTAGGTCTTTCAGAGCATATGAACAAGAGGCCAAATCAGCTTTCTGGTGGACAGATGCAGAGGGTTGCCATTGCCCGTGCCCTTGTTACAGATCCTAAGATTATCTTGGCAGACGAGCCAACGGGCGCACTAGATAGCAGCACGAGTGCGCAAATTATGGATCTTATTAAGGAGATAAGTAAAGACAAGCTTGTCATCATGGTTACTCATAACCCTGAGATTGCGCAAAAGTATAGCGACCGTATAATTCGCCTTTCTGATGGAGTGATTATAGAGGATACTGCGCCGAATACGAAAAATGATGATAGCAAGTATAATTCGCCAAAGACCTCTATGTCCTTTGTTCAGGCAATAAACTCAAGCTTCAAAAACCTTTTGACAAAGAAGGTGAGAACAGTCCTTACTACTATTGCAGCAAGCATTGGAATTATCAGTATTGCAACGGTTATGGCTATTTCTTCTGGAATGAATAGCTATATCAAATCAACGCAAGAGGACACGATTTCAACCATGCCTGTAACAATTTCTGCAGTAGATTATAAAAAGGTTCTTAGGACAAGCCCTAGCAAGGTTAAACCTAGCAAGGAAATTAAGCTTGCAGACGCTGGAAGCATTCATTTAAACAGATACACTGAGAATGCTCTAGGTGGAAATGATGGCGATTTTATATCTTACATGAAAAATCACGCAGGCAAGTACTACAAGAGTCTCGAGTATAGCACTGGGTATATGCTTAAGGCTTTGATTAAGGACGAAAATGGAAAAATACAGTCAGTTAAGGAAAATGAAGTTAGGACAATCTTTAATACAATAAGTAATTTCGCTGTACTTCCAGCTGATGAAAAGACTATAACAAACGACTACGAGCTATTAGCTAGCAAAACAGGAAAGTTCAAATATCCAGGAGAAAATGAAGCCATACTATTTGTAGGTGCAGAGGGAACTCTAAATGAAAATCAGCTTGCACTGCTTGGATATAGCGGCAGAAAGAGCGTTAAGCCTGAGGATATCATAGGAAAGAAGTTTAGGATACTGAATAATAATCAGTATTTCCGTCAGTTTGGCGATGTTTTTGTGCCAAATGAAATAACAGAAAGTCTTTACGATGAAGGCAAGGACCTTGAAATTGTTGCAGTAATGAGACTTAATGACAGCTCTAAGAACTCTTTCAACGGGCTTATTGGATATAACAGAGATTTTCTAGATAGCATGCTAAAAATGGAAAAGGACTCTGATATTGTAAAGGCTCAACAGGAGAGCAAGAGTAAGAGCCTCATAGGCGGAAGTGGTGATTCGCTTACAGACGAAGGCTATCAGGAAATCATGCAGCAGCTTGGAGGAGATAGCACGCCTAAGAGCATAAGCTTTTATGCAAAGACCTTTGATGACAGGGAAGCAGTAATAAACACACTAACAAAGTTTAACAAGGAAGTAGAAAAGAAATACGGAAAAGATAGCGATAATTATCAAAGGTATGCGATTTCATATACGGATACAGCAAAGCTGATAACCAAGGCCTTTGGAGATATCATAAATTCAATAACATTTATTCTTATCGCATTCTCAGCAATTTCACTTCTAGTTTCATCAGTAATGATAGGAATACTGATTTACGTATCAGTTGTCGAAAGAACAAAGGAGATTGGAATCCTGCGTGCTCTTGGAAGCCGAAAGAAGGATGTGTCGAGAATATTTAATGCAGAAGCTGGAATTCTCGGATTTACATCTGGCATTTTAGGTGTTGCTGTAGCTACAGCGCTTACCGTTCCAATTAATAAGCTTGTAGCAAGGTCGCTAGACATAAGCGGTTTTAATGCTAGCGTTAGCATGTCAACAACTGTATCACTAATAGTTCTAAGCGTTGTGCTCACTTTGATAGCTGGATTTATACCATCGAGAATAGCAGCAAAGAAGAATCCTGTGGAGGCTTTGAGAACAGAATAAAATTTTTTAAACCATTTCATAAAGAATTCATAAATACAACTTAATATGGTAGACAAGAGGGATATTTACTTGGGAGAATAGGCTAGAAAACATAGATTCTGAGGGGTTAGAATCTAGACAGTACCAGGGCCGTTGAGTCGGCGACTAAGTGGAGGCCATAATGACTAAGAATGCATTAGCATATATCAGCAGAAAGAGGAACAGAAGCTTGATTGCATTTATTCTCATAGCTTTGGTGCTGTCATCTCTTTATTCCTGTTTCTATGTCGCAAAATCAATTGGCGCCGTAGAAAAATCTATCTATAAATTATCGAATTCATCTATTTCCATAGCTAGTAAGAATGCTAAGGGAACATTTCATACAAAGGATCTAGGTTCTTTAGATTCAATCAGCAATATTGAAGAAATTACAGCAGAATATGCAGGCACTGCAAAGCTGACAAGTGGCAGCGTTTTTGATGGTGCGCAAAAAATCCAGCGAGATGATTTGCCGCAGGAGCTAAATAATCTCGTATCCATCCATGCCGTTACGGAAAGTAGGAGAAATCTACTATTTCGTAGCGGTGCTTTTTCTGTCGAGGATGGACGAGCTCTAAAGGAAGGCGACAAGTACAAGGTGCTTGTTCACAAAGAGCTTGCAAAGAAAAACAACTGGAAGCTGAACGATAAGGTGAGCTTATCACTATTTAAGGATGAGGCCTATAGCGATGCGTCTGAAGCTAAGACTTTTGAGATAGTTGGTATATTCAGTGGTAAGACGGTAGAGCAGTATACTGGACTTTCATCTGATCTGAGCGAGAACATGGTATTTATAGACTACTACGGAAGCCAGAGGGCACTTGGTCTATCAAAGACTGATGAAATTGCAACAAGTCTCACGCTTTATGTAAAGGATGCACAGTTGCTAGACAAGGCAAAGGCAGATATTAAGGCGCTAGACATAGACTGGTCAAAGTATGAGGTAATCAAGGATTCCAAGGCTTTTGAGCAGGCCTCGGCTGCAGTTGGAAGCATGAAGCACATCATAAGGCTGATATCTACTTTAATAGTTGCCGGTGCCATAGTCGTTCTCACTTTGATACTGATTCTGTGGATAAGAGAGCGAACCTATGAGATAGGAATTCTGCTTTCGATTGGATATAGCAAGTTTAGGATAATGAGCCAGTTTGTACTTGAGCTTGTATTCATATCTATTCCTGCTTTGATTGTCGCACTTTTGTCCGGAAGCGTTTTGATATCACAGCTTCTTGGAGCTATTGTTACAGATGAGAGCGCTTTTGTTCAGGGCGGACTTTCTCAGAAGGGCTTTGGCTTTGATAATATAATTTGTCTATTACAGTGCTATGGAGTGCTGATAGGAATAATCGTTATATCTGTTGTCGCAGCTTCGGCTACGATACTGGTTAAAAAACCGAAGGATATTCTATCAAAAGTTAGTTAGGAGCAATGATGAATATTTTAGAAGCAAAAAATTTAAGCTACAATTATGCAAACTCAAAGGAAAAGGTTTTATCATCAGTAAACCAGGGCTTTGAGGAAGGAGAGTTTTACGCGATTATTGGAAAGTCAGGAGCCGGAAAATCGACATTTTTGTCACTACTTGCTGGGCTTGACTCACCGCAGGATGGAGAAATCCTATTCCGTGGTGAAAATATTGAGAAAGAAGGATATAGCAAACATAGGAGAGATAACATCTCGCTAGTATTTCAGAACTACAATCTCATTGAGTATCTTACACCGCTTGAGAATATCAGACTCGTTAATAAGCACGCGAGCGAAGATATACTGCTTGAGCTTGGTCTAGACAGAAGTCAGATAAAGAGAAACGTTCTTAAGCTGTCTGGCGGACAGCAGCAGAGAGTTGCCATTGCAAGAGCTTTGGTATCTGAAGCACCGGTAATACTTGCAGATGAACCTACGGGAAATCTCGACCAGGCTAGTTCAAAGGAAATTATTGATCTCTTCAAGAGACTTGCAAAAGAGAGAAACAAATGCGTTATTGTCGTTACTCACAGCAAGGATATTGCAGATGCAGCAGATGTTGTGCTAGAAATCAGCAATAAGAAGCTTAAGAGAAAGTAGTTTGGAGGTTAGCCGTGATTAAGAATGCTTTTACATATGTATGGAGAAAGCCGCTGAGAACCATTGTCATCTTCCTTGTAATTCTGTCTATGTCGACACTTTCGATGATTGGATTATCTATCAAAGATGCAACGGATAAGGCTTCAAACGAAACCTTTAAAAACATTACAAACAGCTTCAGTATGGAGATTAATAGGTCGACGAACCCTGGTACTCCAAGAGGTGGCGGAAATGTAAGAGGACAGGATATCAAAAAAATCTCTGAAATGGATGAAATAGATGGCTACGTCAAGAGAATTGGAAGCGTAGCAGACCTAGTAGACTACGATCTTATAGAAACAGATGATACTAAAGTAAATTCTTCTCCTGAAAGAGCAAAGAACTTTGGACGCGCTGTTATGATAACAGGTGTAAACGATTCAAATCGTGAAACAAAGTTCGTATCTGGTGCATTTACTCTTGTAGAGGGTAAGCCTTTAGTCCAGGATGATAAGTATAAGATTTTGATGCACAAGGACCTTGCCGCTAAGAACAATCTCAAGGTGGGAGATAAGATAAAGCTTAAATCAAATCTCTTTGATGCAGATAATGAGAATAAGGCTAATGAGACTGTAGAGGTTGAAATCAAGGGACTCTTTGATGGACACAACAATGGAGGCGTAAGCGCAGCGCAAGAGCTTTATGAGAACAATATAATATCTGACCTTCATACTGCTGCTAAGGTCTATGGAAACACTGAGGATACAGCTGTTTACCTAGATGCGACATTCTTCGTAAAGGGAGATAAGGACTTAGATAAGGTTATGGAAAAGGTTCAGGAGCTAGATATTGACTGGAGCTATTTTAGTCTAGTCAAGAGTTCATCTAACTATCCGGCACTTCAGGATTCGATTTCAGGTGTATATGGACTTGCTAATAAGCTGTTCGTTGGCGCTTTGATATTTGCAGGACTTGTGGTTTCACTTCTTCTATTCCTATGGATAAATGCGAGAAAAAAGGAGATTGCAGTATTGCTTTCAATAGGCATATCAAAGGGAAGGATATTCCTTCAGTTTGCCTCAGAGATGGTATTCATCTCAATTCCTGCATTTGTATGCTCGTACTTTGCAGCTTCCTACCTAGGTAAGGAGATGGGAAACAGCATTCTCAAGAAGGTTACAGGAGATGTATCAAAGAGACTTGCAGGTGATGCTTCTGGAACACAGCTTGGCGGCGGTGCAGAGGTTGACGGATTTAACAAGACGCTTACTAGCCTAGACATAGAGGTAGGCATGAAAATCTTCATCCATGTTGTTATATTCATGGTGGTTATTCTAGCAATTTCGCTTTTGATCTCATCATTTAACATTCTGAGAAAGAAGCCAAAGGATTTGCTAACAGACATTAAGTAAGGAACAAAAATGACGAATGCCGATGTTTATTCTATCGATGTTCGTCATTTTGTATTATAATCTAAATATATGAATTTGTGACAATGAGGTAATAGTATGAAAATACTGGTTGTTGAAGACGACAAGATGATAAGGGAAGGTATATGCGAATACATGTCTGAGTTTGGCTATGAGATGGTTCAGGCAGAGGATGGCAAAATGGCTCTTGAACGCTTTGATAAGAACGATATTGGGCTCGTAGTTTTAGATATACAGATTCCTTTTATGAGCGGACTTGAGGTTCTCAGAGAGATAAGAACTAGGAGCATGGTTCCCGTTTTGATGCTAACTGCCTTCGGTGATGAGGAGTACGTGATAGATGCTTTTTCAAACCTAGCTGACGGATACATGGAAAAGCCTTTTTCACTTCCGGTGCTAAAAGCGAGGCTAGAGTCTATGATTAAAAGGTATTCGTCTCAATCAGATAGCTTCAAATATGGAAATGCTGAGGTTGACTTCATAGGCTATACGGCCAAGCTAAACGGTGAGCCAGTCGATATCAAGGCTAAAGAACTCGAAATCCTTAAGTTTCTTCTCAATAACGAGGGTCAGGCTCTGACGAGAATGCAGATTATAGATAATGTTTGGAAGGAGTCAGAGGAGATTCCTTTTGATAGAGTCATCGACGTATATGTCAAGGAACTCAGAAAGAAGCTCGAGTTAGACTGCATAGTTACAATTAGAAATGTAGGATATAAATTAGAGAGAAAATGAGAAATTTAAAGATACTCCCCAAAATTTTTTTGCAGATATTTATCATCATCAATATACTGATAATCGTGATCCATCTGTCGGTGTATGTGATTTTTCCAAAGTCATATCTAGAAACCCGTAAGCACGAGGTCGATATTAAGGCAGACGAAATTGCTCTTAGCATGAACGGAAAAGACCTCAAATTTGTCATGCAGGCGCTTGAATTTTACTCAAATAGCAGTGAAATTAAGGCTTATATCAAAGGTATGAAAAGCGATAACAGTGTCAAGGTAGAGGAAGATATAGACGTAGATTATTATAGCGATGAGAACTCTGTTATTTTAGAGGAAAGAGATATTAAGCTTAAGGATGGCAAAAAAATAACCCTACAGTTTGTTTCATCTGAGAACATGCAGGAAGATGCAAAACACCTCACATTAAGCTTTCTTCCTTATTCAATTTTAGTATCGGTAATTTTCTCAATGATAGTTTCCTATATCTTTGCCAGATCCATAAGTAAGAATGTAAACGAAATTGTAGCAGTCTCAGAGAGGATGGCAAATCTAGATAGAGATGCACGCTTAGAAATAAAAAGCGAGGATGAAATTGGACACCTCAAAAGACAGCTAAACATGCTATACGAAACTTTGCTTGGACTCATAGATGACCTAGAAGAGAAGAATGAAGAGATAACTAGACTGAGCAAATTGAGGTACGACTTCTTCAGGGGACGTTCTCATGAGCTAAAGACACCGCTCGCTTCACTTAAGATAGTTCTCGAAAACATGAAGTACAATATAGGCAAGTACAAGGACAAGGATTTCTACATAGGTGAGTGCATAAACATGGTAGATGAGCTAAACCACAGCATATCTCAGACCCTATCTATTTCTAGCTACGACCAGTTAAGAAACGACGAAGAAATGTTAGTCCTAAAGGATATGATTTCTGATGTAGAGAAGAAGTATTTGGCGCAAATAGAAAAAAAGGACTTGCATCTTGATATAAAGCTCGGTGATGAAAAGCTGTACATAGGTAGAACGGCGCTAAAGATAGTTTTATCAAACCTTATGAGCAATGCAACAAAGTACAATGTAAATGATGGTAAGATAAATATTGGTGTAAAAGATGGCTGGCTCTATGTAGAAAACACTGGAGAAAATCTAGGTGAACTTAATCTAGATAGAATCTTTGAAATCGGTTTTAGCCTAGACAAGGAAAATGGAAACGGCATTGGCTTATATGTTGTTTCAAACATCCTTATAAACTACGGAATTGAGCATAAGATTGAAATGAATGGAGATAGATTCATTTTCTTAATCAAGCTAAATGCGTAGAAAATAAGAAATATTTATAAAGCATATTAAAATTGTTAAGGCGGGCTCGCAGAGAAAAGTCTGCCTTTTTTTGTTGACAATCATAAACCTGTGTATATAATAAAATAGTTAAAAATTTTGAAGTGGAGGGATATATGTTTAAGATTGAAGAAATAAAGAAATCCTTTAAAGATAAAGAAGTTCTGAAGGGGGTAAGCTTTTCTGTAGAAGAAGGTGATAGAATTGCTTTGCTCGGTAACAATGGTGCTGGAAAAAGTACTTTATTTAAGATAATATCCGGACAACTCATAGCAAATTCTGGGAGTGTGAGCACAAAGCTAGATTTCCAGACCGAGATTGGCATGATGCCACAAGGTGATATTTTGATTGATGATCTTACGGTTTTAGATTTAGTTATCTTAAAAACACAGATGAATAAGCTCAATAATGTAGACTATGACGCCTTACTTGATATGGTGGACCTGGGGGAGCATAGAAATCAGAATGTAGGTGGCTTATCAGGTGGTCAGAAAAGAAGGCTTTCTCTTTTACTAACAATCTTAAATTCACCTAAACTTATATTCCTAGATGAACCTACAACAGGAATGGATTTGGAGTCAGTCGATAATTTTTGGAAACTGCTTGATGAGCAGAAGTTTACATCGGTAATTGTCACACATGACTTCAATCAAATTGACCATTTCTTTACAAAGGTTTTAATTTTGAAAGATGGCAGAATTGCAGCAAGTGATGCAGTCGATAAGATTCATGCAGATGGCAAGACCATAGAGCAGTATTATAGAGAAAATGTAGAAAAGGAGGCATAATCATGATTATGAAAATACAGCTAAGGCAAGTCCTTAGAAACAAGAGATTTCTAATATTTACAATCTTTGTTCCTGTTATATGGTATATTTTTATCTACAATGTGCAGAAGGGAATAGTTCCAAACATCATGTTTGGTATTGCAGTTTTCATCGGTATTATCGGAAACAGCATGGCTACATTCAGCAAGAGAATTTCATCTAACATAGATTTTTTCTCATTTGAATCAAAGTTCACAAAGTACAGCGTTAAGAGATATCTATTAGACCAGACCATAGTGCAGGTAGTTCTGAACACATTGATCTTTCTAGTAGTGCTTGCAGTAGCAGTTGCCTTGTTTAAATTTCAAATAACTGGAGAACTTGCAATTCAGTTCTTCTTGTTAACAATCATGGGAATCTATTTTAGCATGATTGGATTCGTAGTTGGTGTTAGACTCGAGCCTAAGATTATAGATACAGTTAGTTTTCCACTTATAATATTAGCTGCAATGACTGTTATACCGTTTGCAAGCTTTGGAGCTGAAGGAAGCTTCATGACAATTATAAGTAAGATACAGATGATATTCCCAGGCTATTACTATAGCGAGATAATAAATGCAATTTCAGCTTCAAAGGCTGTAGAACTTAAAGACCTGGCTCTGTTTGTTGGAACGTTCATATTAAATTTAATTCCACTTTACTTCCTAGTACCTAAGACAAAAATCATAAAATCAAACTAAGATATAAGATAATCAAACCCTGTTAAGTCAATTAACAGGGTTTTGCTATTTTTTTATTTAAATGTCTTTGAGTGGATTACTCTATAAAGCTTAACATCGCTTCTCTTTACCATAGCATCTTCAGTTTCGGCTTCTCCATACTGGTTGTCGTATGGGTCATAGCGATAAAACTTCTTAGGTACAGTGAATTCCTCCTGAATGTCAGTGTTGAAAATAAGTCTATAAGGATCGATATTTCCAAAGTAGAACTGACAATCTTCTTCTGAACCTCTGCGAACAGCACCGCCACCAAATGATGGATCAACAGGTCTAAAACCTACGCCTCTAAAGTAAACAGCAGCCCAGTCGTGAGCACCACCGCATTCTCCATCAGTTACAACACCAGACTGCCATCTAGCAGGGATGCCATTATATCTGCAAAGTGTAATCAAAAGTGATGCCTGAAGTCCGCAGTCGCCTCTGCCTCTCAGTGCAAAGTAGCCTGGAAGCCAGTCAATAGCAGCATAATCGCGAACATAAGCATATCTATATTTGTGAGTGATAAAATCAAAAATCTTCTTTGCAATTACAGTCTTATCAGTCTCATCACCAACTATCAAAGCAGAAAGCTCCTTTATGAAAGGTGTGAATACATAGTGAGGCGCTTTCTCAGTAAGATCGCTCTCTAGAATCTGCTTCTTGAGCTCAGCTTCCTCAGCTTCGCTTACCTTTGCTCCAGCAGAAACAATATCATCAAAGCTCATATATGTCTGAGTCATCTTTGCCTTGCATCTTACCTTAAAGCTTTGTTCTTTATTTCCGTCTGCACTGAAGTGAACTGTTCTTTGAAGTGCGCTCTCAGGTGCGATTTCGCATTCCATTGATGTACTTACAAGCTCAATATCGCTCATACCTATTCCATTAGGTGAAGGGTAAGGTAGGTGAACAGAAAGCTTCTTGTTCTTTGCTGCTTCAGTATCTACATCTGCGATAAATTCTAGGTCAATAGCCACCTCTGCTGAGCCTGTGCTTCTCATGTGGTCTCTTGATTCAGATACCTCTAGGCTTTTATCGTCAGGGTAGGTGCTGCCTGGCCAATTTGTCAAAAGTACGCTTGTGATAAAGAGGGAAGCGACGCTAAAGTCAACGTAGCGCTTCTCACCATTAATGAAGATGTAGTCTGTATCTCCGGCAAGCTTCTTGAAATCTTCGCTAGAAAACCCCGGTGCATACTCAGCAATCTGCTCGATAAGCTCGCTCTCTGTTAGTGTGTACTCTCTGAGCTTGACATCTGCATTATGCATCTCTAAAATGATTCTCTTCTTAACCTCCTCTGGAAGGTTTTCTCTATCAAGGTGATACTTTGCTCTCTCTTTAAACTCGTCAAAATATCCTGCGCCCTTTAGTTTCTCAAGTTCCTCTGGGAGTGGAAAAGAAAGGGAGCTTACATAGCTCAAATCCATAGTAATTCTCCTTTTTTCTAGCTTGTTTAGATACGAATTATTATATACACCTGCTTGACATAAGTCCATAGATATTATATTATTCTATGTGAAAAGAACATCTTTAAGTCGGTACAGAGATGCCGATAAGGTAGTGATAGATCATATGATTTTTGCGCATCTTGTCAGCATGTCTTGACAGGATTTTTTTGTGTCCAAAGTAAGGGAAAGAGCATGGAATTCAAATCACAGCTAATGACAACAGATGAAATTATGAGAGCGCTTCGCAGAATCGCACATCAAATTACTGAGAGAAATAACGGTACTGAGGATGTTGTAATTGTCGGAATTGCCAAGGGTGGTGTTCCAATTGCAAATCAGCTCAGCGAGTTTCTCAAGACGATTGAGCAGAGAAGTATTCCTACGGGCGTGCTTGACATAAGCGGTCACAGGGATGATATCGAGCCAAATCAGATTGATGATGCGAGGATCAGCGAATCAATGATTCCTTGCGATATCAACGGCAAGCATGTTGTCTTAGTAGATGATGTGCTCTACACAGGCAGAACCGCAAGAGCGGCCTTTGATGCACTTTCGGATTTTGGAAGAGCTGGCACCATACAACTTGCAGTTTTGATAGATAGGGGACATAGGGAGCTACCGATAAGAGCCGACTATGTAGGAAAGAACATTCCTACATCGCATGTTGAGACAATAAGGATTGACTTTGATGAGACGGGAACAAGGCCCGTTGTAAACATCTACAATCGTTAATAGATGTTCATTAGCTATTTTATTATTAAGAAGGAGAAATATATGTCAGACAAAAATGTTAATGAAAACGGCATTTACGATGCCAGACAGCTAGGCGTTCCTAAAATGATAATCCTAGGTTTGCAGCACACATTTGCCATGTTTGGTGCTACTATACTAGTTCCTATCTTGACAGGTCTAAGCGTAAGCACAACACTTCTCATGGCTGGTCTTGGAACTTTGCTTTTCCACTTTCTAACTAAGGGAAAGGTTCCTGCATTCCTCGGTTCATCATTTGCCTTCCTAGGTGGATATGGAGCTGTTGCGCCGATGATAAATGGAGCATCTAACAAGGAAATGCTTCCATATGCTTGCGGAGGAGTTTTCTGTGCAGGACTTGTGTATCTAGTAATGTCAGCTCTGATTAAGGGCTTTGGTGTTAAGCGCGTAATGAAGTTCTTCCCTCCAGTTGTGACGGGACCTATCATTATTGCTATCGGTCTTATCCTTGCACCTTCGGCTATCGCTAACTGCAAGACAAACTGGGTGGTTGCACTAGTAGCAGTTGTAACAATTATCATCTTCAATATCTGGGGAAAGGGCATGCTCAAGATTATACCTATCATCCTAGGTGTGGCAGCATCATACACTGTAGCAGCTTGCATGGGAGAAATCGACTTTAGCGCAGCAGCATCAAGAGCTTGGATAGGTCTTCCTCCAATCCAGACAATGAAGTTTGACGTTTCAGCTATATTAACAATCATGCCTATCGCTCTTGCTACAATGATGGAGCACATAGGAGATATCACAGCAATCGGTGCTACAACAAAGAGAAACTACATTGCAGACCCAGGTCTTCACAGAACTCTTCTTGGAGATGGACTTGCAACTTGCCTAGCTTCAGCATTCGGTGGTCCTGCAAACACAACATACGGAGAAAACACTGGAGTTCTTGCTCTAACAAAAATCTACGATCCTAGAGTAATCAGAATCGCAGCAGTCTTTGCAGTAGGACTTTCATTCATTCCTAAGGTGAGCTTCCTAATCGAGAGCATTCCAGCTTCAACAATCGGAGGAGTTTCATTCATCCTTTACGGAATGATTTCAGCCATCGGTATCAGAAACGTAGTTGAGAACCAGGTTGACTTCACAAAGTCAAGAAACACAATCATCGCAGCTTTGATACTCGTTTGTGCCCTTGGATTTAACTCAGTTGGTGGAGCAAGCTTCACAATCAAAGGTGTAACAATCACACTCTCAGGACTTGCTATCGCAGCTATCGTTGGTATTCTGGTAAATGCAATTTTGCCAGGTAACGATTACGAGTTCGGTGAGGACGACGGAACAGAAGAGAAGTTCCAGACATTCAAGATATAAGAATTTCAGAAACTATAAAAGCCTGCTCAATGCAGGCTTTTTTATGTGAATTTTTATTATCTGCGCCTATGTCTGCGTCTGCTTTCATGAGCTCTTTTGTTTCTTCTTAAGGTGTATATTAGTACCAATATTGCAGCTACGAGGCTGATAACAAATATGGACATCAAAGTTGATGTGATACTTAGAGGCTTTGATTTTCCGTTTCCTTTAGCTTTTGCGCTATTTTCTGATGAGGCTTTTACAAGGTCAAAGCTTGCACTAGGCTCGGCAAAGCCATTGAGATACTGCCTATTTGAAATATTGAGCTTTAACTTCTTGTTCTTAAAGTCGCAGATGAACTTCGGTTTATAGTCCTTTGGAACGCAGTCGTAGAAGTCTTCTTTTACTTCTATTATCTTGCCTTTGACTGAATATTTACCCGCAGATAAAACCTTACGATATTCATATTTAGTGAAGGCGTCTTCGAGTATTGAGTTACCGATTAGGTGTCTCATGGATTCTGCAGAGCTATCACCCCAAACGCTTACTCCTAGGACAATCTCTATCATTCTCGTATTTCCTTGTTTTGCCGTGAGGCTGTAGTTATATCCCTTTCTGGCAGAGCCAGTTTTGATGCCATCTGCGCCTGGAAATGCGTATTTTTCTCCAGGAAGAGAATAGTTATGGCCTTCGAAGTGCTCCTCGTAAGGCGTTCCGGGCTTTGATACGAGATTTGCGTTTATCGTATGATTCAAAAGATCAGGATAATTTGTGACAAGGTAGGTGCAAAGACATGCGTAGTCTTTCGCTGTAGTATAGTTATCAGCATAAGGGTCTCCTGAAGGGCCCTCTTTACCTAGGAGAACATTTAGGACACCGATAGGATTTACATACTTGGTATTGACCATACCAAGTTCTTTAGCCTTGTTATTCATCATGGTGACAAAGGTATCGATGTCAGGTGCCAGAAGATCCATTAGCATGTATGTGGCAGCAGCTGAAGAGGGAACTGCGATTAGCTCCATTAACTCACCGACAGTGTATGAGGCTCCTATCTGCATCTTGTTATTGCTGAGATTTGAATTTGCAGAAACTCTTGCATGTCTTTCCTTAACTGGAACAACTGTGTCAATAGATAGCTTTCCTTCTTTAATTGCGTCGTAGGTTAGCGCTATTGTCATGAGCTTGGACATGCTCGCTGGGGTCCATTCTACCGTACTGTTTTCGTCCCATAGAATTTGTCCAGTTTTGATTTCAGTTATTATAGTACCAGCTGGTGAATATCTTTGGTCTATTGAATATCCCTTGCTATTTGCCACAGCCAATGAACTGCCTGTTGCAGAGCTTCCGTCGACAGTTTCTTTGCTGAGCGGTAGTGTTTTAGCGCTCTTGGCATAGCTAGAGGATGGAATACTTGTAAATAATAAAATAAGTATAGATAGAATTATAAGTATGCTTCGTATTGAATTTACTTTCTTTGTGAATACATTGGAAGTATTGCGTCTTAGCATGAATTTCTCCTCTCTATCAAAAATGGCTCCTATATTATATCATAATTCTGTCAATACTTATGTGAAAATCGCGTGAGCATGAAAATGAACAGAAAAAGAATAAATATTTGTTTATCAAAAATAAAGAACTAATGTTTACTTTTTGTTTGAAATATGATATTATCAATGGTATAGATAAAAAGGAGAGTTTGATATGTCCAAAGCAAAGGAAAAAGCAAAGGCAAGGCAGATGAGAATCCTTGACTTTATGCGCAAGGAATTCGATGAGAAAGGATATGCACCTACGGTTAGAGAGATAGGCGCAGCCCTAGATATTAAGTCTACATCAACAGTGCATAACGATCTTGAGAGTCTCGCGCAGCAGGGTTATGTTAAGAAGGACCCAGCTAAGCCTAGAACTCTTGTAATAGTGGGTAGAGAAACACATAAGCCTGTCAATGAGCCAGAGCTAGAGCCAGTCAACGAAGAGATAATCAATGTACCAGTTGTTGGAACTATAGCTGCAGGTACACCTATAACTGCAGAGCAGCATGTAGATGACTGTTTTCCAGTTCCAGCTAGATACGTTTCTGGCAATAACTTCATGCTCAAGGTTAAGGGCGAGAGCATGATTAACGCAGGTATATTTGATGGAGATCTTATTTTGGTTGAGCAGAGACAGACTGCTCGCAATGGTGAAATCGTTGTTGCAATGGTAGACGGCTTTGAGAGCGAGGCTACAGTCAAGACTTTCTACAAGGAGAAGGATCACATTAGACTTCAGCCTGAGAACGATGATATGAGCCCAATAATCGTTAGAGACGTCAAGATTCTCGGCAAGGTTAAGGGAGTTTTCCGCTATTATAGCTAATAAGCCAAGGCTAAATAAATCACTTGCAATTTGTCACATAACGTGATAACATTGTTTAGTAATTTACTTTTGTTTGGTTTTGCGACACTCCAACGCATTCTCGACAAAAGCGTATTTAGTAAAAAGGAGAAAGATATGATAACTAAAGAACAGAAAGCTGTAATCATCAGCGAATATGCAACTAAAGAAGGAGATACAGGTTCTCCAGAAGTACAGGTAGCTGTACTAACAGCAAGAATCAACGATTTGAACGAGCACCTTAAGGTTCATAAGAAGGACCACCACTCAAGACGCGGACTACTTAAGATGGTCGGCCAGAGAAGAAACCTTCTTAACTACCTCAAGAACGTAGATATAGAAAGATATAGAAATCTTATTGCTCGTCTAGGCTTGAGAAAGTAGTTATACTAAGTATGTTAGCGAGGTCTAGGACCTCGCTTTTTTTAGGCAAATCAGATAAACTGACTGAGATGCCAGAAGTTATTGCCTTGGAATAGGATAAACAGGAAGGAGTTGTTTATTAATGGCAAGATTTACAGATTACAGAACATTTAAGACCGCAGTTGGAGGAAGACTTTTAGAGTTTGAACTCGGTAAGATTTGTGAGCAGGCAAACGGCCAGGTTATGGTTAAGTACGGTGAGTCCGTTGTCAGCGTTACAGTCTGCGCTTCTAAGGAACCAAGAGAGGATATAGACTTTTTACCTCTTTCATGCGACTACGAAGAGAAGATGTATGCTTCAGGTAAAATTCCTGGAGGATTTATCAGAAGAGAGGGAAGACCTAGCGAGAAGGCAATCCTAAGCTCAAGACTTATGGATAGACCTCTTCGTCCACTTTTCCCTAAGGGATACCACAACGACGTAGTAGTTGTTGCAACAGTAATGTCAGTTGACCTTGACTGCGAGACTGATATCATGGCTATGGTAGGTGCATCGGTTGCTATCGCTACATCTGACATTCCATGGGAAGGACCAATTGCTGCAGTAAGAGTCGGCAGAGTTGACGGAAGATTCATCATCAACCCTACACTTGAGCAGAGAGAGCAGTCAGACATCAACCTAACAGTTGCTGGAACTAAGGATGCTATCATGATGGTAGAAGCTGGAGCTGACGAAGTTCCTGAAGAAGTTATGCTAGATGCTATCTTCTTCGGACACGAAGAAATCAAGAAGCTTGTTGAGTTTATTGACGAGATCGTAGCAGAGGTTGGTAAGCCTAAGAAGGAACTCGTACTAAAGCAGATTCCAGAGGATATCGATGCTGCAGTAAGAGCATATGCTACAGGCAGAATGCAGGAAGCTATCCACACATTTGATAAGCTTGAGCGTCTAGATAATATGGATGCTGTAGAAGTAGAGACAAAGGAACACTTTGCTGAAATATACCCTGACAATGAGAAGGATATCGCAGCTGTTCTTTACAATATAACTAAGGAATCCGTAAGAAATATGATTCTTGATGAAGGTATCAGACCTGACAATCGTAAGACTACGGAAATTAGACCTGTATGGTGTGAGACAGGACTTCTTCCAAGAGTACACGGAAGCGGACTTTTCACAAGAGGCCAGACTCAGGTACTGTCAACATGCACACTTGCACCTTCTAGCGAAGCTCAGATGATCGATGGTATCACAGAGCAGACAGAGAAGAGATACATGCACCACTATAACTTCCCAGGCTACTGTACAGGTGAAGCTAAGTCACCAAGAAGCCCAGGCAGAAGAGAAATTGGACACGGTGCGCTTGCTGAGAGAGCGCTTCTTCCGGTAATTCCACCAGTTGAAGAGTTCCCATACGCACTAAGAGTTGTTTCAGATGTACTTTCATCAAACGGTTCAAGCTCAATGGGTTCAACTTGTGGATCAACACTTGCCCTTATGGATGCTGGTGTTCCAATTAAGAGACCAGTTTCAGGTATCGCTATGGGACTTATCTCAAGAACAGAAGAAGATGGAAGTCAGAAAATCGCTGTCCTAAGTGATATTCAGGGAATGGAAGACTTCCTAGGAGATATGGACTTTAAGGTAACAGGTACAGAAGTCGGTGTAACAGCTATCCAGATGGATATCAAGATTCACGGTCTTTCAAGAGAAATCCTAGAGAAGGCTCTTGCACAGGCTAAGGAAGGTAGAGCTCACATCCTAGATGTAATGCTTGAGGAAATTCCTGAGCCACGCAAGGAGATGTCTAAGTACGCTCCAAGAAGCATCAATATGATGATTGATCCTGATAAGATCAGAATAGTTATCGGACCTGGTGGAAAGACAATCAACAGAATCATCGATGAAACTGGTGTTAAGATTGACATCGCAGAAGATGCATCAGGACTTATCAGCATCTACAGCTCAGACATGGCTGGAGCAGAGGCTGCTAAGCGCGAGATTGAGCTTCTAACTAAGGACGCAGAAGTTGGTCAGACATATGAGGGTAAGGTAACAAAGATTATGAGCTTTGGTGCTTTCATCGAGATTCTTCCTGGTAAGGAAGGTCTGTTGCACATCTCAAAGATGGCAGACCACCGCGTAGAGAAGGTTGAAGATGTTATGAATGTTGGAGATGAGGTAAAGGTAAGAGTTTACGAAATCGACAAGCAGAACCGTATCAACCTTGAGAGATCAAAGTAAATAAGTAATTTAAGCCCTGTGATCATCAGGGCTTTTACTTTGCTTATAAAGCTTATATAGGGCATACAAATATTTTTATGATATCTTAGGATTTTTTACAAAAATAACTTGAATTCTTATCTGTGAGATGTTAATATAGCATATAGTCGAGTTTGAGCTCGGCTAAAGCTTAATATTTAGGCTATGAAGGAGACAAAGTAGGTTTAGGCTAAGACCCTTACAGAGAGTAGATCAGTTGCTGAGAGATCTGCGGTGAACCTAAATTCGAATATCACTCTGGAGCCTGACACTTTAATGAGAGGCACCTTGTCAGAGGTAAGCAACTAGGGTGGTACCGCGGTTTGATAATCGTCCCTATGCAGTTTTTTCTGTATAGGGATTAATTTTTTGAAGGAGAGAAGTATGTTTGAGAGATTATCTGAACAGCCTGTAGCTGAGGTTCAGCAGGAACAGGTTGAGAAGTGGAAAAGAGAGGATTTACTAAAGAAGTGCGTAACAGCACGCGAGGGGAAACCAAAATATGTCTTTTACGAGGGACCTCCAACGGCTAACGGAATGCCAGGAATACACCATGTAATGGCAAGAACACTCAAGGATTCAGTATGTAGATACTGGACAATGAAGGGTTACCAGGTTAATCGTAAGGCTGGTTGGGATACACACGGACTTCCTGTAGAAATAGAAGTTGAGAAGCAGCTTAACATGAACGGTAAGCAGGATATAGAAAAGTACGGAATCAAGGAGTTTAACGAAAAGTGCCGTGAGTCTGTTTTCACATACACAGATAAGTGGAGAGAGATGACAGAGAGAATGGCATATCTTGTTGACCTTGATGACCCATATATCACACTTAACAACGACTATATCGAGAGCGGATGGTGGATACTAAAGAAGTTCTTTGATAAGGGACTCATCTACGAAGGACACAAGATCCTCCCATACTGCCCAAGATGCGGAACAGGACTTGCTTCACATGAAGTAGCTCAGGGATATAAGGAAGTAAAGGTAAACACTCTAATCGTTAAGTTCAAGAAGAAGGGTGCTGATAATGAGTACTTCCTAGCTTGGACAACAACTGCTTGGACACTTGCAGCAAACACAATGCTTACAGTTGGTCCTGACTTTGATTATGTCAAGGTTAAGATGCTAAACGGTAAGGACGAGGGTAACTACTTCTACCTAGTTGAGGCTCTTGCAGATAGAGTTTTAGGCGAGGGTAACTACGAGGTAGTTGAGCGCATGAAAGGTAAGGATCTTGAGTACATGGAGTACGAGCAGCTCATGCCATTCTGCCAGGTTAAGGAAAACGAAAAGGCTTTCTTTGTTACATGTATGGACTATGTATCTATCGAGGATGGTACAGGTATCGTACATACAGCTCCTGCATTTGGTGAAGACGACTACCAGTGCGGTAAGAAGTATGGCGCTGCCTTCCTTCAGCCAGTCGACGAGCAGGGTTGCTATACAGAAACTCCATGGAAGGGTCACTTCATCATGGAGGATGGTCTTGATGTAGAAATTATCAAGTACCTAGATGATAAGGTATTTGCTAAGCAGAAGATAGAACATAACTATCCACACTGCTGGAGATGCGGAACACCTCTAGTTTACTATGCTAGACAGAGCTGGTACATCAAGATGAGCGAACTTAAAGATCAGCTTGTTGCAAACAACAACACAGTAAACTGGTATCCACCTTTCGTAGGAGAGAAAAGATTTGGAAACTGGCTTGCAGATGTTAAGGACTGGGCAATATCAAGATCTAGATACTGGGGAACTCCAATTCCAATCTGGAAGTGCGACTGCGGTCATCTTGAATGCGTAGGAAGTCGTGCAGAGCTAGTTGAGAAGGCTGTAGAAAATATCGATGAGAGCATAGAGCTACACCGTCCGTATGTTGATGATGTACACCTAAAGTGCCCACACTGCGGAAAGGAAATGACAAGAATAGTAGAAGTTATGGACTGCTGGTTTGACTCAGGAGCGATGCCATTTGCACAGTGGCACTATCCGTTTGAGAACAAGGAGCACTTTGAGGAGAAGCTATTCCCAGCTGACTTCATCTGTGAAGGTATCGACCAGACAAGAGGATGGTTCTATTCACTGATGGCAATCTCGACATTCATCATGGGTAAGTCACCATATAAGAATGTTCTAGTTAACGACCTCATCCTTGATAAGAATGGTAAGAAGATGAGTAAGTCAAAGGGAAATACCGTTTCACCATTTGAACTCTTTGACCAGTACGGAGCAGATGCTACAAGATGGTACCTGCTTTCTGTATCACCAGCTTGGACTCCAACAAAGTTTGACGAAGATGGACTTAAGGACGTCGTAAGCAAGTTCTTTGGAACACTTAGAAACGTATATAACTTCTTCGTTTTATATTCAAATCAGGATGATCTTGATGTGGCAAAGCTAGAGCTTGCATACGATAAGAGACCTGAGCTAGACAGATGGATACTTTCAAGATACAACAAGCTTGTAAAAGAAGTTAGAGAGCACATGGATAGCTACGACCACATGAAGACTGTAAGAGCGCTTACTGACTTTGTCAGCGAGGACTTCTCAAACTGGTACATCAGACGTGCAAGAAGAAGATTCTACGGAAGCGAGATGACTGAAGATAAGATGAGCGTATATGCAACAACTTTTGAGGTATTGGTTGGCGTATCACTTTTGATTGCACCATTTGCACCGTTCATCTCAGACGAAATCTATACAAAGCTAACAGGAGAGGAAACTGTACATACAGCATACCTACCTGAATGCAATGAAGCTCTCATAGACAACAAAGTTGAGGAGCGTATGGACCTTGTAAGAAGCTTCGTAACTCTAGGCCGTGGTGCTCGTGAGAAGGAGAGAATCAAGGTTAGACAGCCACTTAACGAGATCCTTGTAGATGGTAAGTACAAGCCACTTGTTGCTGACCTTACAGACCTAGTAATGGAAGAGCTTAATGTCAAAAACGTTGTATTTGCAGATGAGCTAGGTGAGTACATGAACCTATCTCTAAAGCCTAACTTCAAGCTTGCTGGACCAGTTCTAGGAAAGAACATCAAGCAGTTTGGAGATGAGCTAGCAAAGCTAGACGCTGCTGAATTTGTAGCTGAGCTAGAAGCAAAGGGTGAGCTTGAGATGACTGTAGCTGGTGAAACTGTAAATGTTTCTAAGGATTTTGTTGATGTTAGAATCAGCGCTAAGGATGGATTTGCAGTAGCTATGGAAAACAATGTATTTACAATCCTTGATACAGTTCTAACACCAGAGCTAGTTAAGGAAGGACTTGCAAGAGAAGTTGTATCAAAGGTACAGCAGCTCCGTAAGCAGAATGACTTTGAGATGATGGATAGAATCGACATCGTTCTTGATGCAGACGAAGAGGTTTGCGAGGCTGTTAAGGAGTTTGATGCATACATCAAGGATGAAACTCTAGCAGATACAGTTGAATTTGCAAAGGCAGAGGAGAGCTTTGACATCAATGGTCACAAGACAGGAATCTGCGTAGTGAGGAAATAGGATGTCTGAACGAGTTGATTTGAGGAGCATGACCTTAAATGAGCTGAAGGACTTCGCCAGAAGTATCCGCGTGCCTGCATTTAGAGGCGCGCAGATATTTGACTGGATATATAAGGGCAAAAAAAGCTTTCGGGAGATGAATAATCTTCCGGAAGCTTTGCGCTATGAACTCGAAGACAAGGCATACATCGAAAATCTAAATATACGAACTGTCCAAAAATCAAAGCTTGACGGCACTCGTAAGTACCTGCTTGAGCTTTCAGATGGAAACACCATAGAATGCGTTTTCATGAAATATAAGTTCGGAAACTCAATTTGCATCTCATCGCAGGCGGGCTGCCGCATGGGTTGCAAATTTTGTGCGTCTACGGTTAAGGGACTAGCAAGAAATTTGACAGCTGGTGAGATGGTTTCACAGATTATGGCTGCTCAGGAGGATTCCGGAGAGAAAATCGGTCATATCGTTGTTATGGGAAGTGGAGAGCCTTTTGATAACTACGAAAACCTATCAAAGTTTCTCAATATAGTCAACGAACCAAAGGGGCTTGGAATCGGGATGAGAAATATCACAGTTTCAACCTGCGGAATAGTTCCTATGATTTTAAGGTTTGCAGAAGACTTTAATCAGGTTAATCTTGCAATTTCGCTTCACGCATCTAGCGATGAAGATAGAAGTGCCATAATGCCAATAAACAATAGATATGACATCAAAGAAGTGCTTTCGGCTTGTGATGATTACACTAAGAAGACAAAGCGCAGAATAACCTATGAGTATACTCTTGTAAGTGGAGTAAATGACAGCGTGCAGAGCGCTAAGAGACTTGCTGGGCTGCTAAAGGGAAAGCTCTGCCATGTCAACCTAATTCCTCTTAACGAGGTCAAGGATAGCGGTTTTGTCACAGTTAGTAAGAGCAAGGCCTTCGAGTTTCAAAAGGTCTTGGAAGAGGCAGGAATCCCTGCGACCATAAGGCGAGAATTAGGTGATGATATAGACGCTGCTTGCGGGCAGCTTAGGCTTAATAATGAGTGATGTAAGAGAAGTTTTAAAAAAAGCATATAAGGAATTAGCTGAAAAAGATTTTCCAGATGGAGATAGAATTAGGTTTATAGCAGAACTCGGTGCAAGCGATGATATAGACTACCACTACAAGCTGATTTGTGATTCATGGAAATCAGGCAGAAGACTCTACCTAGAAAATAGCTTTGATAGGCACGGATCTGATGGACTTGAATTTTTATTTAAAAAGATTTCCGAAGCCGAAGATGAAGTTATCAAAGTTCTAACAGTATACTTGATAGCTGAGATTCTATCAAAATCAAGACATAGGGAATTTTATACAGGATTTTGCAAAAGGCTTATTCCTATTCTAATATCTGAGATTAAAACTTGTGATGAAGTTCTAAGGAGGAAGCTAATCATAGCCCTTGGCTGGGTTGATACATCAAATGAAATAGGATTTCTGACTAGACAGATGCTCAGCGATGATGATGCGCTTTGCAGGGTTTGGTCGGCTTCAAGTCTCATGCAGATGTCATTTCATGGGGTTTCAAAAGAAGAAGTATGTGAAGCATCAAAGGATGCATTTGCAAAGGTATTATCAGACGAAAAGGATATTCAGGCCTGCGGACTTATCTTGGAATCAGTGCAGACACTATACGGCAAAAAGTGGGTGAGTTCCTCGGCAGTAGAGGATGTTGATGAAGCAAGAATTGAAAAGGGTAGAAATTCCGCTTTAAGATTTTTGAGCAAGTTATAAGTAAGTAAAAACAAATGTTTTTAGGCAGCACATCAAAACATAATGACTATCTTTGATTATATGAAAAAATATTATTAAATTTACAAAATTGTTTTACAAAATTGTCGTTGAATACTTATGATACTTAGTGTATAATAGCGATAATAAAATGATAGGAGGACTGCATTATGGTTAAACTATTGATTGGTCACAAGGGAACAGGAAAGACCAAAATGATGATTGAACTTGCAAATACTGAAGCTGAAAAGAGTGATGGCAACATCATTTTTATCAACAAGAATGCCCGTCTGATGTATGACCTTAAGTATAAGATCAGAGTCGTTTGCATGGAGGATTATGAGCATGTAACAAATAGCGACGAATACATCGGATTTTTATATGGAATCATAAGTTCTGATCACGATATCAAGACTATTTACATAGACAGCATACTTAAGCATGCTGATTTCTCACTTGGAGATCTACCAGAGTTCTTGAAAAGACTAAAGAACATCTCTAAGGACTACGGTATGGACTTCGTTGTAAGCCTGAGCGCAGAGAAGGAAGAGATGATTGGTGTAGACTTCGCAGATTACGAGGTTTTGAACTAATACACTAATAAGTTCATAAAAGCAAAAGAGGAGGGTTAACCTCCTCTAATTTTTTTGTGGGCTATAGGACAAAAAGTGTTGATAAAAACTTCTAAACATATTCAAATTTCAACGTTAAAATTCGGTATATTTTCATTTGATATTGCCAACCTTGATCTGAATGTAGAATTGTTTCATCTTTATTTGGAATCTTTTCAAAAGCCTTGGGTTGCATAATATTAACTGAACAGGAATTTATCTCTATTTAGATATACAAACTGTTGACAACAAAGCTCCTATATGGTAGTATTTAAAATAAAATACTATATAGGAGCTTTTACATGAAAACAAATGGTGGATTTCTTATCACCAAAATAAAACAACTTGGAGACCGGATTTTTGAGAAGATTCTCAGCGAAAAGAATATTGATGCGTTCAATGGAGCCCAGGGGCGTATTCTTTATGTGCTGTGGCAGGAGGATGGAATCCCGATTGGGTCACTCTCGATTAAATGTGGATTAGCGATAACTTCTCTTACTACGATGCTGGAAAGAATGGAAAATCAAGGGCTGATAAGACGCGTTCCGTCTGAAACGGACAAAAGGAAAACACTATTGTTTCTAACTGAGAAAGCACATGCCTTAAAGGACGAGTACAATTCTGTATCTGATGAGATGGGCAGTATTTACTACAAAGGTTTTTCAGAGGAAGAAATTACCCGGTTTGAGGAATGCCTTGACCGCATCAGAAAGAATCTTGAGGAGTGGCAGAAATAATGAGTATTTGTATCAAAGATCAGATTCAAAACATGAATATTGTCATCGGCTGCACAGTGGGGTGTACATATTGCTATGCCCGCAACAACGTGAAACGCTGGCATATGATTGATGACTTCGCTGACCCTGAATTCTTTCCGGGTAAGCTCAAGATGATGGAAAAGAAACGTCCGCAGAACTTTCTTCTTACTGGCATGAGCGATCTATCCGGATGGAAGCCGGAATGGAGAGAAGAGGTATTTGCAAAGATCCGTGAAAATCCACAGCATCAGTTCCTGTTCCTTACCAAGAGACCTGATTTGCTGAAGTTTGATACAGATCTGGAAAACGCATGGTTTGGCGTTACGGTGACGAGGAAAGCAGAACTGTGGCGTATTGATGCGCTTCGGGAAAATGTCAGAGCAAAACACTACCATGTTACCTTTGAACCGTTATTCGACGATCCCGGCATAGTTGACCTTTCCGGAATCAATTGGATCGTTGTCGGCACCATGACCGGAGCTCAGAGCAGGAAGATTCATACGGAGCCGGAATGGGCATGGTCTCTAACGGACCAGGCACATAAGCTCGGTGTTCCGGTGTTTATGAAGGAAGACCTTGTCCCTATCATAGGGGATGAAAATATGATTCAGGAAATGCCGGAAGAATTCAATAAAGTGTTGGAGGTACAGAAAAGATGGCAGAAGTAATCGATGGAATCCTCATTGACGAGGTAGAAACAAAAAACATTATGACCAAGTCCAGTCTGCCGGTAGGCGGTTACTCGGTCAATCCCTATGTGGGCTGTACACATGCCTGCAAGTATTGTTATGCTTCTTTTATGAAGCGCTTTACCGGACACACGGAGGAATGGGGCACTTTCCTTGATGTGAAGCATTGGCCGGAAATTAAAAATCCGAAGAAATATGCCGGACAGCGGGTGGTCATCGGTTCTGTAACGGATGGCTACATTCCACAGGAGGAGCAATTCGGGAATACCAGAAAACTTCTGGAGCAGCTGATCGGCAGTGACGCAGATATTCTGATATGCACAAAGTCTGATCTTGTGGTAAGGGATATTGATCTGCTGAAGAAGCTTGGACGAGTGACCGTTTCATGGTCGATCAACACACTGGATGAAAATTTCAAGAACGATATGGACTCTGCTTCGAGCATTGAGCGGCGTATCGCTGCTATGAAGCAGGTATATGACGCAGGAATCCGTACAGTCTGTTTCGTATCCCCGGTATTCCCCGGGATTACGGACTTTGAAGCCATCTTTGAGAGGGTAAAGGATCAGTGCGATCTGTTCTGGTTCGAAAACCTCAATCTTCGGGGCGACTTCAAAAAGACGATCATGGATTATATCGCCGAAAAATATCCTGATCTTGTACCGCTTTACGATGAGATCTATAACAAGCATAACCGCAGCTACTTTGAAGCGCTTGAAGTAAAAGCTGAGAAAATGGCTAAGAAGTATGATTGTCTCTTTGTGGATAATGAAATGCCTTATGGTAGGGTCACGCAGGGACATCCGGTGATTGTGGATTATTTCTATCATGAGGAAATCCGAGGGACAGAAAATACCGGAAAAAGAAATCGCTAAACAGAAAGTGACTGAGCTCTTTGAAGAGGGAGACTTCTTGTCCGAAGGGCAGGAAGGTGCAACCGAGAAGACTTAGAACAACTCTCAGTTTGCCTAATTGAATAGAATAATTTTAGAAACAGTAAATCACAAAGGTTTGCTGTTTTTTCTTATTTATTTTTTCAAAATAAAAGCGTCAATAAATCAAAAAAGGTACTTGACAAAACGCTCTCTGTCTAGCATATCCATGACTTGATGGAATACTGGATGAAGTGAAATATTATAGCTTATTGTTTCCCGATTTTCCTTATATTCGTCAAGTTATAGACATCATAAGTTTTAACATTTCGAATGATACAAGCTTTTATGAAAAAAATGAGAAAAAAAGATTATGTATCGTTCTTGTTATTCGGACAAAAAATACAATTTATGACAAGAAAAAAGAACTACAGACTTTCAAGCAGAAAGAGTGTAGTTCTTTTTGAGAAACACAACATTGTGTTGTTTACGATATAATGCAAAAATTATTGTGCAAATTTTTGTAAATAATATTTGCCTAATGCATCTGCTGTAATCAATGCGTTATAAACTTTGTCAGAAGTTACTTCAAAAGGCATGTTATGAATTGTTTCACCTTCAACACAAGCAGCTTTTGCTACTTCTAACAGTTGTTCTTTTGTAACATCAGTTGCTCCTAATTGAGCCAATGTAACAGGAAGTCCGATTTCAATACAGAATTTGTAGATTTTTTCAATTTCTTCTTTTTCAGCGTTTTCCAAAACTAACTGTGTTACTGTTCCGAAAGCAACTTTTTCACCATGATACATATGGTGACATTCTTCTAATACAGTTAAACCGTTATGAATTGCATGAGCTCCTGCCAGTCCAGCTGATTCAAATCCAATTCCGCTCAATAGTGTATTCGCTTCGATGATATTTTCAACCGCTTCTGTACAAGCGCCAGCTTCCAAAGCAATTTTTGCTTTCAATCCTTCTTTTAACAGAGTGTCTAAACATAGAGAAGCAAGCGCCATAGCAGCTTGAGTTGTTTTGCCGCCTGCACAAGAAGTTGCACCGCTTATTTTGCAAGCACGAGCTTCATAGTAGGTTGCCAATGCATCGCCAATTCCTGCCACGGTAAGTCTTACAGGAGATTTTGAAATAATTTCGGTATCCATCATAACCATATTAGGGTTTTGAGGTAAGAAGAGATATTTATCGAATACTCCTTCTTCTGTGTATAATACAGACAAAGCACTACATGGAGCGTCTGTAGATGCGATGGTTGGACATACAACAACGGGTTTTTTAGTATAGTATGCAACAGCTTTTGCGGTATCAACAATCTTTCCTCCACCGATTCCAACAATAATATCGCAAGAACCGTTTGTAACATATTTATCGATAATACGATTTACCTCTACTTCAGAACACTCTCCATTAAAATGGCAAACCTCCATACTGCAATTGCTTTCTTTGAAACTACTTTCTATCTTTTCACCAACTCTTTTGAAACCTGATTCAGTAATAATAATAAGAGCAGTTTTGCCCAACGATTCGATATGACTTGCTAATCGAGCAAGCTCTCCTGCACCTTGTACATATTTACTTGGACTAAATAAAATTTTTGCCATAGTTTCCTCCTTTATTTAACATGAATTGTAAATTACCATATTGTATGAAAAAGTATATAGAAAGTGTCAAGTATTGTCAATCTGTTTTCAGCTTGTAATCAGTGTAATATCTGTAAAAAAAACAACGGAAAATATGTTGTGAAATTGAAAATCCTATGAAATTGGATGTCCTCTATTATACTATTTAGAGTGGTTATAATGTATATGATAGCCATAAAAGAAATGATCCCTGTTCTACTAAGTACTAGATGAAAGAAAATAAACATTAAAGAGATTATAATAGAGGAAAGTTAGAAAATAGTAAATGAGAAAACAAACGAAACATTTTATCTGAATTTGAAAATAGAATAGAAAAAATATACCGATCAATCATGTATAAACTATGACTATAATCCATATTGTAGGGAATGTAGATTGGAGACAAAAGCTAATAGTAGTTAGAGTTGAGGATAAGCCATTTTTAGACAGATTGATGATTGAAAATGATAGGAATATTTGTGGAAAAAAGTGTAAATGATAGGAATCAGACAAAAAAATGATACAATAGGAGTATAAGTTCATCTAATAGAGAAAGCTTACCGAAATAAATTAGTTTCAGTTAATGAGAAGGAGGAATACTATGAAAAAATACATAGGAATTGATATAAAAATACAGGAAAATGATCTAATAGATTTATTTAATGGTTAAGGAGGCAATGTAATCATGGGATTTGGAGCAGAAGTTATCACAAGAAGACAAAATAAAATTGCGAAATTGTTTTATGAGAAAGCAGCATTTTCTGAAAGTCAATCGCTGTCCGAGAACATGGTATTGGGGAGTAAAGAGGTTAACCTCAGAACTCTTTCATTGCTGTTAAAGGAGGGTGTTGTAATAAAGAGCGACAAAGGTTATTACATCGACCAACAGAAGTGGAAGCGATTTAGACACTCTTTTAAACGCTTCTTTATGATATAGTTTTCTAGAGTTGATACATATTTTGAGTATTGAGTTTTGATAAAAAAATTGAGTTTGAAAAAGCGAACTCAAAATTATTGTGTGGGTACCAATGAAATCAAGAGTACTTCAAGCTCAAATGCTTGAAGCGCTTTTTGAATGCTCATTCTCTTTTTGAAGCGATTAAAATCTAGATACTGCCAAATAAATACGCAGTTTTCCGTTAACGTTTTCAGTGAATGAGTTAGATAGTTTCCTATCATCATAGGGTCTAAGATATGAGTTTAAGATTTCATCCCTATGCTTTAGATAATTCAGGAAAAGTCTGAATATCATTTCTCTTAAATCTCTCCTGTTATGGAGGGATTTTTTGCACCCACACGGTAATTTAGAGTCCACCCACACGCATAAAAAAGTGGGTGAAAATCACCCACACGATAATTTAGAGTGCCTATTTATTCTTCTATTCTCTGATAGATACGGGTTCCGCATCGAACGCCCCAGGCCTTACCATTTCTGACAAAGAATTCCATGGATGTGTAATGGGTATCTGGGTCATCTTTTGTTCTTGCACTGAAAAGGGTGCCGTAACATAGGTGAAGCTCAAGTGGCTCGCCCTGATATTCTGCGTGAAGCTCAAAGTCTTCTGTAAGTGTAACTATGTTATATGCAGGATTTGCCTCTCTACATATGTATTTTCCAACTATCATTTCAGGATCGAGGAATTTCTTGCCTGAAGGGATAAACCAGCGATGAACAAGGTCTAGCTCTAGCCCTAAAACTAGGTTATAGCATGCGTAGAACATATTCTCTGTAGATACTTCGCTCTCATTACACAAAACTGCAAGTCCATAGCCAGGAAGATTAGCTTCAGCTCTTACTAGGCCACCATTTGTGGAAACTCCATGAAGGCCACCTGCATGTTCACAAAGAACGCGGTCAGCCATAAGTCTCTTATTTAGACCAAAGCAGTAGAAAGGTCTTTGTCTCTCAGGAAACTCTCTTCCGATAAGGATTTCAACTGCTTCAGCAGGGATTATTTGTTTTCCTTCGTAAACACCGTTTTGAGCGATCATAAGATAGTATTTAGCCATATCATCGGCTGTAGATTTTACGCAGGCACAGCCTCTAAATGGCGGTAAAACTGACCATACTCTATCGGAGTAGAGGTTGCCGTCTTCGTCCTTTTCAAATAGCTCCGTAATATTACCGTCACTTCCAAGCTTATTAGCTTCGCTACCATCTAGGTCTAGTACGGTTCTAGTCATACCAAGAGGCCTAAATATGCGTTTCTCGAGAAAGCTCTCAAGGCTCTGTCCTGCAGCCTTATCCACTACATAAGACAAAATAGCATAGGCATCATTGGAGTAGCTCATATATTCTCCAGGAGCACCAAGTGGTTCGTAAGCTCCGCTATTTGCAATGAAATCGATGATGTCTTCTATCGTATCCATCTTATTAGGAGCGCTCTTTTTTAGCTCTCTTTCATATTCGGAATCTCTTCCTGGAGTATTCATTACAATTGACCATTCAAGTGGTGCAATAGGTGGAACTCCAGCAGTATGCATAGCAAGATGTCTCAGTGTAACGCTTTCTCTTGGCGTTCCAGGAATACGAAACTGAGGAAAGTAGTCAGTCACAGGATCTGAGAAGTTGAGCTTTCCTTCTGCCTGAAGTATTGCACAGGCGAGGGAAGTCATGGACTTACTCATGGAAGCTATGCCCATTATCGTGTCCTTGTTAATTTCTCTGCTCTTTGCCATATCTATGTGGCCAAAGCCGTGTTCATATACGATTCCCTCAGGACCGCGAATGCACACGCTGACTCCGGGAAAGTTTTTCTCTTCAAAAATTTTGTTTAGGTGATTTGTTAAAAGGTCTAAGTTATTCATGATGTACCTCCGAATTGAATAGATAAAATATAACCTATCAAAATGGGCTTGTCAAATTATGAGCTATCTAAAAATGCCTTGAAATGGGATGAGAACGGAAATTTTACACTTTACATATCAAAATATGATATACTTATTACTGTTAATAATAGAGCACTTATGTGTACATTATGAAGTGAAAAATAATGCGATTTAGATATTTATCGCAGGAGAATATATATGTATAGTTCAGAGGATATAAGAGATTTTTTTAAAGGATATAAAAGCGAGGCCGTTGTCAAGGAGCATCGATTTTACTCCGTTTTAATCCCTCTCGTGGAGCGAGAGGGGAAGATGCATGTGCTCCTGGAGAAGCGCGCCGCGCATATTTCGCAGCCGGGCGAAATATGCTTCCCCGGCGGACGCATTGAGGCCGGGGAGCCGCCGCAGGCGGCGGCGCTGCGCGAGTGCAATGAAGAAATCGGCGTTCCTGTCAGCGAAATCAAGCTGCTGGCACAAGGAGATACACTCTATGGACAGGCCGATTTCACCATTTATTCCTTCATAGCTGAGATAAGTGAGGAGAGCTATGAGAGAATAAAGATAGAAAAAGAAGAGGTAGAAGAGCTTTATTTGATACCGCTTTCATATTTTGTCGAAAATGATCCTGAATTCTATAGAGAAAAATACGAAACAAATATAAGAGAATTTCCATACGATAAGGTGGGAATACCTCCAGATTACGAGTGGAGGAGAGGCACTATGAGAATACCGATTTACGAGTATGAGGGCATAGTGATATGGGGAATGACAGCCCAATTCCTTAACAGGCTGTCAACCAAGCTTAGAGAGGAAGCTTATGAATCAGATAACACCATTAATAGATAATAGAGAAAACAAGAGAGCAATGATTGCCATGAGCGGAGGCGTAGACAGCAGTGTCTCAGCCTTTCTCATAAAGAATATGGGATATGAAACCATAGGAGTTACTATGAAGCTCTATGATAACGAGATGATAGGTGAAAAGGCCTGTAACACATGTTGCAGTCTTGACGATGTTGAAGATGCGAGAAATGTCGCAAATAAGCTCGGGATTAAGTATTATGTTTTTAACTTTGAGGATGACTTTGAAAACGAGGTTATAGAGAGATTTGTAAATGCCTACGAAGAAGGTATGACTCCTAATCCTTGTATAGATTGTAATAGGTATATCAAGTTTAAAAGGCTCTATCAGAGAGCTAAGGAGCTAGGTCAGGATTACATCGTAACGGGTCACTATGCACGAGTGCGCTTTGATGAAGAAACGGGAAGATATCAGCTTCTCAAGGCTGTAGATAAGAATAAGGACCAAAGCTATGTTCTATATTCCATAACTCAAGAGCAACTAGCACATACAATTTTCCCACTAGGCGAGATGGATGACAAGGAAGAAGTGAGACGTATAGCTGAGGAGCATGGCTTTATCAATGCAAGAAAACGCGACAGCCAGGACATTTGCTTTGTTCCAGATGGCGATTATGCTAGCTTCATAACAAGATATAGAAGCAAGGAATATCCGCATGGCGAGTTTGTAGATAAGGACGGCGAGGTACTCGGTGAACATAAGGGAATTATCAAGTATACTATAGGTCAACGCAAGGGTCTTGGACTTGCACTAAAGGAACCTATGTATGTTTGCGAAAAGAATATTATTGACAACAAAGTTATTCTTGGAAGAAATGAAGATTTGTTCAAGAAAGAGTTTGAAGCCTGTGACTTCAACTGGATAGCCTGCGAGCCACCTACTGAAGAAATGACTTTATATGTAAAGGTTAGATACAGCCAGAAGGAAAACAAGGCAAAGGTTATACCACTTTCAGATGACAGGGTGAGAGTAATCTTTGATGAACCGCAGAGGGCTATAACAGTTGGTCAATCAGCTGTAATGTACGATGGTGACATTGTTTACGGCGGCGGTGTGATTTGCAAGGTGATTTGATTATAGTGCAGGGGGAATCCTATGGGACTATTAGCTAAAATCAACAGAATATATAGGTCTGGAAGTCAGATGTATCAAAGGAGTATGAAGTCTTCACCAAAGATGCTTTACCTTAGAGCAGAGATTAAGCCTGAGGGACTTTTGAGCAAGAGTCCTAGCGACAACCTTTTGATTCAGGGTGACAATAGGACAGTAATCAGAAGTCTTATAGCTGATGAAAACTTCAATCAAAATATAAACCTTATATATGTCGATCCGCCATTCTTTTCAATGGCTGACTACGATGCGGTGCTTCAGGCTGGAGAAAAGAGCTTTAAGCACACAGCATATAAGGATAGCTGGTCGTATGGAATGTCCGAGTACCTAAAAATGCTTGCGTCAAGGCTCCTTTTGATGAGAGAACTTCTCAGCGATGATGGTGTGCTTTGCCTTCATCTAGACTGGCACGCGTCTCATTATGCGAGAGTACTGCTCGATGAAATTTTTGGCAGCGAAAACTTCGTAAACGAGATAATTTGGAACTATAAGTCCGGCGGTAGCACTAACAAAAGATTCTCGCGCAAACACGATAATATTTTGATCTATTCAAAGACAAAGAAATTCAAGTTTAGACCGCAAAAGGAAAAGTCATATAACAGAGGCTTTAAGCCATATAGATTTAAAGGCGTTGAGGAATTTCAGGACGACATCGGATGGTACACCATGGTTAACATGAAGGATGTCTGGAGCATCGATATGGTTGGAAGAACTTCGGCTGAGCGCACGGGTTATGCTACCCAAAAGCCGGAGCAGCTCATAAATAGAATCATCGAGGCATTCACAGATGAGGGTGATATAGTTGCTGACTTCTTTTGTGGAAGCGGAACTGTTGGCGCTGCAGCATCAAAGCTAGATAGACGCTTTGTTATAGCCGACATCGGAAAGCTTGCAATTGCAACTTCAACGGCAAGGCTTTTCAAAGAAAACGCTAGCTTTACCATACTTGATACGAAAAAACCAAAGACTTCATCTCTAAAGTCAAAAGTAAATATTTGTTCAGATAAGAACGATGTATCAGGAATATATGAGATTATGGTTGAGCTTGAGAGCATAAAGCTTAACAGGGCAGAGAGCAAGCTTGAAGAAGATGAAATAGAGAAGATAAAAACTCTCATAGATGAGAATCCATTAAGTCTTATCCTTGCGTGGAGTATAGACTTTGACTATGATGGAAGCGTGCATAGGCCTGAGATTATCGAAGTGAGTGAGGGTGGAAAGCTTAAGACATGCTTCAGCAGTTTTAAGACTGATAAGACGCCAATTTCTATAAACATTTTAGATATTTTTGGAAATGTGGAGCACAAGGTATATGAAGTTTAATATTTAAAATTAGCTTTTGCTGTGGTAATATAGACAGGAACGTTTATTATACTCGGAGTAGAGGCTTGCGCTCATAGCTCAGTGGATAGAGTACCACACTCCGAATGTGGTGGCGAGGGTTCGATCCCCTCTGAGCGCACCATAGAATTTAGGGAGAATGCGATGGATAGAGGATCAAAGGTAAGAATAGTAACTGCAGTTGTAGTGTTTTCAATTTCACTAGGGCTTTTCATTTTTGCTCAGCTGCTTCATCAGACAGAGGTGAAATATGTATCTCAGGAGAGCAAGGGAGAAGAGACTATCCTAAAGTGCAACTATAACGGTGACGAGGGTGAATATAGCTCCAAGGATGTGTTTTATGTAAAGACCACTCAGAAAGTAGAACTCAAGAAGGGTGATACTATGACAATCTTTCACTTCGGAAATCCAGAGGAAAAAGATGGTCACTACGAGATAAAGTCGGTTCACGTAACCAAGCACAATACAGAGAAATAAAATACGGAAAAAAAGACCTCTACGGCGCTGATTACAGCATGTAGAGGTTTTATTTTGCTATTTATCTTTGATATAAAATATATCTATTTTTTTAGTCCAAGGCCAAAGTTATCCTTGACTCTTCTCATAGTTTTGTCTGCAATCGCATTCGCTCTTTCAGCACCATCTTTTAGAATTTCGATAAGCTCATCTGAATGCCTGATCTGCTCATATCTTTCTTTGATAGGTGCAAGGGCATTTACAGTTATTTCTACGAGGTCCTTCTTAAAATCTCCATAGCCTTTGCCTTCGTACTTTGCTTCTATATCAGAAATCGTCTCGCCTGAAAGCACGCTGTAAATATTGAGAAGGTTGCTTACACCCGGCTTATTCTCTATGTCGAATTTGATGATTCCTTCAGAATCTGTAGTAGCCTTCATGATTGATTTTTTAATCTTGTTAGCATCATCTAGTAGAGAAATGCGGCTGTGAACATTTGGTGCAGATTTACTCATCTTCTGAGTAGGGTCGTCTAGAGCCATAACTCGTGCTCCTTCCTTCATAAATCTACCGTCAGGAATCACAAAGGTTTTCTTTCTTGTATTATTAATTCTTGTCGCGATGTTTCTGCAAAGCTCAATGTGCTGTTTCTGGTCGTTTCCGACAGGGACCACATCTGTATCATATAAAAGAATATCAGCTGCCATAAGAACAGGGTACATCAAAAGTCCCGCTGGAGCGGATTCCTTGTTCTGGCTCTTTGACTTAAACTGCGTCATACGATAGAGCTCGCCGGTGTATGAGTTACATGTCAAAATCCAAGAAAGCTCCGTGTGAGCAGGAACGTCTGACTGAACAAATACTATTGAACGCTTAGGATCTACTCCGATTGCAAGGTATAAAGCTGCAACGTCGAGTATGTGCTCTCTTAGCTCCTTAGGATCCTGATTTACGGTGATTGCATGCTGGTCAACTATGCAGTAAAGACACTCGTGGTCCTCCTGTAATTCAACGAACTGACGCAGTGCACCTAGATAGTTTCCTAAGTGAATATTGCCTGTAGGTTGTACGCCGGAAAAAACTCTTTTCATATTATAAAACGCCTCGTTTCTGTTCTTTTGATTTTTACATCAGTTATAATAACTTTATCACATCAAACTTATGTAGTCAATTTGACATAGGCTGTTAATAATGATAATCTTAATCAAATGGAATCTTTTAAATGAAATAAGGAGAAAGCCAATAATGAAGAATAAAAGAAAACTGCGTCTAGAGCAGAAATTTCATAGATTCGAGAATCTTAGGGAGCTTCTAAAAAACTCTGCCGAAAAGTATGCAGATAGAGTTGCATATGTGACAAAGGTAAGGGGAAGTAACAAAGAAGTTAGCTATATAAATACAACATATAAGATGCTTTTAGATGAGATGAACTATCTAGGTTCAGCTCTTTGGGAGCTTGGATATAACAATTCAAGACTTGCAGTTTTGGGAGATAACAGCTATCACTGGTGTCTATCATATTTTGCAACAGCATGTGGACTTAGCGTAGTTGTTCCACTTGATAAAATGCTTCAGAAGGATGAGCTTATCGGTCTTCTTCAGAGAAGTGAATGCACAGCCATCTTCTGCGATAAGAAGAGCTACAAGACTGTTAAGGAAATTATGGACGAGGGCAATACTTCACTTAAGGTTGCAATAGGTATGGACTTTGCACCTGAGGGAGGTCTTTGCATACATGACCTTTTAGACAGAGGTAAGGAACTTGTAGAATCAGGTTATACTGAGTATACTGAGGCTTCTATAGACCCAGAAGCTATGTCATTCCTTCTATTTACATCGGGAACGACATCTGCATCAAAGGCAGTTATGCTATCGCACAGCAACATCATGTCTGTAAACTACAGCATGAACCTCGAAGAGGAATTCTTCCCAGATGATGTAAACCTCATGATTTTACCGCTTCATCATATTTATGGAATGATGGGCATGATCACTTTCATATCTCAGGGAATGAAGAATACCTTCTTTGATGGACTGAAATATATATTGACAAACATGAAGGAATATGAGGTTTCTGTTTTGATGACAGTTCCACTACTCCTTGAGAACATGTATCGCAAGATTATCAAAGCCGCAGAAAAGCAAGGAATGGGTGGAAAGATAGAAAAAGCACTCAAAATCTGTGCTATTTCAGAGAAATTTGGTATCAATATTAGACGTAAGGTATTTAAGTCTATAATCGACCAGCTCGGAGGCAAGATAAGATTTATTATCAACGGTGCAGCTGCACTTGATCCAATCGTAGCAAAGGGAATGAATGATTTTGGTATTCTCACAGTTCAGGGGTATGGACTTACAGAAACTGCGCCTACAATTGCCAGCGAATCACAGTTTAATATAAGACATGGTTCAGTTGGAAAGCTAATGCCTTTTGTTGAGGGTAGAATCGATAATCCAGACGAAAATGGAATCGGTGAGCTTGTAGTTCGTGGAGAAAATGTAATGCTCGGCTACTACAATGATGAGACTGCAACCAAAGAAGTTATCGTAGATGGATGGTTTCACACAGGTGACCTAGCTCGCTTTGACGAAGACGACTTTCTATGGCTCATGGGACGTAAGAAGAACGTAATCGTAATGAAGAACGGAAAGAATGTTTTTCCTGAGGAAATAGAGAATTTAGTTGGACTCCTTCCTTATGTAGATGAGTGTATGCTATTCTCCAGAAACCGCCAAAACGATGTGGTTTTGTGGATGAAAGTAGTATATAATAAAGAGTACCTAAGTGAGAATAATTTAACTGTTGAACAGTTAGAAAAGCAATTTGATAAAGACCTAGATAAGATTAATGAGAGTATGCCTGCTTACAAGATGGTTAAGCGCTTCTTTCTATCGGATAGACCAACAATCAAGACTACAACTCAGAAGACAAAGAGACCACTCGAGCTTGAGCAGATTGAGAAGGAGCTTAGCGAAAGAGGTATTCAAGCATAGCTTGCGGAGGTGAGTATGAATTTTATTTTTGAATCAACCGTATGCCAAGTCGTATTTTGGCTTGTGCTTGCACTCGCATTTGTGATTATAGAGGCAATAACGCTTGGACTTACTACAATCTGGTTTGCAGGTGGAAGCGTAGCTGCTTTGATTGCAGGAATCCTAGGTGCCGAGTTTTGGCTCCAGTTTGTCATATTCCTATGCGTTTCGATAGTTCTTCTCGCATTCACGAGAAAGATATTTATCAAAAAGCTTAAGACTGGCGAAAATAAGACGAATACCATGACTCTTATTGGAGAGCGTGGTAAAGCACTGTCAGACATCGATTTTGATGGCGCAGGACGTGTCAAAGTAGGTTCACAGGAATGGAGTGCTATGCCCGAAAACGAAGATGCTGTCATCAAAGCAGGTGCAGAAGTCGAAATTCTTGAGATAAAAGGTGTTAAAGTTATTGTAAGAGAGTTAGTTAAATAGGAGTTTGCAATGGAAGAGATACTAAAAATTTTTATTGGACTTATATTCATTGCGATCGCTGTAGCAGTAATCGCAAGCAATGTAAGAATCGTGCCTCAGGCAAAGTCATATGTAATTGAGAGACTAGGAGCTTACCACCAGACATGGCAGGTAGGACTTCACTTCAAAATTCCACTAATCGACAAGATTGCAAGGAAGGTTTCACTGAAGGAGAAAGTTATCGACTTCCCGCCACAGCCGGTAATCACTAAGGATAATGTAACCATGGAAATCGATACAGTTATCTACTTTCAGATTACTGACCCTAAGCTATATGCTTATGGTGTAGAAAGCCCAATGGACGCTATCGAAAATCTAACAGCTACAACACTAAGAAACATCATCGGTGACCTTGAGCTTGATGAATCTCTCACAAGTAGAGAGACAATCAACTCCAAAATCAGAGTAGTCCTAGACGAAGCTACAGATCCTTGGGGAATCAAGATTAACCGTGTAGAAGTTAAGAATATTACGCCTCCTGGAGATATCCAGAGAGCCATGGAAAAGCAGATGAGAGCTGAGCGTGAACGTCGTGAAGCAATCATCAGAGCTGAGGGTGAGAAAAAATCTGCAGTCCTCACAGCAGAGGGTAACAAGCAGGCTACAATCCTTGAGGCTGAGGCTAAGAAGCAGGCAACGATTTTGGAAGCAGAAGCTCAGAAGCAGGCTGCAATTTGCGCCGCAGAAGGTGAAGCACAGGCGATCAAAATGGTACAGCAGGCTACAGCTGATGGTATCAGAATGCTCGTAGAAGCACAGCCTAACCAAGAGGTTATCGCTCTTAAGAGCCTAGATTCATTTGTTAAGGCAGCAGATGGACAGGCAACAAAGATTATTATTCCATCTGAGATTGCTAGCATTGCAGGACTTGCATCATCAGTTAAGGAATTGACTAAACAGGACTAGACAGCAGAGTTTTTATGTAGAGCATTTTTAACTAACAGGGGATTACATTAAGTTAAATGCTTAGGATATATAATTACTCAAGAGGGGAGAAAAGATGTTAGAGAGAAAAGGCTTTAAGCTAAGTCGCTTATTGCTATGCAAAGTTTTATTTGTCGTAGTATTATCGTTTATACTTTTGATTCAGGGAAGCGGGCTTGCTTTTGCTGATGAAAATCAGGCGTCTGATGCCAATCAAAACCAAAATCAGGCACAAGATCCAAATCAGAATCAAAACCAAAATACAAACGAGCAAAATCAAAATGAAGAAACAGAGCTTGTAAAGAGAGACGCAGAATTGACTCCTGAGCAAAAAGCTGAATATATGAAGCAAATGAAGGAGAAGATTGCTAAGGAAAATCCTGACTGGATGGTATCGTCTACAGACGAAAATGGAATACTGGTGCAGGCTGCAGTTATCTTAGGAACAAATAAAAAACCATATGGCCAATATTACATAGCTACTCAGACGATAAATTACAGAAATCAGGAGACTGGTGAAGTAATCGGAACCATTATAAGAAGAGTTGTTTGGGTTGGTACTGCAGTTGATGCTCAGGTTCCACCTTCGTTAGTAAATGAGCAGCCAATGCTCAAGATAACACGCTTTATAGATGAGGATGGAAACGATGTCAAGGATGTTGACGCAACAGGCTTTGTTGAGAAGCTCGATTTCATTTACGGAGCAAACGGACAGGTGGCATATAAGTACAAAAATACACTTCCAGATACAGAAGATGTGCGTACTCATGTGTATGAAAAAGTTGTAATTCCAAATACAGAAGCGCCAACACCACCAAATCCAGCAGTTCCGCAGGCACCAACTGGCATAACACCTCAGGTGCCTCAGACAGCAGTCGTAAAGACAAGTGTTCCTAATACATTTGATGGATCAAATTATTTTGGATATCTTGGAATTTCGGTAATGGCACTCATGAGTGCAGGTCTTCTATTTGTATCAAAGCTCAGATATTCATTAAGCGATAAATAAGCAGACAAATAAGTATTAAATCAAAACTCCACTGCAGGGCAGTGGGGTTTTTTCGTACACAAATTGAAGTATTGCGCTTTGAAATACATGCTATAAATTTACCAAAAAATGGTATTGACCGTCTATGGGGAAGCAGTTAGACTTTCAGCAAGGGAGATGGGAAAATATGGAAAACATGCAGTTATATATTAAACATAGTGACAGGGAGTTTACTAGCAGACTAGCTAAGAGTTTCTGCCTTTGTGATGGGGTTAATGTATATATTGAGGAACCACCAGAGAATGTCTTACCGGACTGTATTGTTTTGTCTTTTGATATACATGATAGAGATAAATATGTAAGGTATGTAGCGCTTAGCATGAATGCTGATGATGAGTGTCTTTTAGCAGATTCATGCACTTTATATATCTTCTCAAGTACTGCAGTAATTGTAGAGAAAATCAGATTTATTTTTGGATATAAGGTAAAACCTAAGACTAAAGAACTTAACAAATGCAAACTAATGAGTTTTGTATCCGAAAAGAGCTATTGTGGTACTAGTACCAGCGCCCTGGCCTTTAGCTACACCATGGAGGTGAGATTTGGGATTAGGTCTGCATACTTGAGTCTCTCTCATAGTAATTATAGAGCGATAGAGTTTCTTAGAGGAAGTCTAGATAAGAGTGAGAAATGCGTAGATTTTGATGATTCTTCTGCTATTAAGTTTATGTATGCTCTTAAGCAGAGGAAGGATTTAGATATAGATTCTTTTTTAAAACAAAGCCATAGGATAAAGCATTTTAATCTAGCTCTGATAAACGGAAGACTTGATGATTTTGATGCCTCGCTGATAGATGAGATAAGGATAAGGCTTCATGAGAAGGGCTATGAATATTTGATTATCGATATAGGCACAAGTCTTAGTAGGCAGGCGATAGAAATTACAGAGAGCTCTGATAATGCAATATTTGTAAATTGCGATTTCCTATCTGAATATATAAAGCCAAGAGCTAAAACACATAAAATTAGCATCGATATAACAGGGAAAAATACTGATGAAGATAAGACTTTTATGGTTCCATTTTGTAGGGATTTATCATTTAGAAGTTTTGACCATGAATATGGATTTGAGATAGAAAGCATTCTAGAGGAGATACTTAGAGCATAGATGAATATTAATACTAAGTTTGATAGAAAGCAGTATGAGGAGCTTTTGGCAAAGGCAACCAATACTTTGATGGAGCATAGAATTGAAGATGATAACAGGGCAAAGGAATGCATTGAGAAAATTGTTTTAGAGGATGCTAAAGATCTACCCATAGACAATATCATTTTTCTTATAAATCGCATATTCGGAAGGCTTAGAGGTGATATCGGAAGCTTAAGCTATCTTTCTGACCTCAATGTGAATGAGATAATGGTAAATGGTTTTGATACCATCTTTATAGAAGTGGATTCACGTATTGAGAAGGTAGATGACTGCTTTGATAGCACAGAAGAATTAGAGCATGTTATAAGGAGAATAGCTGCCTCAGTTCACAGAGAAATTAATGAGTTTAAGCCTATACTTGATGCTAGGCTTGAGGATGGCTCTAGAGTAAATGCGGTTATGAAGAATATAGCAATAGGAGGGCCGAGCCTAAGCATAAGAAAGTTTGGTAACAACAAAATTTCTCTAGATGAGATGGTAAAGGGAGGCGGACTTAGTGCTGAATGTGCAGATGATATAAGGACTATGGTCAGAGGAGGTCTTAATATATTTGTGAGTGGTGGTACTTCTTCTGGTAAGACGACATTACTTAACGCTATAAGTGACTATATTCCAGAAAACGAAAGAGTAATTGTAATAGAGGATTCACTAGAGCTTAAGCTAAACAACATAGCAAACATTGTCAGACTGGAGTGTAGAAACGCAAATAGTGCAGGAAAGGGCGCAATAAATATGGCTGACCTTATTAGGTCAAGTCTTAGAATGAGGCCAGATAGAATAGTGGTTGGAGAGGTAAGAGGTGGAGAGGTTCTTGACATGCTTCAGGCACTAAATACAGGACATTGTGGTTTTTCAACTGGACATGGAAATTCAACATGTGGAATGCTTAGGAGAATAGAGGCTATGTATCTATCAGCTGTTGAGATTCCGGTTGATGCCATAAGAATGCAAATCTGTGAAGCCATTGATATTTTGATACATATGGAGAGACTTCCAAGTGGAAGAAGAAAGATTATAGAGGTAAATGAGCTGACAGGATATAGGGATGGAGAATATGTTCTAAATCCGCTTTATGAACTATCTGATGAGATGAGTCTTGTTAGAACTGAGAATTTGCTAAGCGACGATATTAAGCTTAGATTAAGAGGGATAAATGATACAGGATTACAACGAGTACAAGCTAAGCAATAAGGAGAGACTTACTTTGGTTATGGTATCAGTAGGGTTTTTATTACTTGCAGGAACGCTTTATATAAATTCAATTATAACCGTAGTAATAAGTCCAATAGCTTATGGATTTGCGTCTCAAAGATATATGAGCTATATGATAGCAAAACGAAGGACAAGACTAAGAAATGAATTTAAGGAGCTACTGTACAGCTTCAGTGCTTCATTTGCGATAGGTTCAAGTATGCAGTCAGCAATGAAGGATGGGTGCAAAAAGCTAAGAGAGATTTTTGATGAGGATTCCATAATGTTAGGAGAACTTGAGGGGATGTGTAGCAAGTTAGAGAGTACAGCTAGTGATCCGGTTTTTCTCTGGGAAGATCTTGCATCAAGATGTGTAGTAGAAGACATAAAGCTGTTTTCAGAGGTATACAGAGGCTGTACATCAAGTGGCGGAAATATGATAGTCGCTATTGAAGCCGCAGCAAAGACGATTGGTGAGAAGATAGAGATGGAAAATAGTATTAAGCTTTTGGCCAAACAAAAGATTATAGAAGGCAGAGTAATAGCAGTAATTCCAGTGATAATAATACTTTTTCTCAGGATATGCTCTCCTGGTTATATAAAGCCTATGTACGAAGGCATAGGCGGAAAAATAATAATGCTGCTAGCACTTTCTATATCAGTTACAGCTATTTTTTTATCAGAAAGGATATGTAAAATTGAAGTTTAGTACAGACAAAATAAAATCACAAATTTATGGATTTGAATTTACCAAATTTTGTCTGAGAAAGAAAAGACTCTTGATTTTAGTTATAGCTATTTCCGTTGGGATAAGCATGATGTCATTTGTATTTGGATCTAGGAAGGCTGTCAGTATAAGAGGAAGCAGAGATAACCTAAGTGGAATAACTCTAAATAGCAGTAATGAAGGCGAGGAGATAAGGGTTTCAGCGACAAATGGTAGCGATAAAGCAAGCAAAACAGTATATCTTAAGGCAGTTAAAAATAAGAAGGATTCTAAAAAGGATAAAGCTGTTGACAAGAGTCTTGAACTTAAACTATCAGACATCATAAGAAAGCTAAAAAAGAATACAAAGGCAAACAAGATGATAAGCTTACCTAAACAGTTAGATGACGGAACTAGGCTTAATTGGAGCATTAGATCAAAGCAGACAAACTACGCTATTGTAATGGCAGCAGCACCATTGGTGATGCTATTTGCCTATAGGAGTGAAAAGGACAAGGAAAAGAAAGAGACTCAGCGAAAAAGAAATGACATAATCCGAAATTTACCAGCCTTTGGAACAAAGCTTGAGCTATTTCTAAATTGCGGAATGGTGTATGAGGATGCGATGAGCAAGGTGATAGACGGATATAGCAAAGAATTTCCTAATGAGTTGTCTAAGTTAATTAGTGATGCAAAGGAACTTTCGTTGATTAGCGGAAGAGATGAGATGGAAATACTCGGAGAAAAATCTAGGTCATTAAAAATCAAAGAACTAACGCGTATTACAGCAATGATTGCTGATAGTAAATATAAAGGTACTGAGCTAGGAGAAAAGCTTTCTAGAGAAGGTGAGTATCTTTGGCAGAGAAGGATGAAAACTGCAGAAGAGAATGCTAAGCTTGCGGAGCTAAAACTCTCACTGCCTCTAGCCTTACAGTTACTATCACTTATAATCATCACAGCTGCACCTGCTGTAATACAATTCTAAATTAGGGGGACAAAATGTTAAGAAACAAAAAGGGAATGGAGATGGTACAGGTAGCAATATTGATTGCGCTAGCAATTTCACTAGGCATCATTTTTAGATCGCAAATCACAGAGTTTATCAATACAACTTTTGCAGATCTAAATGCTTAGGGAGGCACTTATGATGCTAATGAATAAAAAAGGAGGTGAGTATGTAGAAGCCTCAATCGTGCTTCCACTATTGGTACTTCTGATTGTAAGCATGATTTATGCAATGATGTTTTTTTACGGTCATGCCGATAGGCAAATGAAGCTACATAAGGTATCGCTTGATAAGGCAAAAACGAGCTCTTCACTGTTTAAAAAAGAAAAATATAAAGTAGAAGACTCATCCTTAATAAGTGGAGCTGCAAGAGTTTTGCTGAGAAAGGATATTTATGCGGATATATATTTGATAAATGAAGCAGATTTGGTTAGGGCAGGGAAATTTGTAAAGGGGTTAAAAGAGTGAGATGGTAAGAAATAAGCGGGGTATGGTTAGCGTATTCGTAATGATTTTTTCGGTTTCAATAATATCATTAGCCATGCTTTTTATTGGAGGGACAAGGGCAAAGGCTATAAGCTCAAGTGTAGAAAGCTTGGGACACCTATGGGCTAAATCAATCCTGGGTGAATATACAGACAAGCTTTATGAGCGATATGGAATATTCGCATATAAAGCCAAGTCGCCTGCCGAAGTCGACGATAAGCTTAACCAGCTTAGCGAAATTACCTTCAAGGGGAAGAGATATATAGACTGTGAGGGGTGCAATAGCAGTCTATATAGATACTCCCTAGCAGAGCTTGATAATTTTCAGAAGCAAGTTAATAAGGCTGCTGTAGCAGATAAACAAAAGAAATTTAAGGATATCGAGCTAGATATTTATACTCCGTCAGACAGAACGATTTCAAATGATGCTATAGTGGCAGGACTTCCATCAAAAGGAAGACTGAGCAGCTTCTCGCTAAGTAACTTTATAAATAAGATTAAAGAGATAGATGATATCAAAGATGTGCTAAAGGGCGGCAAAGATGAACTTCTACAAATGAAATACATGAAAAATCACTTCCAAAGTGCAGTTTCACAAAGTGAAGATGATGATAGTTTCTTTAAGTATGAGCTAGAGTATATACTCGCAGGTAAAGCTTCAGACGAAGGAAATCTAAAAAGCACTAGAAACAGGATAATTGCAATAAGAGAAGCGATGAACATAGCTTACATAAATCAAAATCCACAGATGAGGAATCTTGCTCTAACCATTGCTGAGCTTATCTCATCGCCAGCTGCAGCGCCAGCAACTCAGCAGGCACTAATAGCTGCGTGGGCATATGCTGAAAGCGTAAACGACTATAGACTGCTTGTTCATGGCAAGAAGGTACCTCTGATGAAGGATGATGATTCATGGGCGGTAAATTTAAAATCGATAATAACAAATCCAAATCCTGAGTATATAGATAAAAATAATGAAAAAGGTAACACATATAATGAATATCTTCAGGCGATGATATTTTTAACAAATAAGGATAATAGACTTCTAAGGATGATGGATTTGATAGAGATAAATATGAAATACTGTTATTATGGAAATTTCAGTATTTCAAGTCATTACACGGGTATTGATTACAGCATGGATGTAAATGGGAGGACGCATAATTTCAGTGCAGAATATTAGACTAGCTTTGCCAAAACAAAATAAATCTATAGTAAGTAATAAAAGGGGTGCATACATTCTAGAAGCATGCATAGTGTTTCCACCATTTATAATCGCGATAATAATGCTATTATCTTTGATACCCGTGATGGCGGAATGGGAAAATGCCGTATATTCAGCTTGTGATGAGCTAAGGTCAAGTGATATAAGAGCGCACTTTTATAACGATAAGTTACTTGGCCAAGTTAGACTTAATAATAGGTTAAATAAAGAAAGCCACTTCATAGATCCTATTCAAGTGACTCAATATAAATATAGGCATAGCGATGGCAAATTTAACGACCTAATAACAGTTCGCATAGATGCTAGTTTTTCTAAGCGAGCTCCGCTTGCAATTAGAAGCCTTGATATGGATATGAAAATAAGATCAAGGGCATTTACGGGAGCTAGTATAGATGAGGATAGCGACAAGGATAGTTTTAACAAAAAAGAGGATTCCAAAGAAGTATATATATTTCCAGAATCAGGTAGAAAGTACCACAATAAATCATGTCAATGTCTTAATCCAGCATGTGAAAAGGTGTATATTACGCCAGCAATAAAATCGCGTTTTAAGCAGTGTGATATATGCAAAAAGAAGGGATATAAGGGAAATCAAGCAGTATTTTGTTTTTTCCATAGCGGTGAAGTATATCATCGTGGTGATTGTCCAAGCGTAGATAAATACTACGAGAAGATACAAAAGCGAGAGGCAATTAGCAGGGGGTACTCCGCCTGCTCAATATGTGGAGGATAATGTGAAAAATAATATTTTGATAAAGCCGATTACAGAGATAGATTATTATAGGGCTTTGATTTTATCATCAGGCATACATAGACTTTTTCTGCCAATGAAATTTCAGTTTATTAGAGATGATAGTAAAGTTAAAGTCAAGGAGTATTTTGTAAATATTGATGGATATGCAAACCTAAAAGAATATCTAAGGGATTCTTCACTAGAGGCATGGGATATAGCAGATATGATGATACAGCTAACTGAGGGCATAAATGAATCGATGTATAGATATGTATTTCCGTATGAATATAGAATCAGCCTAGATTATATCTACTATAGCAAAAGTCAAAAGAAGTTTAAACTTATGTTTATACCAAGTACTGAGCATCTAGATGACATGAATAGCCTAAATAAGATAGTCCTAGAGAGTTTAAATGCTTTGCTAGACGAGTTTAAACAGTTCATAGGTATAGTGGCTGATACAGAAATAAAATCTCTAAAAAGCTTAATTTGTAAGTCTGATACAGTAGATGATTTTACGGCTAAGATAAACGCACATAAAAGAAATATATGGAGGAGCGAGCAGGGTAAAATAAGTCGCACTATTGCTTTATAGCATGATTTCGTGTACGATTAAGCTATGATTCCAATTTCAACAAAGATGAGACCGCAGAATTTAGACGAATTCATGGGTCAGCAGCACTTTTTGTATAAAGGATCGTTGCTATACAATTCAATAAAGAACAAAACATTCGGTTCAGCAATATTTCACGGACCTTCAGGTACAGGCAAGACTACTCTTGCTAGAATAATTGCTGCAGAGCTCGATAGTGATTTTCATGAGATCAATGCAAGTACGACTGGAACCAAGGAGCTAAAGGAGATATTAGATAGAGCACGCCTTAGATTTTATGGTTTAGAGGCAAAATCAAGCTATATCTATATTGATGAGTTTCATCGCTGGAATAAGCTTCAGCAGGATTCGCTCCTAAAGGCATTAGAAGAAGGTGTAATTAAGTTCATTGCAAGTACAACCGAAAATCCGTATTTTGCAATAAACAACGCGATATTGAGCAGGGTTAGAAATATTTATGAGTTCAAGCGTCTTGATAAAGAGGTAATCAAAACGCTTCTTTTGCGTGCTGCAAATGATAAGGAGCGCGGATTAGGAAATCTTGATGTTAAATACGATGACAAGGCCATAGATGTTTTGGCAGAACTATCAAATGGAGATGCAAGAGTTGCACTTGATACACTTGGCTTCGTCTTTGAAAATCACCAAGATGGTAAGCCTGTAACTGCAGAGGATATATCTGAAGCAATGCAGAGAAAAATAGGTTTTTATGACCGTGGAGACGATAAGTATGACCTGCTATCTGCGCTTCAAAAATCGATAAGGGGAAGTGACCCTGATGCATCAATATATTACTTTGCTAGACTTGTGGATGGGGGTGCAGATGTACAGATGATTGGTAGAAGGCTCCTTGTCATAGCTAGTGAAGATATAGGTATGGCATATCCCTCAGCGATAAGTATAACTCACGCATGTGTGAGCGCTGCGCTTATGGTAGGATTCCCTGAAGCTGCGATAAATTTAGCAGAAGCTGTAATAATGCTAGCTTCATCTCCTAAATCAAACCGCTCTGTAATGGCATATTATAAAGCTATGAGCGATATTAAGCACAAGGAGACAGATATGGTTCCTGACCATCTTAGAGACTCACATTACAAGGGTGCAAGAGACAAGGGACTAGGCAAGGATTACAAGTATCCACACGATTTTGGTGGATATGTAAAGCAGCAATATTTACCTGATAATCTTCATGCAGAAGGGGTAAGATATTATGAGCCATCTGAAAATGGTTCAGAAGCAAATTTTAAAAGATTTTTAGAAGAGTTAAGAAAAAAATATGGAGATAATTAGAGCAGATAATTCCGGATTTTGTTTCGGAGTAAAGAAGGCCCTGGAGACTACACAGGACCAGATAAAAGAAAGCAAGGCTAGCAATAGCAAAGGAAGTCTATTCACTTGTGGACCTTTGATTCATAACAAAATTGTTACAAGCCAGCTTGAGAATGATGGTGTTCGCATTATCAAAACGCCAGATGAGGCAAAAGAGGGCGATACAATAATCGTAAGATCTCATGGGGAACCAAAGGCTTTCTATGACAGAATGGACAAGCTTAACCTAAACTATGTGGATACTACTTGTCCCTTTGTTTCAAAGATACACACCATAGTAAATGGTGCTTGTAAAGAAGGAAAGAAGATAATAATTATAGGAGACGCAAATCATCAGGAGGTTATTGCAACCAATGGATGGTGTGATAACTCTGCGTATATTATCAACAGCCCAGATGAGGTTGAAGCGGTCGATAGCGGAGATTATCTTGTGGTATGTCAGACAACTATAAGAAAAGAGCTTTTCGAATCAATAATTGAGGCGCTAGAAGCAAAGGGCTGTAAGCTAGAGATAAAAAACACCATCTGCAATGCTACAAGTCTCAGACAGGATGCATGCCAGAGACTAGCCAAGGAAGTGGATGCGATGGTTATTATTGGAGACAAGCAGAGCTCGAATACGAAGAAATTATATGAAATTGCAAAAAAACATTGCAATAATTCGTTTTTTGCCGAAAATATTAGTGATTTACCATTGAAAGAAATTCAAAAATATAATAAAATAGGAGTTGCGGCAGGTGCTTCAACACCTGAAAGCGTAATTAAGGAGGTTATTGCCAACATGAGCGAAACAGAAAAAACCACAATGGCGGATTTCATGGATGAAATTGATGCATCTTTGAGACTCCCACATAACGGCGAAATTGTAGACGGAAAGGTACATCAGGTTACTGACAGAGAAGTGATCGTAAACCTAGGCTGCAAGAAAGACGGAATTCTTCCCGTAGAAGAAGTCACACTTGAGGAAGGAGAAAAACTGACTGATCTATTTCAGCCGGGCGACGAGATCCAGGCAAAGGTCGTAAAGACTGATGACGGTGACGGAAGCATCCTACTGTCCAAGAAGAAATTAGAAATTAGCAAGCATTGGGCAGAGATCAACGAAGCTCATGAGAATAAGACGGTAATAACAGTTAAGGTGCTAAGAGCCGTAAACGGCGGTGTAATCGCAGCATATAAGGAAGTTACAGGATTTATTCCTATGTCTCAGCTCTCAGATAGATATGTTGAGAATGCAGATGAATTCATCGGACAGACACTTGATGTTCTTGTAACAAGAGTTGATGCTAAGAGAAACAGAGCACTATTCTCACACAAAGCTATTCTTCTTGCTGAGAAGCAGAAGCTAATCTCAGGTATCTGGGATAGCATCAGCGTAGGTGACATCGTTGAGGGTACAGTAATGAGATTCACTGACTACGGTGCATTCGTAGACATCGGCGGAATCGATGGACTACTCCATATCTCAGAGATTTCATGGGGTAAGCTAAAGCACCCACAGGAAGTACTTGAGACAGGACAGACTGTTCAGGTTAAGGTACTTTCAATGAACCAGGAGAAGGGTAAGATTTCACTTGGACTAAAGCAGATCACCCCAGAGCCATGGAGCGTTATCAACGATAAGTACCAGGTAGGTGAGATTGTAAGCGGTAAGGTAGTTCAGATCAAGGAATACGGTGCATTCGTTGAGCTAGAGCCTGGTCTAGACGGACTTGTTCACATTTCAGAAGTTGCTCACAAGAGAGTTTCTGACATTGCTGAAGAACTTCAGCTTGGACAGCTTGTTGATACAAAGATTCTTGATATCGATGTAGATAGAAAGCGTATCAGCCTAAGCATTAAGGCAGCTGCTCCAGCTCCAGAAGTAGTAGAAGAGGAAGTTGAAGCTACTGAAGAAGCTTAATCGCAGATGAATTTATAATCGCAGGAAGCTATGCTTTCTGCGGTTTTTTATATATTTGATGAGGTAAGATATGAAGATAGAGAGAATTGTTCAAGGATGCCTTGAGAGCAATTGCTACATTATTTACCATAATGAGGGCGGTGAATGCTATATCATAGATCCAGGATACAATGCAGCAAAAATCATAAAGCATATAGAAAGTAAGAATTTAAAGCCAAAGGGAATACTTTTGACACACATGCACCATGATCATGTTGGAGCAGTCCATGGAATAAAGGCAAAATTTGATGTACCTACCTATATGCATGCACAGGATGCACAGGAATATAAAGGACACATTGATGTGCTATTGTATGGTGGAGAAGAGCTGGATTTGGAAGGTGAGACTATCAAAATTCTTCATACTCCAGGACATAGCCATGGCTCGGTATGCATAATGTGTGAGGAAAGTAAAGCATGCTTCACAGGTGATACTATTTTTGATATCGACCTTGGACGCACAGATTTAAACTGCGGAAGCCAGAAAGAAATGGAAGACAGCATAAGAAATGTAATCAGCAAGTGGGATAACTCAATCACAATTTATCCAGGTCATGATGTTAGTGCAACAATGAAGCAGGTAAGAAAATATAACACAGAATATCTGGCTATAATGCAAGGGGCTGGCGATGGAAATTAAGATGATAGGTCTTGACCTTGATGGCACGTCACTAAATGATAGTGGCGAGTTTTCAAGGAGAACAAGGCAGGCTTTTAAAAAAGCACATGAACACGGCATACATGTTGTGATTGCAACAGGTAGAGCTGAGTTTTCACTGCCCCAAAATATAGCAGAAATCGAAGGCCTAGAATATGTAATTACATCAAATGGAGCTAGAGTCCTTAGGCTGAGCGATGGTTCTGTAGTGTATAAAAATTTCATTAAGCCCACAAAAGTTCGCGAGGTCATAGAAGTTCTAAAATCGCAAAATGCAAGGGCTGAAATGTTTGCAAATGGCAAGGCCTACATAAGCAGAAGCGAATACGATGCTATCGTTTCTGGGGATATTTTAACAAGAAGCAGGGGATATGTGATTGCTACGAGAAACCCGATAGACGATATATTTACACATATGATTGACTGGGAGGATCACATAGAAAATATCAGTGTGAACTATCCAAATGATGAGGCAAAGCGTGCTTGTGAAAAGAAGTTAGCTGAGATTGAAGGAATTACAGTCACATCATCATTTCCACTAAATAATGAAATCGGTGGTGCTACTACGAGCAAGGCGAATGCGTTAGAATTCCTACTTCAGAGCTTTGGACTTCACAAAGATAATCTCATGGTATGTGGAGATAGCAGAAACGATATGGCAATGATAGAACATGCAGGACTAGGCATAGCTATGGAAAATGCAGATGACTGTGTAAAGGATGCTGCAGATATTATAACTCTATCAAATGAGGAAGATGGCGTAGCCTATGCAATAGAGAAATACGCATTAAAATCTATATAATTAAAGAATCAAACATATGAATAAAGCTTCTTTGCTTAAATCAAGCGAGGAAGTTTTTTATTTGCAAGGACTTAGAAAAATTTAATATCAAATATTAAAAAAATATATATAAGAATTTTCGGATTATATCTAGCATATGGATTTCATAGTGGTATAATATACATAGTTACTTATAAATTTAAACAGCCTTACTCTTGATATATCTATAAAAAGATATGATGAATTCGGATATAAGCAATTAATATATAACAATTTAAGGAGGCCTATATGAATAAATACCTTGATAATCCTATCCCGGTAATCGCAGATCCAGGGAATTGCGAAAGAAGGGCTTTTATCGACTCTCCCCTAGTTGATATAGAGCCAAACGACAAGCTTTTGATAGAGATGCAGTATCCAATTCTAGGATTCGAAAATGCTGAAAAGCGTTGTATGGCAAGGAAGGAAGTTGTAGAAATGCTGTATAGAGCAGCAGAGAATCTTCCTTCAGGATATAAATTTGTAATCTGGGATGCATGGAGACCATTTGCCCTACAAAAGGAACTTTTCATTTCTTATAGTAGTAAAATAATCAAAGAGTTCCATTTAGAAAATTTGACCTCTGAGGAACAGGAACACGAAATCGCTAAATTTATAGCTGATCCAATTCCAAATGAAGAGCTTCCGCCAGCTCACACGACGGGTGGAGCGATTGATTTGACAATCATGGGACCTGATGGTAAATATCTAGATTTTGGAACTGACTTTGATGCATTTACTGAAAAAACGAGAGCAGCCTACTACGAGACCATAGATGTTGAGTGTGATTCTAAATCAAAGGAAATACGCGATAATCGAAGATTTTTATACAATTTGATGATTGAAGCTGGCTTTGGAAATCTACCATCTGAATGGTGGCACTACGAATACGGAGATAAAAATTGGGCTGATATCCAAGGAAAATCTGCATTATATAAAGGGATTTTTAAATATTAACTGCATTGTTAATTCAAAAAAGAAGATGTATAATTATTTTAACTATTCATTCTAGCATCAGAAAGGAGACCTGATTATGTTAAGTTCATTCTTCAAGAGTGCTCTAGGTAGAGATACTCTTGTGGCAGCAGATGATACGTGGACACTATTATTCATCCTCGTTGCATCAGTTGCTACAGCAATTTTTTTGGAGCAGAAGTACGCTTGGGCTTCTAAAATTTCAGGAGCAATCATTGCACTTATTATGGCACTTGTGCTATCAAATCTAGGAGTTATTCCTATTCATAGTACTCTGTACGATGATATCATCTGGGGCTATGCAGTTCCAATAGGAATTCCGCTATTACTTCTTCAGTGCAATATGAAGAAAATCTGGAAAGAAACCGGCCGAATGATGGTCGTATTTCTAATAGGTGCTGTGGGAACATGCGTAGGTGCCTTGCTAGCTTACACACTTTTGCATAATTACATTCCAGAGGCATCTGGAGTTGCGGCTATGATGACCGGCTCATACATAGGCGGAGGCGTTAACTTTGCAGCGCTTGCAACTCAGTTTAAGGTTACGGGACAGACAATAGGAGCAGTAACCGTTGCAGACAATCTACTGATGGCATTGTATTTCTTTGCATTAATCATGTTTGCAGGACTTAATTTCTTCCGTAAGCACTTTGCTCATCCACACATCGATGAGGTTGAACAAAATGGACTAGACGACTCAAAAACACAGGCAGCAGCTTATTGGAGCCGCAAGGATATCTCGCTCAAAGACATCGCCTTTAATATTGCATATGCAGTTACAATTGTCTTCCTATCAAATCTAATTTCACATGCTATTGCAGGTGCAATTCCAACAGATAATGCAGTTCTAAAGATGTGCAATATATTCTTTGGATCACAGTATGTTTGGATTACAACACTTTCAATGATAGTTGCTACCTACGGTGAAAAGAAGGTTGAAAAGATGAACGGTGCGCAGGAAATCGGTACATATTTCATCTACATGTTCCTCTTTGTAATCGGTGTTCCAGCATCAATCGTAGAGATTATTACAAATACACCAGCGCTGCTGCTATTTACAGCGATAATGGTGCTTGTAAATATGATATTCTGCTTTGTTGGCGGTAAGCTTCTCAAGTTTAATTTAGAAGACTGCATACTCGCATCAAATGCAAATATTGGAGGACCAACAACAGCGGCTGGAATGGCTATTTCACAGGGCTGGAGCAAGCTTGTAGGACCTGTAATGCTCATAGGTACATTCGGTTATGTTATCGGCACATATCTTGGTGTTATCATTGGAGGAATCCTCGGAGCGTAATAGATTTACAAGAATTAAATTAGACAAACCTGGGCTTGATGAAGCTCAGGTTTTTTGATGCTCAAAATCAAAATCCTGTATGGGAAAATTTGACATTTATACCGCGCGATGATAAATTGGAAATATATTACATTTTTGATGGAGGAGCATTGTATAAGCAAAAGTTTGGGAAACTAGGTGAGGATCTTGCCTACACCTATTTAGAGAATAAGCAGTTTGAGGTTTTAGCACGAAATTATAGGAAAAAATATGGGGAGATAGATCTTGTTGCACTTCACAAGGGGACGCTTCATTTTATCGAGGTGAAAACTCGTTCAACGGACAGATTTGGAAAGCCAGCGGAAGCTGTAAATAGCGAGAAGATGTCTAAGATGCTAAGACTTGCGCAGGTATTTATCAAAGAGAATAAGTGCGAGTTTTACAGATACTCTTTTGATGTGATTGAAGTGAAGCTAAACCATATAGAGGGGGTACTTTGATGATGAAAGCCTATGGAATGATAGTGCACGGACTTAAGGCTATAAAGATAGAGGTAGAGAGTAGTATTTCTAGAGGCATACCTCACTGCAATGTAATTGGTTATGGAAATACCATCGTTAAAGAAGCTATTCTCAGAGTTAGATCTGCCATAGAAAGCTCAGGTCTAGAATATCCAATGTCAAGAATAACCATAAATCTTGCTCCGGCGGATATACCTAAGAGGGGAAGTCAGCTAGAGCTTGCCATGGCTATTTCACTTCTTGCAGCAAGTGGTCAGGTATTTGATGGGGAATTAGAGAACACATGCTTTGTTGGTGAGTTATCTTTGGATGGTAAGATTAATCCATGCAAAGGTATTTTAGCAATTCTCCTTGAGGCAAAAGAGAAGAAGTTCAAGAACGTGATAATTCCAAAGGCTAATGTGCATGAAGCAGAGCTCGTTGATGGCATAAATATCTACACGTTTGGAAAGTTAGCCGACGTAGTGAATTTCGTGAACAAAAAGCAAACACCTGACAAAATCAAACACAAAAGTAGGTTTTTAAGTGGCAATAATTTCAGTAAAGATTTCAGCGATATTAAAGGACAGGAAGCGGCAAAGAGAGCTATTCTAATTGCGGTAGCTGGAGGTCATCCTATTTTGATGGTTGGCAGCCCAGGTGTAGGAAAGAGCATGCTAGCTGAGCGAGTTCCTGGTATAATGCCACCTTTAGAACAGGACGAAATTATAGAGTCAGGTGTAATTCGCTCTGTTTCAAGAGAATCATTAAATGAGGAGTTTACAAGTACTCCGCCTTTTAGAAGACCATCGGTAAATATAAGTATACCAAGTCTTTTAGGTTCTGGATATCCACCAAGACCGGGAGAGATTACTATGGCACATAAAGGCGTTCTTTTTCTTGAAGAGATAAATGAAATGAACAGGCTTGCTGTTGATGCTCTTAGAGTTCCACTAGATAGAAAGAGTGTCTGCTTAAACAAACGAGGAGAAGTTTTTAATTATCCAGCCGATTTTCTTTTGATATCTTGCGCTAATCCATGTAAATGTGGTTATCTTCATAGCCCCAAAAAAGAGTGCACCTGTACAGCTAGCGAATTAGCTACATATAAGGCAAGACTTTCAGGTCCCATAAGCGATAGAATAGATATCCATATTTTTGTGACCGAGCCTGATTTTGACGAATTTACATCTAGTGAGGGTCTAAGTAGTGCAGATATGAGAAGTATGGTATTAAAGGTTAGAAAACTTCAATCAGAGCGTTATACAAGGGAGGAATTCAATCTGAATTCTAGTATTTATGATAATAAAATTGCTAAATACTGTAGCTTTGATAGAGAGGGCGAGGCATTTATAGAGAAAGCATATAAGGCGCTAAATCTAAGCCCAAGAAGTATGGTGAAAATCAGAAAGATTTCAAGAACTGTAGCAGATTTAGACGAAAGCAAGGAAATTAAACTTAAACATATATCTGAAGCAATACAATTCAGACAGAGGTGGTAGATGACTAATGTGATAGAAGAAAAAAATGAAAATTATCCAATCAAGATTAAGGAATGTCTTCCAGATTACAAGCCCCTTTATTATAGAGGGAATTTATCACTTTTAGATAAACCTTCCATTGCTATTGTTGGAAGTAGAAAGGCTTCATCATATGGAAAGAGCTGTGCAAGAGCTTTAGCAAAATGTGCGGTAGAGTATGGCGCCGTAGTAGTTAGTGGCCTTGCTTTAGGTATAGATTCTGAAGCTCATAGTGCATGTCTAGAAAATGGAGGAGAGACAATTGCTGTACTTGCTAATGGAGTCGATGTCTTCTATCCAAAGAGAAATCAAGCACTGCAAAAAAGAATAGAAGAAACTGGGCTTCTTCTTAGTGAATATGAGGATGGTACAAGAGCACAAAGATACACATTTCCCGTAAGAAATAGAATAATAAGTGCAATATCTGATGCAATCGTCATTGTTGAAGCAGGATCGCGCAGTGGTTCACTTATCACAGCTGAGTGTGCGCAGGAGCAAGGTAAGGAGGTTTACTCAATACCTGGTAATATAACAAGCCCAGGAAGTCTTGGTACAAATAAGCTTATCAGAGATGGTGCAGTTCCACTTATAAATTTTGATGAATTATTTGAAGACCTTGGACTAAGTAAAACAAACAAGAAAATAAATCAAATTTTTCTAAGTAAAACAGAATCAAGGGTACTTGAGGTAGTCAAAAGCGGTTCAGAACTCTCAATTGAACAAATCCGTCACATAATTGACATAGATTTAGCAGAAATTAATGCTATAATTACGATTCTTGAGATGAAAGGGCTTATTTTTTGTGAAATGGGAAAAGTAAGCATTGCAAATTTATAGAAAAAACTATACAATAGGAATTTGTAAACATAGTTTATTGCGATAATTGCAATATATTTAGAAAAGATAGGGATAGTTTTAGGAGAGTTAAATGGCAGCTGTCAAATCAGGAAAGAGCAAAGCGAAATCACCGAGTTCAAAGAGCAACAAGACTCTAGTAATCGTGGAATCTCCGTCCAAGGCGAAGACAATAGGAAAATATTTAGGCAGCAGGTATAACGTAATTGCTTCCGTTGGACATGTAAGAGATTTGCCAAAGAGCAAGCTTGGAATAGATATAGATGATAACTTTGAGCCTCAGTACATTTCCATAAGAGGAAAGGGTGACCTCATCAAAAGTCTCAAGAAAGAGGCTTCTAAGGCGAGCAAGGTTTATCTTGCAACTGACCCTGATAGAGAGGGAGAAGCTATATCTTGGCATTTAGCATTCCTTTTGGATTTAGATCCAGAGGAAGCTTGCAGGATAGAATTCAATGAGATCACAAAAGACACTATAAAAGAAGCAATTAAACACCCACGTAAGATAAACATGGGTCTTGTTGATGCGCAGCAGGCAAGACGTGTTCTAGATAGACTTGTGGGATATCAGATTAGCCCGCTCCTTTGGAGGAAGGTAAGAAAGGGACTTTCCGCCGGAAGAGTTCAGTCTGCAGCCCTTAAGATAATCTGTGATAGAGAACGCGAGATAGAGAAATTTGAGCCAAAAGAGTTCTGGAATATTACAGCTGAATTCAAGAAGGGCAAGAAGTTTCAGGCGAAACTTGCAGAGGCAAACGGCAAGAAAATCCTTGTCGAAAACAAAGCACAAAATGACAATATAATAAAGGAACTTAATTCGGGTGAGTTTATTGTATCTGATGTAAAGGAAAAGATAAGAATGCAAAAACCTTATCCTCCTTTTACAACAAGTAGCTTACAGCAGGATGCAGGAAACAAATTGAATTTCAATGCAAAGAAAACCATGATGATAGCACAGCAGCTATATGAGGGTGTAGATGTAAAAGGTAGAGGAACTACCGGTCTTATCACTTACCTCAGAACAGACTCTGTGCGTGTTTCTGATGCAGCAAAACAGGCAGCAAAGGAGCTAATAGTATCAAAGTTTGGTGCTGAATACAGCGCAAACAATGTTTTCTCAAATAAGAAGAAAGACATACAGGATGCACACGAAGCAATTAGACCAGCAATCATAGAGCTTGAACCAGAACTTATCAAAGATTCACTTACAGCAGACCAGTTTAAGCTATACAAGCTAATCTGGAATAGATTCATGGCAAGCCAGATGTCACAGTCAAAGTCAAACAGCATGCAGGTAAACATTGCAAACGGAATCTACGGATTCAAAGCTAATGGATCTGAACTTCTCTTTGACGGTTTCAGAAGACTATATAATGCTGCAGACGATGAAGGAGCAAAGCTTCTTCCAAGTCTAGAAAAGGATGAGAAGCTTAAGGCAGAAAGTCTAAAGGGAGAGCAGTCATTTACTCAGCCACCTGCAAGATATACTGAAGCCAGCCTTGTAAAAGAACTAGAAGATAAGGATATTGGACGTCCAAGTACATATGCCCCTATAGTAAGCACTTTGACGGAGCGTAAGTATGTAGGGAGAGAAAAGAAGGCTCTTAAACCAACTGAACTAGGATTCCTCGTAAACGATTTGATGGAGGAATATTTCAAGGACATCGTCGATGCAGGCTTCACTGCTAATATGGAAAATCGTCTGGATGATGTTGAAGTTGGAAGTCAGAAGTGGAAGGATCTTATTTCTGAATTCTATGGTCCATTCAAAAAAGAACTTGATGTTGCAGATAGTGCAATTGAAAAGATAGTAGTAGAAGATGTCCCAACAGGTGAATTATGCGAGCTTTGCGGAAAGCCTATGGTTATAAAGGCGGGAAGATTCGGAGACTTTATCGCTTGTAGCGGATATCCAGAATGTAAGAACACCAAGCCAATTATTAAGACAATTGGTGTAAAGTGTCCAAATTGTGGTAAAGATATAGTAGCGCGCAAAAGTAAGAGAGGAAGAATTTTCTACGGATGCAGCGGATACCCTGATTGCAAAACTGTATTTTGGAACAAACCAACAGATAAAAGATGTCCTGAATGCAATAGCATATTATTAGAAAAAAAGACAAAGAATAAAAATTTTGTTTGTTCAAACGAAAAGTGTGGGTATACAGAATAGTAACATTAGGAGGTTATTGACATGGTCGAATTCCACGCAACGACAATTTGCGCAGTAAGAAGAGGTCCAGATGACATAGCCATCGGTGGAGATGGACAGGTTACTATGGGCCAAACAGCGATAATGAAGAACGGTGCTAAGAAGGTAAAGAAAATATATAACAACCAGGTTTTAACAGGATTTGCCGGTTCTGTTGCCGATGCTTTTTCATTAACTGAGAAGTTTGAGAAGAAGCTTGAGGAGCACAGTGGAAACCTAAAAAGAGCAGCTGTAGACCTAGCTCAGATGTGGCGTTCTGACAGAGGTATGCGTAATCTTGAGGCTCTCATGATTGTCGTTGATAAGGATGACATGTTGGTAATTTCCGGCACAGGTGAAGTTATTGCACCTGATCAGGATTTTGTAGCTATCGGATCTGGTGGCAACTTTGCGTATTCAGCAGCAAATGCTTTGTTCAATCACACAGATATGAGCGCAGCAGAGGTTGTTGAGGAATCGCTGAAGATTGCTTCTTCGATTTGTGTATACACTAATGATAATATTAGTGTCGAGAGACTTTAGGAGGTTATTATGGCAAACAAATTTCAACAATTGACTCCGAAGGAAATCGTTGCAGAACTCGATAAGTACATAATCGGTCAGGATAAAGCAAAGCGCTCTGTAGCGATTGCACTTAGAAATAGATATAGAAGAAATCTTCTTTCCGAAGAAATGAGAGAAGAAATTACACCTAAGAACATTTTGATGATAGGACCTACAGGCTGTGGTAAAACAGAGATAGCAAGAAGACTTGCTAAGCTTATGGATGCCCCTTTTGTAAAAGTAGAGGCAACAAAGTTTACCGAAGTGGGATATGTAGGAAGAGATGTCGATTCAATGGTAAGGGATCTCGTAGAGAGCTCTATCAGAATTACTAAGCAGTCAAGGCTTAAGGAAAAGTACGACATTGCAGATAAAATTGCCGAGGATAAGATAGTTGAGGCTATGGTTCCTGGCAAGAAAAAGAAGGAAGCGCCAAAGCAACCTCAGAATCCTTTTGAGATGCTAATGAATACAGCATACGGACAGAAGAAGGAAGAGGAACCTGAACAGGAAGCTACTACAGATGTAGCAATGGCTAGAGAGCAGGTGAGGCAGCAGCTAAGGCAAGGACTTCTCGAAGATCAGTATGTCGATATAGAAGTAATTGATGCTCCAAAGGGAAATCAGCTCGACATGAGCAACGAAGGAATGAGCATTGCAATCGGAAATATCTTTGGGGATATGATGCCTAATAAGACGAGAACAAAGCACGTACGTGTCAGTGAAGCACGTAAGATTCTCAGAGAGCAGGAAGCTCAGAACCTGCTTGATATGGAACAGGTAACAGATGACGCTATAGAAAATGCTGAGCAAAACGGAATAATCTTTATCGACGAAATCGATAAGATAGCTTCTGGAGCTGAGTTTACAAGCGGAGCATCTGTTTCAAGAGAAGGTGTTCAGAGAGATATACTTCCAATCGTGGAAGGTAGTGTAGTAAATACAAAGTACGGACCAGTTAAGACAGATCACATTTTGTTCATAGGAGCAGGTGCCTTCCATGTATCAAAGCCAACTGATCTAATTCCAGAACTACAGGGACGTTTCCCAATCAGAGTAGAGTTAGAGAACTTGACCACAGAAATCTTCAGAAAAATTCTAACTGTACCAGAAAATGCTATCATTAAACAAAATCAAGAATTAATGGCAACTGAGAAAATAAAATTGGAATTTTCAGAAGATGCTATTGACGAAATTGCCGAAATGTCGTATCTTATGAATGAACAGGCAGAAAATATTGGTGCCAGACGACTATATACAGTAATGGAGAAACTTTTAGAGGACATTTCATTCGATATTCCAGAAACTAACGGTGAGCCAATTGTGATAGATAAGAATTATGTCATAAGTAAGTTTAATGATACAGTTCATAAAGATGATATTGATAAATATATATTATAAATATTATAATGTAATAGAATTTTGAATGAAAAGGAAAAGGTGGATTCAAAAATGAAGAGTAATTTATTATCAAAAGTCAGAAGACTTAACAATGTACTATCGGAGAGTACATCAGGATTTGTATCTTTTGATGAACTATGCAATATATTGTACGACATGCTAAATGCAAATGTATATATCCTGAACAAGAGAGGTAAGGTGCTAGCAGCAAAATTTGACAACGGTGAAGAAGCACCACTAGTAAAGGTAGAGGGAGGACACTTCGAGCTACCTAAGGAGTTCAACGACAAGTTCCTTGAGCGTAAAGAGGCTTGTGAGAATCTAACAAACGATGCTATCAAGAACATCTATGGAGAAGGATACTCACTATCATCTAAGTATCACACAATCGTACCTGTAATCTTTGGTGGTAAGAGAGTTGCTACACTTCTCTATGTAAGAGCAAGTGAGGCATTTACAGACGAAGATTTAGCTATCTGCGAATATGGTGCAACAGTAGTTGGTATTGAGGTAACAAGAGGAATCGCTCTTGAAGAAGAGGAAGACAACAGACTAAAGGCTGCAGTAAGCGTAGCACTTGAGACATTGTCATACTCCGAGCTTGAGGCTGTTATTAAGATTTTTGAGGAACTCAATGGAAACGAAGGACTTCTCGTTGCAAGCAAGATTGCTGATATGTCAGGAATCACACGTTCAGTAATTGTAAACGCTCTTCGTAAGCTAGAAAGTGCTGGTGTTATTGAGTCAAGATCTCTCGGAATGAAGGGAACAAGAATCAAGATCACAAACGAGTTCTTGAGAGAAGAAATCGAGAAGGTAGAAATTTAATTTACTAGATATTTCAAGGACCGCAGGTTTTAATCTGCGGTCTTTCTACTATAAGGAATTTATTGTAAATGGAAGCAGAGTATAAAACCATAAAAGATGCAGCACAAGCTGAGCTAAACATAGAAAAATCAAGGTTCATTTCGCACATTTCTCACGCAAACAATAGGGAAGAGGCAGAAGCCTTTATTCAAATGATAAAAGCTGAATACAAGGATGCGACGCATAATGTATCTTCCTTTGTTATAGGTCCGAAAATGGAACTCAAATGGGCAACTGACGACGGAGAACCTCAAGGAACAGCCGGAATGCCGATTCTAAAGGTTTTAGAGGAGCAAGGTATAACTAATACGGTTGTTGTGGTTACCCGCTATTTTGGTGGAAAAAAACTTGGCACTGGTGGACTCGTAAGAGCGTATACTGATAGCACGCTTGAGGCAATCAAAGCTTCAGGGCTCTGTGAGGTATATAAGATTTCCAGCATCAAAGCTAGGGTTGACTATTCATCATATAGCAAGCTAATAAAACTAAGCCTTCCATTTTATATGGAAATAGTATCAACTGAATTTCAAGATTCAGTGTCAGTAGAAATGGACTTTGATCCAGAAAGACTCGAAGAACTAAAAGATGCGATAGACAACCTGAGCAGGGGACAAGCTTCAATCAAAATATGTGAGGACAAAATCAAAGCAATTCCGATTGAAGGGTAAATAATAGGCTTAGAGCATTAAATTGAATATATTATGAATAAAATTCGATTAATGTCGGTTTTATTATTGACAAGCATAATAAAATATGGTAAATTCATATAGCTGAGTTATCCAAGGAAATATCCGAATTAGCACTCAAGAGAAAAAGTTCTTGACAATGTCAAGACGACACTCTATAATATGTAAGTGCGTCGGACAACGATGGAAGCAATTGAGGGCGTTTAGCTCAGCTGGGAGAGCACCTGCCTTACAAGCAGGGGGTCATAGGTTCGAGCCCTATAACGCCCACCATTATTGCGGCCTGGTAGTTCAGTTGGTTAGAATGCCAGCCTGTCACGCTGGAGGTCGACGGTTCGAGCCCGTTCCAGGTCGCCATCGATTTTTTAAGACACAATTACAATAAATATATATAATATGCTGGCGTGGCTCAACGGTAGAGCAGCTGATTTGTAATCAGCAGGTTGGGGGTTCGATTCCCTCCGCCAGCTCCAATTTAAGAAACTATACAAGTCAATAATATGGTATCCAGGTGAATATTGGCGCTGGGATATGCTTAATTTGAAAGAGGTCGTCGAGGGATTCCCGAGTGGCCAAAGGGGGCGGACTGTAAATCCGTTAGCTGAGCTTTCGATGGTTCGAATCCATCTCCCTCGACCAATTTTACAAATATATATGCGGAAGTGGCTCAGGGGTAGAGCATCGCCTTGCCAAGGCGAGGGTCGCGAGTTCGAATCTCGTCTTCCGCTCCAATTTATGCGGATGTAGTTCAATGGTAGAACCTCAGCCTTCCAAGCTGATGGCGTGAGTTCGATTCTCATCATCCGCTCCATTTTTTTCAGATAAGCGTGGGTCCATAGCTCAGTTGGATAGAGCAACGGCCTTCTAAGCCGTGTGTCTGGGGTTCGAATCCCTATGGACTCACCATTGTTGTTTGGTGAACGATGGGGTATCGCCAAGTGGTAAGGCAACGGACTTTGACTCCGTCATTCGTAGGTTCGAGTCCTGCTACCCCAGCCAGTAGAGATGACCCATTAGCTCAGTCGGCAGAGCACTTGACTTTTAATCAAGGTGTCCGGAGTTCGAATCTCCGATGGGTCACCATTTGATTATTTAATAACTAAAAGAATCCACATTTATGGAGAGGTGTCCGAGTGGTTTAAGGAGCTGGTCTTGAAAACCAGTGATTCCGAAAGGGACCGTGGGTTCGAATCCCACCCTCTCCGCCACATAATTTATAGGTAGTAGATCAAGCCTGGAGAAGTACTCAAGAGGCTGAAGAGGACGGTTTGCTAAACCGTTAGGGTTCGTATTAGGGCCGCATGGGTTCGAATCCCATCTTCTCCGCCACATTAATATAGGGGTATAGCTCAGTTGGTAGAGCAGCGGTCTCCAAAACCGCGTGCCGTGGGTTCGAATCCTACTGCCCCTGCCAATTTAATACATATATCGGGGTGTAGCGCAGTTTGGTAGCGCAACTGGTTTGGGACCAGTGGGCCGCGGGTTCAAATCCTGCCACCCCGACCATTTTTTAAGGCGTGGGCCATTAGCTCAGTTGGTCAGAGCGTCCGGCTCATAACCGGCAGGTCCTGGGTTCAAGTCCCCGATGGCCCACCAAAATTTAAATATGATGTGCTCAGATAGCTCAGTTGGTAGAGCAGGGGACTGAAAATCCCCGTGTCCTTGGTTCGATTCCGAGTCTGAGCACCATCAATAAGCAGTTTTTCGATGCTTCGCGCTCGGAGAGCTGTTTTTTAATAGCCTACAGAAATCTTTGATTTCGTCGTAGGCTTTACACAAGGTTTGCCCAACAGCCACGCTGTTGGCTGCAAACTACTGTGAACTAAATATAAATGTCTCTGATTTCGTCGTAGGCTTTATGCAACACTCGCCCAAGAGCGAAGCGATTGGATGCGAGTGACTTAATAGCCTACAGAAATCTTTGATTTCGTGGTAGGCTTTACACAAGGTTTGCCCAACAGCCACGCTGTTGGCTGCAAACTACTGTGAACTAAATATAAATGTCTTTGATTTCGTCGTAGGCTTTATGCAAGGTTTGCTCAACAGCTTTGCTGTTGGCTGCAAACTACTTAATAGCCTACAGAAGTCTCTGACTTCGTCGTAGGCTTTATGCAACACTTGTCCAGTTGCAAAGCAACTGGCAGCAAGTGACTGCAAATCTGTGTATTTATATCTGACTTCATCATAAGCTACTGCAACACCAAACATATTTCATCTCCAATCCAATTATCTTTTCAAACCAATTGCAAAATATCACATTTTGATAGATCAATATGATATAATTTCATTAGAAACTTATATATAGAAAGGTGAATTATGGCACAATTATATTATAGATATAGCACCATGAATGCAGGCAAATCGATTGAACTTATCAAAGTTGCATATAACTACGATGAGCGTGGAAAGAATGTAATGACTCTTGTTCCATCAGTAGATGATAGATATGGACAGGGCGTTATCACTTCGAGGATTGGTGTACAGAGAGAAGCGACAATTGTTAATGATAATACAAATATCTTGGAACTTTTTATGTCAGAAAATGAGAAGCATAAGATAGATTGTGTTCTCATTGATGAGTGCCAGTTTTTGAAGAAGCATCATGTACTAGAGCTGGTTGAGATAGTGGATTGCTTTGATGTACCAGTACTTGCATATGGACTAAAGAATGACTTCAGAAATGAGATGTTTGAGGGCTCATATTATTTGCTCATATATGCAGACAAGATAGAAGAAATCAAGACTATTTGCTGGTGCGGACGCAAGGCGACAATGGTTGCTAGAGTTGTAGATGGCAAGATAGTTAAGCACGGCAGACAGGTTATGGTCGGCGGAAATGAGATGTACGTCTCGCTTTGTCGGAAACACTATAACGATGGCAGGTTAAATGATAAGAACTAGTGTAAATAAAAGACGCTGTAGGCAATTGCTTACAGCGTTTTGACATATAGTCCTTATTTTCTGATATAGACCCTAGGTGGTCTTGCAGAAAGCCTGCAAATTATATCGTTCTTGTTTGTTCCTACAAGCTCGCTTGCTTCCTGAATTGTCATAGATCCATCTTTACCATTACCATAGATGATTGCCTTATCGCCCTCTGTGACGTCTTTGATATCTGTTACATCAGCAACGACCTGGTCCATGCATAGGACTCCGACAATGTTTGCTCTTTGACCTTTGATGATAACATAACCCTTGTCACGCATCTGACGTGGGTAGCCATCTGCATACCCAAAAGGTAGGGTAGCGACAATGCTATCTCTTTCGGCCCTCCAAAGGAAATCGTAACCAACACCATCGCCCTTGTTTATTTTGTGAATCTGAGATATTGCAGTCTCAAATGTTATAGCGCTTTCTACGTCTATGCTTCCTTTGTGAAAGCCCCTCATTCCGTAGATTAAAGCACCTGGTCTAATCATATTCATTCTAAGCTCTGGACTATCGACGCAGGCAATGCTATCGGCTATGTGCTTATATTTGAACTTAAAGCCTTTTTTCTCAATGCGGTTTATGAAACCAGTCAAAAGGTCATACTGTTTTGCATCATCTTCTTCACTAGCGAGTGCAAGATGTGAAAAGATACCTTCAACCTCGATTCCTTCAAGACCAAACATTTCTTCTACATCGCGTGCAAAGTCCTCTGTAGGCTCTGAACCTAGCCTATGGAAGCCCGTATCGAGCTTTACATGGATTTTAGTCCTTGTACCAAGCTCTTTTGAGATATCTGATAAAAGTCTCGCCTGATGGAGCGAAAAGACAGTTTGAGTGATGTTTAGTTCTGCTACCTTGTGCAGATATCTGTCAGGAGTATGTCCTAAGATAAATAAGGGATAGTCTTGGTATTTTTCTCTAAGATTTATTGCTTCTGTCAAAGTTGCAACAGCAAGATGGCTAGCGCCATTTTCCATGAGAGTAGGCGCAATTGCAAGTGAGCCTAGCCCGTATGCATTAGCCTTAACTACGGCCATTACTGAAACCTCATCGCCAACCATATCCTTAATTGCGCGCATGTTGGCAGCTATTTGATCTAAGTCTACAATAATTCTGGTGTCTCTATAAATCTGGTCAGTCTGCATTTTTCCTCCTAAAGCTTGTTCTGTATTTCTGAGATTATCCTTGATGTAAATGTCTGGGCAAAGATGGCAATCTCGGTGTAATTAAAGCGGTTATTTTCTTTGATTATCAGGTAGTTGTTGTCAAAGCCAGGAAACTTATTATCCCCGAGTTCATCCATGCTTACCATATTCTTTATATCTATGAAAGCTGATCCAGTCATAGTTTCTGCGGGAATCTCTATAACATATTTAGAATCTATCTTGCTTATATTCACACTGTAAGGTGCCTCAAAGGAAGGGAAGGAGATGTAGTCAATAGCATCTTCCATATGCCCTTTTATAAATAGCGCGCTATGCTTAAAGTCAATTTTTTCAATAAAACCGCCTTCATGAGGCATGCCCTGATGACATATAGCTCTCGAAAAATCTGCGTGTTTAATGACACTAACAAGTTGAAAGAGCTGCTTTATATCATCGCTATTATGAAGCAAAATCTGAGAAAGCATATCCTTAGAACCCGTCGTTTGATATTGAGAATAGAGTTCTACGCTCTCCTTACCACTGATTTTATCGCTCCTATCTGTAGATAGACCAGCAAAAACTTCAAGCGACTTTTGGCTCATGCTTCCAAGTAGTTTAGGAAGGTCGGAGTAGTGCTTCATAATCATGAAAAGGTCAAGGTTGCAAAGAGCTCTGAATTTGATACCGTATTTCTCAGAGCGTTTATTCAAAAATGGAATATCAAAGAGCTTGCCGTTGTATGTTACGACATAGTCGACATCCTCAAGGGATTTATTTGCTAAAGCGATGATTTCCTTTTCTTCAGCAGGTGTTTCTGCAAAGAACTGCTCAAGACGAACTTCTTTTCCATCAAAAATAACAAGACCTATTAAAATGACAGCACTGAAGTTTGGCGATAGGCCAGTTGTCTCAATATCTAAAACTGCAAAGCTTTTACCAGCGAAGAACATGTTAAAGAATGCAGGAAAATCGCAACATATATCTAATTTATCTTTTATATTTATCATGCTAACCTCACGTTAATATATATGTATCCATATCCGAAAGTATTATAACATAAAAACAAAAGAAACCTGAAAAGGTTTCTTTTGTTAAAAGGGGTATTGGGATTAGAGATTAAGAGGTTATCAGGGGATAACCCTTGTTTACATTATAGCTATTTATCCTTAGAATTGCAAGTACTAATTGCATAAATATACTGTTATTTTTTTAACTTTTGGCAAAAAATAGCAAAAAAATACTTAAAAAGTTTGAAATTTGTTTGATTCATCAAAAAATATCTGAATTTTAGCATCGATTTTGTGAAAAAAGTGACGGATTTATAATATATTCATATAAAATGTATAAATAATACATAAAAAAACATATATAATTAATTTAATGATGCCTATATAAAATATGATATAATATATTAAAATCCGCGAGGAGGTTTTGTTATGACATTTGAAGAAAAAACGCTTAATTCAGAGCGTATTTACGAAGGTAGAATACTTAATTTGAGATGCGATGAGGTTACAACAGTCAATGGAACTTCACATCGTGAGATAATTGAGCATAATGGAGGAGCAGCGATAGCAGCTTTGACAGACGATAGAAAATTAGTTATGGTTAAGCAGTTCAGAAAGCCATCTGATCGCGTCATGCTAGAGGTACCAGCAGGTAAAAGAGACGGTAAAGAAGCAGGACTTGATGTAGCAAGGCGAGAGCTAAAAGAGGAGACTGGATACTCTGCGAAGTCCATGACATACCTGACTTCAATATTCCCAGCAATAGGCTATTCGGAGGAGGTCTTGGATATATACCTTGCTGAAGATCTTGCAGCTGGGGAGACTGATTTTGATGATAACGAAGCCATAGACATCCTTGAGATTCCGCTTGAGGAGCTCGTTGACATGATTATGGCGGGAAAGATTGAAGATGCAAAGAGCATAGTAGCTATTATGATGACAGCAGAAGTACTGAGAAGGAGAAGCGATGGATAATATTCGTAGTTTTTCAGATTATCTAAGAGATAGCAAAAATACATCAGAAAATACAATACTCGCATATAGCAGAGACATCCTAGCTTTCGAAAAGTACTTAGGCAAAAAAGGAAAAGAACTTCTAGAGGCTACCCAGACAGATGTACTTTCATACATTATGGAACTTAGCAAGGCAGGGAAGTCTACATCTACAACAAATAGAAAACTTGCTTCAATCAGAGCTTTTTATACCTTTAAGATTAAGGAAAATGAGCTAAAGACAAACCCTGCAGATGATATTAAAACTCCTAGAGCCGAGCGTAAGGAAGTTGATTTTCTAAGCATAGCAGAGGTAGAGGAACTTCTAAAGCAGCCTGGTGAAAGCGTTAAGGGCTATAGAGATAGAGCCATTTTTGAGGTTCTATATGGAACTGGAATAAGAGTTAATGAGCTGATTGAGCTAAACCTTGATGATGTAAATCTTCGTATGGGATTCATAACCTGTCAGGGTAATGGCAAGGGAAGAATTGTACCTTTAGGAAGTTATGCGAAGGATGCTATTAAGAAATACTTTGATAGCAGTATGCCAAGCCTAGCAAAGAATAAGAACTATCAGGATGGAAGTGCACCTTTGTTCCTAAATTACATGGGTGAGAGATTCACTAGACAGGGCCTTTGGAAGCTTATGAAGCAGTATGGTAAGGCTGTTGGAATGGAGGAGAGAATTACTCCTCATATACTCAGAAATTCATTCACTGTTCATATGATACAAAACGGTGCAGATCTAAAGACTTTGCAGGAACTTTTAGGTTATGATGACATGCAGGCACTTCAGGTTTTCATGCAGCTTTCCAAGAGTAGAATCAAGGATGTTTACGATAGAACTCATCCAAGAGCCTAGATTTGGTATATAATTGGCGATAAATTATCAAAAATGCACAATTTTGCTTGCATTTGTCTCTTTGAGATGATAATATATTTAAGTTAGTACGGGTGGTCCTCTGCATACAGTAGTGGCAAGAACACCTTGGAGGGAAAGGAGGAACCCAATCAATGAATATTTTAGATTCAGTTGCTCAGGATTATCTCAAGAAGGATGTCCCTGCATTTAACGTAGGTGACCAGGTAAAGGTCCACGTTAAAATTAAGGAAGGCGCAAGAGAAAGAATTCAGATTTTTGAAGGTTTTGTTCTTAAGAAGCAGAACGGTGGAATCGGTGCTACATTTACAGTTAGAAAGATTGCTTCTGGTGTAGGTGTTGAGAAGACATTCCCACTTCATTCTCCATGGGTCGAGAAAATCGAAGTTGTTAGAGAAGGTAAGGTTAGAAGAGCTAGACTTCACTACATGCGTGGCAGAACAGGTAAGGCTGCTAAGATTAAGACTAAATAATAACGGTCACAAAGGACATCCGCATGGGTGTCCTTTTTACTAATAGTTGCGTTGAAATTGAAAGAGGTTCAAGATGTCATTGCAAAACATAAACTGGTATCCAGGTCACATGAAAAAGACGAGAGAGCTTATTGCTAGCAATCTCAAGCTTGTCGACATAATAATAGAGGTTATAGACGCTAGAATTCCTATTTCGAGCAGAAATCCAGTAATCGATGAGCTTACAGCAGGTAAACAGAGAATAATTATCCTAAACAAGAGCGATCTATCAGACGGTCAGGAAAATAAGCGCTGGATAGAAAAACTTAGCAAGGATGGAAGCAAGGTTATGACTCTTGATTCCATGCACGGCGTTGGAATTAAGGAACTTCTTAATTTGATGTCAAAAATAGAGGACGATATCAATAAGGATAGGGTCCGTAAGAAGAACCTAAGACTAATGATTGTCGGTGTTCCTAATGTTGGAAAGTCATCTTTGATTAATCGTCTAACAGGCAAGAAGAGCGCAAAGACAGGAGATAAGCCTGGTGTGACTAAGGGAAAGCAGTGGCTGACTCTTTCAAACGGAATGCAGCTTCTCGATACTCCAGGCATCCTGTGGCCTAAGTTTGAAGATGAAAATGTAGGAATTAAACTTGCTTTCTGTGGCTCTATCAAGGATGAAATTCTTGATTTAGAGACACTTGCGCTTAGGCTAATTGAGCTTCTTCAGGAGGAGTATCCTAAGCTCTTAGCAAATAGATATAAGCTTGAGGAAATTTCTGATGAGGGGCTTGTGAACATGGATAATATTGCGCTAAATAGAGGATTTATTCTATCAAAAGGTAGAATAGACTATAGCAGATGTGCAAAGACTGTCCTAGATGAATTTAGGTCTGCTCAGATTGGTAGAATCACTTTAGAAAGGGCTAAGTAATATGACTAAAGCTGAAAGACTTGAGCTTGCTATCAAAAGGACTGAGGAGCTTAGAAGGCCGGAAATAGAGCTCATGGACAAGGGATATAGTCTAATTGCTGGTGTCGATGAGGTTGGCCGAGGTCCTCTTGCTGGTCCGGTAGTTGCAGCCGCTTGCATTTTTGATAGAGATGTAGACATAGTTGGTATAGATGACTCCAAGAAACTAAGCGAAAAGAAGAGGGAGCAGTTCTTTGCTGAAATTAAAGATAAGGCTCTAGCATATGGTATTGGAGAAGCTTCGTGTGAAGTCATAGATGAAATTAATATTTTAGAAGCGACTAAACTTGCCATGAAAAGGGCGATAGATGAAGCTGATAAAATGCTGGAATCTAAGGGAAGAGATAGGATTCAAATTGTAATCTTTGACGCTGTAAAGATCAATGATTTAAAGAAGGAACAAATGTCGGTAATCAAAGGTGATCAGACATATTTCTCTGTTGCAGCAGCATCTATTCTTGCAAAGGTAACGAGAGATAAACTGATGAAGGAATATGACAAAGTTTATCCTGAATACGGATTTGCATCCAATAAGGGATATGGAACAAAGGCTCATTATGAGGGAATCAAGAAGGCTGGAATTACAGAAATCCATAGAAAAAGCTTTCTAAAAAATCTCGATACACACTAAATACAAGATTTATACGGACCGGGTGCATTTAATTATGCATCCGGTTTTGTGTTGTTTTGCTTAGCAGCGATTCGAACGATAGAAAGATTAAAAATTAACCACTGGCTAAGCCAGTGGTTATGATTTTGTGCTTATATCCTTTGATGCGTTAATCATCATGTCTAATGAATTGTCATTAAAGAATGTATTTGCGTTATACAAGAAAAGTATGTCTGTTATGCCATTTGCTTTAATAATTTCGCTGATATCATCAAAGAAGTATCTTGGGTCTATGACTATAATCTCCCTATAATCCTGCGATAGGAATGGGATGAAGCTATTGGCATAGGAATCTTTGATGAGAAGAAGCTTTCGCTGTGAGCTTACAGGAGTTTTAATCGAGTAAATTGGATGATTACTTCCACCAAATACTGTATATGTATCCTTCTTCTTGAGATTATTTAGCTTATAGAACTCGGTTGTCTTCTCCTTTGTATCAGAGTAGAAGATAACGCTGTTCTTGTAATTTTGACCTTCTTTAGGAAGGTAAATCTTTATCATATCGTTAAGTCCGTTGGTGAATCCACTTTTAGATGCGAGTGTTCCACGGAAGTCATTTTTGACCGCTAGGGCATCATACTTTATATTGCTATTCAGTTTATTCTTCTTAGCAAAGTCTTGATATGCTAGATATGCGCCATCCGTTGTCCAGTGATGGTCCGTGTGATAGTAGAGCTCAATTTTTTCCTTATTCTTTTTGAACGTAGCTCTGACATCTACTGGGTTAATTCCGATTGACTGTATCTTCTTGAAGAAATCATCCATCTGTTTGTTTTGGTCCTCGGTTACTGCAAACAGAGGAAGTTTGTCAGACATTATATTTGCTGCATTTGGAACGAGCATGAAATCCATATTTATGTTAGGGTAGAGCTGCTTGAGTTTGGCAAGAGAATTATAATTATTCTCCATCTTTTTGGTGTCGAGCTTGCTTATATTTTCCATCAAATAGTTATCCTTGCACATAAATACATTGTTTGATTCAGTGGAACCAAGACTGGTATCAAAGGATGATTTTATTTTGATAAACATATTCCTTAGCATAAACTGATCTGCAGCATATGACTCTGCCTTTGTTTCAAATCTTCCACTAAAAATGCTGCTAATACTTAGCTTCGGCATGGTTTGAAGCAGACGATTTTCCTCAGCAGAAAACTTCTTGTCTGGCAAGAAAATATTAAAAAACATGACCGCAATCAATATGGCTGGAAATACAAATCCGAATATTTTCGCTGTCTTATGATTCATCTTTCCTCCATCTAAAATCTAAAATATAAGAAAGGATTGTAGGTGCTGAATATCAGGTATGAAACCGAAACGATAAATATAATCAGCAGGCTTGCAATCGAAAATGCTGTACTACTCTTACTGAGAAGCGTATACATCTTGTAAGGCTTTGGATGAGATAGAACGCAGGCAATAACCATCAAAATCAAATTTGACTTTAGTAGGTATAGGAACTGCATGTTTGCAAATGGTAGCTTGCCTATAAAGAACATGTTACCGATATAGTGCATAGCGCTTGCTAGGTCATCACTAAAGAAAAATACCCAAGCTATTATGACTATCAACATAGTAATTATATGCTGAAGGGCGTTAGGTAGCTTCTCCATACGCTCTGCAAAAAAGTATTTCTCGGCTATCAGGAAAACTCCGTAGTATAATCCCCAAACGACAAAGTTCCAGCTTGCTCCGTGCCAAAGTCCAGTAAGCGTCCATACTACGAGAAGATTGATTATATGCCTCTTAGCATTTACTCGATTACCACCTAGTGGAATATACAGGTATTCCTTAAACCAAGTGCTGAGCGATATATGCCATCTACGCCAAAACTCAGTAACAGATTTAGATATGTATGGGTAGTTGAAGTTCTCCATAAAATTGAAGCCGAAGACTTTGCCGAGGCCTATTGCCATATCTGAATATCCACTGAAATCAAAGTAGATCTGTAAAGTATAAGCAATAGCTCCTAGCCAGTAGGTGAGAACCGATGCACTTGATCCGTCTGATAAAATCAAAGTATGTAGAGCACCCATATTGTTTGCAACTATTACTTTTTTTCCAAGTCCAATTATAAATCTAGCACTACCTTCACCGATTAGCTCTGGCGAAATCTCTCTGTTATCTAGTTCAGCTGCGATGTCTTTATATTTAACAATAGGACCTGCAATAAGCTGAGGAAACAGTGACAAATATAACCCAAACTTTAGTGGACTTTTCTGAGCTTCGGTATCACCTCTGTAAACATCTATTATGTAAGACATTGCCTGGAAGGTATAAAATGATATACCTATAGGAAGTGGCAAGGCTGTATAGGAGATGTTTGTGCCTAGTAAAGTATTTACGCTGTCAAGTGCAAAACCATAGTATTTGAAGAAGGAGAGAATTAAAAGATTCACAACAATAGTGAATATCAAAGTTGCCTTCTTGCCAATTCTTCGTTCCTTCTCGATATCAAGTGCCATCGCCCAGTTAAAGACAATGCTGAATATCATCAAAAATACGTATATTGGCTCGCCCCAGGCATAAAAAAGCAAGCTGGCTGCAAGTAAAACGTAGTTCTTGTACTTAAAAGGCACAGCGAAGTATATAATTAATAAAACTGGTAAGAATGTGAACAGAAAGAAGATGCTACTGAACAGCATTTCTGAATACCTCCTCTATCTTTTGTCCATCATCACCGACATAATACAGTAAATATGTGCCTTTCTGGATGATTAAAGCGTTCTTTAGAGCAGCTACCTGCTTAGGACCATAGCCCTCAAAAATCTTTAACTGTGACTGAATCCTCTTATCGACGCTATCTCTGAAGTTATTTAGCTTGTTTCTATCACTTGCTTTTACAATCAAAAGTTCGTCGACGCTGAGGGCCTCAGGGCTTTTATAATAAATATATCCTTTAGTGCTAGACGGATCTATCTCAATAAAATGGACTAAATCCTGATCGACGCACTTGTTAAGTTTCTGCGATTTCAATTCTTTTGCCATAGATTTCTCTATAGATTCAACCGGAACATTCTTAGCACTTTGAATTCTATAGGCGAGTCCAAGGAAAGCAACTAAAATGAGCAGAAAGATTAATTTCTTCTTCACTTTATAGACCTGCTTTCTTCTGCATCAAATCAAGCCAAATAACATAATAGGCAGGCTGAACATGTATGCCGTCACCAGCGTAAAGCGATGGATCATCTACTAAAATGTGAGCTGTATCGATATATGTAACCTTAAGCTTCTTACACATGGCTTTGATCTTATTATTAAAATTCTTATAATTACCTAGAACTTTATTTGCACTTATTGCAGACTCATCAGGAGTGCTGATGCCGTTAACAAAAATCTTTGTTTTAGGTGATTTTTTCTTGAACTTATTTATGAGATTAGAATATTGCTCTATGAAACTATCTGCATCTCCGTTAAAGTTACCCATGTCATTCATTCCGTATGAGAAGAAAGCAGCCTTAGGGTAGGTTGCAGCAGCTTTATCAAACATTGCCTCATCCTTGCTAACTGCACCACCGACAGCAGAGAAAACTTGCTCTTCACCTAGGAAGCCATAAACTGTGAGACCTTCTGTGATAGAGTCTCCGACAATTGCACAGTTTGCAAAAATTGTTCTATAGTTCTTGCCGTCCTCTGAGCCACCGTTTTCGGCTTCTTTCATTTTCTGAAGTTCAGCTTCAACATCGACAACAGTAGAAAAGTTAAACTTTGAAACCTTTGTTATATTGGCCTTGACCTTTTCTTTAGCTATTTTGGCATTGCGATTTGATTTAAAAAGATTAAAAACAAACATGAAGGCTAGTATTAGAACTGCGAGTAGTACGATAATAGCTCGCAAATTTAACTTATTTCTGGTTGATCTATTGTTCATTTATTACACCATTTCCATTCGATTTTCTCATTATTGTACATAATATATCATATCAAAATGAGATATAAAATCAATGTAAATTTGATATAAATTAGTTGATAAAATATTCAGTTTTTCATGAAGCTAAAAGTGCTTGAAAATGCTTAAATAAGCTTGAAGAAATGAGCTTTTTGCTGTATTATTATATATGTATTTTTGTAGCTATTTTAATCTTTATTTTACGAAAGGATTTCTAAATATATGGAACATAATTTATCTAAAACTTATGACCCAAAATCGTTTGAGAAACGCATTTACGATATGTGGGAAAATAGTGGTGCATTTAAGCCAAGTGAAGATAAGAACAAGGAATCATTCACTATAGTTATGCCACCACCAAATATTACTGGACAGCTACACATGGGGCATGCACTTGATCACACGCTCCAGGATGTTTTGATTAGATATAAGAGAATGCAGGGATTCAATACACTTTGGCTTCCGGGATCTGACCACGCTAGCATTGCTACTGAGGTTAAGGTTGTGAACAAGATTCGCGAGGAGGAACATAAGGAGAAGGAAGACCTTGGCAGAGAAGAATTCCTAAAGCGCGCATGGGCATGGAAGGAAGAATACGGTGGACGCATTACTCAGCAGTGTCGAAGGCTCGGTGATTCATGTGACTGGTCAAGAGAGCGTTTCACTATGGACGAAGGATGTAACAAGGCAGTTAAGCACTTCTTTGTTGAGCTATATAACAAGGGACTTATATATCGTGGACATAGACTCATCAACTGGTGTCCTCAGTGTGGAACATCGCTTTCTGATGCAGAAGTTGAGCATGTTGATAGAGACGGCAAGTATTGGTATTTCCGTTACCCTGCAGCAAAAGAGGGTGGAATGGACATAACGGTTGCTACATCAAGACCTGAAACTATGTTTGGTGATGTTGCTATTGCTGTAAATCCAGAAGACGAAAGATATAAGGACGTTATAGGACAGACAGTTTTACTACCTTTGGTAAACAGAGAAATTCCTATCATCGCAGATCCATATCCAGATCCAGAAAAAGGAACTGGTGCAGTTAAGATTACCCCAGCTCATGATCCTAATGACTTTGAGGTAGGAGAACGCGCTAATCTAGAAATTATTGAATGTATGGACAGCAAGGCTTGCATGACAGAGACTGCAGGCAAGTATGCTGGCATGGATAGATATGAGTGCAGAAAGCAGTGGGTCAAGGACCTTGAAGAGGCGGGTTTCCTTGTTAAGACTGAAGACATCAAGATTCCAGTAGGTGAATGCTACAGATGTCATACACCTATAGAACCTATGCTTTCGGATCAGTGGTTCGTTAAGATGGAGGAGCTTGCAAAGCCAGCTATCGACGTTCTCAAGAGCGGTGAGTTAAAGCTTGTACCAGATAGATTCGATAAGATCTATATGCACTGGCTAGAGGGAATCAGAGACTGGTGTATCTCAAGACAGCTATGGTGGGGTCATAGAATACCGGCATGGTACTGTCAGGAATGCGGAGAAATTGTAGTTAGCGAAGATGATGTTTGCAGCTGCCCTAAGTGCGGAAGCAATAATCTAGTACAGGATGAGGATGTACTTGATACATGGTTCTCATCTGCGCTTTGGCCTTTCTCAACACTTGGATGGCCAGATGAAACAGATGATTTAAAGACCTTCTATCCAACAAGCGTTCTTGTAACAGGATACGACATAATTTTCTTCTGGGTTATCAGAATGGTTTTTTCAGCATGTGAGGCTATGGGAAATAGTCCGTTCAAGCATGTTTATATACATGGACTTGTTAGAGATGCTGAAGGCCGCAAGATGAGTAAGTCATTAGGTAATGGAATCGATCCGCTAGAGAAGATTGATGAGTATGGTGCAGACGCTCTAAGATTCATGCTTTCAACTGGGATAACGCCAGGTAATGATATGAGATTTAAGGATGATAAGATCGAGGCAGCAAGAAACTTTGCTAATAAGCTTTGGAACGCATCTCGCTTTGTTATCATGAATATTAAAGATGATGAAGGTGATTTCTTACCTATGGCTGACCTTGATAAGGTTGAGCTAAAGGATGAAGATAAGTGGATATTAGATAAGCTCGTAGAAGCTACTGCTTATGTGAACAATGCTTTTGATAGATTTGATCTTGCACTAGCTGGCCAGAGAGTATATGACCTAATTTGGAGTGAATACTGTGACTGGTATATCGAGCTTGTTAAGAGAAGACTATGGGCTGATGACGAAGCTGACAAGATGCTTGTAAGAGCAGTACTGGTTAAGGCAATGAAGGACATGCTCAAGCTTCTTCATCCATTTATGCCGTTTATTACAGAGGAAATTTGGGGATATTTGCCACATACAGATGGAGAATATGACTCTGAAGGAAAATCAATGCTGATTAGTGCCCCTTGGCCTAGTGAAGATGAGCCTAAGTACGAAGAAGCAACTACAAGAGTAGAGCTTGCAATGGAAGCTATTAAGGCAATCAGAAATGTAAGAGCTGAGGTAGAGGCAGCACCTAGTCGTAAGCTTACAGCTGTTATGGTTGCTGAAGGTAAAACTCTTGAGAACATAAAGTCTTGCGAAAGATACATCAAAGAGCTTGCCAACATAACAGAGATTGCATTTATTTCAAACAAGGCTGAGGCACCAAGCGATGCCATGAGTGCAATTATCACAGGCGTTGAGATTTTGATACCTATGGCTGACTTGATTGACTACAGCGTTGAGGCTGAGAGACTCAAGAAAGAAGTAAAGAGGCTAGAGGGCGAGGTTAAGAGAGCTTCATCAAAGCTATCAAACGAAGGCTTTGTGGCTAAGGCACCAGCAGCACTAATAGATGCAGAGAAGGCAAAGCTAGCTGATTATGAGCAGCAGCTTGCAAAGGTTAAGTCAAATCTAGAGATAGTTATGAGCAAATTAAAGTAATTATAAATTACAGTGAGGGGGTGCTTTAAGTGCCAATTAAGAATAAAGTTATTCTGTTTTACAATCATCGATCTGGTAACGGAATGTTCAAGAATAACCTTGACAAGATAATCGCAAGGTATCAGGATGACGGCAAGCTGGTTATTCCGATTAGAGCAGCTGACAACAGCCTTACAAATTTCTTTGAGAGTATGAACAAGGAGACTTACCTAGACGAGTATTGTCAGGTTCTTGTAGCTGGCGGAGATGGAACTATAAACATTTGCGTCAATGCGATGATAAATAACGAAATTGACCTTCCGCTAGGAATCCTTCCGGCTGGTACAGCAAATGACTTTGCTTACTACTTTGAAATACCTAGCAATATAGATAAGATGCTAGACATTACACTTGGTGGCAAGTCAACATATGCAGATGTTGGTGTAGTAAACGGAAGATACTTCATCAACGTAGCTGCCATGGGACAGGTTGTAGATGTAAGCCAAAAGACAGATCCAGTTCTAAAAAATTCAATAGGTGTATTAGCATACTACCTAAAGGGAATCTCAGAACTTACAGATCTTAAGCCGATTAAGGTTAAGCTCACAACTGATAACAAGGTTTATGATGAGAAGATGTATTTCATGGTTGTAATGAACGGAAAGTCTGCAGGTGGATTTAAGATGATTTCGCCTACTTCTGAAATCAATGACGGACTTCTTGATGTAATTCTCTTTAGACCTATGAATGTTTTCGAAATGCCAAAGGTATTTATGAAGATTCTGCAGGGCAAGCATAGCCTTAGCAGAAAGGTTCTACACTTTAAGACATCGTACCTAAAGATAGAATCAGACATTGACATACCTACGGATATAGATGGAGAGCATGGTCAAAAGCTTCCACTCACATTTAATATTCTTCATAAGAAGCTGAGAATAATGACAGCTGAAGAGGATATGGGTAATAAGTAGAATGGATAATTCAATCAAAGAAAAAGTTGATGTACAGCATGCACAAGATATAGATTACGACAAGCTCTTGCAAGCAATTCTTGAGATAGGTGAACAGATGCTTATTGCTGGTGCAGAGGTAAGCAGGGTTGAGGACAGCATAATAAGACTCTGTCAAAGTTATGATTGCTACAAGGTCAATGTATTTATAATTACCTCTAACATGCAGGTGACTATGATTACTCCGCAAGGGAAAATCTGTACTCAGATAAGACGAGTTTATGATTACGGAGTTAACTTTGATAGACTTGACTATCTAAATGATTTGTCTAGAAAGATTTGCAGGGAGAAATATCCAGTAGATCAAATTTACGTAGAGCTTGAGAAGGTTATGAATAGGCCTTCTAGCGGACTTTGCAGAAACATATTTGCTAGTATTTTAGTCAGTGCTGGCTTTGCTGTATTTTTCAGTGGTAGTTTTAGAGATGTGATTTCCGCAGCAATATTAGGAGTTATAATTTCGCTCCTAAATAATATCGTGTTTAAGAAAGAAAAGAACCTCTTTGTAAGTAGCATTGCAGTATCTTTTATATCAGGAGTATCTGCATATGCGCTTGTACTTACGCGAATAGGCTCCAATGTGAATATCATAATGATTGCGGGCATAATGATTTTGATTCCAGGAATTGCTATGACCAATGCAATTAGGGATATGCTAACTGGAGATATTGCTACTGGTACACTGAGACTTCTTAACTCAGTGATGATAGCTATTTCTATAGCTTCAGGCTTTGCACTTTCGATTATCTTGGGAGGCAGATTTTTATGATTATACAACTTCTAGCTGCCTTTGTCGGTTCTGTCGGATTCGCAATGCTTCTTAACATGAGAGGAAAGCAGGTAGCATATGCAGGAATAGGCGGAATCATAAGCTGGGGAATTTACCTTTTAGGATATCAGTTTACCGAAAGCTATTTCATAGCAAACTTTGTCGCAGCAGTATTTGTTGCACTTTATGCAGAGATAATGGCTAGAGTTAATAGAGCGCCAGCTACGATATTTTTGACAGCGGCTGCCATACCTTTGATACCAGGCAGAAACCTATATCTAAGCATGTACGGCATAGTTACAGAGGACTATGTAAATGCTAGGATAAATGGAATGACAGCAGTCGTAATAGCCTTGGCAATAGGGCTTGGAATAGTGTTCATAACAGTTATTTTTAAGTTTATAAATCGCTATAATAGCAGGAGGAACAGAAGAAATGTTCGATAAATTTGGAAACGATAGCAATAGATATAACATAGACAACTTTGAGTTTATAGCTAAAACATCACCTAAGGTGGCTGAGTTAATCAAAGGCGAGTATGAGCGCCAAAGAGATAATATTGAGCTCATCGCATCAGAAAACTACTGTTCTGAAGCAGTTCTAGCAGCTTGCGGAAGCTGCCTGTCATGGAAGTATGCTGAGGGATACCCATACGAGAGAACAAGCGGAAACAAAGGCAGATACTACGGCGGAACAAAGTTCGTAGATGAGCTAGAGGAATACTGCTGTAACAAGTGGCGTGAAGTATTCAATACAGACTATCACGTTAATGTACAGCCACATAGCGGATCTCAGGCAAATTTCTCATCATATAAGGTACTCGTTTCACCAGGAGACACTGTACTTGCTATGTCACTTGACAATGGTGGACACCTAACTCATGGTGCATCAGCTAACTTCAGTGGTAAGCTTTACAATGTTGTGTTTTATGATGTAGACGAAAATGGAATAATCGATATGGATGATGTTCGCAGAAAGGCAGAGGAACATAAGCCTAAGATGATTCTCGCTGGTGCATCTGCATACGCTAGAAGAATTGATTTCAAGGCTTTTGCAGATATAGCAAAGTCTGTAGATGCATACTTTATGGTAGATATGGCTCACATTGCTGGTCTTGTAGCAGCAGGCGAGCATGACACTCCGTTTGGACATGCCGATATAGTAACTACAACAACTCATAAGACATTAAGAGGGCCACGTGGAGGACTTATCTTCTGTAAGCCTGAGTTTGCAAAGAAGGTTGACAGTGCGGTATTCCCATATGCTCAGGGTGGTCCGCTAGAGCACATTATTGCTGGTAAGGCGATTTGTGCAGAAGAGGCTCTAAAACCAGAGTTCAAGGAATATCAGCATCAGGTTGTGCTAAACTGTGCAGCTTTTGCTGATGAGTTCATCAAGCTTGGATACAAGGTGGTTACAGGTGGCACAGAAAATCACGTATTCCTAATAGATCTTTCTGATAAGCCATTTAGCGGTAAGGAGCTTCAGGATAGACTAGATGAGAATCACATCACACTAAATAAGAACTGTGTGCCAGGAGATAAGCGTCCACCACAGGAAGCTAGCGGTGTGCGTGTAGGTACTGCACCTATGACTTCAAGAGGCTACAAGGAAGAAGACTTCCGTGAAGTTGCACGAAAGATAGATGAAATTGTTAAGGAAATAATCCAGGAGCAATAAAATGAGAATTGTTTTAGACGGAATGGGCGGAGATAACGCACCTCAGGTAGTAGTTGAGGGAGCTGTTGCAGCCACAAAAGAAATGCCACATGAAATCGTAATCGTTGGACAGGAAGATGCAATTAATGAATGCCTTAAGAACATAGGTTATACAGGTGACAAGATAAGTGTAGTAAATGCGACTGAAGTTATTACAAACGAAGAAGCACCTGTAAGGGCAGTTAGATCAAAGAAAGATTCTTCGATAGTTAAGGGCATAAACATGGTCAAAGCTGGTGAAGGAGATGTATTTATCTCTGCAGGAAGCACAGGAGCGCTACTTGCAGGTGGACTATTTATTCTTGGAAGAATCCAAGGCATTGATAGACCGTCACTCGCTACAATTTACCCTGTTATAGGATCAGAGCCATCGCTTTTGACAGATGCAGGTGCAAATGCAGAGTGCAAGCCTAACAACCTACTTGAGTTTGGTATCATGGGCTCTGTATATATGGAAAAGGTTATAGGAAGAGCTAATCCAAGCGTAGGACTGGTAAACAACGGAAGCGAAGAGAACAAGGGTACTACTCTAACAAAGGCAGCTCACGAGATGCTAAAGAAGAGCCACCTTAACTTCATAGGTAATGTGGAAGCTAGAGAACTTCCAAACGGAGCATGCGATGTAATCGTTGCTGATGGATTTACCGGAAATGCCATTCTAAAGCTTACAGAAGGAATGGGACTCATGTTCCTAAGAGAGCTTAAGAAGAGATTTTTCGCTGATACAAAGAGCAAGCTCGGTGCACTTTTGCTAAAGAGACAGCTTATGGGAATAAAGACTGAAATGAATTATTCCGAATATGGCGGTGCGCCAATTCTTGGAGTTAAGGGCGCACTACTTAAGATGCATGGAAGCTCAGATGCACTTGCTGTTAAGCAGACGATTATGAAAGCTATTCCTTATGTAGAAGGTAAGGTTGTAGAAATTATAGAAAGTTCAGTGCTAGAAATCGAAGACATTGTAACGGCAGAATAGGAGATTCACTTGATAGGGGATATAGAGGCAAAAATTTCATACGAATTTAAAGACAAGAATCTTCTAGCCACAGCACTTACGCACAGCTCATACGCAGGACAATTTAACAAGCAAAGTAACGAGAGACTCGAATTTATTGGGGACGGGTTTCTCGATGCTGTAATTGGCTTTGATCTTTTCACAAGACTAGCTGATAATAGCGAGGGCACTTTGTCAAAGAGAAGAGCGCAGATTGTCTGCTCAGATAGCCTTGCAGAAATTGGTCTAAAACTAGGCATTGACAAGGAAATTTTGCTTGGAAACGGCGAGGAGCTAAACAGGGGAAGAGGCAATAAGCATATAATTGCTGATGCAGTAGAAGCGATAATAGGTGCTGTTTATATAGATGGTGGCTTTGAAGAGGCAAAGAAGATAATTTTATCTTTATTTAATGATACTATTGATAAGGCGGTTTCAGGGCAGCTTAACTTAGATTATAAGACAAGGCTACAGGAACTAGTTCAGAAGAAATATGGTAGCGTGCCGATAAGATACATCGTTGTTTCAGAAAGAGGTCCTGAGCATTGCAAGGAGTTTTGCGTTCAGGTGGAAATCAACGATCTTATATACGGTATAGGTACGGGTAATACAAAAAAAGAAGCAGAAAAGGCGGCTGCAAAGTATGCCCTTCAGAAAGGCGAGATTTAATGTACTTCAAAAGATTAGAAATGCATGGATTCAAATCATTTGCAGATCCTGTTGTTATTGAGTTTCACGAGGGAATAACATGCGTTGTCGGTCCTAACGGAAGCGGCAAGAGCAATATAAGTGATGCCATCAGATGGGTACTCGGAGAACAAAGTCCGAAAGCGCTAAGAGGTGGCAAGATGGAAGAAGTTATCTTTGCTGGTACTGCAAGTAGAAAATCGCGCGGTATGGCAGAGGTTGTTCTTGTCATAGATAATTCTAGTGGGATCCTAAATGTAGACTACAACGAGGTAGCAATAACAAGAAGAATGTATCGCTCAGGTGAAAGCGAATATTTGATTAATAACAATCCTTGCAGACTAAGGGATATACGTGAGCTTATTATGGATACAGGTATAGGAGTAGATGGTTACTCTTTGATTGGACAGGGTAAGATTGCAGATATCGTGAGCACCAAGCCGGAGAGTAGAAGAGAAATCTTTGAAGAAGCGGCTGGTGTTGTAATGTACAAAAATAGACGAAGCGATGCTGAGAAAAAGCTGGAATCGACATCGGCTAATCTCGAACGTGTGGATGACATTGTTTCTGAAATCGAGTCTCGTATAGGCCAGCTGAAGGAAGATAGCGAAAAAGCCAAGGAATTTGTAGAGCTTAGAGATAAGTATAAGGATTTAGAGATAAATCTTATTTTGAGAAACATCGCTAATATCGAAAAAAATAGCGAAATATATAGGGCTGATGTTGCAGGATTTGAGTCTGAGATATCAAAGGTAAAAGAAGAGAGCGAGGCTCTCATAAATAGATATGAGGAACTCACAAGCAGAAGAGAGCTCTTAGACAAGCTTTCAGATGAGACTCGCGATAAGATTATGGATGCGGTCCAGAGAATTAACTCTGCCATAAGCGAGGGAAAACTCAGCGAGCAAAGACTGGTCGGAATTGAAAACGAGAGCAATATTATAAACTCAGATATTGTTTCAATTAACGAGAGAAAGATTGCAGAAGAGGAATTGCTTTCTAGCGCTAGCGAAGAATTTGACTATTTAAGCAAAGAACTCGAAAATGCAAAGCTAATTTTAAATGAGAAAATTGCAAAGTATAATGAGCTGGCATCACGTCAGGCAGAAAAACTCGCAGAGGCTGATGATGGAAAACGTAAGGTATTTGAGCTTCATAATAGAGTTAGCGCAAGCGAAAGTGAATCTAAGGGTTACGAAAACCTCAAGAAGACGCTTCTAAGAAGAAGAGAAGAGTTAGAGGAACTTAGAGATGAAAATAGCGAAGCAGATAGGCAGATAAGCGATAGTCTAAGTGGTAATCTTCAGGAAATTGAAGAGTGTGAGGCAAGATCTGAGAAGCTAAAATTAAAGCTTTCAGAGTTAGAGATTAGCATAGCAAAGACCTCTGCAAACATTAAAGATAAGGAAGAACAGCTTGCTAGAGAGCGTCTAGAAGCTGGAAGGATACAGACTAGGCTCCATACCATAGAGGAGATGGAGAGCAATTATGAAGGCTATAACCTAGGCGTTAGAGCTTTGATGAAGCAGAATCTAAGTGGAATAAGAGGCGTAACAGCTGAGCTTATGGATGTTCCAAAGGGCTATGAACTTGCTATTGAAACTGCAATGGGAGCATCGCTTCAGAATGTAATTTGTGAAAATGATGAGGATGCAAAGCGTGCAGTCAAGTTCCTAAAGGAAAATCGTGTAGGAAGAATAACCTTCCTTCCTATTGCATCAATTAAAGCTAGCAAGCAGGCTATAAGTGATAAACTAAAAGACGATAAGGGCTTTTTGGGTATGGCTGTTGATATTATAAGCTTCGACAAAGAGCTTGCAAATATCTATAGCTACCTGCTAGGTAGAGTTGCTATTGTCAAGGATATGGATAGTGCCATCAGACTATCAAAGGTGTCACAGGGCCTAAGATTTGTTACTCCAGAAGGAGAAATCGTAAATGCATCAGGTGCTATAACAGGTGGTGCATATAAGAATAAATCGGCTAATCTGCTTGAGCGTAAGGCTGAGATAAGTGACCTTGAGAAGGGCCTTAAGGCATATAAACTCAGCATAGAGAAGATGTGCGATGAGTTATCAAAGCTCAAAGCTAAGCAGACTGATGAAAGAGAGATGTTCAATGATTCAAGTTCTGACTATAGGGAAGCAGACCTAAATCTTAACAGACTAAAGAGCTTGGTAGAGTCAGAAAAGATTAGAGCAGAGGAGCAGTCAAAGAACCTAAAGCGTGTAGAATCAGAGCTTGCTGAAATTGATAAGCAGACCATGGAAGCTGACGAATTAATTCTAAATCTTAATAATCAAGCTTTAGAGCTGCAGAATGAAATCAATATAATTCAGGCAAATACCGAATTAGTCCTTCAGGAAATCGATTCTATTAAAGCTGAAACCGATAAGGCTAGCGAAGGCGTAACAAAGCACAGAATCATACTGAATGAGCTTGAGACAAGGCTAGAAAACAGCGAATCGGAAAAGAGCAGGATAAAAAGACAGCTTGAGACTATGGAAAGCCAGCTAAAGGATAAGATGGAGGCTCTTGATAAGCTTAAGCTAGAGAAGGATCTTCTGCTAAATAGCAGGGATAATAGTGAAGTACTTGAGATATTTGAGAGAGAAAAGCTCGAGCTAGAGTCTAATCTTGCAGAAGTAAGCGAGGATAGACAGACTGTAATCACTCAGCTTCAGGAGTTTGATGAGAAACAGAAAGGCGCTTTAGATAAGCTCAATGGACTAAGAGATAACAAGTATCAGCTAGATCTAAAGATTAGTAAGAGCGAGGCTCAGCTAGAATCACTGAAGGAAAAGCTATGGGATGAGTTTGAGATAAGCTATGCCCAGGCAATGGACTTCAAAAAAGAAGACTTCGTTTACTCGCAAGCAGCAAAGGAAGAACGCAGAATCAAAAGTCGTATGAGAGAGCTGGGCGATGTAAATATTGGAGCTATAGCTGAATACGAACAGGTTTCAGAGCGTTATGAATTCCTGACATCTCAGAGAAACGATATAAATGCAGCTAAGGAAGAACTTCTAAAAATTATCTCAGATATGGATAAGACCATAAGGAGAAGATTTAAAGATAACTTTGATAAGGTGGTCATTAACTTTGAGGAGATATTCAAGTCGCTGTTTGGCGGTGGATATGCCGAGTTAAGACTAGAAGATGAGAATAATCCATTAACAAGTGGAATTGAGATTATTGCACAGCCACCAGGAAAGAAGCTTCAAAATATCAATTTGATGTCAGGTGGAGAAAAAACTATGACTGCAATTGCACTGATGTTTGCTGTACTCAAGACAAAACCTACACCATTTTGCATACTTGATGAGGTAGAAGCCGCACTTGACGATAGTAATATTGATAGATTTGCAGAATATCTTAAAAACTTTAAGGAAATACAGTTTACACTAGTAACTCATCAAAAAGCGACGATGGAGCATGCGGATGTACTATATGGCGTAACCATGCCAGAGCACGGAATATCTAAGGTGCTGAGTCTGAGACTGGGCGATGATTTTGATATAGAGTAAGGAGGAAAGATGGCAATCTTAGGAGGAAAGAAAAAAGGTTTTTTCGGAAAACTATCCGAGAGAATAAGCGATACTCTGATGTCGCGCGCAACGGTAGATGAGGAAATGCTCGAAGAGCTAGAAGAGATTCTCATAACCTCAGATATCGGAATGGATACGACAATGAGGATAATGCAGGACCTCCGTGACCATATCCAGATTAACCACATAACTAGACCTGAAAGAGTTAAGGATGCACTTACAAATGTAATGACACTTATTCTCAACAAAGGAGATAGATGCAAGCTAAGTGATAAGACACCGCTTATTATCCTTGTAATTGGAATAAATGGTGGAGGAAAGACTACCTCAATTGCTAAGCTTGGAAATATGCTCAAGAATCAGGGAAAGAGCGTTATGTTTGCAGCAGCAGATACATTTAGAGCTGCTGCCTCTGAACAGCTAAAGATTTGGGGAGATAGAATCGGTGTAAACACCGTTATGCATCAGGAAGGTGCAGATCCATCTGCAGTTATATATGATGCTATTCAGTCTGCAAAGGCAAGAAATATAGATGTTCTCATTTGCGATACTGCTGGAAGACTTCAGACAAAGAAGAACCTCATGAATGAGCTTGAGAAAATGAACAAGGTTATTTCGAGAGAGTTTCCTGAAGCAGACAGGGAGACGCTGCTTGTGCTTGACGCTACAAATGGTAAGAATGCTATTTCACAGGCTAAGGAATTTAATGATGTTGCCGAAATCACAGGTCTCATTATAACAAAGCTTGATGGAACAGCTAAGGGCGGCATTGCGATAAGCATTACAGATGAATTTAGGATGCCTATAAAGTTTATTGGAGTAGGTGAAGGTTTAGATGATCTTAAGCCTTTTGATGCGAGAGAGTTTGCAGGAGGTATTTTTGATGAGTAGACCTATTGTTGCCGTTGTAGGCAGACCAAATGTTGGTAAATCAACGTTCTTTAATAAGATAGTCGGAAGAAGAGTTTCAATAGTTGAAGATACTCCTGGCGTAACACGTGACCGTATTTATGCTGAAGCTGAGTGGAACGGAATTGGCTTTGATCTTATCGATACTGGAGGTATAGAGCCAGATAGCAAGGATATAATCCTTTCCCAGATGCGTGAACAGGCACAGATGGCTATGGATATGGCAGATGTAATTCTCTTTATCGTAGATGGTAAGGATGGAATTACTACAGCAGACGAAGAAGTTGCAACCATGCTTAGAAGAACAGGAAAGAAGATTATTCTGCTCGTAAACAAGATTGATAACCCTCGCAAGATTCCTGATAACTTCTATGATTTCTATACTTTAGGACTTGGCGAGCCGATTCCTATTTCTTCAGTAAATATGCTGAATCTAGGTGATGTTCTAGACGATATAGTTAAGTCATTTCCGGATAATAAGTACGAAGAAACCGATGATATCAAGGTTTCTGTGATAGGAAAACCAAATGTAGGCAAGTCTTCATTAATAAATGCATTAGTTGACGATAATAGAGTTATAGTTTCACCAATTGCAGGAACAACTAGAGATGCTATAGATACCCCTTTTGAGTGGGAAGGCGACAAATACCTTCTTATCGATACTGCAGGTATCAGAAGAAAGAGCAGAGTAAACGAAGATATTGAGCGCTACAGCGTAATTAGATCTATAGCAGCGATAGAAAGATGTGATGTATGTCTTCTTTTGATAGACGCGGAGGAAGGCCTTACAGAGCAGGATAAGAAAATTGCAGGTGAGGCTCACGAGGCTGGTAAGGGAATTGTCGTTGTAGTAAATAAGTGGGACCTTATTCACAAGGAAACAAATACTATGCGCGATTATAGGCGTAAGATAGAGGCAGAGCTTCTTTTTATGTCCTATGCGCCAGTTGTATTTATTTCCGCGCTTAAGAGGGAAAGGCTCAGTGAGGTTATGGCAATGGTTAAGTTTGTTGCCGAAAAACGCGCTCTCAGAGTTCCTACAGGACAGCTTAATAGCTTGATTGCAGACGCTGTTTTGATGAATCAGCCGCCAGCTGATAAGGGTAGAAGACTTAAGGTCTACTATGCGAGCCAGATTGGTGTAAAACCACCGCTATTTGCCTTTTCAATAAACGATAGAGAACTTATGCACTTCTCATATGCTAGATATCTTGAGAATAAGATAAGAGCAGCCTTTGGTTTTGAGGGAACTTCTGTAAAGTTCTTGTTTAGAGAAAGAGGAGAAAAGGAGTAGGGATGATCAGCATAAAATTTGTTATCTTACTTTTGATAGCTTACATGCTAGGTAACATTTCACCGTCTACAATCCTTGCTAAGGCAAAGGGCATAGACATCAAAAAGGCGGGAAGTGGAAACGCAGGTACAACGAATGCTCTTAGAGTTCTCGGTGCAAAGGCAGCAGTTATAACTCTAGTAATAGATATTGGTAAGGGATTTCTCGCTGTTTTTATTGCATGTATGTTTCTTAACCCTATGCAGGTATCATTTTGCGCACTAGCAGTATTTCTAGGACACGTTTGGCCTTTGTTGCTGAAATTTAAAGGAGGAAAAGGTGTTGCTACAGCCTTTGGAGCGCTACTTGCACTCAATTGGCAGCTCGCTTTGATATGCCTAGGCATAGTTGTGATAGTAGTACTTGTGACAAAAATGGTTTCACTAGGTTCTGTAACGGCAGCTCTTGCATTTCCATTTTTAGCATACTTTATGGAAAAGGAATTTCTTCCTGCGGGTATTTGCATGGCTCTTATTTTGATATTCAAGCACAGAGCTAATATAGCTAGAATTCTATCTGGAAACGAAAGTAAGCTAAGCTTTAAGAAAAAGGAGAACAAAGGTGAATAAGACAATCGATACAAAGATTACAGTAGTCGGATTCGGAAGCTGGGGAACAGCGCTAACAGTTCTTTTAGCAAATAAAGGCTACGATGTCAAAGTTACGGCAAGAAATATTGACCACATTGCTGAGGTAGAGTATCTTAGATCAAATATTAGATATTTGCCACAGGTTAGAATACCGGACAGCGTAAAGTTTGAGAGCGTGCTAAATACAGCAGTTGAAGATGCAGACATAATTCTATTTGCAGTTCCGGCTCAGCATTTTGCTAACACGCTAAGAAAAGCTATTAGTTCAATTTCTGAGGATACAATACTTGTAAACGTCGCAAAGGGTATAGATATGAAGAGCCTCAAGAGGCTTTCAGAGCTTGCTGAAGAGATTGCACCAAATAATAGCTATGTTGCTCTATCTGGTCCATCACACGCAGAGGAGGTTGGCAGAAATATGCCAGCTGGCGTTGTTGCAGCATCTAAGGACAATGAGGCTGCGCTTAAGGTTCAGGAAGTATTTATGAACGATAGATTTAGAGTTTATACTCACGATGATATTATCGGTGTTGAGCTTGGCGGTGCACTTAAGAATATCATGGCTATCGGTGCAGGAATATCCGATGGTCTAGGATATGGAGATAGTGCAAAGGCAGCCATGATGACTAGAGGAATCGCTGAAATTGCAAGACTTGGAATGAGCCTCGGAGCAAAGCAAGAAACTTTCGCAGGACTTAGCGGTATAGGTGATCTCATCGTTACATGTACAAGTAATCATTCAAGAAATAGACGCTGCGGTCTTTTGATTGGTCAGGGAATGAGTCCAACAGAGGCTGCTGATAGTATAGGAATGGTTGTTGAGGGAACAAGTACATGTGAAGCTGTATATAAGCTTGCTAAATCTATGGGTGTAGATATGCCTATTACTGAGATGATTCATGCCTGCTTAAGCAGCGAAATCAATGCAAAGGAAGCTATAGATGTCTTAATGACACGTAGCCCAAAAGACGAAAGAAAATAACTTAGGAGGACAGATGTCCAGAACATTTCATATAACAACATTTGGCTGTCAGATGAACGAGCATGACTCTGAGGTTATCGACGGTCTTCTTACAGAAAGAGGTTTTTCAAGCGTCAAAGAGCGAAAAGATGCCTCTATAGTAATTATAAATACATGTAGTGTCAGAGATAATGCTGATAAGCGATTCTTTGGAACACTAGGACAGCTCAAAAAGAGAAAAGAAAGCGACCCTTCTTTTATCGTATGTGTCTGTGGATGCATGATGCAGCAGCAGAGGGTTGTCGATACTATAAAAGCTAAGTACCCATGGGTAGATGTAATCTTTGGTACAAACAGCATTCACCATATTCCAGAGTTAATCGAAAAGGTTGCAATCGAAAAGGAGAAGGTTGTTGATATCATTGAAAACACAGAGGAAATAGTCGAGGGGCTCCCAGCTAAGAGACTATTTGATCACAAAGCACTAGTAAACATCATGTTTGGATGTAATAACTTCTGCACCTACTGCATAGTTCCATACACAAGGGGACGTGAAAAGAGCAGAGCGCCGGAGGCTATAGTAGATGAAGTTAAAGACCTAGTATCAGATGGAGTTAAGGAAATTATGCTCCTTGGTCAAAATGTTAACTCATATGACGGTAATGGAACTAGTTTTGCTGAACTTCTCAAAATGTTAAACGATGTAGATGGGCTTGAGCGCATACGCTTTATGACATCAAATCCAAAGGATCTTTCAGATGAACTGATTGAAGCCTTTGCAGTCTGTGATAAGCTTTGCCGTAACTTGCATCTGCCTATTCAGTCAGGAAGTAATAGAGTTCTTAAGCGAATGAACAGAAAGTATACTAGAGAAGATTATCTTAAGCTCATAGAAAAGCTTAGAAAGACGGTTCCTGATATCACACTTTCTACAGATATAATAGTAGGTTTTCCTGGAGAGACAAACGAGGATTTTGAGGAAACTCTAAGCATTGTCAAAGAAGTTGAGTACGATTCAGCATTCACCTTCATTTATTCTATAAGAAAGGGAACTCCTGCAGAGAAGTTTGAGGATCAGATTGAGGAAAGCGAAAAGCATAGGAGATTTGACCTTCTTGTAAATGCTGTAAACGAAATAAGTGAAAAGAAGAACAAGGCATATCAGGATAGAGTTGAAAAAGTTCTAGTAGATGGTGTAAGCAAGAACGATAAATCAACGCTCACAGGAAGAACAGATGGATTTAAGCTAGTAAACTTCGCTGGCAAAAAGGAATTGATAGGAAGCTTAGTAGATGTAAAAATCACAGATGCTAAGACCTTTAGCCTCTTTGGTGAAGTTATAGAATAGTAAATGGAGATACAATATGAAGATAAATCAAAACCAGTTAAATTCAGCGATTCTGCTAGTTGCACTTGTAGTAGTACTTAATCTTTTGCATGGAAATAATGCATTTAGCATGGATATGATTGTTACAAAGCTATATATGCTTCCTGGAATAATTATTGGGCTTACACTACATGAGTTTTCTCACGCAATGGTATCATATAAACTTGGTGATCCAACTCCAAAGGAACAAGGAAGAGTAACTGTAAATCCGCTTAAGCACATTGATCCAATTGGATTTGTAGCACTCATCATGGCAGGATTTGGATGGGGTGTGCCAGTACAGATAAATCCTAACTACTATAAGAAGAGAAGATTGGGAGAGGCACTTGTAGCGGTTGCAGGTGTAACTATGAATCTAATCATAGCATTTGTATTTGCACTTATACTTAAACTTATGTATTCAAGTGGAATTGCTGTAAGTACTAATGAGCCTTTACATGTAATAGCTATGATGCTGCAGTATGGCATTCTAGTAAATATAATTCTCATGGTATTCAACTTGCTTCCAATCCCGCCACTTGATGGATTTAATTTGGTAACGCAGATATTTAGACTTGATAAATACTCATGGTGGTATCAGTTCTACCGTCTTGGTACATTCATATTGCTAGGACTAATTTTGCTAAATGTACTTGATATAGTAATTAATCCACTAATATACGGATTGTTTAATGCAATAATGGGCATAGTGTAAATCGCTAAAGGCCTATAATTTAAAAGCTAAATATAAAGAGAAAAAAAATATTAGCACTCATCGTAAAAGAGTGCTAATATTTTTGTTGTTTTTTGAAATAAAGTGGTATACAATATAAGTAACGAAGATAAAAATCAAGGAGGTATAACCATGAATATCGAAAAATACACACAGAACGCGCAGGCTGCTATTGTTGAAGGACAGCGCATTGCGATCGAAAATGGGAATCCAAGTCTTGAGCCTGAGCATATAAATCTAGCTTTGCTACAGCAGAGCGATGGCCTAATCCCAAGGCTTTTAAAATACATGGAGATAGACGCTAATTCAGTTGAGAAAGCTGTTTCTGAGCTTGTCGATAAGCTCCCAAAGGTTAGTGGAGGACAGATTTATGCTTCACAGCGTTTAAATTCACTACTAGCCGAAAGTGAAAAGGAAGCAGAGCGTTTCAAGGATGACTATGTTAGTGTTGAACATATTTATCTTGCTCTGTTAAATGAGAGAAAGAGTCCTTTCATAGATGTATGTAAGAGATTTGGAATAAGTAAGGATGGTTTTCTAGAGGCTTTGACCAAGGTCAGAGGGAATCAGCGAGTTACTAGCCAAAATCCTGAGGACAATTATGAGGCTCTAGAGAAATACGGTCAGGACCTTGTTGAGCTAGCAAGAAAGGGCAAGCTCGACCCAGTAATTGGAAGAGATAGCGAGATTAGACATGCTATACAGATTCTATCTCGCCGTACTAAGAACAATCCTGTTTTGATAGGTGAGCCTGGTGTTGGTAAGACTGCAGTTGTCGAGGGACTTGCACAGAGAATCCTTAAGGGAGATGTTCCAGAAGGTCTAAAAGACAAGACAATATTCGCTCTTGATATGGGTGCGCTTATTGCTGGTGCTAAGTTTAGAGGTGAATTTGAGGAAAGACTCAAGGCCGTTCTAAATGAGGTGGAAAAATCAGAAGGAAGAATCATCCTATTTATAGACGAGATTCATACAATTGTTGGCGCAGGAAAAACTGAAGGCTCTATGGATGCCGGAAATCTTCTAAAGCCAAAGCTTGCAAGAGGGGAACTTCACTGCATAGGTGCTACTACTTTGACCGAGTACAGAAAGTACATAGAAAAGGACGCTGCGCTTGAGAGAAGATTTCAGAAGGTAATGGTTGATCAGCCAGATATCAATGACACTATTTCTATTTTGAGAGGACTTAAGGAACGCTTCGAAATTCACCACGGCGTTAGAATTACGGATAATGCACTTATTGCATGTGCAACGCTATCAGATAGATATATCACAGATAGATTCCTGCCAGATAAGGCTATAGATTTGATGGATGAGGCTGCTTCACGCATCAGAACAGAAATTGATAGCATGCCATCAGAACTTGATCAGATTTCGAGAAAGATAATGCAGCTTCAGATTGAAAAGCAGGCGCTTCTAAAGGAAACTGATAAGGCATCAAAGGCAAGACTTGAGGCACTTGAGAAAGAATTAAGTGAGCTCAACAGTGAAAGTGCAACTCTTAGAACTCAGTGGGAGACTGAGAAGAAGAAAATCACTGATTCTAAGCAAACAAAGCAAGATATCGAGGAATTGAAGCACCGCATCGAGGAAGCTGAGCGAGCATATGATCTTGAGACACTTGCAAAGCTGAAATATGGTGAACTTCCAGCACTTGAGAAGAAGCTGGAGGAAGAGAAACAGGCTCTTGCAGATAAAAGTGAGGATAGACTCCTAAAGGAAGAGGTCGACGTTGAGGAAATAGCAGAAGTCGTATCACAGTGGACAGGTATTCCTGTATCAAAGCTTGTTGAAAGCGAAAGAGAAAAACTTCTAAAGCTTCCTGAAATCCTTCACAAGAGAGTTATAGGTCAGGATGAGGCAGTAGTTGCAGTTTCTGATGCTATACTAAGAGCACGTGCCGGTCTTAAGGATGAGAATAGGCCTATAGGTTCGTTCATTTTCATGGGTCCTACAGGTGTTGGTAAGACTGAGCTTGCTAAGGCACTTTCCGAGGCTCTCTTTGATACCGAAAAGAACATGATAAGAATAGATATGTCTGAGTACATGGAAAAACACAGCGTTTCTAGACTTGTTGGAGCGCCTCCAGGATATGTGGGCTACGACGAGGGCGGACAGCTAACTGAAGCAGTCAGAAGAAGACCTTACAGCGTAATACTCTTTGATGAGATAGAAAAAGCGCATCCAGATGTATTTAACATCTTGCTTCAGCTTCTAGACGACGGAAGATTGACTGATAATCAGGGAAGAACTGTAGACTTCAAGAATACAATCATCATCCTTACATCAAATATCGGTAGCCGTGAGCTCATCGATAGAATCGAGGAAGGTGGTCAGATTTCTGAGGACGTAAAGGAAGATGTAATAAGCAAGCTTCATAGCTTCTTCAGACCAGAGTTTATAAACAGAATTGATGACACAATCGTATTCACTCCACTAAATAAGGATCAGATTGGAAGAATCATAGAAATTGCTCTTGGATCTATTCAGAAGAGACTTTCTGAGAGAAATATCAAGCTAATCCTAAGCGAAGCAGGAAAGGACTACATCTGTGACAATGCATACAGTCCAGAGTTTGGTGCTAGACCTGTAAAGAGATTCATGCAAAAGTATGTTGAAACTAAGCTTGCAGAGGCTCTGATTAAGGGTGAAATCTCTGATGGAAACACAGTTGAGATTACATCAAAAGGTGAAGGCATTGAGCTTGAAATTAAATAATTAAACAGCGTAAGCTGGTTATACCCTCTAAGCCATAGGAGTTTAGAGGGTATTTCATTTAAAAAACAACTTCAAATTCGGATCCACTTGACTAAAAATCAAAATACTATTAAAATACAAACAGTGAATTTTCAACGGTTTGGAGATATCGCAACCACCAGTTGACAAATTGCCAAACGAACTTTATAGCTTGCAACTTATTTTTTTCATAGAATACAGTTGTTCGAACAAGAAAACTAGATACGCAATTTTCATGGGAGGAATAAGATGATATTAGCAGATAAGATTATTGAAGAAAGAAAGCGAATCGGACTAAGTCAAGAGGAACTTGCTGAGAAGCTGAATGTTTCTAGACAGTCTGTATCAAAATGGGAGGGCGCACAGTCAATCCCAGATATAAATAGAATAATAATGCTAGCCGAGATCTTTGGGGTAACAACAGATTACCTATTAAAGGATGATGCTGTGCGTGATGCAGGTGATTCTGTTAAAGAAAGTGCAGAGCATCCGAGAAATGCAAGGAAACTTAGTCTTGAGGAGGCAAATCAGTTCATCAGAACTCGCGAAAAATATGCACCTAAAATAGCATTTGGAGTTATGCTTTGCATATGGTCACCTATTGCTATAATTTTGCTCGGCGGCCTTCAAGAGGATAAGATAATAAATATATCAGAAAATGCTGTAGGTGGTTTAGGAACTATCTTTCTAATTTTGATGATTGCAGCTGCTGTAGCTTTATTTATAAGATCAGGCAGCAAGCTTGGTGAATTCAAGTATCTTGAAAACGAAGAATTTGAAACAGCCTATGGTGTTGACGGAATGGTAAAAGAAAAGAAAGAAGCTTATGCACCAAGTCACACTTCATTTCTTATTGCCGGAGTTGTTTTATGTATTTTGTCGATTATGCCAATGTTTATAGCGCTTTGTTTTACGGAGAGAGATGTGGTCATGATTGCAATGGTTGCACTGCTACTTTTTATAGTAGGTATAGCGGTTAATATGATTGTACGTACGGTTTTAATAAAAGATAGCTATGATATGCTGCTGCAAAACAATGAATATTCTATATCTAAAAAAAGACGTCGCAAAAAACTAGGTGTTTTAGAACAGCTTTATTGGCTTGTAATTACAGCTATATATTTTATTCTCTCGTTCCTTACAGGTGCGTGGGACATAACATGGATAATTTGGGTAGCTGCAGGTATATTTGCTGGAATCGTTAATATTTTCTTTGATAATAAAAACGAGTAAGCTAAATATTTATAGACGTATAGAAAAAAATCCCGTAGGGCAATTTGCAATAAAATGCATTTGCTTGCTACGGGATTTATTTTTCGTATATATTTAGATTTATGTTTGCAATAGCGCGCTTAATCGTACTGCTCATATGAAGCTTCATAGCCCTTGCGCCACTTGTTACATCCTTTTTTAGATAGGCGCTATAGATTCTGCGTCTTTCCTCAAGTGTCTTGTCTAAAAACTTTGGAGCAAAGTAATTTGGAGGGCAGGAGTATTTACAGTAATTAAAGTATGTTGTTAGAGTCTTATCAAGCATTCTGTCATGCGATGTCTTGTAAATATGTCTGTGAAAGGCTGAATTTGCATACATCATCATGTGAATATCATTCTTTTTTGTATAAAACTCCATATAGCGAAATATATCATCAAATTGCTCCATCTCATCATCTGTGATGCGCTCTATACTCCAGCTGACAGCTCTAACTTCAAGGTCTGCGCGTATATTAAGCATGTCTACTAATTCATCATAGCTAAAACCACGCACATATTCGCCTCTCTTAGGTATGTACTCCAAAAGGCCATCCATCTCAAGGCGTCTAAAAGCCTCTCTAACAGGAGTTCTACTAGCTCCATACATAGAGCAAACCTTTGTCTCTGTGAGCCAAGAATCACGAGCTAGCTTACCAGTCATGATATCCCTAAGAAGCTCCTCATAAATCCTATCAGTAAGTGGAAGTTCTTTATTTGTTTCTTTTCTTAGTTGCTGTATAATATCCATGTGTGAATTATACTTTTTTCGAGTATATATTGTCAAGAAAGGGAAGTTATGGATAGGAAAACTGTTAACAGCATTTTAGACAGATTAGAGGAAGCATATCCAGATGCAGACTGTGCGCTGAATCATAATAATGTTTTTGAGCTTATTGTTGCTGTGGCTTTATCTGCGCAGACAACAGATAAGAGCGTGAATAAGGTTACACCTGAGCTTTTTGAGGCCTACCCAGATGCAAAGTCTCTAGCAAAGGCAGATCAAGCTGAAGTTGAAGAATACCTAAAAAAGATTGGGATGTACAGGACAAAGTCAAAGAATATAATCAATATGGCAAAATCCTTAGTTGCTGAGCACGATGGTATTGTTCCGCAGGATTTTGATGCGCTAACAAAGCTTTCTGGAGTTGGTAGAAAGACTGCAAATGTAGTCCTTTCAGTTGGTTTTGGCGAGCCACATATTGCAGTAGATACTCATGTTTTCAGGGTAGCAAACCGTATAGGTATCTGTAAAGAAAAGAACGAGCTAGCAACTGAGAAGGCCCTGATGAAAAAGATTCCAAAGGATAGGTGGTCAAAGGCTCATCATCTTTTGATTTTCCATGGAAGACAGTGCTGTAGTGCTAGAAAGCCAAACTGTGAGGAATGTCCGATAGAGTCAATGTGCAAGAAGAGAATATAAGATGAAAGATACCAAAAAATGGAACTGGGAGAGTATGCCAGTTATTGAAACTGCAAGGCTTATCTTAGATGAAATCAAATACTCTGACCTTGATATATATAACGAGATTATCTTTGATAAAGATAGAAACGTATATTGGGGATACGATGATATGCTCAGCATAGACGGGGAACCTGAATACGATAGTTTTTATAAGGTTGCTCGCATGGATTTTGATGCGCATGAAGCTATCAACTTTGCCATTAGAAAGGATGGAAAGATGATAGGAGAAGCCGTTCTCTTTGATTTTAGAAAAGAAGGGGATATAGATGTCGCTGAGCTTGGATGCAGGGTTTTGCGAAGTGAGTCAGGCAATGGCTATGGAGCAGAAGCTTTTTATGGAGTCCTTCACTGGGCACTTGAGAGCGGACTTGTATCAAAGGTCGTGGCAAAGTGCTTTCATCAAAACATGCCGTCATTTGTCATGCTCAGCAAGGAGATGAAAAAGACTGGTGAAGATAAAACATTTAAATACTTTGAACTACAAAAATGAGCAAACCCCTCAGGTGATATAATCACCCAAGGGGTTTGCTTTCTAAAGGTCATTTGTCTTGTTAGCATGTTAATTATAGTATTCTGGCCTTATTAAAATTCTAATTTTAGGCTCTCTTGCCGCAGCAGTTCTTGTACTTCTTACCACTACCACATGAACATGGTTCGTTCCTGCCTGGCTTTTTCTCTACATGTACTGTTCTTGAACGTCTATATTCGTTGTAGATTTCTATTCTTCTCTCTTCGCTGAGAACATCGTTCCATTCCTCAAGTCCCCAGAGATAATCGGCATCAGCCTTATGCATATTAAAATACAGCTTTTCAAAGTCAATGTCAAGGTCTATCTCACTATCTGGCGTAATTTTAGTCACATCTAACTCATTTTTTAGGCTAGTTGTAACTCCATCAAGAAAGCCAGTGAAGATGACCTTATCACATTCGAACTTCTCTGCAAGATCTGAAACCTTACCCTTAAGATGCTCATTATGGTTTGAAAGGATGTGAGCATATATTCTTGCTTCTGCCTCTGAATACTCCTTCCAAAACTCGTCAATTGTCTCCTTTGTCTGTCCGTTGAGAAGCTTGTCCCAATCTTTGTATAAACTCATTTTGATTCCTCCATCAAATAATTATCATTTATTATACTGTCTTTGCAATTGCTATTACATCGCCTACGACTGCGCTTCCTGTAGGGAAGGCGCCAGCGCCTGCACCGTAGAACATAAGCTCGCCAACTGCATCACCTGTAACGTAAATTGCGTTATACTCTCTTGAAACTGAAGCAAGTGGGTGACTGTTAGGCATTAGAACTGGCTTAACACTGTACTCGACCTGATCTCCAGAAAGCTTAGCAGATGCGATTAGCTTAATCTTACTATCCTTTGCTTCTGCGTCTTCAATATCCTTCATTGTAATCTTGCTGATTCCAGTAGTTGGAATATCATCTGGCTTAACATATTTATCAAAGCATAGAGTCATCAAAATGGAAAGCTTGTTTGCGGCATCAATGCCTTCAACGTCAGCAGTAGGATCAGCTTCAGCAAATCCCTTAATCTGTGCATCCTTAAGAGCATCCTTATATTCCATTCCATCAGCCTGCATGCAGCTTAGAATATAATTTGTTGTACCGTTTACAATTCCCATAACTTCTAGGAATTCATTTCCGCTCAAAGCTTCCTGAATTGCAGTAAGGGCAGGTATTCCTCCTCCTACGCTAGCTTCAAATCTAAAGCTTACATTGTTTGCCTTAGCTGTTTCTGTTAGCTCCTTGTAGTTTGCAGCAACAGCAGCCTTGTTAGGTGTTACAACATGCTTGCCAGCCTTCATAGCCTTTAGCATGTATTCGGTTGCTGGTTCAATTCCACCAATGGCTTCAACAACTATATCTATGCTGTCATCAGCCAAAACATCATCTACATTTGCAGTAGCTATCTCTGCAGGAAGACCCTTTGACAAAGCTTTCTCTGTATTTCTAGCGAAAACCTTAGCTACTTCTATTTCACAACCGCTGCGCTTTGAAATTAGCTCAGCGTTTTTCTTCAATATATCAAAAGTTCCTCCGGCAACAGTACCGAAACCTAAGAGTCCAATCTTTACCTTCTTCATAATTTGCCTCCTTAATTTATTAGAAAATATTATAAACGAAAATTTTCGTTTTGTCTTTGATTAAATTAAAATAATTAGCTCTTTCCGTCTTGTTTTCTACAGCAAAAGGTTTAATATATATTTATAAGCTAAGGAGGAACGCTAGATGAAAAACAGTATGAAGATTATAGATCTACATTGCGATACACTTTTGGAATGTTGGAAACACAAGGACCAAGGACTAAAAGATGGTCCTACTGCAATAAATATAGAAAAGCTAAGAGAAGGCGGAAGCCTTGCTCAGTGCTTTGCCATGTATCTTCCATGGAAGAGCATGAACATAGGACCTTATGAGATACTTAAGGGTGTCTATGAGACATATAAAGAGCAGATGGAACTAAATAAGGATGCTATAAGACCAGCCCTATGTGTTTCAGATATAGAGAAAAACGCTGCAGATGGAATGCTTTCATCCATATTAACCATAGAGGATGGGGCATTTTTAGAGAACAAAATTGAGAGACTTGATGAAGCCTATGAGATGGGTGTTAGAATGATAGGACTCATTTGGAATCACGAAAACTGCTTGGCATACCCAAATAACAGAGATGCAGCAGCTCACGAAAGAGGACTCAAGGTCTTTGGTATGGATGTAGTTGAAAGGATGAACGAGCTTGGCATGGTAATAGATTGCTCTCATTTAAATGAAGGCGGATTCTTTGATGTAGCAAAGCTTAGCAAGAAGCCTTTCATGGCATCGCATTCATGTGCGAGGGCTCTATGCGACCATCCTAGAAATCTCAGCGATGAGCAGCTTCACATGCTTGGAGAAAAGGGCGGTATAGTTGGAATTAACTTCTACGGAGCATTTTTGAATGAAAGTGGAGATGCAGCAAGCTTTGATAGAATAATAGATCATCTAAAGTACATGAAGGATAAAGCAGGTATAGATGCAATTGCTTTAGGTTCTGACTTTGATGGAATAGATGATAATGGAGAGCTTGTTGATTTCACTGGCTATGTGCCTTTGATGGGCAAAATGAGCAAGCATTTTAGCGATGACGAAATTGAGAAAATCAGTCATCTAAATGCTATGAGAGTATTTAGGGAGAATATAGGTAGATAATGGCATTACATATAGTTTTTGTTGAACCAGAGATACCACCAAATACCGGAAATATAGCAAGGACATGTGCCGCAACTAATACAAAGCTTCATCTTGTGAAGCCGCTTGGATTTGATATAAGTGAGAAGGCTGTTAAGAGGGCAGGTCTAGATTACTGGCCTTATGTGGACCTTGAGATTCACGAGTCACTAGATGATTTCATGGAGAAGTATAAGGATAAGCGCAAATTTCTTGCAACGACTAAAGGTGGGCGTATATATACAGATTTTGAATATATGGACGACGATATGTTTTTGTTCGGAAGAGAAACAAAGGGGCTTCCTCGTGATTTCATAGCCCAAAACGAAGAAATGGCTATAAGAATTCCTATGAGTGAAAACACTAGGTTAAGGTCATTTAATCTATCAAATTCTGCCAATATTATTTTGTTTGAAGCCTTGCGTCAACTAGGTTTTCCTGAGCTTAAATAATTTGCCATAGTTTTTTCAATATGGTATAATAATTGCATAATATTGTTGAATTGCTGGAGATTTTGCTTTGAAGATAGGATACGAACTGACAATTGAACAGACCCAAAAGCTGTCGATGACACCAGAGCTTATTCAAGCGATACAGATTTTGCAATACAATAATCAGGAACTTAATGAATACATAGACAAGGAGCTTCTTGAGAATCCGATACTTGAGTCGGAATACCACAAGGAGTCCGATACAGAGATAGATATAGACAGCCTGAGAGATCAGCTAATTCAGGCAGACGAGAATGTAGAAGCATATAAGCAGTGGGAAAGTCATAGCACAAGTGATGAGTACTCATACGAGAACTTTGTTGCTTTTAACTATACCTTGACGGAATTCCTGATAGAGCAATTACATTTTTCGAGTCTTAAGGGTCAGGATGCTGAGATAGGTCGTTACATAATTGAGAATATCGATGATAACGGCTATCTTTCTATGTCATTAGAAGAGATTTGCAGTGTTTTAGATGTTGATTTAGATAGCTGCGAAAGAGTTCTAGATCTTATCCATACCTTTGAACCTTCTGGAGTGGGAGCAAGGGACCTAAATGAATGTCTCATTATACAGCTTGCTTCTTTAGGTGAGTTAACAGATGAGATTGAATTTATCATATCAAATAGACTTAAGGACTTAGCTGATAATAAATATGCCCTTATTTCTAAAGAAGTAGGAATAAGCATTGCAGAAGTCCAAGGTATAGCTGATTTGATAAGGACACTTGAGCCTAAACCAGGCAGAGGATTTGATTCTGACAATAGCATCAAGTACATAATTCCAGATATATATGTTGAAGAAACAAATGGTGAGTACGTAGTAAGCGCCAATGACGGAAGTACTCCAAGTTTACATATTAGCTCATACTATAATTCGCTTACAGAAGAGGCAAAGTCTGACAAGGAGCTTTCTAACTACCTAAATAATAGATTTAATTCTGCGATGTGGCTTATGAAGAGCATTGAGCAGAGGAAGAAGACTATTTATAATGTTGCTAGCGCAATAGTTCAGTTTCAGAATGACTTCTTTGCTAAAGGAGAGAGGTTCCTTAAGCCTTTGACACTCAAGCAAATTGCTGAAACTGTTGGAGTTCATGAGTCTACTGTGAGCCGTGCAATAAATGGCAAGTATATGCAATGCCCTAGAGGAGTTTTTGAACTTAAGTACTTCTTTACAGGCGGAATCCTTAATGAAGATGGTAGCGGAGTTTCATCAAATAGCATTAAATCTATGATTAAGGAATTTGTAGATGCTGAGGATGATAAGAAGCCTCTAAGCGATTCGAAGATCTCAGAGATGCTTCACGAGAAGGGCATTGATATTTCAAGAAGAACCGTTGCAAAATATAGAGACGATATAGGCATACTGCCGTCGTCCAAAAGAAGACGTTTTTAGGTTTACACCTTTTAACATACAATATAGCTTTAATTAAGAAATAAAGAGACATGGAGGTTTATTATGTCAATTAAAGTTGGTATCAGTGGATACGGAAGAATCGGACGTCTTGTACTAAGAGCGTCACTAGAACATCCGGAGATCGAAATTGTAGGAATCAACTACAGAAGTGCAGAGGATATGGAATATCTCGCTTATCTTCTAAAATATGATTCCACATTCGGAAGATTCCCTGCTGAGGTAGGATATTATGACGGAGGTATCATTATCGGAGGTAAGAAGATACCTGTTTATAAGGAGTCCGAAATCAAAAATATTCCATGGAGAGAATGCGGTGCAGAGTATGTTGTTGAGTCAACAGGTGCATACACAACTACCGAAAAGGCTCTAGGACATATAGAAGCTGGTGCCAAGAAGGTTGTTATCTCAGCTCCCGCAAAGGACAAGGATACTCCAACATTCGTTTGCGGAGTTAACACGGACAAGTATACAAAGGACATGCTAGTTGTTTCAAATGCATCTTGCACAACAAACTGTCTAGCTCCACTTTGCAAGGTTCTAGAAGATAAGTTCGGTATCGAAAAGGGTCTTATGTCAACAATCCACGCAGCTACATCCAAGCAGAAAACAGTTGATGGAAAGTCAACAAAAGATTGGCGCATAGGCAGAAGTGTATTCGGAAACATAATTCCTACATCAACAGGAGCAGCTAAGGCTGTTGGACTAGTTATTCCTGAAGTTGCAGGAAAACTTACTGGTCTTGCATTCCGTGTTCCTACAGCAGACGTATCTGTTGTTGACCTAAACGTTGTTCTTAAGACAGCTACAACTCTAGAAGAAGTAAAGGCAGCTGTTAAGGAAGCTTCAGAGACATACATGAAGGGCATCCTAGAGTACATGGATGACGAGTGCGTAACAAGCGATTTCATCGGTGATGCAAATACATCGATCTTTGATGCACGCCAGGGAATCCAGCTTGATGAGAAGTTCTTCAAGTTCCTAGCTTACTATGACAACGAATTCGGTTATTCCTCCAAGATTCTCAATTTGATAGAGCATATGAGCGCTGTCGACAATAAATAGATATGAAAAAGACAATAAGAGATATAGAGTTAAAGGGCAAAAGAGTTCTAATCAGATGCGATTTCAACGTGCCTCTTGATAGCAATCAAAACATAACAGATGACACTAGAATAAGAGCTGCGCTTCCTACTCTAGAGTACATGGTTACGCAGGGTGCTAAGATTGTTGTAATGTCTCACCTTGGTAGACCTAAGGGCAAGGCTGCTGCTGAATTCAGCCTAGCTCCAGTAGCTGTAAGACTTGCTGAGCTTTTAGGTAAGCAAGTTGAATTTGCAGACAGTGATGTCGTTGTAGACGATTCAGTTAAGGAAAAGGTAGCTGCGCTAAAGGATGGAGATGTGCTACTTCTTCAGAACGTTAGATTCCGCAAAGAGGAGACAGACAATGAGCCTGGCTTTGCTAAAGAGCTAGCATCTCTAGGAGATGTATTTGTTCAGGAAGCTTTCGGTACTGCGCACAGAGCACATGCATCAACTGCAGGTGTTGCAGATTATCTTCCATGCGTTTCAGGATTCCTTATCGAGAAGGAAGTTAAGTTCCTAGGTTCAGCCTTACATAATCCTCAGAGACCTTTCGTTGCCATTATGGGTGGCGCAAAGGTTGGAGATAAGATTAAGGTTATCGAAAATCTTCTAACAAAGGTTGATACTTTGATAATAGGAGGAGGAATGTCATATACATTCTACAAGGCAATGGGACTAGAAATTGGAACATCTATACTAGATGCTGACAATATAGACCTAGCAAAAATGCTCCTTGAGAAGGCAACTTCCCTAAATGTAAAGCTCTTGCTACCTGTAGACATAGTATGTGCAGATGAATTCAGCAATGATGCTAAGTATCAGACATATAGCAGAGATCAGATTCCAAGCGACATGATGGGTCTTGATATAGGTGAGGAAACAGTTAAACTTTATAGCGAGGAAATTGCAAAGGCAAAGACTGTTGTTTGGAATGGACCTATGGGCGTATTTGAAATGGAAAACTTTGCAAAGGGCACAAAGGCAATAGCAGAGGCACTTGCAACATCTGATGCGACCACAATTATAGGCGGTGGAGATTCAGCTGCTGCGGTAGAGCAGTTTGGACTTGCCGACAAGATGAGTCATATTTCTACGGGCGGAGGAGCTTCGCTTGAGTTCTTGGAAGGTAAAATTCTTCCAGGTATAAGCATCATAGAGGAGAAATAAAATGATTAGGATACCTTTGATTGCAGGTAACTGGAAGATGTATAAAACCACAGCTGAGGCAAAAGTCTTCGCTGAGGAGTTTTCTAAGCTATACAAGGATACTGATGTTAGAGCCGCTATATGTGCTCCATTTACTCAGCTTGTAGCACTCAAAGAGGCATTTGCTGGAACAAATGTCAAGCTTGGGGCACAGAACGTTCACTTCGAGGATGAGGGTGCTTTCACAGGTGAGATATCAGTAGAGATGCTTAAGGAAATTGGTGTCGACTACTGCATTATCGGACATTCAGAGAGAAGAGAATACTTTGCTGAGACAGATGAAACAGTTAATCTCAAGCTAAAGAAACTTTTTTCATCAAGTGAGATCATTCCTATTCTCTGCGTAGGCGAAAATCTAAGCGAAAGAGAGGCAGGAAATGCCTTTGATGTAGTTGAAGGACAGCTTAAGGCAGATCTAGAAGGAATCGATAAAGCAGATGTATCAAAGCTTGTCATAGCATACGAGCCAATCTGGGCCATAGGTACTGGAAAGACTGCTACACCAGAGCAGGCAGGAGAGATGTGTGCACACATCAGAAACATCGTAGAGAAATTATATGATGAAGATACATGTGACAGCGTAATTATCCAGTATGGTGGTAGTGTTAAGCCAGAGAATGCAAGCGAAATAATGAATATGGACGAGATAGATGGCGCACTTGTAGGTGGAGCTAGTCTAGACGCATCAAAATTCATTAAAATTGTCAATTTCTAATGCAATTTACTTGATTTTGCACTCTTCTTATGGTAGAGTTTAATAGTTAAATTGCAAGGAGGATTAACTATGCATACAGCTTTAATGGTTATACTAGCTATTGTCAGTGTATTTCTGATAATAAGTGTACTATTGCAGTCAGGAAATAGTGATGGATTGTCAGGATCTATCGCAGGTGGCGCAGAGCAGCTTTTCGGAAAGAAGAAGAGTTCAGGATATGACTTGCTTCTCAAGAGAATGACTGTTGTTGCAGCGATTGCATTTATTGTGTTGTCGCTTGTACTAGTCACAGTTAATAAGTAGTTTATTATTTTCGCAAAATATGAGAGGTGCTAATTCGGTACCTCTCAAGTTGTTGTTTTGTGAGTAGGAGGTATTATTTATGATGAGCTATATCGCTCCCGTTGCAGCGGCATTTGGCCTACTAGTTGCTTTTGGCCTTGCTAGCTGGATCAAAAAAGAAGACGAGGGCACAGACAGAATGAGGGAAATTGCCAGCTACATCAGAGAAGGTGCGATGGCGTTCCTAACAAGAGAGTACAAGACAATGGTCTTCGTAGTCGCTGTTTTGTTCCTAGCACTTGGCTTTGGTCTAAATAGCTGGACAACAGCTATTCTTTACCTAGTTGGTGCGTGTCTATCAGTTTTAGCTGGATATTTCGGCATGAACGTTGCTACAAGAGGTAACGTAAGAACTGCTAACGCAGCTATGAATTCAGGTATGCCTAAAGCCCTAAAGATCGCTTTCCGAAGCGGTGCTGTTATGGGACTTTGCGTATCAGGTCTTGGACTACTAGGTCTTGGAATTGTTTTCTGTCTTCTAGACTTCGCAACAGTACAGCAGTGCTTGACAGGCTTTGGTCTAGGTGCTTCATCAATGGCTCTCTTCGGAAGAGTTGGTGGTGGTATCTACACAAAGGCTGCTGACGTAGGTGCTGACCTTGTAGGTAAGGTAGAAGCAGGCATCCCTGAGGACGATCCACGTAACCCTGCAGTTATTGCTGATAATGTAGGTGACAACGTAGGTGACGTTGCAGGAATGGGATCAGACCTATTCGAATCATATGTTGGTTCAATCATTTCAGCAATTACACTTGCAACAGTTGCAGCAGTTAATGCTCCATTCTCAGAGTTAGAAGCTGCTCTCTTCCCACTAATTCTATCAGCAATTGGTATCGTTGCTTCAATCCTTGGAATTATGATGGTAAGAGGTGGAGACAATGTTAACCCAGCTAAGGCACTCAACATGGGTACTTATGTAAGTGGTATCATTGTAATCGCTTCTTCAATTCTACTAAGTAAGTACATGCTTCACACATATGACTATGCGTGGGCTATTATAGCAGGTCTACTCTGCGGTATCTTGATTGGTAAGCTTACTGAGATTTATACTTCAGCAGACTATGGCTTTGTAAAGAAGATTGCAGATCAGTCACAGACAGGTGCTGCAACAACAATCATTTCAGGTCTTGGTGTTGGTATGATGTCAACTCTAATGCCAATCATCTTCATCGCAATAGGCATCTTCGTAGCCTTCAAGTTCGGTGGAGTATACGGAATCGCACTCTCAGCAGTAGGTATGCTTTCAACAACAGGTATGACAGTTGCAGTTGACGCTTATGGTCCTGTATCTGACAATGCTGGTGGTATCGCAGAGATGTCAGAGCTTCCACACGAAGTAAGAGACATCACAGATACACTTGACTCAGTAGGAAACACAACAGCTGCTATTGGTAAGGGATTTGCTATCGGTTCTGCTGCACTTACAGCTCTTGCTCTATTCGTAGCATATGCTGAGGTTGCTAAGATCGAGATTGTAAGCTTGCTAGATCCAATCGTAATCATCGGACTATTCATAGGAGCTATGCTTCCATTCATCTTCTCAGCTATGACAATGAACTCAGTAGGTAAGGCTGCTAACCAGATGATCGAAGAGGTTAGACGTCAGTTCAGAGAAGATAAGGGAATCATGGAAGGAACTTCTAAGCCAGACTATGCAAGATGCGTAAGCATTTCAACAAGTGCCGCTCTTAGAGAAATGGTAATCCCAGCTGTTATGGCTATCGTAGTTCCACTACTAGTTGGATTCATCCTAGGTAAGGAAGCTCTAGCAGGTGCTCTTGCTGGTGCGCTTTCATCAGGTGTACTACTTGCTATCATGATGGCAAACGCTGGTGGTGCTTGGGATAACGCTAAGAAGTATATCGAAGCAGGTCACTTCGGTGGCAAGGGTTCAGAGCCACATAAGGCTGCAGTTGTTGGTGACACAGTAGGTGATCCATTCAAGGATACATCAGGACCATCAATCAACATCCTTATCAAGCTTATGACAATTGTATCACTTGTATTTGCTCCACTATTCGGAAGCGGAATCCTATAAGATAAAGTAAATAAGCAAATCATAACCACCGGCTTAGCCGGTGGTTTGTACTGCCCCTATAAGGGGCTTTT